>Ga0307516_10004524_pt1 | contig 17104 bp, 17 predicted proteins | sample 19_EM_MG_FD_203310 | JGI IMG/M metagenome (GOLD analysis project Ga0307516, IMG submission 203310) | Populus trichocarpa ectomycorrhiza microbial communities from riparian zone in the Pacific Northwest, United States - 19_EM | ecosystem: Host-associated > Plants > Roots > Unclassified | place...
GGATCCGCTGCTGCCCAGCGCCCTGCGGGGGCTGGAGCCCGCGCTGTCGCCCCGGCTGCGGGCCGGCGCGCATGCCCCGGACGATCGTCAGGTCGACCCGCGCCGGGTCGTCGCCGCCCTGCGCGCGGCCCTCGGCCCGGCCGTTGAGCCCGGCTGGATCGAGCCCGGGCCCACCCGGCCCGGTCGGGGCACGACGCCGAAGCTGGGCGCATCAACCGGATCCGATGCATCGGCGGGGCCTGCGGTTTCGGCTGGGCTTGCGGTTTCGGACGGGACTGTTGCTTCGGCGGGGCTTGCGGTTTCGGCTGGGCTTGCGGTTTCGGTCGGGCCTGCTGCAGGGGTCGGGCCTGCTGCAGCGGTCGGGTCGGGCATCGCGGATTTCCTGGCCGCGCGACCGGATCGGACCGTGGTGATCGCCGCGGGGGCCGGGACCGCCGCGCTGACCGGGTTGCCGGTGCGGCCGGTCAAGGGCCTCGTGCTGCGGCTGCGCGGCGAGCCCGGCCTGCTCCGGCACGTGATCAGCGGCTGGGCCGACGGGCGGCACGTCTACCTCGTGCCGCGCGCCGACGGCGAGGTGGTCGTCGGCGCTACCCAGGAGGAACGGGCGGACGCCACGGTCACCGCCGGGCAGGTGCTCGACCTGCTGCGCGCGGCCACCGACCTGGTGCCTGATCTGGGTGAATGTGACCTGGTCGAGACCCTCGTGCGGCACCGGCCGGCCACTCCCGACAACGCGCCGCTGCTCGGCCCGCACGCCGGTGGCGTGGTCGTCGCCGCCGGGCACCATCGCAACGGGGTGCTGCTCGCCCCCGTCACTGCCGACCTGATCGCCGAACTGGTGGCGACCGGGAAGTCGGCGCCACAGCTGGACGCGTTCGCACCGGGGAGGTTCGGGTGAAGGTCATCGTCAACGGCGCCTCGCGGGACGTCGATGTGGTCAACGTCGAGGCGCTGGTCGAACAGCTGACTACCGCCCGGCGTGGCGTCGCGGTCGCCGTGAACGGTGAGGTGGTGCCGCGTTCCTCGTGGCCCGCCGCGCGGTTGCGCGACGGCGACCGGGTCGAGGTGCTCACCGCGGCGCAGGGTGGCTGACGTGTTCGGCGAATCCCGGCTGATCCTGGGCACCGGCGGCGCGGAGAGCCTCGCCGCGTTGGAGGCGGCCGTCGTCGCCTCGGGCACCGAGTTGGTCACCGTCGCGCTGCGCCGGGTCGACGCCGCGGGGCCCGGCCTGCTGCCGATGCTCGACCGGCTCGGCATGCGCATCCTGCCGAACACGGCCGGGTGCTACACCGCCGCCGACGCGGTGAAGGCGGCCCATCTCGCCCGCGACGCGTTCGAGACGGACCTGGTGAAGCTCGAGGTCATCGGGGACGAGCGGACCCTGCTGCCGGACGGCGTCGAGCTGCTGCGGGCGGCCGAGACGCTGGTCGCGGACGGGTTCCAGGTGCTGCCGTACACCAGCGACGATCCGATTCTCGCGCGCCGGCTGGCCGACGCCGGGTGCGCGGCGGTGATGCCCGCCGGCGCCCCGATCGGGTCGGGCCTGGGGATCTCCAATCCCCATCACATCCGGCTCATCCGCGACAGCGTGGACGTGCCGGTGATCCTCGACGCGGGGATCGGCACCGCCTCGGACGCCGCGCTGGCGATGGAGCTGGGCTGCGACGCGGTGCTGATCGCCAGCGCCGTCACCCGCGCCGTCGATCCGGCGCGGATGGCCGCGGCGATGCGGCACGCCGTCCAGGCGGGCCGGCTGGCCTTCGGCGCCGGCCGGATCCCCAAGCGCTATCACGCACTCGCGTCCACATCGGACGAGGGGCGGCCGGCATGGTGATCCCATCCGGCGTGGTCGTGCTCACCGACCGCCGGCTAGCGAAACGACCGCTCCCCGAGGTCGTCGCGGCGGCGGTCCGCGGCGGGGCCGCCTGGGTCGTCCTGCGCGAAAAAGACCTGGGGTACGGCGAAAGGCGCGCCCTCGCCGAGACCCTGCGCGCGGTGGTTCCGGCGGGGCGCCTCGTGATCGCGGGCCCGGACCCGCTCGGTGGCGACGCCGTGCACCTCTCGGCCGCCGATCCGGTGCCCTCCGGCATCGGCTTGATCGGCCGCTCGTGCCACGGAGTGCCGCGACTGTCCATCGAGGACTACGTGACACTCTCGCCGGTCTACCTGACGCCCACCAAGCCCGGGTACGGGCCGGCGCTCGGCCCGTCGCGGGCGGCCGCCCTGGCCGGTGCGGTGCCCTGGCTGGCGCTGGGTGGCGTGCACTCGCCGCAACGGGCCGCAGCCTGTGCGGCGGCCGGCGCTGCCGGGATAGCGGTGCTGGGCGCGGTGATGCGGGCGGACGATCCGGAAGCGGTGACCCGGGCGCTGGCCGAGGCTTTCGCGGGCGCCGCGGCGGGGGTGCGGGCGGGTGATCCGGGAGCAGTGACCCGGCCTGCGAGTGCGCCTGATCCTGTTAAGTCGCCTTTATCCGAAACCACATCGGGCAATCTGATGGATCTTGGTTGTTTTTGGCCCCCAGGAGGGCCACTGGTTACCAAGATTTCAACGCAGTGCCCTCGTCCGAGTGCTTTGTCGGCGCAATCCGAGGTTGCTGCCGAGGGATCGGACCCGGCGGGGGTGCGGGCGTGACGCCGGTTGTGGTGCTGACCATTGCCGGCTCCGACAGTGGGGGTGGTGCCGGGATTCAGGCCGACCTCAAGACCTTCGCCGCGCTCGGTGTCTACGGCGTCTCGGTGCTCACCGCCGTCACCGCCCAGAACACCTGCGGCGTGCGGGCGATTCACCCGGTGCCGGTCGACGTGGTGGCGGCCCAGTTGGACGCGGTGCTGGCCGATCTGGCACCGGCCGCGGTGAAGGTCGGCATGATCGGGGATCCGGCGGTGGCCGAGCTGATCGCTTCCCGGGTCGGTGAGCTGCCGAACCTCGTGGTCGATCCGGTGCTTGTGGCCACCAGCGGGAGCCGGTTGTCGGACCTCGGCGCGGTCACGCCGCTGCTGTCGTACCGGTGCGTCCTGACGCCGAATCGGCAGGAAGCCGGCGCGTTGCTCGGTCGCCGGGTGACGACGGCGGCGGAGGCGGCCGACGCGGCCGTGGCGCTGGCGGCGCTCGGGCCGGGGGCGGTCGTGGTCACCGGCAGCGAGTCGGCGGTGGACGTGTTGCACGCGGACGGTGTGACCACTGTGCTCGACGGCGATCCGGTGCCGAGCGGCAACAACCACGGATCGGGTTGCACGTTCTCGTCCGCGATCGCGGTGCGGCTGGCCCTGGGTGATCCGCTGCCGGTCGCGGTGCGCGCCGCCAAGGACTACGTCGGGCGGGCGCTGGCCGGCTCCCGCGACTGGAAGCTCGGCGCGGGACCGGGCCCGCTGGATCACTTCGGCTTCGCTATCTGACCGGCAATATCGGCGTCTGGCGGTTCCGTGCTGCCGCGCGCCGTCCTGTTTATCCCAGTTTAGGAGGAACCGTGAGGCGCAAGGTGTATGTCGAGGGCTCGCGTCCGGACCTGCGGGTGCCGTTCGCCGAGATCGAACTGACCGGGGACAATCCGCCGGTCCGGCTCTATGACACGTCCGGTCCCGGCAGCGACCCGGAGGTGGGTCTGCCGCCGCTGCGCGGCCCGTGGATCGCCGAGCGCGGCGACGTGGCGCCGGTGGCAGGCGCGGGTACGCCGCTGGCCGGCATCCGGCCCACCCAGCTCGCCTATGCCCGGGCCGGGATCGTCACGCCGGAGATGGAGTTCGTTGCGATCCGGGAGAACGTCGCGGCCGAGGTGGTTCGGGAGGAGATCGCGGCCGGGCGGGCGGTGCTGCCGGCCAACGTCAACCACCCCGAGATCGAACCGATGATCATCGGGTCGCGCTTCCTGGTGAAGATCAACGCGAACATCGGTACGTCCGCGGTGACCTCGTCGGTGGCCGAGGAGGTGGAGAAGCTGACCTGGGCCACCCGCTGGGGCGCCGACACCGTGATGGACCTGTCCACCGGCAAGCGCATCCACGAGACCCGCGAGGCGATCGTGCGCAACTCGGCGGTTCCGATCGGCACGGTCCCGATCTACCAGGCGCTGGAGAAGGTCGACGGCGACCCGGTGAAGCTCTCCTGGGAGGTGTTCCGGGAGACCGTGATCGAGCAGGCCGAGCAGGGCGTCGACTACATGACCGTGCATGCCGGGGTGCTGCTGCCGTACGTGCCGCTGGCGGTGGACCGGGTCACCGGCATCGTGTCGCGCGGCGGTTCGATCATGGCGGCCTGGTGCCTCGCGCACCACACCGAGAACTTCCTCTACACCAACTTCGCCGAGCTCTGCGAGCTTCTCGCGCGGTACGACGTCACCTTCTCGCTCGGTGACGGGCTGCGGCCGGGGTCCATCGCGGATGCCAACGACGCGGCGCAGTTCGCCGAGCTGCGCACGCTGGGGGAGCTGACGCACATCGCCTGGGAGCACGGTGTGCAGGTGATGATCGAAGGCCCGGGACACGTGCCGATGCACAAGATCAAGGAAAACGTGGACCTGCAGCGGGAGCTGTGCGGCGGGGCGCCGTTCTACACCCTCGGTCCACTCACGACGGACATCGCGCCCGCGTACGACCACATCACCTCGGCGATCGGCGCGGCGATGATCGGCATGTTCGGCACCGCGATGCTCTGCTATGTCACGCCCAAGGAGCACCTGGGCCTGCCCGACCGGGACGACGTGAAGGCCGGGGTGATCGCGTACAAGATCGCCGCGCACGCCGCGGACCTGGCCAAGGGTCACCCGGGCGCGCAGGACTGGGACGACGCGCTGAGCAAGGCGCGCTTCGAGTTCCGCTGGGAGGACCAGTTCAACCTCGCGCTGGACCCGGAGACCGCGCGGGCGTACCACGACGCGACGCTGCCGGCCGCGCCCGCGAAGACGGCGCATTTCTGCTCGATGTGCGGGCCGAAGTTCTGCTCGATGAAGATCAGTCAGGAGCTCAAGGAGTACGCGGCGCAGGGGATGAAGGAGAAGAGCGAGGAGTTTCTTTCCGCCGGCGGAAAGGTCTACTTGCCGATCGCTCAGAGCTTGTAGAAGTTAACGTAGTGGTCGGGGGTGAACCAGGTCTCGCGGGTGGACCGGTTCACCACGATCCGGTACGCGTCCCGCGCGGCACCGTTGGCCCGGGGGTAGACGTCGTACTCGTTGTAGTTGGCGTTCGCGGGCAGTTGGCCCTCGCGGTTCTGGAACGTGCCACCGGTGTAGTTGTACTGGCCGTACGGCCAGCTGTACCAGCCCCGGCTGGTCGGCCAGCCGAGCGAGCTCCAGCCGGTGCGCGCGGTCCGGGCCGCCGAGCAGCGCGACAGCGTGCAGGTCGAGTAGACCGCGGCCTCGGCGGCGGCGGTGGTCGTCGGCGCCACCACGGCGGGGGCGACGAGGCTGCCGCCGGTGAGCGCGAAGACGATCGCGACGGCCGACAGTAGGCGTCGCAAGCGGGACGGGCGGGGTGCGTCAGTGGGCATGGCGGACTCCGTTGCGTCGGGGCCCGTGCTGCCGGGCCGTGTCCACATCCTGCGGCTTCCGGCCACCGTGCGGTACATCCCCGACAACTCATTCCATTGGCGTTCGCCTATGTGTTGGTCGTCGTTCGCCGGGCGGAATCCGCCGGCGGGGTAGCGGGCGGCCCACCCATGCCCCTATTCTACTAGGAGACTAGTGGAATGAGGTGACGAGGTGATCGAGTTCCACCTGGACTCGCGATCCGGGGTAGCGCCGTACATGCAGCTCATCCGGCAGGTGCGGCACGCGCTCCGGCTCGGGGTCCTGCACGAAGGCGACAAGCTGCCCACCGTCAAGGAGGTGGTGGCCCGGGTCGCGATCAACCCGAACACGGTGTCCAAGGCGTACCGCGAGCTGGAGTACGAGGGCCTGGTCACGGCCCGGCCGGGGCTCGGCACGTTCGTCACCCGCACGCTGGGCGGCGACTCGCTGAGCAAGCACGAACCGCTGCGGCAGGACCTGGCGCGCTGGTTGACCGAGGCCCGGGAGGCGGGCCTGGACGACGAGAGCATCGAGGCGCTCTTCCTCAGCAGTTTTCGTGCGTTTTCGGAGGCCCGAGCATGACTAGCGCGCTGATCGCGGACGGTCTGACCAAGCGGTACGGGCGGCGCACCGCACTGAAGGACTGCTCTCTGGACATCCCGGCCGGCCACGTCGTGGGCCTGGTCGGTCCGAACGGTGCCGGTAAGTCCACGCTGCTGCAACTGGCCTGCGGGCTGCTCGATCCGACCGCGGGGCGGATCGAGGTGCTCGGCGCGCGGCCGGTCAGCGGGTCGGCGCGGGTCGGGTTCGTCGCGCAGGACACCCCGGTCTATGCCGGCCTGACCGTCGCGGACCACCTGCGGATGGGCGCGCACCTCAACCCGTCCTGGGACGGTGCGCTCGCCAAGCAGCGGATCGCCCAGGTCGGGCTGGATCCGGCGCAGAAGGCCGGCAAGCTCTCCGGCGGCCAGCGCGCCCAGTTGGCCCTGACCGTCGCCGCGGCGAAGCGGCCCGATCTGCTGTTGCTCGACGAGCCGGTGGCGGCGCTCGACCCACTCGCCCGGCGGAACTTCCTGCAGGGGCTGATGGAGCTGACCGCCGAGCAGGGCATGAGCATCGTGATGTCCTCGCACCTGGTCGCCGACCTGGAACGGGTCTGCGACCACCTGATCGTGCTGATGGCCTCTCGGGTGCGGTTGGCCGGCGACGTGGACGACCTGCTCGCCACCCACCACCGCCTGGTCGGGCAGCGGCGCGACAACGCCGACCTGGGCGCCGGGCGAGCCTTGGTGGATCAGAGCCACACCGACGTGCAGTCGACCCTGGTGGTGCGCAGCACCGCGCCGATCGACGACCCGTCCTGGCAGGTCGACCGGCTGGACCTGGAGGACATCGTGCTGGCGTACATGAGCGGCGACACCGGCAACGGGCCGGACCGGGTGCTGGAGGGAAAGCGATGATCTGGATGACCTGGCGGCAGTTCCGGACCCCGGCCCTGGCCACCGGCGCCCTGTTGCTGGTGCTCCTGGGCGGCCTGGTGCTGACCTGGGCGGAGGTGACGAAACTGGCCGAGCAGACCGGATACACCGGCTGCCAGGGCGACGCCTGCCGGGCCGCCGGCGAGGCCTTCCTGCAGGCGCTGCGACCGAAGTGGGCGAGTGAGTTTCACCTCGCCGCCATCGCGGCCCTGTACCTGCTGCCCGCCGTGGTGGGCATCTTCTGGGGCGCGCCGCTGGTGGCCCGGGAGCTGGAGTCCGGCACGTACCGGATGGTCTTCAGCCAGTCCGTCAGCCGGGGCCGCTGGCTGTCGGTCAAGCTGGCGTTCGGCGGCGGGGTCGCCGGGCTCGGTGCCGGCCTGCTGAGCCTGACGCTGAGCGAGTGGGCGCAGCCGATCGACGGGGCCTCGGCGGACCGGATGAACCCGCTGGTGTTCGCGGCCCGGGGGATCGTGCCGGTCGGCTACGCGGCGCTGGCCTTCGTGGTGGGTGTCACCGCCGGGCTGCTGCTGCGGCGGACCGTCGCCGCGATGGCGGTCACCCTGCTGGTGATCGTCGGCCTCCAGATCGCCACGCCGTTCGTGGTGCGCCCCTGGCTGGCCCAGCCGGTCACCACCATCACCCCGCTGCAGGTGGAAGGGAACTACGGGATCTCGATGAGCCCCGACACCGGGGAGATGACGCTCAATCTTCAACCCGAGGTCAGGGGCGACTGGGTCGTGTCGAGCACCACGATCACCTCGACCGGAGCGGAGTTCAAGGGTCCGGCGGACATGACCCAGTGCGGTCCGAAGGCGCTCCGTGACCGCGAGACGTGCCCGGCGTGGCTGGAGAAGCAGAACCTCAGGCTGAAGGTGACGCACGTGCCCGGCGCGAAGTTCTGGACCCTGCAATGGCGGGAGTTCGGCGTGCTGTTCGCGCTGGCCGCCGTCCTGTCTCTCGTCAACCTCTGGTGGATCCGCCGTCGGCTGGTCTGACGGTCGGCTATTTACCCAGGCCGCTGACCCAGTCCACGTAGTCCTCGTCCTTGCCGCCCTTGGGCTTGCGCTTGCCCTCCGGGGTCTCGCCCACCGGGTTCGGCGCCGGGTCCGCGCGCGGTGCCGGGGTGACCGTCAGCGGCGGCGTGACCGGATCGGGGTGCGGCAGCGGCGCGCTGATCGCGGTCGGCTCCGGGGTCAGCGGCTCCGCGACCTTGCCCCGGCTGAACGGGCGCAGGCTGCGGCCCAGCCGGCCGCCGGTGCCGCGGGGCTGCCCGGGCTCCGGGGCGGAAGTGCCGACGCCCGGCGGCAGTGGGCGGGTCGCGGGCTCAGGGACGTAGGGCGGGGGCTCGCTCCGGCCGCCCGGGGACCAGGGGGCACCGCCGGAGCGGGACGGCTCGCCCTGGTTACCCCTGGCGAAGGCGTCATAAGGCGCCGGCTCACCGCTCCGGTCCCATCCCGCCGAGAATTCGTCGGTATTGTCCGCATGCCGCGGACCCGAGAGATCAGCGCCGGGCCGGCCGACCGGGAGCTCGGCGGTGCTGTCGCCCGGCTGCGCGGTCGGGAACTCGCCGGTGCGGCCGATGAAGGCGTCCGCGACGCTCGACCGGCGGCCGCGGCGGCGCGGCTTCTCGGCCTTCGCCGCGACCGCGACCGGCCCGCCGAGACCCGCGCCAGGCCCGGCCGGGGCGGAACGGTCTCGCTGCGGCAGGTCGAACCCGCCGGTGTCGGCCGGGTGCGGCTGGTCAACGGCGCCGGCCGGACCGCCGCCGGCCCCGGGGCCCGGTGGTCCGCCCGCGGCAGCGAGCGGGGATTTCGGCTGGTCGGCGCGCTGCGGCAGGGCCGGCTTTCCCGGCCCGCCGTCTTCCTGCTCGTCCTCGTCCCCGTCGTCGGGCCCGGGGCCGCGGCGCAGCACCGCGGCCAGCACCGACCCGAGCACCCCGGCGCCCGTGGCGGTCATCGCCGCCCAGTACGGCACCACCTGGTAGCGGTCGTCGCCGGCGCCGGGACCGGCGATCAGGTATGCGATCGTCAGCAGCGCGGGCCCGGGCAGGCCGGCCAGCGCAACCGTCAGGATCGGCAGCTCACGCCGCCGTGCGGCCCAGCCCAGCAGCGCGCCGATCACCAGCGCCAGCGCGGGCATCGTGGCCAGCGCGGTCCGCTGGGTCACGGCGGGCGACAGGAAGCCCGCGTCGAAGACGCCCAGCCGGATCGCCGGCAGCGGGTCGCTCGGCGCCAGCGACGGCGCCACCGACACCAGGGCGATCACCCACACCGCCACGCCCATCGTGGCGAGACTCCACCGGGCGATCGCCTGGGCGAGCGCGGCCCACGCGGCGAACACGCCGACCAGCGCGCCCAGGCCGGCGCAGATCGCGATCACGACCACCTCGTTCACGCCCGCCACCTGAGCCGTGCGGGCCGGCTGCATGGTCAGCGGCACCACGAGCCCGGCACCGATCGCGGCCGAGAAGGCCAGCGCCAGCTCGGTGCCGACGCCGGGAACCGGCGAGCCCGGTGCCCAGCGCCGCAGCAGAGCGGCCCCGGCCAGGGCGCCCGCCACGGCCGCCAGCATCGGAACCCAGGCCACCCAGGCGAGCTGGGCGGTCCACTGATCACGCGTGGTCACGTTCAGCACACGGGTGAGCCGCAGGATGCCGAGGCCGTACGCCAGGCCGAGTTGGCTCGCGCCGGCCAGCGCGCCCACGCCGAGGGTGGCCGCCAACAGCTTGGCCCAGGTCCGAAATGCCATGCCGCGCAGGTTACGGAATGCTTCGTGGTGCTGCCAGTCCGGAGCCCGCTTCTTAAGGCAGGCCAAAATTCCGCTTAAGCGGGATCGAAGCCGGTCTTCAACTCAATGATTCGACCGACATACACAGTGTCACCGGCGTTGGTCAGCATGTGGGTCTGACCCGGCTCCCGGTAGACGATGCTGCCGGTCTCCTCCGCCACGTCGATGCGCTCGCCCGACGCGGTGTGGATCACGTTCTTGGCGCCCTGCACGGCGACCACGACGTACGCCAGCCCGTGGTGGTGCAGCGGCTGTGTCTCGCCCGGCGCCAGGGTGATGTGCCACACCCGGACCCGGTCGTTCTCGAGCATGATCTCCTGCCCGACCGCACCCAGCACCTGCTCCGTCATAGCTCTCCCACCTGAGGCAGGACCTGGGACGCGATGAGTTCCACGTGGTCCAGGTCGGACATATCGATCACTCGAAGGTGTACCCGGGTGGCGCCGATCGCGGCGAACTCGCCGATGCGCTGAACCAGGGCGTCCGGCGCGCCGACCACCGGGTCCTCCGGCGGCAGCGCGCTGGGCACGTGCAGGGGCGCGGCCCGGCGCTGGGCTTCGGCGTCGGTACGGCCCAGGGCCACCACGATCCCCGCTGAAAGCGTGACGCTGCGCCCGTACCGTTTGCTCGCGGCCCGGACCCGGTCGAAGGCCGCCGCCGTCTCCGCGACCGTCTTGAACGGCATGTTGAATTCGTCCGCGAAGCGGCCGGCCAGCTCCGGGGTGCGTTTCGCGCCGCGGCCGCCGACGATGATCGGCGGGCCGGGCCGCTGCACCGGCTTGGGCAGCGCCGGCGCCTCCAGCAACTGGTAGTGCTTGCCGTCGTAGCTGAACGTGGCGCCGTCGGGCGTCGACCACAGCCCGGTGATGATCGCGAGCTGCTCGGCCAGCCGGTCGAAGCGCTCGCCCAGCGGCGGGAACGGGATGCCGTAGGAGGTGTGCTCGCGTTCGAGCCAGCCGGCGCCCAGGCCCAGCTCGACCCGGCCGCCGCTCATCGCGTCCACCTGGGCCACCATGATCGCCAGCGGGCCGGGCAGCCGGAACGTCGCCGAGCTGACCAGCGTGCCGATCCGCAGCCGCGAGGTCTCGCGGGCCAGGCCGGCCAGCGTGAGCCAGGCGTCGGTCGGGCCGGGCAGGCCCGGGTCGGCACCCATCGACTGGTAGTGATCGGCGCGCAGGAAGCCCTCGAAGCCGCCGTCCTCGGCGTGCCGGGCCAGCCGGAGCTGGTCGTCGTAGGTCGCGCCGCGATGCGGCTCGGTGAACAGGCTGACGCGCATCGTCGGTCCCTAGGCCATCAGGAGTTCGTGCAGCTCGGCACTGCACCGGGCGACGTCTTCGAGGTGGGCGCCCCGGCCCAGGGTGCGTGGCCGCGGGATCTTGATCTCGAGGATCTCGCGGATCCGGCCCGGGCGCGGGCTCAGCACGACCACCCGGTCGGCGAGCAACACCGCCTCGTCGATCGAGTGGGTGACGAAGACGATCGTGGTGCCGAGATCCATGTGCACGCGCTGCAGCTCACCGGAGAGCTCCTCGCGGGTCAGCGCGTCCAGCGCGGAGAACGGCTCGTCCATGAGCATGACCCGCGGGTTGGCGATCAGCGACCGGCACAGCGCCACCCGCTGCTGCATGCCGCCGGAGAGCTCGTGCGGCAGCCGCTTGGCGAAGCCGGTCAGCCCGGTCATGGCCAGCAGTTCCTCGGCGCGGTCGCGGTGGGCCGCCTTCCGGCCGCCGAAGATCTGCACCGGGAGCAGCACATTGTCCAGCACCGAGCGCCAGGGCAGAAGGGCAGGCTTTTGGAACATCATCGCGATGTCGCGGCGCGGCTTGGTCACCCGTTCGCCTGACACCCGCACCTCACCGGCGGTGACCGGCAGCAGGCCGGAGATCAATCGCAGCAGTGTGGACTTTCCGCAGCCGGAGCGGCCGAGCACGGCGACGAACTCGCCGTCGCCAACCGTCAGATCGATGCCACGCAGGGCTTCTACCGCGCCGGATCGGCCCGCGAAGGTGCGGGAGACGCCGGTGAGTCGGATCATCTGCGGGCGCTCCCGATAGCGTCGGATCGATGCGCTGACACTCTAGTCATCCCATCGTGCATCGTCATGATCACCCCGTCCACAAGGGCCGTTCGAGACAGACCTGTCATCTTTCTCCGGCGCGGGTTCCCCTACGCTAACGCCCGAGTTTCGCGTACACCCTCCATGCGGCGCCGGTGCACCCTCCGCCCGACGCCGACTGCCTCGACACCCCTCGGTTGGGAAGGAACACGGTGCACAGAAGAACGTTCACCCGCACGCTCGTGGCCGCCGCGCTGGCCACGACCCTCGCCGCCGCAGCCGGTTGCAGCGACGACGGCGATGACACCAGCGCGTCCGGCGGCACGCAGACGCTGGAGAAGATCACCTACCTGACGTCGTTCGGCTCGTTCGGCCGCGACTCGTACGCATATGTGGCCAAGGAGAAGGGCTACTTCCGCGACGCCGGCTTCGACGTCGAGATCAAGGTCGGCGCCGGCAGCGGCGCGGGCATCAAGCAGATCGTCGCCGGCACCGCCCAGTTCACCCCGATCGACCTCACCGGCGGTCTGCTCGCCATGGGCGGCAAGGACAAGGTCACCGGCTTCACCGCGGTCGGCGCGGTGCAGCAGCGCACCATGGCCGCGATCATGTCGCTCGAGGGCTACGGCATCAACTCGCCCAAGGATCTTGAGGGCAAGACGCTGGCCGACACCCCCGGCTCCGTCGTGAAGAGCCTGTTCCCCACGTACGCGAAGCTGGCCAACGTGGACTTCAACAAGGTCAAGTTCGTGAACGGCGACCCGCAGACGCTCTTCGGCACGTTGTCCGCGCACAAGGTGGACGGCATCGGCCAGTTCGTGGTCGGCAAGCCCACCATCGAGGGCATCGCCAAGAAGACGGCCGTGCTGCTGCCCTACAGCGACTACCTGCAGGATCTCTACGGCAACGTGCTGATCACGTCGACCAAGTACGCCCAGGAGAACCCGGAGAAGGTGAAGAAGTTCACCGGGGCGCTGCTCAAGGGCCTCGAGGACGCGATCACCAACCCCGACGAGGCCGGCAAGCTGCTGCAGAAGAACGTGCCGACCGCCAACCCGCAGTCGGCCGCGGCGGAGTTGACGCTGATGGCGCCGTTCGTGCGGTCCGAGGCCTCCGGCGTGCCGGTGGGCGCGCTGGACAGCCAGCGGGTCGCGCGCAGCATCGCCATCCTGCAGGGCTCCGGGCAGATCGGGGCCGGGCTCACGCCCGAGCAGATCATCGACTTCAAGTTGGTGCCGAACGCCTGATCCGGCACTGAGACGGGGCCTGTCGTAGCCGGCGGGCCCCGTATGCCGACCAGTGGGAGCGACAAGACTGATGACTGACCTGGCGACTGCGCCCGCCCCGGTGCCGGCCGACCCGGCCGGGTCCACGAGCCGCCGTACCCTCGCGGCCGTTGCCTGGCCGCTCCTCGGCCTGGCCATCGCGATCGGCCTCTGGTGGGCCGGCACGGCCCTCTTCTCGATCAACACAGTGGTGCTGCCCTCACCGCCCGCGGTGATCAGGGGCTTCAACCGCTACCGCGAGTTCCTCCTCGAAGAGTCCTGGCACACCGCCGCCGCGACGATGGAGGGCTTCCTGCTCTCGGTGGGCGTCGGCGTGCTGCTCGGGATCGCGATCGCCGCGTGGCGGCCGTTCGAGCGGATGTTCTCGCCTCTGCTGGTCGCGTTCAACGCGGTGCCCAAGGTGGCGCTCGCGCCGCTGGTGCTGATCTGGTTCGGCTACGGGCGCACGCCGATCCTGGCGATGGCGTTCATGGTCTGCTTCTTCCCGATCGTGCTGTCCACCGCGACCGGCCTGACCAGCACCCCCGCCGACCTCGCCGAACTGGTCCGGTCGATGGACGCGTCCCGGCTGCAGACCTTCGCCCGGGTGCGGCTGCCCGCCGCACTGCCGCAGATCTTCGTCGGGCTCAAGGTGGCGATGCCGCTCGCGGTCATCGGCGTGGTGGTCGGCGAGATGCAGTACGGCGAGAACGGCCTCGGCACCATCATCGTGCAGACCAGCGGCCAGGGTGACACCTCGACAGCTTTCGCCGCGATCACCCTGCTGGCGCTGATCAGCATCGTCCTGTACTACGTGCTGGTCCTGGTGGAACGCCTCGCCCTGCCCTGGGTGCGCGCCACGACGTCGCAGCGCTGAGCTGATCGCACGAAAGAAGCCGGCCGACTCCAGGATGAGTCGACCGGCTTCTGCTGTGCCTGTGGATCAGCTGAGCAGGCGCCAGCGGCCCTTGCGCGCCACCAGCAGGGTCAGCGCCTGCGGCATCAGCCCGGAGTGGTTGTCGGGGGTCAACCGGATCGGGCCGGCCAGCCCGTCGGTCTGCGAGGTCTCGAGCACGTCGCGGATCCGCTGGCGGTCGCCGCCGACCTTGCCCACCGCGTCGGCGATCAGTTCCACCGCGTCGGCGGCGAACGAGGCGACGCCCGAGTAGCTGCCGTACCGCGAGGTGTAGTCCCGGAACCACTGCTTGCGGGCGGCCTTCGCCGGCGTCGTGGCGATCACGTCGTCGATCGCCAGGATCTGGGTGAACACCATGGTGGCCTGGTCGGTGGCGGTCGCCGCCGCCTGCGGCACGAAGAGGTCACCGGCCGCGGCGGCGTCGAAGTAGACGCCGCCGGTGAAGCCGGCAGCGTTGGCGCTGGTGGCCGCCAGCGTCGCCTGGTCCGTGCCGGTCAGCACCACGAGGGCATCCGGCTTGGCGTCGGTCAGCGTGCCGACGGTCTGGCTGATCTCGGTGGCGGTGGGCTTGACGGCGCGGCTGGCGACGCTGATTTTCGCCTTCTTGAGCTGCGTCTCCAACTTCTTCTGCGCGCCGCGGCCGTACAGGTCGTCGGAGTAGATCAGCGCGGCGGACTTGGCATTCCTGCGGATCAACTCCGCCACGATGGCCGCCGTGCTGTCGGTGGAGTTCGGGCCGAGCTTGAAGACGTACCGGCGGCTCTCCACCGGGGTGGTCACCTCGTCGGCGGCGGCCAGCGCGATCGTCGGGATCCGCTCGTCGTTGATGGTCTTGGCGGCGTCGACCACGCAGTCGTCGCAGGCGCCGGTGATCACCGCGGCGACCGCCGGGTCCTTGGCGAACGTGCTGATGTTGCGCAGCGACGTGGTGGGGTCCGAACGGTTGTCCAGGACCCGCAGGACCAGTTTCCGGGAGCCGAGCACACCGGAGGCGTTGACCTGCTCGACCTTGAGCTGCAGCCCGCGTGCGTACGCGAAGTCGGCCGCGGCCAGGTCGGCGCCGATCACGATCTGCGTGGTGTCGCCGGTCTCGGTGTCAGAGTCGCAGCCCGTGAGCGCGGTGACGACGAGCGCCGACGCAGCCACGGACGCCGTCAGACGGCGGGGGAGCCTCACTGCGGGTGCCTCCTAGGGGGCGGAACCCGGGATGAAACCATCCCGGTGAACGCTAGATTGTCCGGTGTGGACCGCGCGAACACGGACAGTCCGTCCGTCCGATCGCGCCAAACCTTGCCAACGTGAAGGTCCCTGGTCAAGCTGCGCCGCAAACGGTCAACGGGATGACTTTCCCACATAGTGGTTGGAATCTTGATGGATCAGCGTCACTGCACGGACACAGAAAGTCGCGACGGTCACATTCGTGCACTTCAACCCCTACGCAGTGTTGATTGTCGAGCCGAACGGTTGATTGTCAGCGCGCCGTGAACGGTGTTTCCGGAACGTCGCAGGCTTCCCAAACCATCGCCGGTTCTGATGAAATCGCGGCCGTGCCGCGTGTGGCACGTGCCCTGTCGCTTGGATCGGCTATTCCCGGGCGGCAGTATCGGGGTGGGCGAAGAGAGATGCGGGGATGACCAGCGAGGAGATGTCGTGAGCACCGGTTCTTCGGCCCAGGCTTCGACCTACCCCGCCCCTGCCGCTGGCGACCCGGTTGGAAGCAGCGCGGATGCCGGTCGCCCGAGTGGCGCCGGTACCCGCGAGCGGCGCGGGCGCTTCCCGCGCCTGCGAGATGCGCGGATCAGATCCAAACTCGCCTTGATTCTCTTCGTGCCGCTGGTGGCCGTGCTCGCGCTCGCCACCGTCCGGCTCGTCGACGTCGGCGGCCAGGCTCTCGATGCCCGTCAGGTCGAGGACCTGACCCGGCTCTCCACCGACGTCTCGGACCTGACGCAGTACATCCACAAGGAGCGGATGGCCGCGGCGGAGTATCTCGCGACGCCGAAAGCCGCCGCGGGTGGTTACAACGCGGCGATCGCGCTCAGTGACCAGCGGATCAAGCGGTACACGACCGACCGCGGCGCGCTGGACGACGCCCCAACTGCCGTGCAGGCCCGGCTGGAGCGCATCGACGGCCACTTGCAGACGATGAACGCGACCCGCAAGAAGGTCACCGACCGAGACGAGATCGCCGTCTCCGAGGTCGTGCTGCGGTACGGCGTCGTGCTCACCGACCTCGTCGGCTACGGCGAGGTGCTCAGCCAGTACGCAGGCGAGGGCACGGTCGCCGACAGCCTGCGCGCCGTGTCCGCGTTCGCCCGGGCCAAGGCGGGCACCGCCGAGCAGGAAGCGGTCGCCTACGCCGCCCAGGCCTCGGGTGACCTCAGCGCCGAGCAGTTGTCGGTTCTCACCGCCACCGAGACCAGTCAGCAGGAGGCGTTCGAGAGCTTCGCCCTGGTCGCCACCCCGCAGCAGCGCGCGCTGGTGGACAACACGGTCACCGGCGACGCGATCAACCTCGCCGACCAGTACGCCAGCCGGCTCAACCGGTCCGACGCGATCGTCCCGCTCGAGATCACCCAGTCCTTCGGCGCGGTCGTCGACCTGATGCGCTGGGCCGAGCAGCGGCTTGAGACGCAGGCCCTGCAGCAGGCCACCGACGAGAGCTCCGCGGTGGGCCGGCAGGCCGCCCTGGAGTCCGGCCTGGTGCTGCTGACCCTGATCATCGCCATCGCGCTCGCCGTCGTGCTGGCCCGCTCGCTCAACCTCTCGCTGCGCCGGCTCCGCGAAGGCGCCCTGGCCGTGGCCAACCGCGACCTGCCCGACGCGGTCGCCCGGCTGCGCGACGTGCGCAACCTCGGCGACGGCGGCGCCGACGACATCGTGCGGCAGGTCCGCGACCCGATCCGGCTCAACAACCGCGACGAGATCGGCCAGGTGGCGCAGGCGTTCAACGTCGTGCACCGCGAGGCGGTCCGGATCGCGGCGGAGCAGGCCGCCCTGCGGACCAGCGTCTCGGCGATGTTCCTCAACCTGGCCCGCCGCTCGCAGAGCCTGGTCGACCGGATGATCGGCGAGCTGGACCAGATCGAGCGCGGCGAGGAG
>Ga0307516_10004525_pt1 | contig 17100 bp, 20 predicted proteins | sample 19_EM_MG_FD_203310 | JGI IMG/M metagenome (GOLD analysis project Ga0307516, IMG submission 203310) | Populus trichocarpa ectomycorrhiza microbial communities from riparian zone in the Pacific Northwest, United States - 19_EM | ecosystem: Host-associated > Plants > Roots > Unclassified | place...
GGCCTATTGTCTCAGTTACCCCCAATTGCTTCAAGCAATGTCTCTCAAGCGCCCTCCCCATCTCCATTGAATTCGGGTTCCTCAAAAAAATCTCGACTCTCAATGGTGGTTGTTCTCGGCGATGTTTCAAATGGGCCGAGAGTTCATGTTGACGGCAACCGCTCCTCTATCACTTCACATGACATATATAAGGCTGCCAGCGAAATCATGGACAGCTCTAACAGCTATGACTTGTCAGAGCTTCAGTACAAGACTGAAGGAGGCCAGGAAATCGTGGTGGCAAGTGCTGGGGAAGCGGGGAGAACAGAACGCTCCACCAAGAGAAAGGAATTACTGTCTCGTACGATAGATGAGTGAGCACCTTTTCCCTTACATCTGGACTGCTTCACCTAACATTGTGAATGCAGAAATCTGTTTTTACTCAAAGGGAATTTACTCGGCTGGACGATGCAGATGGAGCTGCAGATAACTGCCTTGGAAAGATACAAAGATGATCTCGCCAAAGCTGTGGATGTTCATCAGTTTGAAGTGTTTGAAACACTCCTTCGAGGTACGTCAGCTTTATGACTTCTATGCGGATATATCTAATAAAGCCCAGCCCTCAATGATATCATCTTCAATCCAAGTCCGACTAGTGAGCTGAAGAAATATCGTGGTAGTGGGGTTCTCGATCAAAGCGACATCGACAACTTGAAGTTCAAGGGAAAAGACTATAGTACGTTTTTGATGTTCTAATCCAAGTCAATCGGCTAAATATTGGAAATTTAGTTACGGATATCCTGAAGTGGAATCCTAGCACCGCGGCGAATACATCCCTAAAAGCGAACGCACTGTCTTGTCTGACCCAAGAGCAACGGGTCCTTTCCAATGCCCTCGTAACGTCAGACATCCGCAACCTCACTCGATCATCCAGAAATCTCAAGCAGCACCCTCGAACCTCCCAACAGTTCGCGAAAAAAGCTGTTCGGCAAGTCTTTGAGGATCTGAAGCTGGGTACCACATATCCTGGGTTGTTAGTGGCCCACTTCGACGACGTGATCGAGCATCCTCCATCTCCATTAGGTGGCAATGACCCACGGCCGCTTTTTCTGCATGACGATGAGGCCAACTCTCCCCTCAAACTCGAGGAAAACATAGCTCGTCTGCAAGTCAAAATCGATGCGTTAGCCCAAGTGATTAAAGAAACTGCAGAACGAGTGGAAGCGCGTCGTCCTTTGGATTCTGAATAGATATGAAGTCCTGCATATAATTATTCGGTTTTGTGACACGGTTTTCGATTTCATACAATCAGTTATTACTTTGATAGTATTGTCCCAGATACACATATGATCAGATCCGTTACTGAGTAGCAAGTCCCAAGTCAACTGTCCCGTTGCTCCTAGCAATACCCTCCAACTTGCCAAACGAGCCACTCTTGAGGCACATATCCCACCATCCTGGGTAATGAGATTCCATGGCGTATTGGATTCTGCAATCTGTGGGTAAAGAGTACGTCAATCACCGAACGCCTAGAGGAGATGAATACATACTTGTCCTTGATTGAACACGATGGGGCGGTCATAATCGGTAATCGATAACAGTGCATAGACGATGGGCAACAAGGGACGTCAATAACTCGGTTGACCAGGAAAACGAACAGTGCTAATAAAGAGTCATTGTATTCATGACGGATCATGCTCTGGATCTTGGCATCGGTGGCGAAGTCTATGCTGCTCGTCGCCTCGTCGAGAATGATGATGGAGCTGCGCGTAAGGAGCGCGTGTGCCCCCCGCCGAGACTTGCGACTCAAGGGATATGGTCGTCTTTGATTCCCCTTCAGTCGTTGTGGTGGATACCAATGCCGTCTCATTGCGTTTGATGTCACGGATAGAGGCTGCATGGGGCGAGGACACTGATTGGGAAGTTGGACTTTCTGGGATCATATGAACGCACTGAAGAACATCCAGGTACTCGAGGTGTAGCATCCTAAAGGTGGAATGTCGTTATTTCAGGGCAGAGGAGTATCTCAAAAGCTCAACTAACCTGTGGTATGAATGTCTAGGGTAGAAAGTATTGTTAATATATTGAACTTTGAGCATAATCGGACCAACTGACCAATCTAGACCATAGAGCAGCAACCCCAATCTTAGGGATGTCGATTCCATTGATCATAGTGTGACCACTTGTTGGATCGACCCGGAGATAACAACATAAGAAGATCATCAAGAGAAAGAGACATCGGAAAACGTACAAAGCGCAGCAAGCTCATGGCAAGGGTGGACTTCTCACTCCCTTGAGTTGACCTTTTTTAGACAGTGCTAGAATTTGTGAAGAGCAGAGAGTGTACCTGTGCATCCCAGAAGACCTGCTCAGATCTGCTACGTTCTCAATGACAATGGAGCTGGTGCTTGAAGGCCAATAAGCCAGGAGTCAGGAGGACTCAATCACTGCAGGTGGCTCTTGCGGAAGATCGACACTTTGTCATAGAAAGAGTCAGATTCTTTCTTCAATCCAAAATTAAAGAAGTGACTTACTATTCGACGACACGTTCAACGGAACTGAGAGAGGAATGAGGTGCATGGAAAGAAGGTAGAAAGAACTGGTTTACTTGACATCCAGTTCAAGGGCTAAGCAGAGGGAGACATTAGCATATCATGATTTAGAGGATCGCAATGACAGAAGCATTACCTGTCCAGAAACGACAAGACCAATAGACTAGGGGGTAACACCATTAGCTTACATTCAAACGGCCGACAAAATAAGATTTGCTTACCCACTGATGTGAAATCGTGATATAAAGACCAGCCATATATGCACCGTCGTTCATCGTCGTAATCGAGAACAACATGGTGATGAAGACGGTGAGAGGAGCCATCTGTTGGTCATCCAGAACGTGTACCACATCTGAGACGTCATCCCATGAATGAATATGTAAAGAAACAGGACCCTCACCTTCGTGGCAGTATCGATCTTCAAGAGGAAGTTATCCAAGAACCTCTTCTCGGCCGAGAATGCGCCAACAGTAATGATGCCCTCCGGCAACTCTCCAAAATCGGAATAGATCGGCGAGCGGGTATTGGACTCCATCCGGCGGAGATCCTGGACGGCGTTGAGGTATCCAATGGCAAGTTGATAGTATGTATATCTGATGAAGGAGGCAGGTATAAAGAAGGCCGGAGGACGAAGCTGGAGACGAGGTTAACTGTGAAATGATGATGGATAATACGGGAGACTTACGCGACGGTGGTGATGGAAGCAAAGAAATTCGCGAGGATGAAGTTGACACTGAAGGGAGCCAATCAAGGTCATGTCGATTGTTTCAATATCCTAGAATAGGCAACGTTAGGATACAGCAATTAATGGGTATTCACCTTGCCAAAGCGATTGAGCATATGGCCTGATGAAAATCCCCCTTATTATTCGGTCAAGATCTCACCAAATGGAAGGCATATCATGGAACCTGACCGTACCGTCACCAGCAGCTGCCTATCAAACATCCAGAGCATCGTCAAAAGAAAAGGTCAAAGACTCACTTGAACAAGGTCCTCAACGCCGTCAACGCCCCCGTATACTGCGCCGTCACCGACAACACGCTCGACAGCGTACTCGCCAGCCCAATCGCCGCATAGATCCCAACATAAAACATCAGGTATTTCATAGCCTCGGGCCACTCAATCCCGAACTGGCCGCAGGAGGACGAGCCGTCCGTGAGGGTTGAAAGAGATCGTGTTGATAGGGCCAGCGCCAAAGTCGTGCAGCGTCCGGAGACGTTGGTCAAAGAGCATCGCTTTCGCTGGCATTATCTGTACAAAAAAAACAGGTGTTCATTTTTTGTTCTTGGGGACCGACAGAAAACACGTACACCCATAAACTGCCTCAAACTCCTTCGAAGTCGGGCTCCACGCAAAGTCGTGGATCGGACCCTCCTTGTCGAGCGTGATCTTGAGTCAAAGTTGCCGGCGGCGCCGAGGAGGTACATTCGCGTCTCGCCATAGTAGCTCTTGTTGCTGTTATGCACCTCGGTCTGTGTGAGGACTTGAACCGCTCACGCAGTTGACGGAGATTGGGACGTCTGCATCGGGAGGTGCCAAGCAAGTTCACTTTATCTGCGCGCGGTGGGCTTTGAAGAGCGATTTTTGCACGTAGCGGGCCCGTTAATGGTGAGGAGGTTGTAGGTGTTGATGGTGGCGGGGGCGCCCTGTATAATGCGTAGGGTATCAGTTGTGTGATCAAAGGGTAAAAGGGAGACGAACACTCTTTTCAGCGACACCTCTGTGCTTTACCCTATTCGCTCAGAGTCAGACGCCAACAGGAATAATTATCAGGTCGGTCAAGCTTGTCGGGCCAGCTTGAGAGAGGTATGTAGGTCAATTAATGGATAGAGTCGCGCATTGGATTAACATCGCCGTTAAGTCCGGTCCCATCAATTTCAAATGGAATAAACGCGTTCTGGCCTGCCCTCAACGTCACCTGTACAAAATTGTTCAGGACGCTACTACGTTGTAAATTCAGATGAGCAGCAGCCCAGTCCACGACGAACTCGACCTTGTCTCCGCTGTGGACCCCACCTTTTTTTACGCGTCCAGCAGTCCGAGTACTCAGGTGGACAATCAAGAGTCACCTGCCCCTTCAGAAGAGACAGAAGGTCGACGACGTTCTCTTCGACCGCGTCGACCTGTCGTGAAGATAGCTCCGAGCGTCGAAAAACCTCGTAAAAGGACCATTTCAACTTCCGGAATAGACACCCGTCTCCAGAAGCTAGCGCTCAAGAAAATCAAGCTTGACGAGAAAAAAGCGGTACGCCAGGCATTCTACTTGTCAAGAAATGCTGTTCATGAATTCCCCAGCAAACCAGCGCACTGAATGTTCGAAAGGAGGAACGCGACTTGGCCAGGAAACGATGGCTCTACTGTCACCGCGAAGCCCTGGAACCTCTTTTGTCGGCCACTAGCAATTTTTTCGACAACTTGGAGAAGGAGCTGCAAGTAACGAAAGAAGGAATTTCCTTCTACCCTATACATGCTTTGGATGAGCAGCCGAAACTTATTCAAGGGGGACACATGAAGGAACATCAGGCATGGATTTTTGCCTTAAATTGAGGTCGCGTTAATCAAGGTTTGCGTAGCTGGAGGGGTTATCTTTCCTTTTCTCTATGCATAAAAACGGCGAGTCATTGTTTTACCGCAGAGGAATTTTATGCTGACGCGACCACAGGCATGAATTGCATTTTGGGGGATGAGTATGTTTGTTTTTTCGCCCGCGTTTGATACAAGTAGCTCAACGAAATTCTAGAATGGGTTTGGGAAAGACACTGCAGGTCGGCACATCTCACTGCCTTTCGATCTCATTCTCACTGACTCTGCGTCTAGACTTTATCCCTCTTCGCCCACATCAAGGAACATGTACCTGGTAATATCTTTGTCACCCATTGGCCTTCAATTCTCAACTCTAGAATCTCTAGGGCCTCATGATCCTCATCTTATCATATGCCCTCTTTCCGTTCTCTCTTCCTGGGAAAATGTAATTGCTGAAATTCCAGACTACACTTCTTCTTGACTTATTCATAACCTCAGGAAGCCGCACGTTGGGTCCCATCCTTGCGTGTCGTTCGATTCCATGGGTCTGTCAATGAGCGAGAAAGATTGAAGCATTCGCTTCGTGGCCAGAACGACTTCGATATCATGGTTACAACTTACGACGCTTACAGCGTTGAGGATAGCTGGTTCAAGAGCCACCGGTGGACTTACTGTGTCCTCGATGAGGGCCATAAGATCAAAAACTCCGAGACAAGCCTGGCCCACAAGGTTCAGGGGATCGGAAGTCTATACAGGCTCAGTGCGTGTTTTCTTACATTTTTATGTTTTCTTGTCTCATTCGTTCAAAAGTTTTGACGGGCACGCCAGTCCAAAACAATCTTTTGGAATTATGGGGCCTCCTCCATTGGCTTCTCCCAAGGGTTTTTACCGAAGCGTCCGAACGCCTTTTCAAGGACTCTTTCGATATCAGTCGAGGGGCATATACCATCCCTTTCTTGAATGCTGCAAAGAAGCTTCTATCTATCATAATGATTCGTCGGACGAAGGCGGTTGTTGCCGCGGACGATGTTCCTCCTCGGGAGGAGCTCACAGTTTTCATTCCTCTGACAGAAGCACAACGATTCTGGACATATAGACTTCTCACCAAAATGGATACCCCTGACCTCCAAAAGATATTTACCGGGAGCGTTACTAAAGAAGGCGGAGGTCAAAGAGAAGTCCTCTCGCATCTTGAAAATGTTGTCCCTGATGGTCCCGACAAGGCTGATGGGAATCGTACGTATACACCTGTGATTATGGAGAAGACGCTGATTTGAACCCAAGGTTGGAAAAAGCTCATGGGTCTTTTAATGCAATTGCGAAAAGTCTGCGACCAGTGCGTTATCTTCGCTGGATTTTTTTAATTCATGAAACGACGTCCGTTCCAACAGTCCATATCTATTACCGAACGCCGAGCCCGAACCTTTTGGCATTGCTGAGCACATCGTGTCCAATTCTTCAAAGCTCATTGCCATTGACAAAATCCTTGCCGATATCCTTCCCAAGGGCGAAAGAGTCCTCATTTTCTCGGTGGGAATTCATTTCGTTCGCATCGCCCGGCGTCTATTCATATTCTTCTAGCAATGGACATCGTAAGCCTGTGTGTCCCTGTGAGGGCGTATCATTCATGGTCCTCTAGGATGCTCGATATTCTTGAAGATTTCTTAGTACTGCGGCAAATACCTTACGCCCGTTTAGATGGGGGAACATCACGACCTAGACGCACTTTAGACATCAAGTTGGTGAGTCGCCTGGTCAAATTGGGGTTCTAAGCTGACATCGTTGGTCAGTTCCAACAAGAAAAATCTCGCAAGTTGCATGCTTTTGTGTTGAGCGTATGAACTAACCTTGTTATACAATAGCTTATCAAGTCTTCCTAGTTTCAACAAAAGCCGGTGGTCTTGGTTCGCTTGCAAATTGCTACTGCCGTTGCAAAGGCGCTGATGCGAGGGATAACTAGGTATAAATCTGACGCGGGCTTCTACTGTTATTATGTGCGACTCCGACTGGAATCCACAGAACGATCTCCAAGCCATTGCAAGAGCTCATCGCATTGGTCAGACCAAGGTTGTCAAGGTGAATATTCTATAATCTATTTTGTTGAAGTGCATCGTTTCATAGTGTTCCGGAACAGGTCTATCGTCTCATTTGTCAAGGCAGCGTCGAAGACCAAATGTTGGATCGCATTCGTCGGAAGCTCTTTCTGTCCGTGAAGATTATGGGATCCGACGATCCAGCATCTTCGGAAGATGCGTCTCTTGGCCTGCGCGAATTGATGAACATCCTTCGCAAGGGCAGCAGCGCACTTTCCGACACGAATAACGGGTTGGACTTGGAGCGGTTCTTGAAAGCAGACGTGGGAGAAATATTGGCGCTCTCTAAATCTCTTGAGAAACAGCGCGACGTCAAGGTCAAGCAAGAACTCGCTCACGAGGTCAACAATGACGATGCCCGAGTATTGCTGGATGCAGAGGAGGAGGAAAAGCGGCTCCTCAGCGGTGTTGCTCAAGTCCAATCTCGGCTTTTCGAGGGGAAGTTGATTCAGCGACAACAGAGCAATAACTCGGATATTGCGAAAGAATGGCAAGATTTGCAGAAACGCGCCAGAGTGAATCGGACAGTTCAAGTTGGTGGAATGAGTTTCTTGATCACCCCTGCTGTTGAGACGGTAAACTACCCTTTATATCTTTGCCCTGGCTGACTTTGGTTTGTGATATAGGTCGCGCCATCCGTTCCCAAGGCTGTCAAGAAGCAAAGAGTCAAGTTCGACTCTGAGGAGTGGTGCATTCATTGCCGCGACGGCGGTGAGCTCGTGATCTGTACAAGGTGTCCTCGAGGTAGAGCAAGGGCCGGCATTCATTGTTTTTTCGTCGCTGACGATATCTGATAGTTTTCCACGCCAAATGTCACGGACTCAGTAAAGCTGAGGCCCGTCGTGCCATGATTTCGTGTAGCCAGCACGCCTGCGCAGAATGTCATCGGGGCACGACCGACGCGGGTGGGATGCTTTTCAGGTCACTATCCTTTTTATTATTATCCAGCAGCTTATACTGACAACTTTCGCTGCAGATGTCGCACATGCCCACAGGCATTCTGCGAAGACTGCCTGCCCTCTGGAGAGATAGATGCTGTTGGCGAAGTGCTCCCTGAGTTGTAAGTGTCGCTCGTCTCTCCGAATGCCCGTGACTGATGGAAATTAGCCAACTCTTGAATTTTGGTCAATCGAATTCGGCCTATTATATCCGTTGCCATACGTGTCGGGAAGAATATGCGGAGGACCCAACGGCTCATCATTGGCGGGAATGGGAGGAGCAGATTCGGCTGGCCGAGATTCGCCTTGCGCGAAGAGATGCCATCCAATAAGCTATATTACTGTCCATACCCCCGAGTTATGAAAGCAAAGCATCTGAATCCACACATGGGTACTTGACTGACTTATTGCAAAGATCGCCAACTCTCGTCGAGCATCAAGCTTGAAAGACGGCTAGTAGCCTGCCCTTTATCCCTCTGCTTGCAGCCGGCAGCTGATATGTAACGTTTTGCCCTGTAGTAGACCACGCACGCGTACTATGAAATACATACACGACTCAGATCAGCAAATCCTGGGTATGCTACAGGTTGTTACAGGTTGCTATGGAGCACTCTGTAGCCGCGAAGGTCCCTGGGAATACAGCGCCCATAGCAACCTGAACCCACACTGCAAGGCCGCCTGGTGCGCCTCTCGATAACCTGGTAAAACTCTTGCCATGATGTACAAAACTGTCAGAATTCCAGCGATCAAGCTCTTTCCCTGGGAGTCGAACCCAACTTTCGCGCAGTCATAAATCGAAAACAGAACATGACTGGCGCGTGTACTAACTGATATACTAGGAAAGCTATACCGTATCACACGATTGTCGTCTAGAATGATGTAGACTTTATGTATGAGTTCGCACACCGAGAAAGAAAAAAAAAGAGAATCGAGTGTATGGGGACAACAAGAGAGAAAACAAGTCGACGTGTCCCAGACGCTCTGCCGCGTCTGAACGGATCGAACGGATATCCGTCCAACTCGCGCAGGCGCCGGTCAAAACGACGACCACATTCTAAATATGGGCCGGAGCGGTCGCGAGGTTCGTGACCAGGGTGTCAGCTATCAAGTGAGCTGATGGAGAGTTCGGGCGGGACGCGCGATAGTTTGGGGGAGTGTTGGTGTTGGTGGTGTGGGGGTACGCTCGTCTCGAACAAACATGTAGATCAAAGGCGTTGAGGAGGGAGAAGAGATTGAGGTTGGTTTCCTGCATGAAGGAAGAGTCAGCTTCGCATCAGGATGGGGATATAATGTTTACGGGAACGTACCTCGAATCTGAGGTACTGTCCTTCCCCCACTGGTAAGCGGACACCTCCAGGTCGGTGTCTTCTCGTTAGAGATTACATCGCGGGATCTCGCTTGAGGATCAACTTGGGTTTTGATGGAGTTTGGTTCCGGGCGTTGCTAGTTGGTACGGGGGACAGGTGTTCGGGCTGAGGAGGTGGATGGTTGGCAAGGGATGCGTGCGATTTGAGTGGAAGCCGAGGGAGGGGAATAGGGCTGATGCGGTGGCAGAGAGTCAGGACGAGTCCCGGTTTAGGACGCATCTGTACGGCAGCGCGCGAAATACTCTTTGTCTGAAAAGCTGAGGGGTCTCAAGGTTTCCCTTTTGCTGCGATACTGTGACACGGGGCTGGAACGCACAAAAATGGCGACGTAGGCCCATTTGAATATCTGAAAAGCAAAGCATGTGATTGGCTGATCAGAGTAGTTCCGGACATTCCCGACGAGACCCGATTCTCATTCCATCCACCATGCTCGCCTTCACCGCTCGCTCGCTGCGCAGCACAGCTCCTCGTCTCAACACCGCTGCCCGCTCTCTCTCGACGACTCATACACGCTTCCAGGCTGTTCCCACCGCAAAGCCCGTGATACTCAAAGAGTTCAAAATCTACCGATGGAACCCTGACGAGCCCGAGAAGAAGCCGACGCTCCAGTCTTACAAGATTGACCTCAACCAAACCGGGCCCATGATCTTGGACGCCCTCATCAAGATCAAGAACGAGGTTGACCCCACCCTGACGTTCCGGCGCTCGTGCAGAGAGGGTATCTGCGGCTCGTGTGCCATGAACATAGATGGCCAGAACACCCTTGCGTGTCTGTGCAAGATCGACAGGAACCAGTCGAAAGACACCAAGATTTACCCTCTGCCGCATAGTATGTTGTATAGCTCTGTTCGTGTTCTGGTGGTTGACTCTGCCATTTCAGTGTACATTGTCAAGGACCTTGTCCCCGACCTCACCCTCTTTTACAAACAATACAAGTCTATTCAGCCCTACCTTCAGAACGACAACCCTCCCGAGAAGGGTGCGTTTTCTCTTCGTTCTGCGTCCGGGGGACTCGACCTGACATTCTCGCTGCCGCAATAGGTGAATTCATTCAATCTCAGGAAGAGCGTAAGAAACTTGATGGCCTCTATGAATGCATCCTTTGCGCCTGCTGTTCTACATCATGCCCCTCTTATTGGTGGAATCAGGACGAGTACCTCGGTCCCGCTACACTAATGCAGGCGTACAGGTGGATAGCAGACTCTCGAGTACGTCAATTACTCCTTTGTTTTATTTTGGCTTTTGGTTGTCCATAATCACCCGTTGTCTTCCGCGCTTGTGTTTTCGATGGATGCACTAACGGAAAATATGTTTTATTAGGATGCTCACGGCGCGGAGCGAAAGGAGAAGTTGCAGAACGAGATGAGCTTGTATAGGTGTCACACTATTTTCAATTGTACGTCGCTTTGATTCTGCACTACTTTTCATATATTGACAGCTTGTTTTCTTATCATCTCACTGAATCTTGGCACATCTATCAATTGATAGGCTCACGCACGTGTCCGAAAGGCCTGAACCCCGCCGCTGCTATCGCCAAAATCAAACTGGAGCTCGCCGCGGAGTAAATGAAGGCTTGTCTCTATTCGTACATTCGCGTATTGCAGGTACTTAATCGCAAGGAACGAAGCCGGGTGGAGGGGGTGCATAAATGGATTAGGGTCTTTCCCATGTCATATATTCGCGCAGAGCGATCAATATTTGCCCAAATATACGAATTTTGTTGGCAAAGAACACTTGGTGGGAGGATACGAAGCAGGATTCGTCCTTTCTCGAGTGATTTTCGGCACAGCCACACATCTTCACAGGTTGCAACCTCGACGAGACCAAGCCGCCGCTGCGTACCTGAAGCCATGCAAGAAAAATATCACTCAGAAGAATCTGAAGCCGGTCCCTCGAACCTGGGTGCTGGCTCTGAACGTGACGAGAACGGACCGGTCCAATTTGACCATGGTACGAACACCCAGGATGAACCCGAAGGATTTCAAGAGGAGGAAGAGTTGGGCCTGGGCGACATCGAAGACGGCATGGACCCAGAAGGTTTCTCTGGACCGTCGGAAAAGGTGGTGAAACCGCTTACGCGCGAGGCTCTCGCTGCCTTCCAAGCGGCGCAGGAGCGCGCCGGTGTGGTCTACATCTCACGGATACCGCCCGGGATGCAACCTGCAAAGGTGCGGCATTTGATGAGCGCATATGGTGAGATTGGGAGGGTGTATCTGCAACAGGAAGGTGGGTGTTTCCTTCTTCCGATATATATCTCCGGTATATCGATTGATCTCGTTTTATTTCAAGATGCGAAGAGAGCATATTTGAGACGCAAGTACACGTCTACCAAGAAGGCACATTTTACAGAGGGATGGGTCGAGTTTAAGGATAAGAAAGTCGCAAGAAGCGTTGCGGAGATGTTGAATGCGCAACCTATCGGTGGGAAGAAGGGGACGAGGTGGAGAGATGATGTCTGGACGATGAAGTACCTTCCCAAATTCAAATGGAACATGCTCACCGAGCAAGTGGGTGAGGGCATCTCGTTGCTCTCAAATAATCATTCTTCGCTCATATTCCTCACTTCTTCCAGCACACGAAGCGGCCATTCACGCGGCCAAGCTTCGAATGGAACTGGTGCAATCCAGGTCGGAGCAGAACGAGTATCTGAAGAACGTGGAGCTTGCGCGTGTGTTGGAGAAACGCGCGGAAAGGAAGAGGGAGAAGGGAGAAGAGTTTGTGTTCAATCCTATCAATACGGAGCGTGCGAGGAGGAGGCCTGCCGCGACGGCGGCGGAGGGGGACGAAAGTAGGAAGAAGAAGAAGGATGTGGACGGGCAGATGCAGACGGTGTTGACGAGTATATTCTGATGGACGGACCTGATGTGAGCCGTCTGAACCTACGTCGCGAAATAATAAATAATAGAGCAGATAATCTTCTTGGATTCATTATGGAGAGGTCTGAAGACCTTGACTGTAAAAAGGATTCCGAAATCACAATGCGCGCCTTCTGAAGGGCTTTGCAATTGTCCAAATTCGGGTGTCCCTTGAGGTGATGAATGAACTGTTTCGGGCAATTAATATTGCCCGGGGTCAAAGGAGAGCTCGACCCTCCCTCACCACTCCATTTCCCTTTCATCCTTTAGCCACTCGTAGCCACCCGTTACTTAAAGACCTGCGAGTATGGTAGAGAACCTCATCCTCTCACCAGTCCTCGCAGGTAAGCCACCCTAGCTATATTGTAAATACATCCTCTCACCAGTGCTCGCAGCACGATCGTCTCGTCTCGTTTATTTCTCTCCCACCACCTCCCTATTTCATACTAGTTTCTTACCTACTCCTTCCCTACACAGTCTCTCGTAGTTAGCTTGAGTCTGCACCCTCTGGGCAGATTCGAGAACTTTAAACCACAATCTCATTGTTGCCCAAACCCCACGAAACTGTCCGATGACCGGACTTTCCTAATTCTGTCTCTCGTCTCCTTTCTGCCTCTCCCACCCACTAGGAGACTCAAACTTTGACTTTCTGTGACCCTCTCTCGTAAGAATCCCCAACCCAACCCTACCATTACTATCACTCACGATACCGGTGCATCCGAGAACTGTCAGGGCGACGGACTGTGCTACCGAGGCCTTGTTGACTGGGCCAACGGGCAGACGAAATCATTGCGGTCTGCTTGACATCAGTCCTTGACGACTCTTCTCTAAACCAAGTTCCGACGCGATAGATTTGCTGCTTTGAGCAGATCAATTGGATGGCTGTGACCTGAACCAAAAAGAATTGGTCCTATAAACTGTTCTCGACGTCGGACGCATCGGCAGCCTTGCCATACAGGGAGAAAAAGCCAGGATGTCAGCTGCTTGAGATTACCCCCCGTGGCCGTAAACCTTCTGAACCTTTGATAGACCGACCGCAGGAATGTCGAGGAGTCAAACTGGTGCGATCTCGCCATTGTACACCATCGAATGATGTCAAATGGTCAATCTCTAAAACTACCTCTCTTCCACTTCCCTCCCCTCCAAACCGTCTCATACGATGAAATCAACTTTGTTTCTACTCGGCCTCAGTCTCGCAGTCACAACACAGCTCTCCTGGTGGAGCTCGTCCGAGCCAGAACCAGCCTACAACACCTGGTCTACCGAGGAGCTTGCCACTTGGCTTCAGGCCCACAAGATCCCCATCGCCAACGGAAAACTCTCCCAGCCAGAGCTGAAAGAATCAGGTCCCACCGCGAATGTTTGGACCTATGACCAGTACGCGAATGTTCAAAAGGTGCTCGCCAACGTCCGTGACACTTCTTTTGAAAAGTGGGATGAGTCTTCCCTTCGGGAGTTCCTCCTGAAGCAGGGAATAGGCGCTTCCAAAGGCCTAAACTAAACCATAATCGTCGCCGCGATCACTGATGGATAAAACATCAGATTGAAGGAGAAGAAGTCCGAAAAACATGAACTGAAGGCATCTGACGTCGTATGGATCTCAACAAGAGTCTTCGCGAGCCCCTCGACTTGTACCCTCTTCACGTCTCTCGTTTCAGGGTCGAGGATCACTTGGGTTTTGGCATGCATCTTGTGTAGGGGTCGACGATTTCCGTGTCAATCCTCCTCAGGGTGTGGTGTATTCCCCTGGAATTATAATGGTCTGCCACGCGATTCTTCACGACTGAGGGGTATACTTACTCGTGAGCCAGCAGCGGCTTTCCCATATTCCACAAAGGAGAGGGTTCTTCCTTGAGCTCGGAGCTTGGGGCTAGATGGTGAAGAATTTCTCAGAGGTCGCGGTGAAAAAAGTCAATTCATGAGGTCCTTTGAAAGATAGTCGTGATCTTGGCTGGCTATGAGACTATGGCAGGTGGGGGGTTTCGTCGTGCATCGTTCCAAGAGTTGTCAGATAACCTTCCCCTCCTCCTCCGAGTCCTCCCCAGGCACCCTGACAGTCGGTCCCCCCTTCTCATCCTTCCCTTCTATTCTAATTGTCTTACAATGTAGGCTCTTATTGAACTCGCGCGTAACTCTGACGTGCAAGACTCCCGAGCTTCGAAAGGAGCTTGGCGCAACAGACTACTCCGCATACAGCCAGCGCGTGAACACCCTTACCTACCTCGACGCATTCACGTCTGAAGTACTGATGATACATCCCAGTATGCCTCAACTGACGAGGGAGGTGTGAGGTGTGTAGTTGTGACTTGTACGACCTCTTGAACCTTCTCTTCATTCTCTATTGACAATGTCGACGACACCCTCCCACTCACCCATCCCGCATCTGGCGAGCTCGTCGACAGCATCTTTGTTGCTAAATGCACTCTCATCCGCATCAACATGTCCGAGGAACTGTGGGGAAGTGACGCGGGCAAGTTTGACCTGAAACGGTGGTTGGGTTTGAATTTGAATGAAGGAGGGCACAGATCGGCAGAGATACAGGGTAGGTATAAACACTTGCTGACTTTTGCGAATGGACCGAGGATGCGTTTGGGAAGAACTTTGCCGTGACCGAAGTCAAGGTGAGGGTTTCTCTCCATTTCCCCCGGTCTGCTCCACTGGCAGTGGCGTTTACTAATTACTATCATTCCATCATGGCTTTAGGTCGTCCTATCTCAGGCTATCTGTCTTAGTATGCCACTTTACCTTTGAGCTGCCCGATGGACCCTCGACGAAGCTCGACACGCATCACTCACTTATGATGAGGCAAATCCATGTTTTCTCTTTTTTTTTCGTGACACTGCAGACTAGAGCTGGCGAGGCGCAGCGAGAGTGAAGCGAAGATGACGGCGCCGCTTGACGCTGTCTGTGCAGCGCTGTGAGACCACGAAAGCTCTCAACAGAGCATTCGAAATGTACACCACCCCAAGACGAAGCGCACGTCGGTCGGTCTTTCCGATCGCGAAGGCATTCCAATCGATCTAGATGGATGGTTCTTGGACAGACACGTGCGGAAGCGTGGTGGTTCTTTCTAAGAAAGAATAATGATGGCGGACTCGAGGAATCTAGTAACTCGTAGGATGAGTAGTTACTTTAGGTGTAGGAGGAAACGGTAAGATTTGGGGACACGGTCTCGTTTAATAACCTTGATGTCTATGGAGTCCAGCTCAAGCCATAGAAATGTGCGATTCACAGTGCAAGTATCGTGTTGGTGTGTTTCAAAGGCCTTTTCAGATGTCATAGCAAAATAGTACTTTCGATACTCTGAGAACTTTAATGCGACTAATGATGGGGATACAGAATTGCTATGGGTGGCTGTGGGGCTAAAGCTACTTTCTATGACGAAAATTAGGGTGTTCGGAGATGAGTCCAACAATAGACAAGTCCAACAGCAGCTACAACCCCCATCTGTATGACAAGCATTTTGTGAAAGGTCCTACAGAAACGTTAGACAATGGAATCAACCAGGAAACAAATTGATTGACTTTTGTATATTTTGTGCCATGACTTCCATGACGGCTTTCATATCTTCCTTCATGTCGTTTACAGCTTCTTGCCGCACAAAGCGACCATCGTTTTGGAACTTGGTGAAGACCTTCTCTTCTTCCTCCCGTTTTTTTTTTTCTGAATGGAGTGACTCGCTTGGGCCTTGAACTTTGAAGTGTATCTGTCCAAGTTGAGCCTGAATATTATTGTGAGTGAACATCCAGGTAGGGTCATCAGGTTTTCGGGACGATTAGGTTAAAGCCAGATAAGGTCTTAAAAGAAATAAAATATCTCAAATATATATCAGTCTTATATACGGACAGACAATGCAAGATAAGAGGCGATGGTAATTGTAAAGATCACCTACACTTGTGTGATTCCCAAGAATTGACCTGTACCAGCAGAGAACAGACACTTGTAAAAGGATGTTATCGAGAAAGCCAATAATGATATTTTATTGTAATTGAAAAACAGAGTACTGAAAGCTACCTAGATGGCTCATGGTTTATAAGATGCAGCAGAGTCAGCAGAGTTTGTGAGATCTGGCCAGTCAGACCTTTCACAATCGCGGGGTATCTGGCAGCTTGAATCTGACAGGACATTGGCAACAGCAGACAAGAATGATATATTGGTGTAACTAAAAAGCAGAATGATGAAAGCCGCCTGAGTGTCTCAGGGTTTATGGGGTACAGCAGAGTTTGTGAAATCTGACCAGTCAGATGACTCAGATCTTCCGCAATCGCCGAGTATCTGGCAGCTTGAATCTGATGATAATCTGCAAGAAGTCCAAACAGGTCATCATTACTAGAAGAGCATGGTAGAGATGGCGAAATCATACCAGCAAGATGACTCATGATCACTGGGTATCTGGAAGCTGGTTTGTGACAATCATCTGCAAGAATTCCGAGGGCAGGCAGCAGAGGCCCAGAATGGTAGATTAGCATAATGATGGGTAGGGCTGGCGAAATTGTATCAGTAAGATGGCTTATGATTGCTTTGTATCTGGAGGTAAGTTTGCAATAATCATCTGTAAGAATTCCAAGGGCAGGCAGCAGAGGCCCAGAATTGTAGATTAGCATAATAACAGGTAGGGCTGGCGAAATCATATCAGTAAGATGGCTTATGATTGCTTTGTATCCAGAAGTAAGTTTGTGATAATCATCTGTAAGAATTCCGAGGCAGGTCACAGAGCCCCAGATGGCCGGATTAGTATAATTACTAAAAGGATGTCGTCGAGATGGTGAAATCACACCAGATGGGCAAGCACT
>Ga0307516_10004526_pt1 | contig 17100 bp, 12 predicted proteins | sample 19_EM_MG_FD_203310 | JGI IMG/M metagenome (GOLD analysis project Ga0307516, IMG submission 203310) | Populus trichocarpa ectomycorrhiza microbial communities from riparian zone in the Pacific Northwest, United States - 19_EM | ecosystem: Host-associated > Plants > Roots > Unclassified | place...
AGCAGACGCGTGCCACCGCGCAGATCCTCGGCAACGAAGTCTGGAAGCGTTTCCCGTGGGCTTGTGGTGCCGATGGCGGCGCCACATTGCCGACCACCACCGACCCGCTGCAGGCGCTGCTGAACCGCACCTGGAAGCCGACGCTGAGCGTGACCGGTGCCGATGGCTTCCCCGAACTCAAGAACGCCGGCAACGTGCTGCGCCCCTACACCGCCTTCAAGCTGAGCCTGCGCCTGCCGCCGCTGATCGAAGGCAACGAAGCGGCGCTGAAGCTGAAGGCGCTGCTCGAAGACAACGCGCCCTACAACGCCAAGGTCACGTTCGAACCCGACGGCCGTGCCGGCGCTTTTGGCGCGACCGGCTGGAACGCGCCGGGCCTGTCGCCGTGGCTCGAGACCGCGCTCAACAACGCGTCGTTAGCGCACTTCGGCGCGCCCTGTGGCTACATCGGCCAGGGCGGCACGATCCCGCTGATGAGCCTGCTGCAAAAGAGTTTCCCGGCCGCGCAGATGATGGTCTGCGGCGTGCTCGGACCGAAGAGCAACGCCCACGGGCCGAACGAATTCCTGCACGTGCCGTATGGCAAGAAGCTCACTGCGGCGGTGGCGCAGGTGATGGCGGCGTGCGCTTGAAAGGCCAGCTCGCACGATGACACTGATTCACAGCCGCCGCTCGTTGCTGCTCGCATCACTCGCCTGCATGGCCGACATCGCCAACGCTCAATCGCCGGTGCGGCGCATGCCGGTGATCTTCATCGGCCACGGCAGCCCGATGAACGCGATCAGCGACAACCCGTTCACGCGCGCGTTGCGGGCGTGGGGCGCGGCGCTGCCGCGGCCCACCGCGATCCTCTCGGTCTCGGCCCATTGGCTCACGCCGGGGCAGACGCTGGTGACCGTCGACGACAAGCCGAAGACCATCCACGACTTCGGCGGTTTCCCGCGCGAGCTGCACGAGATGCAGTACCCGGCGCCGGGTGCACCGGCGATCGCGCGCGAAGCCGCGCTGCGCGTGAAGCAGAGCATCACGCAGGGCAGCGACCAGTGGGGACTCGACCACGGCACCTGGAGCGTGCTGCACCACCTGTTCCCGAAGGCCGACATTCCGGTGTTCCAGCTCTCGATCGACTACGACCGGCCGGGTGCGTTCCACCACGCCGTCGGCCGCGACCTGAGCGCGCTGCGCGACAAGGGCGTGTTGATCATGGGCAGCGGCAACGTCGTGCACAACCTGCGCGCGACCGACCGCAACGCGCCGGTCGGGCTGACCGCGTCACGCCCCTGGGCCCAGGCCTTCGACGACGCGTTCAAGAGCGCATTGGCCGGGCGCGACGACAAGGCGCTGATGAACTACACAAGACTGCCCGGCGCCGAGATGGCCGTGGGCACGCCCGACCACTACTACCCGGTGCTGTACGCGCTCGGTGCGGCCGCTCCGAACGAAGTGGCGAAGACGACCTTCGAGGCGTTTCATTCGGGCACGCTGAGCATGCGCTGCCTGCAGTTCGGCTGATCAGCGCGCTTGCGCTTCGAGGCCGAGCATCGAGCGCGCCAGCGCTTCGGCCACCTCGATGCCGTCGACCCCGGCCGACATGATCCCGCCCGCATAACCCGCGCCTTCGCCGGCCGGGTACAGGCCTTTCACGTTCAGGCTCTGGTGGTCGCGCCCGCGTGTGATGCGCAGCGGCGACGAGGTGCGTGTCTCCACGCCGGTGAGCACCGCGTCCGGCATCGCGAAGCCCTTGATCTGGCGCTCGAACGCGGGCAGCGCTTCGCGCAGCGCGGTGATCGCGTAGTCGGGCAGGCTCGGGGCCGCCGGGTCGCCCAGGGCAGTGAGCCGCACGCCCGGCTTGTACGATGGCAGCACGCTGCCGAACGCGGCCGATTTCTGGCCCTTGATGAAGTCGCCGACAAGCTGCCCTGGGGCTTCGTAGTTGCCACCGCCCAGCTCGAACGCGCGCGACTCCCAGTGGCGCTGGAAGGCGATGCCGTCAAGTGGGTTGACCGGGCCGTCGTGCCGGCCGTCCTGCCGGTAGTCCTGCGGCGCGATGCCGACGACGATGCCGGCGTTGGCGTTGCGCTCGTTGCGCGAGTACTGGCTCATGCCGTTGGTGACCACGCGCCCCGGCTCGGAGGTGGCGGCCACGACCGTGCCGCCCGGGCACATGCAGAAGCTGTAGACCGAACGCCCGTTCTTCGCGTGGTGCACAAGTTTGTAGTCGGCCGCGCCCAGGATCGGGTTGCCTGCGCTCGGCCCGAAGCGCGCTGCGTCGATGATGCTTTGCGGATGCTCGATGCGAAAGCCGATCGAGAACGGCTTCGCTTCCATGAACACACCGCGCTCGTGCAGTACCGCGAACGTATCGCGTGCGCTGTGGCCGAGTGCGAGCACCACGTGGTCGGCGGCGATCTGCTCGCCGTTGGTCAAGGTCACGCCGCGGATATGGCCGGCTTCTATCAATACATCGGTCACCCGCTGCTCGAAGCGCACCTCGCCCCCGAGCGCGATGATCTCGGCGCGCATCTTCTCGACCACGCCGACGAGCCGGAAGGTGCCGATGTGCGGCTTGGCGACGAACAGGATCTCTTCGGGCGCGCCGGCCTTCACGAACTCGTGCAATACCTTGCGCGTGAGGTGGCGCGGGTCGCTGATCTGGCTCCACAGCTTGCCGTCGGAAAACGTGCCGGCACCGCCTTCGCCGAACTGCACGTTCGATTCCGGGTTCAGCACGTTCTTGCGCCACAGGCCCCAGGTGTCCTTGGTGCGTTCGCGCACCTCTTTGCCCCGCTCCAGAACGATCGGCCGCAAGCCCATCTGCGCGAGGATCAATGCGGCGAAAATGCCGCACGGGCCGAAGCCGACGACCAGGGGGCGCAGCCCCGCCAGGCCGCCGGCCGGCGCGTGGCCGATGAAGTGGTAAGCGGTGTCGGGTGCCGGCCGAATGTGCGGCTGGCCTTCGAGGCGCTTCAAGACCGCGGCTTCGTCGAGCAGCTCGCAATCGACGGTGTAGATCAGCACCACCGCGCTCTTCTTGCGTGCGTCGTAGCTGCGCTTGAAGACGCTGTACTTCTTCAGCGCGGCGTCTTGGATGCCGAGCCGCGCGACGATGGCCGGGCGCAGCGCGCTCTCGGCGTGGTCCAGCGGCAGGCGCAGTTCGGTGATTCGCAACATGGCAAGTGCGTTGGCGTGCTCGGCTTGCTCAGGCCTGCAGCGGCGGTGGCAGTTTGTCGTCGGGGGTTTCGGGGGCTTCAGCGTGCAGCATCTCGTCGAGCGGGCCGGTGTCGGCCGGCTCGGTCTCGTCGGCCGCCCGCAAGGCCGCGACACTCGGCGCGTCTTTCGCCAGGAAACCGCCCGACTGGTGTTTCCACAACAAGGCGTAGTGGCCGTTCAGGCGCAGCAGTTCGTCGTGCGTGCCCTGTTCGATGATGCGGCCTTGCTCCAGCACGATCAGGCGGTCCATGCGCGCGATGGTCGAGAGCCGGTGCGCGATCGCGATCACGGTCTTGCCTTCCATCAGGCCGAGCAGCTGGTCCTGGATCGCGAGCTCGACCTCGCTGTCGAGCGCCGACGTGGCTTCGTCGAGCACCAGAATCGGCGCGTCTTTCAGCACCACGCGTGCGATCGCGATGCGCTGGCGCTGGCCGCCCGAGAGTTTCACGCCGCGTTCGCCCACGTGCGCTTCGTAGCCGGTGCGTGCCTTCCAGTCGTGCAGCTCCAGGATGAAGTCGTGCGCCTGCGCCTTGCGCGCGGCCGCTTCGATCTGCGCGCGCGTGGCGTCGGGGTGGCCGTAGCCGATGTTCGCCGCGATCGAGCGGTGCAGCAGCGAGGTGTCCTGCGTGACCATGCCGATCGCCGCGCGCAGGCTCTCTTGCGTCACGTGGCCGATGTCTTGCCCGTCGATGCGGATGCTGCCTTGTTCGACTTCGTGAAAGCGCAGCAGCAGGTTCACGAGCGTGGACTTGCCCGCACCCGATCGGCCGACCAGGCCGACCCGCTCGCCCGGCTTGATCACCAGGTCGAGCTGGTCGAGCACACGCTTGCCGTCGCTGCGGCCGTAGGTGAAGCCGAGTTTTTCGAAGCGGATCTCGCCGAACGGCACCTCGAGTTCGCGCGCACCGGGCGCGTCGGTCAGCGTGTGCGGCACGGCGATCGTCTCCATGCCTTCCTGCACCACGCCCACGTTCTCGAAGATGCCGGTCACTTCCCAGCTCACCCAGCCGGCCATGTTGGCGATCTGCCAGGCCAGCGGCAGCGCGGTGGCCACCAGCCCCGCGCTCACCTGGCCCTGGCCCCACAGCGTGATGCCGATGCCGGCGGTGCCCACCAGCAGCATCGCGTTCATCACCGCCAGCGTGCCCATGAAGCGTGTGATCAGGCGCATGTGCGCGGCGATGCTCACGGTGTGATCGTCGATCACCTCGCGCACGTAGGCGTCTTCGTCGCGCGCGCGGGCGAAGAGCTTCACGGTCAGGATGTTGGTGTAGCTGTCGACCACCCGCCCCATCACCAGCGAGCGCAGCTCCGAGCTGGTCTTGGCGAGGTCGCGCATGCGCGGCACGAAGTAGCGCAGGAAGAACAGGTAGCCGCCGAACCACAGCAGCGTGGGGATGGCCAGGCGCCAGTCGGCCACCGCCATCAGTACCAGTGCGCTCAGGCCGTAGATGCCGATGTACCAGATCGCGCGGATCGTGCTGACGACGGATTCGCGCAGCGCGTTGCTGGTCTGCATCACGCGATTGGCGATGCGGCCGGCGAAGTCGTTCTGGAAGAACGGCCAGCTCTGGCGCACCACGTGCCAGTGGCTCTGCCAGCGGATCAGGCTCGTCACACCGGGCACCACGGCGTTGTTGCGCACCAGGCTGTCGGCCAGCAGCGTGAGCGGGCGGCCGATCAGCACGGTGGCGGCCATGCCGATCAGCATCGGCATCGCGGCGCTGAAGGCGGCGGCGCGGTCGCTCGCTTCCATCAGGCTGACCAGCTTGCCGATGAAGACCGGGATTAGCGTGTCGATGCCGGCAACGGCCAGGCCGGTCACGAACATCGCGGCGTACAAACCACGCGTCTGGCGCACGAAGTGCCAGTAGAAGCCGAACAGGCCCGGCGGGGGCGCGCCGGTGGGCAACTGGGTGGGGCGGATCAGGCTTTCGAAGAGTGCAAACATCGTCGAGCATTCTCGCCGCCCGCGCGAGCCTGCGTCAGCGACCCGACGAGCGCATGAAAAAGGCCGCCCGAAGGCGGCCCGTGAGACGTGGGGAGTTGATCAAGAACCGGTTTGGTTGTTGCGGAACAGGCGCGACAGGATCGGCTTGTCGTCGGTGTGCGTAACGCGACGCGCCGCGATGTTCTGGCCGTACTCGTAGTCGTTGCGCGGGATCGTGCCCAGCGCGATGGCTTCACGCGTCTCGGCCTTCACCTGGGCGCGCGTCACGGTTGAAGCCGCGTACCAGTCGGCGCCGAAGGGGTTGGCGTCGAGGCTGCTGTTGTGGTCCACACGAACGGCGTTCGTCCTCGTGGCTCCAAGTTCGGCCACCACGCTGGCACGGCTGCGAACGGAACGCGCCGTGCGGTCGGCGTTGTTGAAGTCGTATTCGGTGCGTTGCAGCGTGCCGTTGGCACGCGCTTGGTCCAGTTCCGCGCTCACTTGTGCGCGGGTCAGCGGCGCGTTGATTTCATCGGCCAGCACGGTGCTGCTGGCAAAGGTGGCGAGGGCAGAAACCGCGACGGTGGCGGCGAACAGGAGCTTGGCATTCATGGTCATTTCCTTCAATCAAAGTGGTTCGACTTGTTCCGGGCCCGGCGGCATGTGTTTGCCGTCTTGTCCAGCCTCGGTGAGGCCTTCCTCATCGATGGGATGAACTGTAGACATTGCCGATGCATCAATAAACTACCTGTGCTTCAATTGCGCATTGCTGAAATAGAAACAAACGAGGGCTTGAACATGGACCGACTGCACTCCATGCGCGTGTTTTCCCGGGTGATCGAGCAGGGCAGCTTTGCCGGCGCAGCGCGCGACCTGAACCTGTCGCCGGCCGTCGTGACCCGCCTCGTGGCCGACCTGGAAGAACACCTGGGCGCGCGCCTGATCAACCGCACCACGCGGCGCCTGTCGCTCACCGACACCGGCGAGATCTACCTGGAGCGCGTGCGCCACATCCTGACCGAGGTCGACGAAGCCGAAGCGCTGGCCACGGCCGCCACCGCGGAGCCGCGCGGCCATCTGCGCGTGCTGTGTTCGCCCGCATTCGCGGTGCACCAGATCGCCAAGCTGCTGCCGAAGTTCAGGGCGCTGTACCCGCGCGTCACGCTCGAGCTTTCGGTGCCGGGCCCGGTGGAAACGGTCGACGAAAACTTCGACGTGAGCATCCTCACCGAAGGCCGGCGCCCGCTCGATGGCAGCTTCGTGGCGCGCCGCCTGGCCCGCTCGGAAGTGATCGCCTGCGCCTCACCGGAGTACCTCGACAAACACGGCCGGCCGCAGCACCCGCGGGATCTGGCCAAACACGAAGCGATGCTGCCTAACTTTCTGCACGAGCTGACGTTCCATGCCGTCAACTGGGACGGCGAAGACTCGGCCACCGAGTCCGTCACGCTGCCGGTGCCGCGCCCGGCGCTCAGCACCATCCACACCGACACCATGTACGCCGCCGCGCTGGCCGGCATGGGCATCACCGGCCTGCCCTCCTTCGTGGCCGAAGACGCGCTGCTCGAAAACGCGTTGGAGCGCGTGCTGCCGCAGTGGCACATGCTGACCACGACGCTCTACGCCGGCATGCCCACGCGCAAGCACGTGCCGGCGCGCACGCGGGCGTTTGTCGACTTCCTGGTGCAGACCTTCGGCGGCGAAGACCGCGACCCGTGGTTGCTGGCCGCAGGTTGCGAAACGCAGCGCCGCGGCGCGCCGACCAAGGTGGTGGATGAAGCGCAGGCGTCACTGGGGTTTGCTGGCTGAGTCGCCGAAGCGAAGTCGCCTACGCAGTTGCGCAGCGAAGGCGACTCACACTCAGGCCTGCTCTGTGCAACTTCGTAGGCACTTCGTTCCGGCCTGAGCCGCGTTCAGCGAAACACTTCCACCCGCTCCGCCCCCATCAACGGCTCCAGCAGCCGCGACAGCGGGCGTAGCGCGTTGTAGCGTGCCGAAACCTTGTGCGCGTAAGCGAAGAAGCGCGGCAGATCTTCGCTGTACTTCGGCTTGCCGTCGCGGTGTTTCAGGCGGCAGAAGATGCCCAGCACTTTCAGGTGGCGCTGCAGGCCCATCCACTCGGCATGGCGCCAGAACTCGCCGAAGTCTTCGGGCAGCGGCAGCCCGGCTTTTCGCGCGGCTTGCCAGTAGCGCACGGCCCAGTCGAGCTCCTGTTCTTCTTCCCACGAGATGAAGGCGTCGCGCAACAGCGAGGCCAGGTCGTAGCTGATCGGGCCGCGCACCGCGTCTTGAAAGTCGAGGATGCCGGGCGTGCCGGCGTCCTTGGCGCAGACCATCAGGTTGCGTGGCATGTAGTCGCGGTGCACGGCCACCACGGGCTGCGCGAGCGCGCTCTGCACGAGCAGATCGCAGGCGTCTTGCCATGTCGCTTGCTCTTGCGCCGTCCACGTCACGCCCAGCTCGCGGGTGACGCACCACTCGGGGAACAGCGCCAGCTCGCGGCGCAGCAGCGCGTCGTCGTAGGCGGGCAGGGCGCTCGCGTCGGCGCGCACTTGCCACTGGATCAACGCTGCGGTCGCGTCGCGCATCAGCGTGTCGATGACCGGCGTGTCGCCATTGACAACCGCCGTTTGCAACGCACTCAGGTAGAGCTGCGAGCCGAGGTCGGTGAGCAGCAGGAAGCCGTGCTCGACATCCTGCTCGACGACCCGCGGCGCGTTCAGCCCGGCGCCTTGCAACAACGCGGCCACGCTGATGAAAGGCTGTACGTCTTCGAGCGGCGGCGGGGCGTCCATCACGATGAAGCTCGCGCCCGAGCCCGCGTCGATGCGGAAGTAACGCCGGAAGCTCGCGTCGGCCGAAGCGCTGCGCAGCGTGGCCGCCTTCAGGCCATGCGCGGGCGCCACGGCGTGCAGCCAGGTGTCGAATGCGGCGTGGCGGGTCGGATCGGCCCACACGATGGGGTCAGCGGCAGATGAGCTCAAGGGCAGGTCCGGGGTGGGTGGCCAATGCGTGTGATCGGCCGTTTTTCAGGCGAGGCCGCAGGGTGCCTCGTGGATAATCAATTCTACAAACCACTCTGCCGGGTGGCGCGGCTGTCGTCGATGCAGGTGGCTGCCACGCATTCGCACCCGCGCCGCGCGTGCCACACGGCGAATCCCACTGTCTGTCGCCTTTGCCCTTGCTGCTCACTCGCCGACCTTCTGCTGCTGCGCGCTGGCGTCTCACGCCGCTGGCCGCCGCGCTTGCCGCAGCGCTGAGCGCGCCGGCGTGGGCCGAAGACCCCGCCCCCGACGGCATCGAACTGCGCCAGGCCCCGGCCCTGCGGCCCGCACCGCGCGGTGACGCGGCGCGCAAGCTGCCGATCTTCCTGCAAGCCCAGACGCTGAGCGGGCAGCCCGATCTGGACACCGTGGCCGAAGGCAACGCCGAGTTCCGCCGCGGCGGCACGGTGATCCGCGCCGATCGCCTCACCTACCGGGCGCCTGACGATCTGGCGATCGCCAACGGCAACGTGCGCATCAGCCGCGACGGCAACATCTACACCGGCCCCGAGCTGCAGCTCAAGGTGCAGCGCTTCGAAGGCTTCTTCCTGAACCCGACGTACCACTTCGGCCGCATCGGCGCTGGCGGTACCGCCCAACGGGTCGACTTTCTCGACGAACAACGCGCCGTCGCCAGCCGCGCCACCTACACGAGCTGCTCGGCCGACGGCTCCGGCACACCGGCCTGGCTGCTCTCGACCGACCGGGTGCAGATCGACTTCGCCAACAACGAAGGCATCGCCGACCGCGCCGTGCTGCGCTTCTACGGCGTGCCGATCCTGGCCGCGCCGCGCCTGAGTTTCCCGCTGACCGATGCGCGCAAGTCGGGCTGGCTGCCGCCGAACTTCGACCTCGACACCAAGAGTGGCCTGCAGTTTTCGATTCCCTACTACTGGAACATCGCACCCAACCGCGACGCCACCTTCACACCCCAGCTCAGCACGCGCCGCGGCGGTGGGATGGAGAGCGAGTTCCGCTACCTCGAACCCGGCCAGCGCGGCGATGTGCGGCTGAACCTGCTGCCCTTCGACCAGCTCACCGGCACCACCCGTTACGCGCTGACGACCTCGCACCAGAGTGAGTTCGCCGACGACCTGCGCGCACAACTGCGCGTGCTGCGCGTTTCCGACAACGACTACTGGAAAGACTTCCCGCGCGACCTGCAGAGCCTGACGCCGCGCCTGCTCGCGTCCGACCTGGAGATCACGCGCCCGTTCGGCGACGACTGGAACGGCTACGCCCGCGTGCAACGCTGGCAGGTGCTGCAGACCGCCGACACCACGACCCGCATCGAAGCGCCGTACGAGCGGCTGCCGCAGATCGGTGCGCGTTATCTGCAGCGACTGCGCGGCGGTTTCGACCTGGGCTTCGAGGGCGAGTTCAACCGCTTCACCAACCCCGTCGATGCGGTCAGCGTGGCAAGGCCCACCGGCTCGCGGGTGCACGCATTGGGCAGCTTGAGCCGGCCGTTCGCGTCGCCGGGCTGGACGGTCACACCCAAGATCGCGTTTAACGCCGCTTCGTATTCGCTCGACCAAACGCTTGCCAACGGCCGCACCAGCGCGTCGCGCGTGATCCCGACGCTCAGCCTGGACAGCAGCTGGGTGTTCGAACGCGACACGCGCTTCTTCGGCCGCAACGTGCGCCAGACCCTCGAGCCGCGCCTGCTCTACGTCAACACGCCGTTCCGCGATCAGGCCGGCCTGCCGAACTTCGACTCGTCGGCGAAAGACTTCAACTTCGATTCGATCTTCAGCGAGAGCGCGTTTTCCGGCGTCGACCGTGTGTCTGACGCGCACCAGCTCACCGCCGGCGTGATCACACGCGTGCTCAGCCCCGAGACCGGCGCCGAAATGCTGCGTTTGGGAATCGCACAGCGATACCTGTTTCGCGACCAGCTCGTCACGCCCAAAGAGGCCAACCCGGGCGATACCAGCACGCCGTTCGATCCGTTCTCGGGCGTCGGCCCGCCGCTGACCCAGCGCTTTTCCGATGTGCTGCTGGTCGGCTCGACCACGCTGGTGCCGAGCTGGGCGCTCGAGGCTTCGCTGCAGTACAGCCCCGACAGCAAACGCTTGGCGCGCTCGATCGTGTCGGCGCGCTACTCGCCCGGCCCGTACCGGACCTTGAGTGCCACTTACCGCCTGACACGGGGCTTGAGCGAACAGGTGGAACTCGGCTGGCAATGGCCGATCTATGGACCTTTGCCTGCGGGCGTGAGTGGTCGCGGAGGCAGCCCTTCCGGTGGCAGTGGCGCAAGTTGCCAAGGCAGCTGGTACGGCGTGGGCCGCATCAACTACAGCACCTTGGAAAAGCGCCTGATCGACTCGGTGGTCGGGGTCGAGTACGACGCCGGCTGCTGGATCGGCCGGGTCGTCGCCTCCAGGCTCTCGACCGGGCGCAGCGAAGCCACCACACGCCTGTCGGTGCAGCTCGAACTGGTGGGCTTGTCGAGGCTGAACCTGGGGTCCAACCCCCTGCAGCTCTTGAAGGACAATATTCCAGGGTTCCGCCTGCTGCGCGACGATCGTGCTCCGGGCCCCGCACTGAATGCTTATGACTGAAATTTCCCCCCGTCGCCCGCCCCTGATTCGTGGTGTGGCTTGCCTGCTGCTCGCGCTGGCCGCATCGATCTCGCTGGCACAGACCCGCGCGCCGGCGAAGCCTGCCCTGCCCAGTACCGCCGACTACATCGTCGCCGTCGTCAACACGGAACTCGTCACCAACGCCGAGTTGCAGCAGCGCATTGCGCGCATCACTGAAAGCGCCGCCAAGGAAAAAACGCAGCTGCCGCCGCCCGACGAGCTGCGCAAGCAGGTGCTCGACGTGCTGATCAACGAGCGCGTGCAGGTGACCAACGCGCGCGAGACCGGCCAGCGCCTGGACGAAGCCGAACTCGACCGCGCCGTGCTCAACGTGGCGGTGCAGAACCAGATGACGCTGGCGCAACTGCGCGCGCGCCTGCAGCAGCAGGGCATCGCTTACACGACGTTTCGCAACAACCTGCGCGACCAGATGCTGGTGGAGCGGGTGCGCGAGCGCGAGGTGAATGCGCGCATCAAGATCAGCAACGAAGAAGTCGACACCGCGCTGGAGCGCCGCCGCGCCGCCGCGGCCGGTGGCATGCAGCTCAACATCGCGCAGATCCTGGTGACCGTGCCCGAAGGCGCGAGCCCGACCGAGGTGAGCCAGCGCCAGGCTCGCGCCGAAGCGGCGATGGCGCGCGTGAAGGCCGGCGAGTCGTTCGAGGCGGTGGCGCGCGAGATTTCCGAAGACGGCAACCGCTCGCAGGGCGGGGTCATCGGCATTCGTGCCGCCGACCGGCTGCCCGACGTGTTCGTCGACTTCGTGAAGGCGCTCAAACCGGGCGAAGTCGCGCCGACGCTGTTGCGCTCGGGGGCCGGCTTTCACGTGCTCAGGCTGATCGAGCGCACCCAGGGCCTGGGGGCAGGCTTCACGGTGCCGCAGACACGCGCGCGCCACATCCTGCTGCGCCCGTCGGCCCAGCTTTCGCAGGAAGCGGCCGGCCGGCGCCTGGCGGAATTCAAGGCGCGCATCGTCAGCGGTGCGAAGACCTTCGAGCAGATGGCACAAGAAAACTCCGAAGACGGCTCGGCGGCACGAGGCGGTGACCTCGGCTGGTCGTCGCCCGGCATGCTCGTGCCCGAGTTCGAGGAAACGATGAACTCGCTGCCGATCAACGGCATTTCCGACCCCATCATTTCGCGATTCGGCGTGCACCTGATCCAGGTACTGGAGCGCCGTGAAGCCGTGCTCGACGCCAAGCAGCAGCGCGAACAGGTGCGCAACGTGCTGCGCGAGCAGAAGTTCGAAGATGCCTACACCGACTGGATCCGCGACCTGCGTGGCCGCGCCTACGTCGAGCTGCGCGAGCCGCCGCAGTAGGCGTGGTCAAACACTTCGCGCGCAAGCGATTCGGCCAGCACTTCCTGACCGACCGGGCGGTGCTCGACGCGATCGTCGACGCGATTCACCCCGAGCCGGGCGAAGCGCTGGTCGAGATCGGCCCCGGCCTGGGCGCGATGACCGATCCGCTGGTGGCGCGCTGCCAGCGGCTCACCGTGATCGAACTCGACCGCGACCTGGCGCAGCGGCTGCGCCAGCGCCCCGAGCTCGACGTGATCGAAGCCGACGTGCTGCAGGTCGATTTCGCGGCGCTGGCGGCGCGCGCCGGGCAGCGCCTTCGCGTGGTCGGCAACCTGCCGTACAACATTTCTACGCCGATCCTCTTTCACCTGCTCGGCGCGGTTGAGCACGTGATCGACCAGCACTTCATGCTGCAGAAGGAAGTGGTCGACCGCATGGCGGCCGCACCGGGGGGCAAGGACTACGGGCGCCTGAGCGTGATGCTGCAGTGGCGCTACCGGATCGAAGCGGTGCTCGACGTGCCACCCGAGGCCTTCGAGCCGCCACCGCGGGTCGATTCGGCAGTGGTGCGCATGCGGCCTTTGCCGATGGCGCCGGGGGTCGACGCCGGCCTGCTCGGCGAGTTGGTGCGGGTCGCGTTCTCGCAGCGCCGCAAGCTGCTGCGCCACACGCTCGGCCGCTGGCTCGAAGAACGCTGCTTTGCGGGTGAATTCAACGTTCAGCGTCGCGCTGAAGAGGTTCCGGTGAGCGAATACCTGGCCCTCGCGGCCAGCCTGTCACCGGGCTGAACTTGCCGCCGCTCCGGGCCAGGCCCGAAGCGGCGTGATCGCTGCTGTCAAGCGGCGTTGAGCCACATGGCAGTGTCGAACGCGCTGCTCATCAAAGGCATGTTCATGCCGAAGCTGCTGTTCGCTGCGCTCTTGGCGGCCGGCTTGGCCGGCTTGTCTGCAATGCTGGGGGCCACATCTGTCGCCCGCTCCCATGACCCTAGTTCTTGGGAGCGGGCTACTGAAAAGAATAGAAGCACCTGAAAGCGATTTTTCGCTCGGCCCAGTAGTCGGCCGCATCGCGAAACACGTCGAGCAACTGCTCACGGGCTTCGCGGTCGAAGCGCGGGTTGTCGGGCAATTGCTCCAGCACCACCACGAAGCCGGGCTGCGAGCCCGACTTGTGGACCAGATCGGTCATGCAGTCGTAGAGTGCATCGAGGTTCTTCCCGAAGTGCGCAGGGAACATGAATGCCTGTGCAATGCCTTCGAGAACGTCCTGCTTGGACTGGGCCGCCGTCAGGTTCGCGTAGAGAAAATGCTGGCTGGCGCCTTGCGCCGCGTCCATCAGATCCTCCACGCGGAATGCGCGGATCGATTGAACAATGTTCGGACGGACTGTCTGCAAAAGCATGGTCGCGTTCCTCCTCAAGTCAAAAAACAAACCTCAAAACAAAGAACCCGGTCCGGCGCTCACGGTGCGATCTGGCGAAAGCTCGCGTAGTGGTCGCCGGTGTAAAAACAAACCTTCGGGTGGGTCGGCTTGCGCCCCCCGCAGACGATTCGGCGGGCGCCACGATCACGTGCCCCCGGTGTGTCGACGGTGTACTCGTGGTAGTAGCCGCGCGCTTGTGCCGGCAAGGCCCGTTCGCGGTTCCCGAACACCGTGCCGTCCTTGCGGTGCGGAAACGGCCCGCCGGCAAGGATCAGGCGATGGGTGTTCTGTGCCTCGGCCGGCAGCTGCGCCAAGGCCACCGTGCCTGCAGCGAAAGCCGTTTCCGGTACCGGCTCCTTGGCCTGGACTGCAGCTGCTGCCAGTACCGACCCCGCCAATGTGACAACCAGCCCCCACCGTCGCAGGGCTTGCCACCGTGGTGGCCGAGCGGAGAAAAACACGGGAAATCCCTGAAATCTGAAGCCGCGATGTTACCGAATCGGCTACAAAACCTCAAGCGCCTGCCTAAAATTGGTGCAAAGGCGAGGTCGGGATAGTGTGCAAACACTACCTGAATTTCAGGCGCAAATACTCACTATCTGAACCGATAGTGGCACAAGCCAAGCACCGTTTTGGCACGTGATACCCGACTGGCAAGCCCTTCGGGTTTTCCCGGTCATTGTGACCGGTGCATGAACGCGGCCTGCCGCCGGAGGCCGGGCCGGTGCCTGCATCGCAGGCGCCCGGCCGGTTTCAGCGCGCGGCGTTCGCGTCGGCGACGGTCAGCGCCGTCATGTTGATGATGCGCCGCACGGTGGCCGAAGGCGTCAGGATGTGCACCGGCTTGGCCGCGCCGAGCAACACCGGGCCGATCGCGATGCCGCCGCCGGCGGCCGTCTTCAGCAGGTTGTAGCTGATGTTGGCGGCGTCGATGTTCGGCAGCACGAGCAGGTTGGCTTCGCCGGTGAGCGGGCTGCCGGGCATGATTTCCTTGCGGTAGGCGCCGTCGAGTGCGGTGTCGCCATGCATCTCGCCGTCGACCTCGAGCCAAGGTGCCTGTTGCCGCAACAAGGCCAGCGCATCGCGCATCTTCACCGCCGACGGCTGGTTGCTGGAGCCGTAGTTGCTGTGTGAGAGCAGCGCCGCCTTGGGCTGCAGGCCGAAGCGCATCATTTCCTCGGCAGCCATGATCGTGATCTCGGCGAGTTGCGCCGCCGTCGGGTCGTAGTTGACGTGCGTGTCGACCAGCATCACCTGGCGGCCCGGCAGGATCAGCCCGTTCATGCAGGCGTAGGTGTTCGTGCCTTCGCGCTTGCCGATGACCTGATCGACGTAGTGCAGGTGCAGGGCGGTCGTGCCCCAGGTGCCGCACAGCATGCCGTCGACCTCGCCCGAGCGCAGCAGCATCGCGGCGATCAGCGTCAGGCGCCGGCGCATCTCGATCTTGGCCAGCTGCGCGGTCACGCCCTTGCGTGCGGTCAGCTCGTGGTAGGTTTGCCAGTAGTCGCGGAAGCGGTGGTCGTTTTCGGTGTTGACGAGGTCGTAGTCGGTGCCGGCCGCCAGCCGCAGGCCGAACTTCTCGACGCGCTGGGCGATCACTTCGGGCCGCCCGATCAGCGTGGGCCGGGCCAGGCCTTCGTCGACGACCACCTGCACCGCGCGCAGCACACGCTCTTCTTCGCCTTCGGCGTAGGCGATGCGCTTGTTGGCGGCGCGCTTGGCCATCGTGAAGATCGGCTTCATCGTCGTGCCGGAGGCGTAGACGAAGGTCTGCAGCTTCTCGCGGTAGGCGTCCATGTCGGTGATGGGCCGCGCGGCCACGCCGGAGTCGGCGGCCGCTTTCGCCACCGCCGGCGCAATGCGCATCATCAGGCGCGGGTCGAAGGGTTTCGGAATCAGGTTCTCGGGCCCGAAGCTCAGCGCCGCGCCGGCATAAGCCGCCGCGACCACTTCGTTCTGTTCGGCCTGCGCCAGCTCGGCGATCGCGTGCACGGCCGCGATTTCCATCTCGATCGTGATCGTGGTCGCGCCCGAATCGAGCGCGCCGCGGAAGATGTACGGGAAACACAGAACGTTGTTGACCTGGTTCGGATAGTCGCTGCGGCCGGTCGCGATGATCGCGTCGCCGCGCACTTCCTTCACTTCTTCGGGCAGGATCTCGGGCGTGGGGTTCGCCAGCGCGAAGATCATCGGGTTGGCCCGCATCTTCGCGACCATCTCTTTCTTCAGCACGCCGCCGGCCGACAGGCCGAGGAACACGTCGGCCCCTTCCATCACCTGCGCCAGCGTGCGCAATTCGGTCTTCTGCGCGAAGCCGATCTTGTCGGCATCCATCAGCTCGGTGCGGCCTTCGTAGACCACGCCGGCCAGGTCGGTGACCCAGATGTTTTCGCGCGGCAGACCGAGCTTGATGAGCAGGCCCAGGCAGGCGAGCGCCGCAGCGCCTGCGCCCGAGGTCACGAGCTTGACCTCCTTGATGTTCTTGCCGCCGACCTTCAGCCCGTTCAGGAAGGCCGCGCCGACGACGATGGCGGTGCCGTGCTGGTCGTCGTGAAAGACCGGAATCTTCATGCGCGCACGCAGCGCGCGCTCGACGTAGAAACAATCCGGCGCCTTGATGTCTTCGAGGTTGATGCCGCCGAAGGTCGGCTCCAGCGCGGCGATCACGTCGATCAGCTTGTCGAGGTTCTTCTCGTCGATCTCGATGTCGAACACGTCGATGCCGGCGAACTTCTTGAACAGCACCGCCTTGCCTTCCATCACCGGCTTGGACGCCAGCGGGCCGATGTCGCCCAGGCCAAGCACGGCCGTGCCGTTGGTGATCACGGCCACCAGATTGCCACGCGACGTGTACTTGAACGCGTTCGCCGGGTCGGCCACGATCTCTTCGCAGGCCGACGCCACGCCGGGCGAATAGGCCAGCGCCAGGTCGCGCTGGTTCACCATCTGCTTGGTGGCGTGGATCGCCACCTTGCCGGGGGTCGGGAACTCGTGGTATTCGAGCGCTGCGCGGCGCAACTCGGCGGCCTTTTGTTCGGAGTTGTTCATGGTGGGCTGTCTCGTCGTTGTGAGGTCGGTGCGCGCGTTGGTTTCTGAGCACTGGCGCCGGGCATTCGAGCCGGCATTGTAGGAGCGGCCGGCGCCGCCACAGCGCGCGCAGTGTGGGGCCGGGCCGGGCGAGGCGCCATGCGCAAAACTGCGTAGCGGCAACACGCCGCCGTCCGCAATACTGCGCGGTGCACACTGGCCCGCGCCCATCCCCGCCTTCCCGCCCCGCATGACCGATCCGCTGCCTTCACCCACCCGCGTGCCGCGCGCCTGGCCGGCGCGCCGGCTGGCGCTGTGGGGCGCGCTGGTCGCGTTGTTGATCGTGGCGCAGTCGCTGCTGGTGTGGTTGACGATCAGCTACGAACGCAACCGGGCGCAGGAACAGGTCGAGCAAGCCGCGGCCGCGGCAGCGTCCGACATTCGCCAGGCGCTCGCCCGCCACCAGCAAAGCCTGCAAGCGCTGTTGTGGAACGACCCCACACCCGCCGTCTGGCACGCCGAAGCCACCACCCTGCTGCGCGCGCGCCGCGAGCTGCTGCGCATCGAACGCCGCGACCC
>Ga0307516_10004527_pt1 | contig 17097 bp, 12 predicted proteins | sample 19_EM_MG_FD_203310 | JGI IMG/M metagenome (GOLD analysis project Ga0307516, IMG submission 203310) | Populus trichocarpa ectomycorrhiza microbial communities from riparian zone in the Pacific Northwest, United States - 19_EM | ecosystem: Host-associated > Plants > Roots > Unclassified | place...
ACCGCGCCCCGGCGCGCCCCCCGTCCCGGGGGGGGGGGGGGGCCCCCCCCCACGTCCAGGTCGAGGTCGACGATGTGCACGGTGTCACCCTCCCAGCGCGCCGGGGTGGTGATGTCGCAGTAGACCTCGCTGGTCCGCGGCGGCGGGTTGAACATGCCGGTCCACCAGGCGTGGTGCGGGATCAGCAGCACGAACGGAATCTGCTCGACCGACGGCTGGCCGTGGTAGACGGACTGTGTGCCGCGGATCACACCGACCCAGACTCCCAGGTCGTCCTCGTTGAGCCGACGGGCGGGGTAGTCCCGGTGGGCGGAGCCGTCGTACTTCGTGTAGACGACCCGGACCAACTCGCTCGGCATGACAAGACCCTAACGGTGACATGGTTTCGTCGGTGGTGGCGGGTACGGTCTCCGACGTGACTGCCGCGACCCGCAAGAAGGCCACCGCGTCCCAACTGCTCGCCGCCGCCGTCGGCGCAGTCCCGGGCGGCGCGTCCCGGCCCGGCCAGGAGGAGATGGCCGCGGCCATCGAACGGGCCGTCAAAGACCGCGAGCACCTGTTGGTGCAGGCCGGCACGGGCACCGGCAAGTCCCTGGCCTACCTGACCCCGGCGCTGCTGGTCGACGGCCCGGTGGTGGTCTCGACGGCGACCCTGGCCCTGCAAAACCAGCTCGTCGAGCACGACCTGCCCCGGCTGGCGGACGCGGTGGAGCCGGTGCTCGGCCGCCGCCCGACCTTCGCGGTGCTCAAGGGCCGCCACCACTACCTCTGCCTGGCCAAGCTGGAGCACGCCGACGAGGAGGCGCCGACCGACACCCTCTTCGACGACGCGCCGCCGCGCGCGACCCAGTGGCTGGGCGAGGCGGGCAAGCTCGGCAAGCAGATCCTGCGGGTCCAGGCCTGGTCGGAGAAGACGAAGACCGGCGACCGCGACGAGCTCGACCCGGGTGTCGACGAGACCGCCTGGCGGCAGGTGTCGATGCCGGCCCGCGACTGCGTCGGCGCGGCCCGCTGTCCATACGGCGCGGAGTGCTTCGCGGAGGCCTCCCGGGTGCGCGCCCGCGAGGCGGACATCGTGGTGACCAACCACAGCCTGCTCGCGGTCGACATGCTCGCGGAGCGCAACATCGTCCCGCCGCACAAGCTGCTGATCGTCGACGAGGCGCACGAGCTGGCCGACCGGGTGTCCTCGGCGGCGCAGGCGGAGCTGACCCCGGAGGCGGTCGAGCGGGCGTCCCGGCGCGCCAAGCCGCTGGTCTCCCCGGCCGCCGGCGAGGCCCTGGCGGAGGCGGCCGACTCGCTGACCGTCGGCCTCGGCGACGTCCCCGCGGGCCGCCTGACCACCGGCCTGCCCCCGCTGCTCCAGCAGGCCGTGCTGCTGATCGACTCGGCCACCCGGGCGGCGCTGGACGCGATCGGCGACATCAAGAACGACGATCCGGATCCGGTCCGCAAGCAGCAGGCCAAGGCCACCCTGGACGACATCTCGACCACGGCGCAGCGGCTGCTGGAGGGCAACGAATACGACGTGGCCTGGGTGGAGAAATCCGACCTGGGCAACGGCCGCCGCGCCCTGGTGGTGGCCCCGCTCTCGGTCGCCGGCACCCTCGCCACCAACCTCTATGACGAGCGCACGGTGGTCGCCACCTCGGCGACGCTGACCCTCGGCGGCCGCTTCGACACGGTGGCCCGCTCGCTCGGGCTCCCGGCGCCGACCCCGGTCCCGGCGGCCCGCGCCGGCGGCCTGACCCCGGAGGCGCCGCCGGTCTCCGGCGACGGGTGGAATTCCCTGGACGTCGGCTCCCCCTTCGACTACCCCCGCCAGGGCATCCTCTACGTCGCCGCGCACCTGCCCCGCCCGGCCGCGTCCGGCCTCCCGGACGCCGCGGGCGAGGAGCTGCTCAAGCTGGTCGAGGCCCTCGGCGGCCGCACGCTGGGCCTGTTCTCGTCCCGCCGGGCGGCGACCCAGGCGGCCGAGCTGCTGCGCGCCCGCACTGACCTGACGGTGCTGTTGCAGGGTGAGGAGTCCCTGCCGATCCTGGTCCGCAAGTTCCGGGAGCAGAAGGAAAGCTGCCTGTTCGGCGTGATGTCGCTGTGGCAGGGCGTGGACGTCCCCGGCGACGCCTGCCAGCTGGTGGTGATCGACCGGCTGCCGTTCCCCCGCCCGGACGAGCCGCTGGCCGCCGCCCGCGCGGCGGCGGTGGACGCGACCGGCGGCTCCGGCTTCGCCGCGGTCAGCGTCCCGATCGCCGCGATCCGCCTGGCGCAGGGCGTGGGCCGGCTGATCCGCTCCACCGCCGACAAGGGAGTGGTCGCGGTCCTGGATTCCCGGCTGGAGACGGCCCGCGGCTACGGCGCTTTCCTGCGCAAGTCCCTGCCCCCGTTCTGGTATACGACCCGCCCGGAGGTGGCAGTCGGCGCCTTGCAGCGCCTGGCGAAGTCCTGATCGGCCCGCTCAGCCGGTGGACGCTCCCCCGGTGGGCACGACGACGGCGTCCGGCGGCACCTCCGGGCGGTGCCGGGCCAGCCGCCGTATCCCGGTGTTGAGGACCGCGATCAGCGGGACCGCGACCAGCGCGCCGATGATGCCGGCCAGCACCACGCCGGAGGCGATGCCGATGATCACGACCAGCGGGTGGATGGCCACCGCCCGGCCCATGATCAGGGGTTGCAGGATGTGACCCTCGACCTGCTGGACCAGGATCACCGCGCCCAGCACGATCAGCGCGATCACCCAGCCCTGGTCGACCAGCGCGACCAGCACGGCCACCGCGCCCGAGACGCTCGCGCCGACGATCGGGATGAACGCGCCCAGGAACACCAGGGCCGCCAGCGGGAACGGGAACTGCACCTTGAGGATCACCAGGGCCAGGCCGATGCCAGTCGCGTCGATGAAGGCCACCAGCACCGTCGCCCGCACGTATGAACCCAGCGTCGACCAGGAGGCGTCGCCCGCGTCGGCCAGGCTCCAGCGGGCGTTCACCGGGAAGAGCCGGACCAGGAAGCGCCAGATCTTGCGGCCGTCGCGGAGGAAGAAGAACGTCGAGAAGATCACCAGCAGCGCGCCGGTGAGCACCTCGAACAGGGTCGCCGCGGTGGCCACGCCGGTCGCGGTCAGCGACGACGTGTTCGCGTTGATCCAGTTCTGGCCCGAGTCGATCGCCTGCTCGACCTGGTCGTCCGAGAGGTGCAGCGGGCCGGTGCGCAGCCACTCCTGGATCTGCCGGATGCCGCTGCTCGCCTTGGCGGTGAGGTCGCCGACCCCATCGACGAACTGGTTCACCACCAGCGTCAGGGTGCCCGCCACGGCGGCGATGCCACAGATCAGCACCAGGAAGGTCGCCAGCGACGGCGGCAGCCGGAAGCGGCGCAGCCAGCCCACCGCGGGCGACAGCAGCGCCGACAGCAGCAGGGCGATCGCGAGCGGGATCACCACGATGCTGACCATGCCGATGAAGCGCACCAGCACCCAGCCGACGACCCCGACCACGATCAGCCGCCACGACCACGCGGCCGCGATCCGCAGCGAGTGCGGCACCTCGGCATCGTCCCGGCTCGACGTCGACCGATGATCGACCGGCGGATCCGGCGCGGGCAGCTCGAACTCGACCTCGCGGTCGTCCGGCATCGCCTCCTGCATCGCACGGGCCAGCCGGACCGACTCACGCCCGCTGTCGTACGCACGACGCAGATTCGCCCGGACCCGTTGTAAGCGGCTCAACCGCCAGCCCCCTCGTCCGTAGTCACGCCGGTCCCACCGTAGTCCAGACCGACTCATCACCCCGGCCAACCACCCCGCCGCCACCCTTGACCGGACCTCATCGGGCGCGGGCGTACCGTCCTGTCGTGAACACCGACACCCGTACCGAGGCCGGGCTGCCCATCCGAATGTTGCATGACCGCGTCCTCGTCAGGCTCGACGGCGGCAACGGCGAACGCCGCTCCAGCGCCGGCATCGTGATCCCCGCCACCGCGTCGATGGGCCGCCGCCTGTCCTGGGCGAAGGCCGTCGGCGTGGGGCCGAACGTGCGCTCCATCGTCGTCGGCGACCGGGTCCTCTTCGACCCGGACGACCGCGCGGAGGTGGAGTTGCACGGCAAGGAATACGTGCTGCTGCGCGAGCGCGACGTGCACGCCGTCGCCGCCACCCGCGTCGAGTCGGACGGGACGGGCCTGTATCTCTAGCCGGTTCTGCGGCTAGCGCTTCAGCAGGGCGAAGACGCCCCAGCCGAGGTACTCGCGCCGATAGCGCACGTGTGCAACCGGATCCGTGCTGAGCTCCTCGCGGAACGCCGGGGCGAGCTCGTCGTCCGGGTTGGCGTCCAGCCAGCGGCGGATGGTGAGCCAGTGCGCCGCGGCGTACCGGTCCCAGCTGTCCTGGTCGGCCAGCACCATCTCGACCAGGTCCCAGCCCAGGTCGTGGAACTGGGTGACCAGGCCGGGCAGGTCCCGCCAATCGTCCCGGCTCTGCGCATGGCAGGCCTCGACGGCCTCCTGGCTCGGCGGCTCCCGCCGCCAGTACGGCTCGCCGATGAGCACCATGCCGCCCGGGCGCAGGCTGCGCTCGAGCAGGCTGACAGTGCCGGGCACGCCGTCGCCGATCCAGGTGGCGCCGATGCAGGCGGCGACGTCCACCGGAGTGTCGGCGACAAAGACGCCGGCATCGCCGTGCAAGAACCGAACCCGGTCGGCGACGCCCAACTCGACGGCGCGCTTGCGGGCCTTCTCGACGGCGACGGTGCTGATGTCGACACCGGTGCCGGTGATCCCGTGGTCGCGGGCCCAGGTGCAGAGCATCTCGCCGCGGCCGCAGGCCAGATCGAGCAGGGTGTCCCCGGCCCGCAGTCCGATCGCCCGGCCCAGAGTGACGAGCTTCTCGGCGGTGAAGGGGTTACTGATCAGCTGGTCGCCTTCGCGGATGGTGTGATGACGCGGAAGATCCATGGTTGGCACTCCAGAAGTCCGAAGGTCGAGGAAGAAGAAGCTGAGACCGGCCGGTACGGACCGGCACACTCGACTGCGGCATCGCGCATCACTCGATTCCTGGTTCGTCGGACTTGCGGGCGGGGTCAGGCTAGATCGACAGCCGTCCCACCCCAACCCAATTTCGGCTCCGCCGTCTAGCGCTCGGGCCGCGGGGGTTATGCCTGGTTTCGGGGCCTGGCTTTGCAGGATCCACGCTGTTTCGTCGGCCCTGGGCTGACGTTGATGCCTACGGACCACGCTCCCTCAAGATCCTCACCGTCTCGCCGAACCTGAATCGACGCCGATGCGTGCGGGTGCGGAGTGGACCGTGCCATCCGGCCCAGGGCGCCAATCGTGCCGGCAGAGCGCACTCGGATAGGCGGTCACGCTCGCCGGTTGCTGGGCCGATGGTGCGCGGTGGCGATGCGGAACTGACACTTGCCCTGATCGCTGCCGGATCCTCGCCGTCTCACCAAACCCTGGATCGACATTGATGCGCGCGGGTGCGAACCACGCCGCCACAAGATCCGGCCACGGCCCCCGAGCAGGCCTGTGGGCACGGTCGCCTGAATCAGGCGCCTCTCAGGGCCCCGCCTCAGTTCTGCGGGGAAGGCGGGCCGTCCGGAGCCCCGCCAGAAGGGCCGGGATCGGCGGGCGGCGCAGCGGAGGCGTCCGGCCCGGTGCCGCCGGTCTGGCCGCTGCCGGGGTCCTGACCGTACGACGGATAGGGGTGGTGCCCCGGCTGTCCGTGATTGTTGGATGGCTGAGGGTGGGTCGGGTCGTAGCTGTGGGTGGGCTGGGCCGCCGGCGGGATGGCGGCGTCGTAGCCCTGCTGGGTGTAGCTGGACCAGGCATCGCCGCTCGCGGGGACTCCCGGCCTGATCTGCTGACCCTGACCCTGGCCCGGCGTCGCGCCGGGCTGCTGGCCGTAGCCGGGCTGCTGGCCATAGCCGGGCTGCGGACCATAGGGCTGCATGCCACCGGTCTGCGGGCCGTGACCAGGCTGCTGGCCGTGACCAGACTGCTGGCCGTGACCAGGCTGCTGGCCGTGACCAGACTGCTGGCCGTGACCAGGCTGCTGGCCATAGCCGGGCTGCGGACCATAGGGCTGCATGCCACCGGTCTGCGAGCCGTGACCAGACTGCTGGCCGTAACCAGACTGCTGGCCATAGCCGGGCTGCTGGCCGTAACCAGACTGCTGGCCATAGGGCTGCTTGCCACCGGTCTGCGAGCCGTAGCCGGGATGCTGGCCGTGGGGCTGCACGCCACCGGTCTGCGAGCCGTAGCCAGGCTGCTGATCGTTGGCCTGCGGGCCGCTGTGCTCCGAGCCGTGACCAGGCTGCGGACCATAGGGCTGCGCGCCATCAGAATGTGAGTCGTAACCAGGCTGCGGACCGTAGGGCTGCGCGCCACCCGGCTGCGAGCCGTAACCAGGCTGCGGACCGTAGTCCTGCGAGCCGCCCGACTGCGAGCCATATGCCTCCGTGCCGCCCGGCTGCGAGCCGTAGCCGTAGGTGCCGGGCTGGCCATACGCCCCTGCACCTTCGCCCGGCTGGCCGTAACCGGCGCCATAACCAGGCTGACCAGAGCCTGCCTGCCCATAACCAGACTGGCCGGAACCCGCCTGCCCATAACCAGGCTGACCAGAACCAGCCTGCCCATAACCAGGCTGACCAGAACCGCCCGCGCCATAACCAGGCTGACCAGAACCGCCCGCGCCATAGCCGGGCTGACCATAGCCCGGCCCCGAACCAGGCTGTCCGTAACCGGCCGGGCCATAACCCGGCTGGCCATAACCAGAACCGCCATAACCAGGGCCACCGTAACCAGGGCCGCCATAACCAGGGCCGCCATAACCGGGAGCGGCGTAGCCAGGAGGGGCGTACCCAGGCGGGGCGTAGCCAGGAGGGAAGCCGTAGCCGCCGGCCATGGCAGGAACCGGAACTGGGACCGGAGGCAGCCGGACCGGCACCGGGACCACCGGCTCAGCCGGGGCGGTCACCGTGCGGGTCACCCCGTCCGGGAATGCGATCTGGTAGCTCGTCCCGTCCCAGAACGCCTGGGGCATCTGCGGGTCCCGGCCCACAAACACCGAGCGATACCCCGAGATCGCCGTCAGCAACCGCTGTTCCTCGTCCGTGGCCCGCTGCTGGTCCTCTGGGCTGCTGCTGTGCAGGCCGCGCTGCATGCCGTCGCGTAGCAGCGCCAGCTTCGTCGATGTCGCCTGGAAGCCGCGCATCGCCCGGACGCCGGTGTCGCCGGCCACGCGCTTCGCCCACTGCCTGGCCGAGTGGCGGCGGCCCAGGCTGCCCAGGGTCGCCACTTCCGGTGGGGACAGCCAGCCGGCGCTCACGTAGCCCGGCAGGATGCGCTCGCTCAGCCGGCCTTCCCAGCCGCGCAGGGCGATGGCGAAGCCGACCACCAGGAAGAAGAACGGGACCATGAAGCCGAGGTAGCCGTACAGCATGATCAGGGTTTCGCCGGTGGCCACCGACAGCGTCGGCAGCAGGTTGAACGTGCCGTGCAGGATCATCGCCAGCAGCAGGCCCGCGATCGGCGCCAGCCACTTCACCCGGCGGTCCGCCGAGCGGGCGGCCAGGCCGAGGCCGATGCCGGTCATCGAGGTGAACAGCGGGTGCGCGAAGCCGGTGAAAAGGATCCGCACGATGAAGATCAGGAAGAGGTTCTGGATGCCGGTCGCCGGGCCGTACTGGTCGGCGCCCGACGCGTAGCCGTGACCGCCCAGGTAGAGCACGTTCTCCACCATGGCGAAGCCCAGCGCGGACAGGCCACAGTAGACGATGCCGTCGGTGATGCCGGACCATTCCCGGCGCCGGCGCCAGAGCAGCAGGATCGGCCCGAGGGCCTTCATGGACTCCTCGATGAACGGCGCCACCAGCACCGCCACCAGCGCGTCCGGCAGGCCGATCCGGTCGAAACCCCAGGCGGCCAGCGAGTTGACGCCGATCGCGACCAGCGTCGCCACCGCCGATCCCCAGGCGAAGCAGAAGATCAGATACCGGCTCGGCTCCGGCTCGTAGCGGTCCAGCCAGAGGAAGCAGCCGACCAGCACCGGCACCGGCAGGATCGCCGCACCCAGACCGATCGCCAGGCCCTGCGGACCGTTACTGAAGCCGAGGATGACCAGCATCGCGATCGCGCAGGCCGCGATGAAGACGATCACCAGGGTCAGCGGCAGCCAGCGCGGCACCCGCGACCTTCGGCTGGACGGCACCTCCGGCAGGGCCGCCGGATCGACAACGTCGATCGGCGCATCCGGACCGACGGCAACCGCACCGCCGGTCGCATCCTGCGCACTCTCGGCGGAGCCGTCCCCACTGGGCGCGCCAAATCCTGCGTCCGCGCCGTCCGTGTCAGACCCGGGAGCTGGACCGGACCCGGCGAGGGCCGAGGAGCCAGCGAAGGAGCCGGAACCGGCAACCGAGCCTGGCGAGGGGGAATGCCACGGAACCGGGCCAGGACCGGCAGAACCGGACACCGGCGCAGCCGAATCGGGCGCCGGGGAGGCCGGAGCCGCGGAGGTGGGTGCCGGGTCGGGCGACCCGCCATGAGCTACGTCGGCCATGCCGCCAGCGTAGCCACCCCGCCCCGCCCGGTCAGGCCCGCGGCGGCGGAAAGCGGATCAAGAGCGGAAAAGGACCGGAAATGTCAGGACGGGCCGCGACCGGAGCCGCCGGGCCGGGCCCGGGTCGGCTTGCGGGGGGTACGCCCCCGCCCGTCCCAGCCGACCGCACGCCGCACCAGCCGGGGCGCCTCCGCATACTCGATGCCGGTGGCCCGGAGCAGGTCGGAGACCGTCGTGCGGACCTGCGCGACGACCACCCCGCCGGAGAAGCCGACCCCCTCGTCGTACGCCCGCCCGGACTCGGCCGCCGCCCGCAGCGCCAGTTCCCGGGTGGCGACCGGCTCGACACCCTTGGCCCACTCCTGGCGCAGCAGGTCCACCGCGTCGCCGAGCAGGTCGACCGAGGCCGGCAGGCACCCCGGGATCTGCTCGCCGTCGTCGATCGCCGTCATCACCCGCCGGGCCAGCACCCGGACGTTGCGCAGGGCGTACGTCACGTGGTCCGCGCCTTCGACGTACTGGCCCAGCGCACCGCGAGCCCGCCAGCGGGCCGGCGCGAAGGCCACGTTCTCGCTCGCCGCGATCGCGGCCTGGTCGAAGCCGGTGAAGCTCGCCTCGGCGCTGCGGAGCCGGTCGAGGGCACCCCGCACCACGCCGGTGTCGCCGGACCTCAGCCCCTCCGCGATCGTGTGCAGGCCGTCCGTCAGCGTCTGCAGCGCCGGATTCGCCGCCCGGCGGATCACCGTCAGCGGGTTGAGCGGCAGCAGCACGGTCATCACGACCAGGCCGACCGCGCCGCCCACGAGCGCGTCGAAGAAGCGGGTGTACGGCAGCCCGGTGCCCGGCGTGGTCAACGTCGCGACCAGCACCGCGGACGAGGCGGACTGCACCACCAGGGGCGTGCCGCCGCCGACCGCCGCCGCGGCCAGGATCGCCAGCACCACCACCAGGCCGACCTGCCACGGCCCGGAGCCGATCAGCAGGATGATGCCGTCACCGATGCCGATGCCGATAGCCACGCCGACGACGAGTTCGATCGTGCGCTTGGCGCGCTGTCCGACCGAGGAGGCGAGGGTGATGACGGCGGCGATCGGCGCGAAGAACGGGCTCGGCCGGCCGATCACGTCGTGCGCGATGAACCACGCGATCCCGGCGCCCAGCCCGGCCTGCAGCGCGAGCGCGAAACCACCCCGTACCCGGGACCAGCCGGCGCCGATCCCCGACCGGGACCGGCCGCGCAACTCGGCGATGACCGCGGTGAGCCCGCGCTGCGCCTCCGCATCCGTCATGCCGTGCCCACCCGGGGCCGGACGGACCGCGCCGGAGCGAGGTGGCGAGTGCGCGGGCGGGGCGACATGCCTACGAACCCTAGCCGGGCGGCGTGCCAGGATGGCGGCCGTGACGACTCTTGTTGACCGGTGGGTCGCGGCAGCCCGGGGCGCCGGGGCGACCGCCGACGACGCGGACCTCGGCGCGGCCGGCGAATATCTGCTGACCCGCTGGTCGGAACCGCAGCGGCAGTACCACACAGTGGCGCACCTGACCGCTGTCCTCGATGTCATCGACGGGCACGCCGAGCTGGCGCCCGGCGCGGACCGGGTGCGGCTCGCGGCCTGGCTGCACGACGCGGTCTACGACCCGCGGGCGCTCGGTGACGCCAACGAGCGGGACAGCGCGGAGTTCGCGGCCGGGCTGCTGGCGACGCTGGGGACACCCGACGCGGTGGCGACGGAGGTGGCCCGGCTGGTCGGGCTCACGGCCGGGCACGCCACCGAGCAGGACGACCCGGACGGCGAGTTGCTCTGCGACGCCGACCTGGCGATCCTGGCGTCCGCCCCGGACGAGTACGCCGCGTACACGGCCGCGATCCGCCGGGAGTACGCCCACGTGCCGGACGACGCCTTCCGCGGCGGCCGGACCCAGGTGCTGAAGGCCCTGCTGGAGCTGCCGTCGATCTACCGGCACGCCCCGCTGCGGGCGGCCTGGGAGGACACGGCCAGGGCGAACCTCGCGGCCGAGCTCAAGACCCTGGGCTGAGGTGCTTGGGCCGGCGCAGCCCGGCCGCCCGCAGCCGTGCGGAGAGCTCGCGGGAACGGACCAGCGTGGCACCGAGCCACAACGCCATCGGGAAGCGAACCTCCGGGATGTCGTAGTGGTCCCGGTCGAACGCCCGCCGGGGGGCGCCCAGCATCTCCGCGAAGGCGTGCAGCTCCGCATACGACACGTCGCTGACCAGGTGTGACCAGAGCCGGCCGCGGGCCGGCCAGCGCGGCTCGTCGACGAGGATCAAAGTTCCACTTCGAGCAGGTCGATGCCGCGGTCGGCGGCGTAGCCCCGCACGTCGGGCACGCCCAGCCGGGCCGCGTCGGCGGTGAGGTCGTCGGGCATCTTCTGCGACTGCCGCTCGGCCTCGACCCGGGCCAGGTAGTGCTCGATCTCCCGGGCTCGCACCGCGGCGTCCCAGCCGAGCGCGTCGCCCATCACCGCCGCGGCGTGCGTGACGGTCTCGGCGCCCCGGTGGGCGGTCTCGATCGAGATCCGGGTACGCCGGGTGAGCACGTCGTCGAGGTGCAGCGCGCCCTCGGCCTGCGCCGCGTACGCGACCTCGGCGGCCAGGTATTCCGGGGCGCCGGCGAGCGGGGTGGCCAGCGCCGGGTCGGCCTCGATCATGGCCAGCAGGTGCACGGTGAGGGTGCCGTACCGCTCCAGCAGATGCTCGATCACCCCGGCGGTGACGCCGTGCCGGCGGGCGATGTCCAGCCGGTCCCGCCAGGCGGCGGCGAAGCCGTCGGCGCCGAGCAGCGGAAGCTGGTCGGTGCGCGACGGCTGGGCGGGCCCGCCGAGCCGGCGCACGGCCCGGTTGATGACGTCGGCGGCCATGACCCGGTACGTCGTGTACTTGCCGCCCGCGACCAGCAGCAGCCCGAGCATCGGCTCGACCACGGCGTGCTCGCGGGACAGCTTCGAGGTGGAGTCGGCCTCGCCGGAGAGCAGCGGCCGCAGCCCGGCGTAGACACCCTCGATGTCGTCGGCGGTCAGCGGCCTGTCCAGCACCGTGTTGACCTGGTCGAGCAGATAGCGGATGTCGCGCGCGGAGGCGGCCGGGTGCGAGCGGTCGAGCTGCCAGTCGGTGTCGGTGGTGCCGATGATCCAGTGCCCGCCCCACGGTATGACGAACAGCACAGAGGTGGGCGTGCGCAGGATCAGCCCGGCCTCGCCGGTGATCGCCGATCGCGGCACCACCAGGTGCACGCCCTTGGACGCGCGCACCCGGAAGCCGGGGCGGACGCCGACGTCGCTGAGCATCCGCGACATGTCGTCGCTCCAGACCCCGGTGGCGGCGACGACGGTGCGGGCCCGCACCTCGAACTCGGGCGAGTCGGGCGACTCCAGGTCGCGCACCTTGACGCCGACGACCTCGCGCGCCTCCCGCAGGAACCCGGTGACCCGGGCGCTGGTGACCACGGCCGCGCCGAGGCTGGCGGCGGTGCGGGCCAGGTTGACCACCAGACGGGCATCGTCCACCTGCCCGTCGTAATACCGGATCGCCCCGACGATCTGGTCGGCACGCAGGCTGGGGAACAGCCGCCGGGCGCCGTCGCGGGTGAGATGCCGGTGCAGCGGCATGCCCCGCCCGCTGCCGAAGACACCGGCGAAGACGTCGTAGGCCGCGACGCCGAGGCCGTAGTAGGCCCGTTGCCAGACCCGGGCGGGCGGCGAGGCGGCGGGCAGCGGCACCAGAATCGGCACCGGCCGCACCAGGTGCGGGGCGAGCCGGCTGGTGAGCAGGCCACGCTCGGTCAGCGCCTCGTGCACCAGGTGCAACTCGAGCTGTTCCAGATAACGCAGGCCGCCGTGGATGAGCTTGCTGGACCGGCTGGAAGTGCCGGCGGCCAGGTCACGGGCCTCGACGAGGGCGACACTCAGGCCGCGCGACGCGGCGTCCAGGGCGGCGCCGGCGCCGGTGACGCCACCGCCGATGACGAGCACATCAAACTGCTCGTCCCGCAATCGCCGCAGATCGGCGATGCGACGGATGGGCGAGAGCCGGCCGGCGGCATATCGGGAGACGGAGGGAGAGCGCACAACCCCACGGTAGCGCTGCCGGGTGTCACACCGGCGGGTGAAAAAGGATTGGCAAGATCAAAGACTGCGGGCCTCGTTGAGCATTTCGGTCACCGAGGCCGCCGGGTCGGTGATGGGGAATTGGACTTTTCGGATTTTCCCCGTCGGATCGGCCAGCAGGGTCAGGCGCTTGAAGCGGTCGGCGCCGGCGGCCCGGAAGGTCGGTAGGCGCAGGCCCGCCGCCAGCTTGACGTCCTGGTCCGAGAGTAGCGGGAACGGCAGGCCGGCCTGGGCGGCGAAGGCCTCCAGCTGGTCCGGGCGCTGGGTGCTGACGCCGCGGATCTGGACGCCCGCCGCCGCGAAGTCCGCCGCTCTGGCCGCGTACGTCATCGACTCGAGCGTGCAGCCCACCGCCCCCGGGATGTCGCCCCAGCCGGGCGGATGGCCCGGCGTGTCCGGCGCGAAGGCGCCGGGGAAGAAGTAGAGGACCGTCCAGGCCTCCAGCCGCAGCACCGGGATCCGGTGGCCGACCAGGCCGTGCACGCGGTGCGCCTCCGCCGAGGTGGGCGCCGCCGTCGCGGTGAGCGAGCCGTCGCCGAGCACCCACCGGTCGCCCCACTCCTGCAGCGCGATCAGGACCGGCAGCAGCCCCTCGCCCTTCGGCGTGAGCAGGTAGTCGTGGCGGGGCGGGTGCTCCGAATACGGCGCCCGGCGCAGGACGCCGTGCTCGACCAGGGCGGCGAGGCGCTCGGTCAGCGCGCGCCGGCTCACGCCCAGCGAGCGCTGCAGCGCCTCGAACCTGGTCACGCCGCCGGCGATGTCGCGCACCACCAGGAACGTCCACCAGTCGGTGACGACGCCCAGCGCCTGCTCGATGCCGCAGTCGGCATCTATGAGTTCGACCCTGCGCACGCCCTCCAGTATAGTCCGTTCCAAAGTGAAACTCACTGCGACGGGGGCGATGACCGTGAGCGTGTTCTGGCGCTGGTGGACGGCCGGTACCAGTAGTGATCTGGGCTCGGCGATCGGCGGGGTGGCGCTGCCGCTGACCGCGCTCGCGGTCCTCGACGCGACCCCGTTCGAGATGGGGATGATCGCCGCGGCCGGCTATGTCGCCTGGCTCGTGATCGGGCTGCCCGCCGGGGTCATCGTGCAGCGGCTGCCGCTGCGCGGCACCCAGGTCGGCGCGGATCTCATCCGCGCGCTCGCCGTCGCGTCCATCCCGGTGGCCTGGTGGCTCGGGCTGCTGACCGTCGCCCAGTTGGTCGTCGTCGCGCTGATCATCAGCTTCGCGCACGTCGTCTTCTTCGTCGCCAACACCACCTTCCTGCCCGAGATCGTCAGCCGGGACCAGTTGCAGTCGCGTAACAGCCTCACCTCCGGCACGCACGCCACCACCCAGCTCGCCGGCCCCTCCCTCGGCGGCCTCGCGGTCCAGTTTCTCGGCGCGGTGCCGACCCTGCTGATCGACGCGGTCAGCTACCTCGTCTCGGCGGCCCTGCTCCGGACCCTGCCGGCCCGGCACGGCCACCAACCCGACCGGCCCACGCCGATGGGCGCGATGATCCGCGAGGGCTGGGCCTACGTGACCCGGCACCCGGTGATGGGCCCGGCCATGTGGTCCGCCACCGCGTCGAACTTCGTCAACGGCGCCTACCACGCGCTCTTCCCGCTCTACCTGATCCGGGAACTGCACGCGCCGGCGGCTGTCGTCGGCCTGCTGCTGGCTGTCGACGGCGTCGGCACCCTGATCGGGGCGACGCTGACCACGCGGGTCACCAACGCCCTGGGCACCGCGCGCGGCCTGATCATCCTCGGCTTCGTGGAGGCGGCCGGCGCGTTCGTCATCCCGGCCGGCACCGGCTGGGCTGCCTACCTGGCCTTCAGCGTCGGCGTACTGATCTTCGCGGGCACCGGGGTGGTCTTCAGCGTGACGACCCGAACGTACCGGCAGATCGCCAGCCCGCCCGAACTGCTCTCCCGGGTGATGGCGACGGTCCGCTTCGTCTCCTGGGGCGCCATCCCGGTAGGCGGCCTGGTGGCGGGTGCGCTCGCCGGGCCGCTCGGCGCCCGGACCACCCTGCTGATCGTCGCGGCGGTCGCGATCCTCGCGCCGCTCGCGCTTCTGCTCTCCCCGGTACGGAATCGGCGAGATCTCCTCGACGCCGCGCCGGAGCCGCAGGCGGTCATTGGGTAGGTTCGGCGGTTGTGGACAGCGAGTTCTGGATCTCCGAACTGACCGACGACGACGTGCCCGCCGTGGTGACCCTCTGCCGGGCCGCCCTGGACCTGCCCGAGGACGCCGCCGAGGCCGCGGAGATCGTGCTGCGCCTGCGCGAGACCGCCGGCACCGACGGCTGGTCGGCCAAGCCCCGCAGGGTCGCGGGTTTCATAGCGCTGCGCCCGGTCGGCGAGCCCGCCGGAGCCGCGGTCTCCGGCGAGCCGGTGTCGGTGAGCGGCGCGAGGGTGATCGGCGTGGTGCTGGGTTCGGTGTCGCACCGGGACCGCTCGATCGGCCACGTCGACCTGATCGCCGTCGACCCGCAGGAGCGGCGCCGAGGGGTGGCGCGGGCGCTGGTGGCCCGGATCGAGGGGGCGCTGGCCGGGCTCGGCGCCGGCGACATCGTCATCGCCGGCAACGCGCCGTACTACGCCTGGCCGGGCATCGACGTGCGGTACACGCCGGCGATCTGCGCGGCCATGGCCTTCGGCTTCGAGCAGGACCAGCCCGCCTGGAACATGACGGTGGACCTGGCCGGGGAAACCGCCGGGGCCGCGCCGGGAGCCACCGCCGGGGACGAGGCGCGACTGGCCGAGGAGGGCATCACGGTGCGGCGGGCGGGCGCCGAGGACGTTCCGGCGCTGGTCAGATTCACGCTGGCGAACTTCGGTGAGGGCTGGGCCGGGGAGATCACCCACTCCGTCGGCCGGGACCAGGCCGGCTGCCACCTGGCGCTGGCCAAGGACGGCGCGATCCTGGGCTTCGCGGCGTACGGGTCGTCGCGCCCGACCTGGTTCGGCCCGATGGGCACCGCACCGGCCGCCCGCGGGCTGGGCATCGGTGCCCTGCTGCTGCGCCGCTGCCTCGCCGACCAGCGCGCCGCCGGCCACGACCGGGTCCAGATCGGCTGGGTCGGGCCGCTGCCCTTCTACGCGAACGCGGTCGGCGCCCGCGTGGAACGAGTCTTCCTGCTCTACCGCAAACAGCTCTGAGCTCCGAGCCTGGAGCAGCGAAAAGGCGGGCCGCCGAAGCGACCCGCCTTTCGTCGTTACCAGGTGGACTTAGAAGTCCATGTCTCCGCCGCCGCCCGGGCCACCGGCCGGGGCGGGGTTCTTCTCGGGCTTGTCCGCCACGACCGCCTCGGTCGTGAGGAACAGTGCGGCGATCGACGCGGCGTTCTGCAGCGCCGAGCGGGTGACCTTGGCCGGGTCGATGATGCCCGCGGCCAGCAGGTCGACGTACTCGCCGTTGGCGGCGTTCAGGCCCCAACCGGCTTCGAGGTTGCGCACCTTCTCCACCACGACGCCGCCCTCGAGGCCGGCGTTGACGGCGATCTGGCGCAGCGGGGCGTCGAGCGCGACCTTCACGATGTTCGCGCCGGTGGCCTCGTCGCCCTGCAGGTCGAGCTTGTCGAACGCGGTCTTGCCGGCCTGCACGAGCGCGACGCCACCACCGGGGACGATGCCCTCCTCGACGGCCGCCTTCGCGTTGCGAACGGCGTCCTCGATGCGGTGCTTGCGCTCCTTGAGCTCGACCTCGGTGGCCGCGCCGACCTTGATGACCGCAACGCCGCCGGCCAGCTTGGCCAGGCGCTCCTGCAGCTTCTCGCGGTCGTAGTCGGAATCCGACTTCTCGATCTCGGCGCGGATCTGGTTGACCCGGCCCTGGATCTGCTCGGCGTTGCCGGCACCGTCGACGATGGTCGTCTCGTCCTTGGTGATGACCACCTTGCGGGCCTGGCCCAGCAGGCTCAGGTCGGCGGCGTCGAGCTTGAGGCCGACCTCTTCGCTGACGACCGTGGCGCCGGTGAGGATGGCGATGTCGTCCAGCATGGCCTTGCGGCGGTCACCGAAGCCCGGCGCCTTGACGGCGACGGACTTGAAGGTGCCACGGACCTTGTTGACGACCAGGGTCGCCAGGGCCTCGCCCTCGACGTCCTCGGCGATGATGATCAGCGGCTTGCCGCCCTGCATGACCTTCTCGAGGACGGGGAGCAGGTCCTTGACCGCGGAGATCTTGCTGTTCGCGATGAGGATGTACGGGTCGTCGAAGACGGCCTCCATCCGCTCCGCGTCGGTCATGAAGTAGGCCGAGATGTAGCCCTTGTCGAAGCGCATGCCCTCGGTGAGCTCCAGCTCGAGCCCGAAGGTGTTGCTCTCCTCGACGGTGATGACGCCTTCCTTGCCGACCTTGTCCATGGCCTCGGCGATGATCTCGCCGACCGTGGAGTCACCGGCGGAGATGGAGGCGGTGGAGGCGA
>Ga0307516_10004528_pt1 | contig 17095 bp, 15 predicted proteins | sample 19_EM_MG_FD_203310 | JGI IMG/M metagenome (GOLD analysis project Ga0307516, IMG submission 203310) | Populus trichocarpa ectomycorrhiza microbial communities from riparian zone in the Pacific Northwest, United States - 19_EM | ecosystem: Host-associated > Plants > Roots > Unclassified | place...
TGAGTGACTTCATCTTCACCGGCGGTGCGGCGGCGAACGTCCTGGATGAGAAGGCCGCCGCGGCCAAGGAACTGGCCGGCTACCGCACCCAGGCGATCGCCATCCGCGACGCCGCCAAGCTCGACGGCGTGCAGCCGAACCTGACCGCCGCCGCCGACAGGGCGCTGACCGACAACACCCTGCTCGCCCTGCAGACCTTCCTGCTCAAGGGCCAGGACGCGGCCCGGGCCCTGGACAAGACCCGCAACGAGCACACCGTCAACGCCATCACCGTCCAGAGCAGCAACCTCTGCCTGGCCGTGGCCGGCGGCGACAAGACGGCCGGCGCCCATGTCCTGCAGTGGAACTGCAACGGCGGCGCCGAGCAGGACTGGCGGCTGCGGTCCCGCGGCAGCGGCCGCTACGAGATCCGCAACGACCACAGCAAGATGTGCCTGGCGATCGGCGGCGGCTCCAAGGAGAACGGTGCCCACGTGCTGCAGTGGACCTGCCGCGACGCCACCGTTGACCAGTCCTGGCAGTTGACCAAGGACGCCCGGGGCTACACCCAGCTGCGGAACGCCAACAGCGGCCAGTGCCTGGCCATCGGCGGCGCCTCCAAGGAGAACGGCGCGCACGCCATCCAGTGGCCGTGCGCCGTCGCGCACACCGAGCAGAGCTGGACCCTCAAGCCCCGCACCTCCGGGCAGCGGATCGTCAACAAGCTCAGCAGCCTCTGCCTGAGCAACGGCGGGGTCCAGGACAACGGCGCGCACATCCTGCAGACCGCCTGCGACGGCGCCAACGACGCCGAGTGGCACCTCAACCCGCTGGCCGGCGGGTACACCGAGATCCGCAACGACCGCACCGGCCTCTGCCTGGCCATCGGCAGCGGCTCCAAGGCCAACGGCGCCCACGCCATCCAGTGGACCTGCGGCGGTGTCAGCCACCTCGAACAGGCGTGGCAGGTCAGCACCGGCGGCCCGGTCGAGATCCGCAACGTCAACAGCGGCCAGTGCCTGGCGATCGGCAGCGGGTCGAAGGAGGACGGCGCCCACGCCCTGCAGTGGCCCTGCGGGGGGGCGCCCCACCACGACCCGGCGTGGGACACCCGGGATAACTAGACACCACCACCCCGTCGCGCGGGGGCCGGCCGCCCCGGCCCCCGCCCGACGGGGCGGCACGGCTCAGCCGGGGTTGAGCCGGCGGTCCAGCCAGGCGAACGCCTCGTCCTGCATCTCGGCGGCGAAGACGTGGCCCAGGCCCGGCCAGATCCTGGTGCTGAGCCGCTCCCCCGCCCGCTGGGAGGTCCAGACCTCCCGCATCTTGGCGTACGCCGCCTCCACCCCGGCGACGGTGAACAGCGGGTCGGCCTCCCCGTTGAGCAGCATCATCGGCCGGGGAGCCGCGATGCTGGCCACGTCCGGGATGTCGAGGTACCGGTACAGCCCGGGGTGCAGCATGTAATACGCCGACTGGCCGCGCAGCGTGTTGTTGCCCGGGACCATCATCTCCTTCAGCCCGGTCATCCAGCAGACCGCCACCGTCACCGCGATGGTGTTGGACAGCGCCGCCACCTGCCACGCCCGGTACCCGCCCAGGGAGAAGCCGACCGCGGCGATCCGCCGTTCGTCGACCTCCGGCAGGGTGGCGAGCATGGCCGCCGCGCGGACGTCCTCGCGGGCCATCAGCCCGGACAGCGACGACCCGAGGTTGAAGAGGTTGGCGGCCAGGGCCTGCTGACCCTCGTAGGTCAGCCCGCCCCGGTCACCCCAGCCGAGGGCGTCCACCGCCAGCACCGCGTACCCCCGGGCGGCCAGCCGGTTGCCGATGAAGCGGCCGGTGAAGTACCGCTCCGACCAGGCCCGCGCCGAGGCTCCGCGGGTCTCGTCGTACCACGGTTCGATCAGCTTCTCCTTGCCGATGTCGAACTTGGCGCCGTGGTCGTGCAGCAGCAACGCCGCCGGGAACGGGCCGGGCCCGTCCGGGACGAGCATCGTGGCCCGGACCCGGCTGTGCCCGGTGACGTTGAACAGCACCTGGCGCTGCCGGTAGCCGTCCCGCGGCTGCTCGTCGACGATCTCGACGTCGAACGCGGAGCGGTCCTCGGGCTGCCACAACAGTTCCTCGACCTTGGCACGGGCCCGCCGCTGCCAGGCCCGGAAGCCGCCCTTGCGGTTGTCGGCCCAGGCCAGCGGGAAGTCCAGCCCGGCCTTGAGCTGGTCGGCGAAGACGGGCATCGCGCCGTCGACGACCGACGGCCCCTCGAACGCGGGCGCCGCGCCGGGCACGCCGGGATCGGTGAGCGGTGCGACACCGGCGGCGGACGGCAGCCGGCCGGAGGCCAGGGCCAGGGTGGGCAACGTGACGAACGCGCGCCGTTTCATACATTCCCCTCCATCGATGCCTTCGCACCGTAGAGAGCGCCGTCCGCCGCTGTCAACGCGGCGGCGGATCAGGCCGAGCCGCGGACCAGCAACTCGGTCTCCAGCATGGTCAGGCCGGGTTGCTCGCCGGCCAACAGCCGCTGCACCTGCGCCACCGCCAGCTCGCCCATCCGCCGCTTGTCGAGGTAGATGGTGGTCAGCGGCGGGTCGAGCAGCTCGCCGAGGCTGAGCCCGTCGAAGCCGAGCAGGGCGACGTCACCGGGGATGGTCAGGCCGAGCCGGCGGACGGCACGGTAGGCGCCCAGCGCCACCAGGTCGTTGAAGGCGAAGACGGCGGTCAGGTCCGGGCGGGCCGCGTGCAGCTTTTCGAAACCCGCCTCACCGCCCGCCATGGACTGCTCGACGCCGACGATCGCATCCGCCGCCACTGCCAGGCCCTGCTCGGCGGCCTCGGACAGGAAGGCGTCCCGGCGGGCGGAGTCGCAGGCATCCGGGCAGTCGATCATCCCGATCAGCCGGTGTCCCCGGGAGACCAGGTGCCGCACGCCGGCCCGGACGCCCCGGTCCACGTCGATGTCGACGGCGCCGAAGGCCGGATCCTGGGCCCGCCGGTTCATGACGACCAGCGGCACGCCCTCGACCGCGGCGGCGAGCACGTCGTCCGGCTGGAAGAGGTACGCGATCAGCGCGTCCACCTGACCGCCGAGCGAGCGCAGCAGCGCCGGCTCCCGGTTGAGGTCGTCCTGGGTGCTGCTCACGACGACCTGCCAGCCGCGCCGCTCGGCCGCCTCGATCACGCCGGCGATCAGTTCGGGGAAGAACGGGTTCACCACGTCCGACACGATCAGGCCGATCGTGGTGGCGCCGGGCCGGACCAGGCCGCGGGCGAACCGGGACGGGCGGTAGCGCAGTTGCCGGGCCGCGTCCAGCACGCGGCGGCGGGTCTCCGGGTCGATCTCGCCCTTGTCGTTGATGGCTCGCGACACGGTCTGGTGCGAGACGCCCGCCAGTTGCGCCACGTCCCGGAGGGTGACCCGTCTGGCGGCACCCGGCCCGGCGTTGTCCTGCTGTTTGTCTCCCACGATCCCCGCATCGTAATCGGAAACCGGTTGACGGCACGGCGGCACCGGGTGCACGCTTCCGTTAACGGTCACGTGACCGTTAACGGGAGTGAGGGAGAACGACTCATGGAGCCTGTGGCACTGATGCTGAGCATCGAACTGACCCGGCGCGAGGCCACCTCGGCGCTGCCCCATGCCCGGGTCCGGCCGCCCAGCGCCCGGTGGGGGCGGCTCCGGGCGACCGTGCGCCGGGTCGTCGGCCCGGACATCCCGGCCGGCCGATGAGTTTCCGGGCCGGCGGCGGTCCTACCGCCATGGCGGCCTCATTCGCCGTCGGCCCGACGGTCACGCGCGCGGACATCCCCGTCCTGTGCGCCGGGCTCGCCGAGGTGGTGCGCGGCCGGGACGCCGACGTCGTGATCTGCGAGGTGGCCGGCGTGACCCGGCCCGATGTGGCGACGGTCGAGGCGCTGGCCCGGCTCAGCCTGACGGCACGGCGGCACGGCTGGCGGCTGGCCGTCGTCGGCGCCGGCCCGGACCTGGTCCGGCTGATCCGGCTCCTCGGCCTCGCCGACCTGCTACCCGAGACGGGCTCGTTGCCGGAGACGGGCTGTTGACCCGAGGGCGGGCTCGCTATCCGAGGCGGGCCGGCAGCCCGAACAGGGGGAACAGGCGATCGGTGTCGAGGAAGTTGTCGACGGCCGTGATGCGTCCCGCTGAGGTCTCCAGCACGATCAGCGCCCAGGGATCATGCCCCCGGCCGCTGAGGCTGGGCCGGTACTGCCCGAACGCCGGCATGCCGTTGGCCGCCACCGGCACCAGGCGCGAGCCGCGGCAGCCGCTGCCCGTACCGGCCATCCAGGTGGCGATGTCGCCGGGGCCGCGCAGCCACAGCGGCAACGGCGGCATCGACAGCGTCGCGTCGTCACGCAGCAGCGCCGTCAACGCCTCCAGGTCGTACGCCTCAAAGGCCCGCACGTAGCGCGCGAGCAGCGACTTCTGCTCGTCGTCCAGCGGCGCGCCGGCGCCGCCGGGGCTGGTGTCCGCGGCCGCGATCGCGGCCCGGGCCCGCTGCAGGGCGCTGTTGACGCCGGCCACCGACGTGTCGAGCAGGTCGGCCACCTCCTGCGCCGACCAGGCGAGCACCTCGCGCAGGATCAGCACGGCCCGCTGCCGCGGGGGCAGGTGCTGCAACGCGGCGATGAACGCCAGCCGGACCGACTCCCGCTCGGTGACCAGGTCGGCCGGGTCGGCGCCCTCGGGCCGCAGCCGGGTGTCGGGTACCGGGCCCACCCAGATCTCGTCGGGCCGCGGCTCGCCCGGGTCGGTGGCCCGGCCGGACCCGGCCGGGCCGAGGTCCATCGGCCGCACCCGCCGCTGGGCGCTGTCCAGCATGGTCAGGCAGACGTTCGTCGCGATCCGGTACAGCCAGGACCGCAGCGCCGAGCGCCCCTCGAAGCTGTCGAGGCCACGCCAGGCGCGGACCATGGTGTCCTGGACGGCGTCCTCGGCCTCGAAGGCGGACCCGAGCATCCGGTAGCAGTAGCCGGTCAGCTCGGGCCGGTAGACCTCCAGCCGGGACTCGATCGCCGTGTCATCCACCCGCCCAACCTAACCGACCCGGCACCGGGCGATGAGTTTTCGCCGCCCGGCCGGTCTACACCGGCAACACCTCAATCGCACGCAGCCAGGGAGTCATCATGACCGACACCGCATGGACCGCCGAGAACGCCGGCTCGGGCCGCTACGCCGACGTCAACGGGATCAACCTGTACTACGAGACGTACGGGACGGGACGCCCGCTGATCCTCCTGCACGGCGGCCTCGGCTCGGGCGAGATGTTCGGGCCGATCCTGCCCGCGCTGACCGCGGGGCACCAGGTCATCGCCGTCGACCTGCAGGGGCACGGCCGGACCGCCGACATCGACCGGCCGCTGGACGTGCGCCTGATGGCCGACGACGTCGCCGCGCTCATCGACCACCTCGGCCTGCGGCAGCCCGACGTGGTGGGCTACTCGCTCGGCGGCGGGGTGGCGTTCCAGGTCGGCTTCCGGCACCCGGAGCAGGTGGGCCGCCTGGTCGCCGCGTCGGCGAACATCCGCCGCGAGGCGACCTACCCGGACATCCTGCGCCAGCAGGGCCAGGTGGGCGCGGCGGCCGCGGAATTCATGAAGGAGACCCCGATGTACGAGCTCTACCAGCGGGTCGCGCCCCGCCCCGGCGACTTCCCCCGGCTCCTCGACAAGATCGGCGAGGCGATGGCGCACGACTTCGACTTCACCGAGGAGGTCCGCGGCCTGCGGATGCCGACGCTGGTGATCGCCGCCGACGCCGACATGGCGCCGCCGAGCCACTACGTCGAGATCTTCAACCTGCTCGACGGCGGGCTGCGGGACGGCGGCTGGACCGGCGAGGGCCGGCCCAAGGGCGGTCACGCCCTGGCCATCCTGCCCGGCCTCACCCACTACGACCTCTTCCTGTCCCCGCTGTTCGCCGCGGTCACCCTGGCCTTCCTCGACCAGGAACACTGAGTCCACCCGCAGCGGAAAACCCATGCAAGTTCGCTCCATGAGCCGCGTCCCGCCGGCTCGCCCGCCGGCCCGGGAACGCTAGAGTGCCGTTCCCGGGCGGCGGGGCCCTGAGTCCGTGGAGGAGATCGTGGTGACGACGGCGGAGCGGCAGCTACGCCGCGCGTTCCGGGCGGGAACGCTGCTGGACCTGACCGGCGCGGCCCGCACCGTCGTGCGCGCCGAGTTCCTGGCCGGGCTGCTGCTGGACGGCCCCGGCGCCGCGGGCGGCCGGATCGCCCGGGTCGATCTCGCGGGCGCGCACATCACCGGCCGGCTGGATCTGACCGGCGCCCGGATCGACACCCCGCTGCGGTTGCGCCGGTGCGTCTTCGACGAGAAGGTGCGGCTCGATCACGCCGACCTGGTGTCGCTCAATCTCGACGGGAGCGTGCTGCCCGGCATCGAGGCCGAAGCGGTACGGGTGGCGACCGGATTCCGGCTGCGCGACGCCCGGATAGCCGGCGACGCGTGGCTGCCGCAGGCGCGGGTGGACGGGACCATGGAGCTCGACCGCAGCACCGTGGGCGGCACGGTGGACCTGCAACGGGCGGTCATCGGCGGTGGTCTGCACCTGCGCGAGGGCGTACGGATCGACGGCGGGATCAAGCTCGGCGGTTCCCGGGTCGGCACCGACCTGTCGCTGACCCACGCGCGGATCGGCTCGACCGGCGGCGCCTGGGCCGTGGCCGGCGCCGGCCTGCACGTCGGCGGCGCCCTGCTCGGGCACCGGCTGCACGCCGACGGCGGGGTCAATCTCATCGGCGCCCAGCTCGGCGGGGGCGTGGCGTTCCACGACTGCGTCCTGCGCCGCCCGGACGGCTACGCCCTGCTGCTGATCGAGGCGCAGGCCCGGCTGCTGACCCTGCGCCCGGCGGCGGGCTCGGCCGGCACGATCAGCCTCCGGGACGCGCACTTCGGCCGGGTGGTCGACGACCCGGTCACCTGGCCGGCGGACTGCCGCATCGAGCTCGACGGTCTCACGTACGACCGCCTGACCCGCCGCTCGGAGGACGTCGCCGAGTGGACCGCGAGACAGCGGCTGGCCTGGATGGCGCGCTACTCGGCCGGCTTCTCGCCGGGGCCGTACGACCAGCTGGCCGCGGCCCTGCGCCGCGACGGCCGGGAGCAGGAGGCCCGTCAGGTGATGCTGGTCCGGGAACGGCTGCGCCACCAGACGATGGGACGGCTCGGCGCGGCGTGGGGCGCGGTCCAGAACGTCGGCATCGGCTTCGGCTACCACCCGGTCCGGGCGCTGCTCTGGCTGGTGGCGGTCATCGCCGCCGGTACGTGTTGGTTCGCGGTCACCGGCCCGCTGCGGGCGGTCAAGGCCGGCGAGGCGCCCACCTGGGATCCTTTCCTCTACACCCTCGACGTCCTGGTGCCGCTGGTCGACCTCGGCCACGACAAGGCCTGGGATCCGGTCGGTGCGGACAAGGCCGTCACGCTCACGATCATGGCGATCGGCTGGATCCTCGCCACGACGGTGGTGGCCGGCGCCGGCCGGGCCCTGCGGCGCTGAGCCGGATCCGGCCGGGCGGGACGGGTGCGGCGGGACGGGTGGAAATGGTGCGACGATGTCCGTATGCGGGATGTTCTCGACCTGATCGACAACGTGCTCGACGACCTGGCGCTGGGCCCCGACGCGATGCGCTGGGCCCCGGATCACGCGCCCGACCTGCGCATCCTGGTGCATCGGGAGTGGCCCGCCCGGCGCCAGGCGACGTGGCGCTGGTGGTGCGAGACCTGCCGGCAGCCGCTGCCCCAGCCGCACTGGGAGGCGTCCGGCGTGCCCGCCGGCGGCGTGGTCCTGAGCAGCGGCATGCGCGCCTTCCACCAGACGATCGATCCGGGTGCGCCACGGCACCCGGTCATCGAGCGCACCGCGGCCCATGGGGAGCCACCCCGCCAGCGAGCGGCCGGGGCGAGCTGACGCCGTGCGGCGGTACGTCATCACGGGCGCGCCGGGCGCCGGGAAGACCACGATCCTGGCGGCCTTGGAGCGGCGCGGGCACGCCGTGATCAACGAGGCGGCGACCGACGTCATCGCCCGCAGACAGGCCTCGGGCAGCGCCGAGCCGTGGCGCGAGGCGGACTTCCTCGACAAGATCGCGCTCCTGCAGCACGAGCGCCAGCGGACGCCGGCGCCCGCCGGCACCACGGTCCAGATATTCGACCGGTCGCCGATCTGCACGCTCGCGCTGGCCCACTACCTCGAACGGCCGGTGACGCCGCTGCTGGCCGAGGAGGTCGACCGGGTCCTCGCGGAGGCGATCTACCGGCCGCGGGTCTTCTTCGTCCGGCTGCTCGGCTTCATCACCCCGACGGCGGCGCGCCGGATCACCTACCCGCAGTCGGTCCGGTTCGAGCGCTTCCACGAGCAGGCCTACCGCCGCCACGGTTTCGAGCTGGTCGACGTGCCCGCGGGGACGGCGCGGGAGCGGGCGGACCTCGTGGACCGCCTCATCCGGACCTCGGACGCGTGAGGGCTCAGCCCAGCCAGGCGACCACCCCCACCAGCGTCACCGCCGCGACGGCCGTCGACAACACGATGGTGTCCCGGGCGAAACCCTCGCCGCGGCCGTAGCGGCTGGCGAAGACGAAGATGTTCTGCGCGGTGGGCAGCGCCGAGGTGACCACGGCGGCCAGCAGCGCGGGCCCGGCCAGCCCGAGCGCATAGCGGCCGATCAGGTACGCCAGCAGCGGGTGCACGATCGCCTTGAGCACGACGGCCAGCACCCGGTCCGGGGCGTCGGGCCCGGGGCGCAACGGCCGGCTGCCACGCAGCGACATGCCGAGCGCCAGCAGGGTCATCGGCACGGCGGCCGCGCCCAGCAGCACGAAGGGCTGGAGCAGCGGCGCCGGCACCTGCCACCCCGACACCGCCACGGCGATGCCGGCCGCCGACGCGATCATCAGCGGGTTCCGGGCGGGCATCCCGGCCAGCAGGCGCAGCGTCGGCCGCTTCTCCCCGGTCGCCACCTCGAGCACGGCCAGCGCCGTCGGGGCGGCGAGCAGCACCTGGAACATGAGCACCGGCGCGATGAACGCGACGTCACCGAGCACGTAGGCGGCGATCGGGATGCCCAGGTTGCCGGCGTTGACGTAGCCGGCGGCGAGCGCACCCACGGTCAGCTCGGCGACGCTGCGCCGCCACAGCAACCGGGCGATCGTGACGTACAGCGCGGCGACGGCGAGGGTGCTGAGCACGAACGCGGCGAGCGCCCCGGTGAAGATCCGGCCGAGCGTGGACGTGGCGAGGGTGACGAACAGCAGCGCCGGGGCGGTCACGAAGAACGCGAGCCGGGTCAGCGTCTCCAGCCCGGCACCGCCGAGCAGCCCGAACCGGCCGATCAGATATCCGGCGAGGACGATGGTCCACACCACGGCGAAGCCGGTGATGACCTCACGCACCCGCGCCACCCCGGCAGCTGATCGAGCCCTCCACAACCGCAGCAGTCTGGCACCCGGCCCCCGGGTTCGGGAATTCCGCCCCTTTCCCGCCCCAGCGTGCACGACGATACTCGGGGAGAACGCACCGACGGAGGTGTCCGCGATGACCGGTAGACATCCGGCGACAGCCGCGCAACGCACGGACCTGCTGCACCGGATGCTGCTGCTGCGGCACAGCCCGGAGCCCCTCGGCGCGGGCGACGAGGCGGTGGCCGTGGGCCTGCGCTGCGCGCTCGGCCCGGCCGACACCCTGGTGCCGGCACACCGCCCCGACGGCCCCGCCCTGGCCGTCGAGCTGGCGCACGATGACGTCCTGCGGCACAGGTCCGCGGTGGTCGTCTGCTTCGTCGGCGCCCACGGCACGCCCGGGCTCGCCACCACCCTCGACCACGCGATCGAGGACCGGCTGCCGGTCCTGTTCTGCTGCGCGGACCAGCAAGACGCCCACCCGGCGGGCGCCGAGTCGCTGCCGGCCGAAACGGTGGACGGCACTGACGTGGAGGCGGTCGCCCTGGCGGCGCTGACGGCGGTCCATCCGGTACGCGCCGGCGCGGGTCCCCGGCTGCTCCACTTCCGCACGTACGCCCAGCGCACCGAGCCGCTGCACGACCCGATCCGGATCCTGGCCGACCGGATGCGCACCGACCACCAACTCGACGACAACGCGCTCGCGGCGATGGAAAAGCACGCCGCGGCGGAGGTCGGTGGCCTCCGGGGCCGCTGACGACCGGTGTTCAGGTCGGTGGCTGCCGCCAGGGCTCGCGGCTGCGAAGGGTCTGCGCGTACCGGGCCGCGACCGGCAGCAGCGCGGTGCGGGCCGCGGCGCGGTGCGACGGCGGGTCTAAGGTGGACCGATGCCCGCCGTGCCGCAGATCCCCGGTTCGGTGCTGATCGTCCGGGGCGACGCCACCGTCGCGGCGGTCACCAGCGACGACTGCACCGACCGCACCCGTTTCCAGATCGCGTCGGTGAGCAAGCAGTTCACCGCCGCCGCCGTGCTGCTGCTGGCGGAACGCGGTGAGCTGAGCCTCGACGACCCGGTCGGGCGCCGGCTCGGCGGCTGCCCGCCGGCCTGGCGGGAGATCACGCTGCATCACCTGCTCACCCACACGTCCGGGCTGGGCCACTGGCACGACTATCCGATGATCGACCTGGCCCGGCGGACGGAACCGGCCGAGCTGCTGGAGACCTTCCACCGGGTGCCGCCGCTGTTCCGGCCCGGCGCCGGCTGGCATTACAGCAGCCCGGGCTACGTGCTGCTCGCGCACGTGGTGCAAGAGGCCACCGGTACGCCGTATCGTGACGTGCTCGCCGGCGAGATCTTCACGCCGCTGGGGATGGCCGGCACCTTCGCCGGCTCCCCCGGCGACCGGGACGACATCGCCGGTGGCCGCGACCGGGAGGGGCGCCCGGTCCCGTCGTGGGAGCTGGACGTCGTGGGCATGGGGGCCGGCGACATTTGGTCCACCGCCGCCGACCTGGTCCGCTGGATCGACGGCCTGCGCGCGGGCCGGGTGCTCGGCGAGCGATACCGCACCCTCATGCTCAGCGAACAGGCGCCGACGGGCGGCGGGCCGGACGCCCGCGGATACTCGTACGGCTGGTTCGTGGGCTCGGTGGCCGGCCACAGCTGGTTCCACCACTCCGGGGACAACCTGGGCTTCCGCGCCTTCGACGCCTGCGTGCCTGAGCTGGACTGCCGCATCGTCCTGCTGAGCAACTCCGCATCGATCGACGCGGCCGTGATCACCGACCTGGTGGGCGCCGCGCTCGACTGAACCGACCCGGTTCCCTGCGACGAGAGGATTTCCGTGGCCACCGTTTGCGTGGAAGCGATCATCGATGTGCCCGCGCAGGCCGTGTGGGAGGCGGTCGCGGACGTCGCGGCCGTGCACCGCCGGTTGCTGCCCGGGCGGGTGGCGCAGGCCCGGGTCGAGGGCGACACCCGCATCCTGACGATGGCGGACGGCTGGGAGATCCGCGAGCTCATCCTCGCCGTCGATCATCCGATCCGCCGGCTGGCATACGCGGTCACCGGCGGGCAGCGGCTGCCGCTGACCTACCACCACGCGTCCTTCCAGGTCTTCGCCGAGGGCGACCGGGCCCGGCTGGTCTGGCTGACGGACGTCCTGCCGCACGACCAGGCCGGCGCGGTGCGTGCCAGAGTAGAGCGCGGCATCGTCGAGATGAAGCAAGCCATCGAGGCGGCCCAGCCAGGCTGAGCCCGGCAGGCGGAAACTCTCTCAGCCGCCGGCCATCGACGCTCCAGCCGCGCACTGAGCCCAAGTGCCTCTCTGCCACCAGCCATCGACCCGCCCACCGCACACATTGCGCCCAGCGGCCCAAGCGCCTCTCAGTTGCCGGCCATCGAGGCGCCTACGCCGTTGCCCGTTGTGAGGAAGTCGGTTCCCGGGAGCCGTCCGGTCGCCGGTCGGGGGCCCTGCGCTGCGGCCGGGTCGGTGGAGCGGAACTTCGCCGCGCTCCAGCCGTCCTGCTGCCAGCTGTTGCGGACCGCGGTCGCCGACGGTGACAGGCCTTCGGCTGCGGCGTTGTCGATGGCCACGTTGGCGCGCAGCACCGCGGCGGCGTCCGGCATGGCGAAGCCCGTACCCCGGTTGCGGAATGCGGTGTTGTTGCTCAGCGCCAGCGGCGCGGTGTTGCGCTCGTCGGTGAAGCCGTGGCCCGCGTTGTCCCAGGCCGCGTCGTGGCGCAGTTTGTGCGCCGCGGCGACCGCTGGTTCGCCGCCGCCGAGGGCGAAGCCGTTCGCGCCGTTGCCGTAGGACCAGGTGTACTCGACCGTCACCGGGCTGGCGAACGAGCCCAGGTCGATGCCCGTGCTGCCGTTGCCGTAGGCGCGGTTGCCGCGCAGCACGTTGCCGTCGCCCGCGCCGAACTGCACGCCCAGCCCGATGCCCACCCGGCCCGCGCCGGCCGGGTCCCGGTTGGCGTAGAAGTCGCTGTCCAGCACCTGGTTCCCGACCGTGCCGGGGTCGCGCAGCATCATCCCGGAGCGCACGTTGTCGTGCAGCGACAGGCGCCGGAACACGTTGTCGCGGCAGGCCCGGCAGACGTACGCGTGACTTTTCGAACCCCGTACCTCGATCCCCTGGACCGTCCAGTACGCGGTCTGCTGGGTGATCGCCCACTGATCGGCGGGGATGCCGGCGGCGTCGATGACCGGCCGCTCGTCGCGGTAGCCGCTGAGGACGATGCGCTTGGCCGCCGTACCGCTGGTCGTGATGGTGATCCCGGCGGCGGGCCGGTAGGTCCCGCCGCGCAGGGCGATCGTCTGTCCGGGCCGGACGGCCGTCACCGCCCGCTGCAGGCTGGCGTACGGCCGTCGCAGGCTGCCGTCGCCGGAGTCCTTGCCGTCCGGCGCCACGTAGATGTCCGCCCGCTGCACCCCGAGGCCGGTCGCGGCGCGGGCGGTCGGGGTGGCGCTCGGCGGAGGGGTGGCGGAGGCGGCCGGGCGCGCCGTCTCGGGGGTGAGCGGCCGCGTGGTGAGCGTAGGCGCCGCGATCCCGCTGTCGGCGCCCCGCGGCGGCGTGTCGGTCTGGTAGACCGCGTAGACCACGCCGCCGCCGGCTGCCAGCGTCGCGGCGGCGCCCACGGCCAGGGCCTTCTGGTGCAGGAACGCCTGCAGGTGGGCCAGCACCGAGGCGCCCGCGGAGAGCCCGGACTTGGCGATCAGTCCCGACTTCAGCCCGGCGAGCAGCACGACCGGCACCGGCAGCGCGGCGAAGCCGAGCAGCAACTCCTCGGGAGCGACCAGCCCGTGCCCGCGCGGGCCGCACTGCGGGCATTCGCGGACGTGCCGGACCAGCCGCTTGCGCCACAGCGGGTCCGCGGCACCGTCCCACCGGCGCAGCTGGCCGCTCAGGTCGGCGCAGCGCGGCCGGGCCCGCAGCGCCCGGACGATGCCGCGGGCGGCGTCGAGCTGGGCCTTCATCCGCTGCACCCGGACCGCGGCGTGCTTGGGCTTGACCCGCAGCGCCGAGGCCAGCTCGCCGCGGGTCAGTTCGCCGGCGGCCTCCTGCCACCAGAGCCCGAGCAGGGTACGGTCGCCGTCGTCGAGCCAGTGGACGGCTTCGACGAGTTCGCGGCGCTGGTCGGCGACGACGAGCTCGGCTGTGGTGCGCTCGGCGAAGTCGCCCGCCGGGTCGGCCAGGTCCTCCGGCTCGGCGGCGCGGCGCATCCGGGTGACGCTGCGGGAACGCAGGTGCAGCTGGATCTGCCGGTAGGCGATCGTCACCAGCCAGGACCGGTAGCGGTCCGGCTCGCGCAGCGTGGGCAGCGCGTGGATGGACCGCAGCATGGTCTCCTGCACGACGTCGTCGACGTCCGGGTGGCCGTCGAGCGCGCGACCGATGATGTTGTAGACGAGCGGGAGGTGCTCGGCGACGAGTTCGTCGAGGGCGCCGGCGCTGCCGCCTTGCGCGTCGCGGACGAGCCGGGTCACGTCATGTCCGACGGCCTGACTCTGCGTCACCGGGTCTCCTCCTTCGATGTCGTCCGGTCGGTGCCGGCGCCGGACTCGCTCAACATAGACGGATGTCGTTCATTGCTTCCGTGATCCGGAGAGTTGAGCTGCGGCGCGCCGTATCGTGACACAGCCTCTGAGAGCTGTAAAGCAAGGGTCCGGCGACCCCGAAGAAGTATTTTTCGCGATTTCTGTTGTCCGCCGGCCGGCCGCGCATCTACGACACTGCCGCCTCACCCCGGGCGGTGCTGACTGAACGTGACCGGCTGGGAGCGCTCCCGTTTCCGCCGGTCCCGTACGAGAGGACCGGAAGTTGTCTGGACCAACGTCCCCGCGACGTCTCCTGGTGGCCGTACTGGCGATCGGCATCCCCAGCGCCGCGATCGCCTACAGCGTCCTGCCGTCGCAGGCCGCGGCGCTGCCCGCCACCGGCGGCACCTACCAGCTCACGGTGACCAAGAGCGGTAAGTGCATCGACGTTCCCGCCGCGTCCACCAGCAACGGCGCCGCCCTGCAGCAGTGGGGCTGCACCGCCGGCGCCACCTGGCAGCATTTCAGGCTCGCCGCCGCCGGCTCGAACTATCAGCTGGTCAACGTCAACAGCGGCAAGTGCGTCGACGTGCCCGGCTTCTCCACCGCCAGCGGCACGCAATTGCAGCAGTACACCTGCGTCGCCGGCCAGACCAACCAGCAGTGGCGGCTCTCCGCGAGCGGCACCAACACCTTCCAGGTCATCAACGTCAACAGCGGTCTCTGCGTCAGCGACAAGGGCGCCTCCACCGCCTCCGGCGCCGCCGTGATCCAGGAGACCTGCACCGCCAACACCAACAAGCAGTGGGCCTTCACCCCGGTCAGCGGCGGTGCCGGCAGCACCGTGGCCAAGGACGGCACCGGCCAGTTCGCGACCGTGCAGGCGGCGATCGACGCGGTGCCGGCGAACAACACCACCCGCCGCGTCATCACCATCAAGGCCGGCACCTACCGCGAGATCGTCACCATCCCGGCGAACAAGCCGTACGTGACGCTGCAGGGCCTCGGCTCGTCGGCCGGCCAGACCGTCATCGTGAACAACCACAGCTCCGCGGGCGGCTACGGCACCTCCGGCAGCGCGTCGGTCTTTGTCAACGGCGCCGACTTCGCCGCGAGCAACCTGACGATCTCCAACGACTACGGCGAGGGCAGCCAGGCGGTCGCGGCGAACCTCAACGCCGACCGCTCGGTCTTCGACAACGTGCGCTTCCTCGGCAACCAGGACACCCTGCTGCTGAACAACTACCGCTCGTACGTCAAGAACTCGTACGTCGAGGGCACCGTGGACTTCATCTTCGGCGGCGGCACCTCCGTCTTCCAGGCCAGCACCATCCACGAGCGGCGTACCAGCGGCGGACCGATCACCGCGGCCCGGACCGACCCGGCCAACTCGTACGGGATTCTGTTCTACAAGTGCACCGTGACGGGCGCCGCGAACAACGTCACCCAACTCGGCCGCCCGTGGGGCGCCGCCGCCCAGGTGCTCTTCCGCGAGTCCAGCCTCGGCGCCACGATGCGGACCGCCCAGCCCTGGACCGACATGTCCGGCAACTCGTGGCAGAACGCGCGGTTCCTCGAATACAAGAACACCGGCGCGGGCGCCGGCACCAACGGAAACCGGCCGCAGCTGAGCGACTCGGCCGCCGCCGGCTACACCCCGCAGAAGTATCTGGCCGGCAGTGACGGCTGGAACCCGGTCGGCTGACTCGTCCTTCCCCGCTGACTCCCCCTTCCTTGCCGAGGAGACCCCATGATGTCCAAGAAACGCGCTCTTCTGGTGGCGGCGGTGCTCGCCGTCCCCACCGCGATCGTCGGTTACTCGATCCTGCCGTCGCAGGCCGCGGCCCTGCCCGCCACCGGCGGCACCTACCAGCTGACCGTGACCAAGAGCGGTAAGTGTCTCGACGTCCCCGCGGCGTCGACGAGCAACGGCACCGCCCTGCAGCAGTGGGGCTGCACGACCGGCGCGGCGTGGCAGCACTTCAGGCTGACCGCCGCCGGCTCGAACTACCAACTGGTCAACGTCACCAGCGGCAAGTGCGTCGACGTGCCGGGCTTCTCCAAGGCCTCCGGCGTCCAGGTGCAGCAATACACCTGCGTGGGCAGCCAGGCCAACCAGCAGTGGAAGCTCACGGCCAGCGGCACCAACACCTTTCAGATCGTCAATGTCAACAGCGGCCTGTGCCTCAGCGACAAGGACGCCTCGACCGCCTCGGGAGCGGCGGTCATTCAGGAGACGTGCACCGCGAACAGCAACAAGCAGTGGGCCTTCACCGCCGCCACCGGCAGCACCCCGGCGCCGACGACGAGCGGGCGCACCTGGTCGAACACCGCGGACGGCTTCGCCTCCACCGGCGGCGGCACCACCGGCGGCGCCGCCGGACCCACCGTCACCGTCACCACCATGGCCGACCTACAGAAATACGTCACCGCGACCACGCCGTATGTCATCAAAGTCCAAGGCGCGATCACCATCACCCCCAAAGGCACCGAGCTGAAGGTCCAATCGAACAAAACCATCATCGGCGCCGGCACCACCGGCCAGATCGTCGGCGGCGGCTTCTTCCTCGGCACCGGCATCACCAACGTCATCATCCGCAACCTGACCATCCGCGACACCCAGATGACCGACGACGACCCCGACGACAAGCTCTACGACTACGACGCCATCCAGATGGACACCGCCGACCACATCTGGATCGACCACAACACCCTCACCCGCATGAACGACGGCCTCATCGACAGCCGCAAAGACACCACCTACCTCACCGTCTCCTGGAACATCCTCGCCAGCAACAACAAAACCTTCGGCATCGGCTGGACCACCAACCTCACCGCCCGCATGACCATCCACCACAACTGGATCCACGACACCAACCAGCGCAACCCCAGCACCGACAACGTCGCCCTCGCCCACCTCTACAACAACTACCTCCAGAACATCACCTCCTACGGCAACTACTCCCGCGGCGCCACCAAAATGGTGCTGGAGAACAGCTACTTCGACAACGTCAAAGACCCCTACTACCCCGACACGACCGCACAGCTCAAGCAAAGCGGCAGCATCGTGGTCAACTCCACCGGCAAGCAGTCGACCCTCGGCTCGGCGTTCACCCCGAGCAGCTACTACTCGTACAC
>Ga0307516_10004529_pt1 | contig 17094 bp, 6 predicted proteins | sample 19_EM_MG_FD_203310 | JGI IMG/M metagenome (GOLD analysis project Ga0307516, IMG submission 203310) | Populus trichocarpa ectomycorrhiza microbial communities from riparian zone in the Pacific Northwest, United States - 19_EM | ecosystem: Host-associated > Plants > Roots > Unclassified | place...
CAATGATAACAACAACAACAACAAGCAGCAATAATTAAGAGGTAGGCACTAGGCACCAAATTTGTTTCCCTTATATAGGACCCAGAACACCCCTTCTCATATTGCAAGCTGTAACAACCAGAAACCACAAACAAAATACCTCAAAATATGGCAAACTCTGTGCATGTCAAAGAAGCTGTAGTGATCAAACCATCAGAGCCAACCCCGAGTCGTGTTCTATCTCTTTCAGCCCTTGATTCTCAGCTTTTTTTACGTTTCACTGTGGAGTACCTCTTTGTTTTCAAGGCTCGTCCTGGTTTAGACCAGAGTGTGATCACAGCCCGTGTCAAGGCTGCATTAGCTAAGATTTTGGTGCCTTATTATCCACTCGCAGGACGTGTCAGGGCCAAGCCCGATGGTTCAAGCCTGGAGGTTGTGTGTCGATCCCAGGGCGCGGTGTTTATGGAGGCTGTCTCCGATCTCACGATCAACGACTTCGATAGGGCCCCACGGTACGTGACACAATGGAGGAAGCTCTTGTCTCTCAACGTGTCAGATGTTCTTAAAGGGGCCCCAACTCTCGTTATCCAGCTGACGTGGCTCAAAGATGGAGATGCCACGTTAGGTGTTGGCTTTAACCATTGTGTCTGTGATGGAATTGGCAGTGCTGAGTTTCTTAACTCGTTCGCTGAGTTAGCTGTGAGTCAAAGCCGAGTTGCTGATTTGAAGCCCCAGCCCGTTTGGGATCGCTACCTTTTTGATCCCATAAAGGCTTCTCATTGTTACTCGGCGAGTCTTATCGAGTTCAACCGAGTTCCCGACCTCTGTGGTTTTACAAGTCGCTTCTCTAATGAAAAGCTCGTCCCCACTTCAATAATATTCGATAAGAGGTGGCTAAACGAGTTAAAGAAACTCGCTTTGTCAACGAGTGGACCTTTCGAGTTAGCATACACGTCTTACGAGGTACAATCAGCTCATGTATGGAGGAGCTGGGCCAGAGCTCTAAACTTTCCATCAAACCAAATCTTGAAGCTTCTTTTTAGTATAAATGTCAGAAACCGAGTGAAACCTAGCGTGCCCAGTGGATACTACGGCAACGCGTTTGTTCTGGGCTGTGCGCAAACAAGTGTTAAGGATTTGGCAGAGAAGGGTTTAGGCTACGCAGCAATGTTGATAAAAAGAGCTAAAGAGAGAGTGGATAACGAGTACGTAAGATCAGTGATTGAATTAGTGAGTCAAGCAAGAGCGTGTCCTGACTCAGTAGGTGTGTTGATCATGTCGCAATGGTCAAGGCTAGGGTTAGAGAGGGTTGACTTTGGAATGGGGAAGCCAGTTCATGTGGGTCCAATATGCAGTGATAGGTACTGTTTGATGCTACCTGTTCATAATCAACAGGATGCTGTTAAAGTTATGGTAGCTGTCCCTGCAAGTGGTGTTGACAAGTATGAGTTTTTGGTCAAGAGTCCATACTCTTGAGGACCATTAGAGTTTTGGCTCTTTCGTTGACTTGTATTGTTAGTTTTGACATTTTGCTTTTCTCTGAGCTGGTGATCGATTCCAATCGTGATCTAATGAGATTGGTACTTGTAGTATTAATTGTTAGCTTTTTAATCTTTTTGAGGAATGTGGTGGCCACGCCCGAGTTTTGTACTCCTTTTTAGCTTGTCAAAAGCACGAGGAATCCAATGAAACGACTCCTTTTAATCGTTACTACATTCGACCTCCCTTGTTCAGTTTGGACGGGATTTTGCTCATCGTTAGCTACAAATATATTTATATATATAGTTTGGGTCTTGTCTCTCTTCTAATTTGATGTTTCTATACATGAAAAAACACTTTAAGATGCAAGTTGAATTGCATTATTAAATACACCCTAAACAAATTGAGTGTGAACATATAAATAATCGTTTGTTTGACGCAATTATTGCTTAAAATCATAATTTAAATATCCTGGCATACAAGGTAAGGATGGGAAAAACTATGCCCATTCAACCAACTTAATGTCCGAGATAGCTGCGGTTAAGCATGAATGAAATGCATATTTTCACCCACCGAATCATAATATAGAAAGTGTGTTTAACATTATGATTGGACTACGATCGCGAAGTGATATTTTTCCTAAATTGGAGTTTTCTTCATCCTAAAATAAGCTATAATTTGTCCGAGTATTTTTTATGTCGAGGAATATATTCCTTTCATTGATGTTAAAATAGTAAATCCCATACGAAAATTACTGTTAATTATGTCATTAACCATCCAACCAGACATATTTCTCATCCATCAATTTTTACTTCACAATTGCTCTTTTTTTATCCAAACCCTCGTTTTTAACATCATAGTCGTAAAAGTCTATTACATGCAAAGCTAGACATCTTAGTTTGTGTTTCTGTTTCTGTTTAGCATTACCGTGGTGATGTGGGGGGAAAAAACTCTAATTAATGGACACAATACTACATTTTTCTAAAGTTTGATGGCATGGCTGGAGTGTACTTAGAAATAGAATGGATTTCTATATAAGAGAGCAAGGCACGGATTTTTTTCTTCTTTAAATAGACTAAAAGCTGGGTTTTTTTCATCAGAAAATGTGCGTGGTTGTATCTAAATAAGACTTTTTTTCAACAAAAGTTTTAGAACAAGGGTCATTCGTCTTTAATGTGTGTAAATTGTGAATTAATCTCTCTGGTTTAATTAAGAAATTAATTAATTAGTGCCTTTTATTTTAAAAAATAATTAATTAATCACTATCTTTAATATTGGTGTTAATTACGTACTTTGATTTAATATTATATTATTTCCTAAGAATGTCTACTTTCCTCGACAAACTTTTCAAAATATATATCTATTTTTTTATTTTTTTACTTCTTGAAACAAAAAGTGAAACAAAATCATAAAATAGAAAGAAAAAAAGACTAAATAATTGATTTTTTTAGGCAAGAGGGGTTAATTAATTCGTTTTTAGAAAATAAAGAGAATACTTTATAATTTAGTCCCCCAATTTCTGGACTTCGCTTTCTCTGCTTTATGTTTCTTATTTAAAAGCACGTTGCTTAATTAATGATTTGATTTTTTTAACTGCCTTATTTAGAAGTTGTGTTTATTGTATGAGCAGTCGTAGGTTGTGAGTCCTGCCTATTAACGCTGGCCTTCGACTGGTCGTGGAGAAGGCTTTCATGTCAGATCTATTCATATTATTCAAATTGAACGCGTAACATGTTCTTGCACAAAATGCTCCCAAGATAATTAAGAAAATAATTACGCAAATATAGCCAATTTGACTTACTAATTTAAATCTCTCAGCGTATCGATTAAAAAAGTTAAACAAGAATATCTTTTACCCCACCCACCTAAATATTCCTTTGGGCGCATCTTCGTGTAAGATTTGCAAACCAGACTACCCAGACATATATATATATATATATATATGTGCAAAGTCCTTGACACAGTATAAAAGTCTGACTCACCGCTGACAGCTACTGAATCTATATAGATTGGCATCAAGGCACATGTGTACACCAAAGCTGAACCTTGAATTACCCATCTATTTTTAAATATTTCATTTTGTATTATGAAAAGAGGAGGGAAAAACAAAACGAGACGAGGAATGGAGGGAGACACTATAATTAAGTTAGTTTTACATTGGGATAGTGATTTTACTTTAAAATATATTTTTTATTTATTATTTTTTTTATATTAACGAATTAAAATAAATTAAATAAAAAATTCAATTATTTAAAAAAACACAGTCCAATATGCACTTCGGACTTTCAGTGGTTGAGCTTGGGCCAATGAGACTCCAAACAAGCTCTTCGGTAGTAGCAAGGCCCGGTATGACAATGCAATGCATATTGAGAAATTAACAGTTAAAATATGGAATACTTTTTGGCCCATGTCAAAATGGACCTCGAATTTTACCATCAGCGCCACACGGCACAAGTGAGATTATTTGACCTTCGCTTTTTATAGCTTTCAAAACAAAGCAATTAAAAATATTTGGTAAGTATTTAAAAATAAATTGCTTTTTTAAAAAAAATTTAAAACTAAATTTTGATTTTAATAAAAATAGGTTAGAGGTCTCTGGTTTAAAAACATGGGATGTGATGCTTTTTAAGATGAAGGACTACTTATTTTATTTAAAAAACCAAAATAATCTGCGGTATTTTAAAATTGTAAAGGTATCTATAGTGCATTTACCCTAATATGTACATACATTGTTATTACGTTTCTTAATTAAGTTAGTTGGTAGTTCTTTTTACTTAAAAAAAATACCATATGATGTTGTGATTCTTATTTCTTCTTTTTTTACCTGTATTGTTCATGATATTTTAATGTTTTATGAAAAAAAAAATATTTCATCTCTTAAGAAATTTAATTTGATTTTTTAAATAAATTATTCAATTCAAGTATGTTATCTATGGTAATTTTTATTCGAGTAACATAATAATAGATTATCAAATTTTAACATAAAAAACACTTCTACAAAAAAGCTAGGAGAAAAATTAAAAATTAAAAAATAAGGATACAAATTTTTTATTGGAGGGTTGGATTTAAAAGAAAAATAATCCATCAAAAAGAAAAAAATAAATATAAAGGATCAAACCATAAATAATAATATAACAAAAACTTTGATTGAGGGATGAAATTGAAAATTAGTAAAACTTCGATAAAAAAATCAATGAAAAAAATAAAAAATCAAAAAAAAAATAATCAAATTAATATATATGTGTATTAATAACAAACAATTTGAGAAGTAAAAAAATAACCCTTGACTAGGGAATTTTTATTTTTAACTCCAAGAACATTTAAATAATTTCATTGTTCACCTAAATTTGAAAAAAAAATGAAACTACCCTATACTCAGACATATTTTTTATTGTCTCTGAAGATATGTTAGTATTTAAAAATAAAAAAAACCTTATCACCCCATCAACCAAGACAAATATTATATGATTTAGAGCTGTTATAATCCACGGTCTAATGCTATTATAAATACACTGTTTAAACTTCCTCGATACTTTTAGATTATTTGTTATTTAAATAATTCATATACGCCGCTGTAAAAAAATAATATCAAAATCTAAAAGATGAGGTAGGTGTGGTCCGTGTGGATAAGAATATCCATTCGATGCGGTGAAAATACAATTCTAGCCTTGTAAGAAATGGTGTTTCATTCTTAAAAAAAAGAACGATGTCTCCCCAATGCCACTCTAGTCCCTGAAGAGTTTTTTAAAAGCTGTTCTAGTTCATATATCTTTTGTTACAAATAGACCCTCAATTGGAACTTCTTGTCCTCCTTGTTTGATAAATACATTTCAGTCCCTGCATTGAAAAGGCTCTTGCAATTAAATCACACTAATGTTAATACTTCAAATTAATTCCATCTAAAATACCACACTGATGTTAAATATGTTTTTTTCCCCACAAAAATACAGTAAATAATCAGAAGTAGAGCAGAACGTCAAAGTGGGCTCTGAATGGAACAGCTCCTCTCCAACCTCTGCAGTAAAAAGTCACCCAGTGCGTCATTCATCAGAGCATCAAGACCGATTCTCCCTCTCCAACTCATCTATTTACACTTTAATACCCTTCGCCTTTGTGAGTTACGAGGCATTTGCTGGCTACCACGTGCTTGTATATCTCCTTCCTACAGTTCCAGTGTGGTGTCTAACTTTCTCTTGCCTGCTGACACCTCATCTTTACATGCAAAATTAACCAAATACTCTTAACACCTTGTTTTTCCTTTAAATAATTTTAAAAACATATTTCTATATATTTTTTAAAAAGTTGATAAAGTCTTCTAAACAGTAACTCTAGTATTTGGAATTAAAAATTAAAAAATATATTCTTAACAGCTAGGCCAAACCTTTTCAAAAATGAATTATGAATCTGCAGTAATATATATATATTTCCTGGTACTATTTGGGCGGTTGTAAGAACCAGATAAGTAGTCTTCCGTTAAATAAAAACACTCTTTCCCTTGCTAATTAGTTGTTTAGTTAATGGCTCTTAATCCGTTAAAAAAATTAATCACACATCACCCTTTATTGTATTAATTGTGGCGTAAACTAGTAAAAAAAATGGCTATGGAGAATTGGAGGCTGTATATTTTACTGAGCAGCGTCGGTTAATTTTTTCTCTATATACCTATCATTTTACAAATATTATTTAGGATGCAATAATATATATATATTAAAGTGAGTTTAATAGATTGATTTGGTTGATATTCAACAGGTTTGGATTAAATTGTTATTCTTGGCCAGACTCATAGAATAACTCCTTATACTATCATCAATCAATCAATTTAGCCCATATGATATTGATTGAATCAATGCAACCTCATCATATTATATGATTGTTATCAAATAAGTTCAGTTGAATCGATTAATAAGATTTTGAATGTTTTTATCAACGAGCATATATAGATTGTGGTCTATTTTCATGTTATTTTTTATTTAAATATGAAAATGTTAAAACAAACGAATTTGTAAATGATAATTTGTCTTCTTTAGACTTTTTTTTCCAAATCAAAGATGAGAGGTAGATAGTCTTCTATTTACATGCATGCTCTAAATTAGTTCTCAATTTAATTTCATGATCTTACTAATTAGCCAGATTGACCTTATTTGACTCTGATATAATAAGGGACTCAATTAATAACACAAGGTTTAAATTGGCTGATTGAGTATAAAATAAGGGGCAAATTACTTGTTTACTGTAAAAAGTTCTGAACTGTACAGAAGACAATTTTTCTGTCATTTATAAACTTCCTGCTGCTACCGATTCGGGAACCCGACTCCAGATTTTAGAAAGTTTACTTGGCTATCCTCTCAGAGATTATCCGATGGATTGTTCATCCACTAAACCTACTAAAAGATGTAATCCACTGGGTCTCTGATAAAAGTTTGACAAAAAGTGACAACCTTTTTAAGCTATCAAAAGATATGCATGTGTCGATCCTTATTTCAAACGGGGAAAAACTAATTCTGTCCAGGAGCAGTGATTCCAGCCCCATGCTACCTTCTCATCTTTCTGCGAGTTGGCATCATGTAAAAAGCCACATGCTTTGGAAATAGAGCATGTTATTGTGAGGTCTGCAAATCAGGGCTGCTTCAGTAAATCTCAAGCATGCATGCATGTCCAACTTCATAGTTACTAGCTAGCTGGAGAGGAAATTCTAGATGCCTTAATTACAGCATCAAAAGTACAATTTGAAATTGGATATTGACAAGCTTGGTACAATTATGCAAGACATTAGTTTTTACATACTTCTCGTAATTCATTAAGCTTAATCATGTTATAATCAGTGAAACATATATGACAAAATGATTTTTTTTCCATGTAATAGGCAGCAGGCCGAGAAATGAATCAGAAGCAAGTTCAATTTTTGATGATCAGCATGCTAAATGAATCAGAAAGCCTGAGTTAATTTTCTTGAATACAATGAGGATGATGACAGCAACTGATAAGTACCATGCATATGCAAGTCTGACGAGATCAAAACAAGCCACCTAAAGTTCTGCTACAGTTAGGCCACAGCTATGCAGTGATAAAGATGCTCTAGAAATTTATGGATAACTTCAAATATATATATATATATAATAGAGTTGCTTGTGCTGTTTTTTTTTGGAGCATATAACATATGCATGAAAACTGGCACCATGAAATCGATTTCGAGATCCACGATCATTGGAGTTGTGTAAATCTTTTTTTCCCCGCAAGAATAGGAGGCACTTGTATTTTTTTGTTCGATTAAAATTATACCAAAGTGCTTAATTAGAGCAATATCAGTCTAGAAAAAATCTTGAAACAAATAATCAATGTTATAGCAGGAAAAGAGTGCTTAACAAATTCTTAAAATAAATGAACGTTGTCAAATACTCTTCCACTGATTTTTTTTTGAATTACATGCATGAACATGTTCTAATTAAGTAATGAGTGATTAATTTGCAATGACCACAAAAAATGGGCATTTACTGTTCATTCCCTATTTATTGTGACACAAATTATTATCTATTTACTTATAATTTATTCTGTCTTTTTCGCTCACACATGTGTCTTTGGTTTTCGCTTCGGTTTGTTTAGCTCTAGCATCTGTTGGGTTTTTTTGGCAATTTTAATGTTTTTTTAGAGGTCAATTTGAGTTTTTTTCTTTTCTGGGTTGTCTTCTGGGTTTTCTTTTTCCAGGGATCATTTGAGTTTTTTTTTTCCTTGTGTTGTCTTTTAGAAGAGCACAACGGCGATTTCGTTTGCTCTAACCTGTGATTTGCTTCTTCTGGGTGCCTCTCTGACATGTAATTTGCTTCTTTTTTAGCCTCTTTCATTATATTGATCAATGTTTTAGCTAGCTGTAGGTTTGTGGTTGATGTTACTGCAAAAACTAGAACATGATGGACATTCACTGTTTATTGTGACACAAATTTCTATTTATTTACGGTTAATTCATTCTTTGTCCCTTTTGCCCACCTGTGTCTTTGATTTTTGCTTCTGTTTGTTTAGGGTAATCTGGATTTTTGCAAAGGTAATTTGAGTTTTTTTTTTTCATGAGTTTGTCTTTTGGAAGAGCACAATGGCGATTTGATATGCTCTTACACGTAATTTGCTTCCTTTTGGGTGTCTCATTTGTGTTTTTTTTTTTTTTTTTTCCTGTGTTATCTCGTGGAAGAGCACAATGGCGATTTGGTGTGCTCTGAGTCTGACATGTGATTGGTTTCTTTTGGATGTCTCTCTGCTTTTTGAGTGTTTCTTTGACTTTTGGAAGCGTTTGGTACCGTGTTTCATAAAATTTAAATTTTTTATTTTTTATTAAAATTTAATACAATTTTTACGTTTTGAATCGTTTTGATGGGTTAATTTTAAAAATAATTTTTAAAAAATAAAAAAATATCATTGACATACATTTCAGTCCGAAAAATTATTTAAAAAGCAACCACTACCACACTGCCAAATATATTTGCTTTTTTAGGTGTCTTTAACTGAGTTGAACCATGTTTATGTTTTAGTTGAGGGTTCCTAATTGATGACATTTTTTCAATCTAATTTCTACGAGTTTCTTCATGGTATCTATCTTGATATAAATACTCCAGTAACTAATCTTTTAACTACTGTTAACATAAATTAATTGAGGAGAAGAATTCACTGCTACCCTCCTCGTAAATTCAATTTAACAGTATTTTTAAAAGTTTTTTTTTTAATTTTAATATTAAATTTGTTTATCTCAATTTTATAATTTAGATCACAAATTTATAAAATTAACTCAAAGATTTTTATGTTTTATTTTTAAGTTTTTTCTTTTCAATTTTATTCTTCAATATCTAGTTGATTTAGAATTAAACTCGAGTTTTTTTTGTAATTTTTTAGTTTTATTCAATTTTATTCTTCAATATCTAGTTAATTTAGAATTAAGCTTCGTAATTATTTTTTCTAGGTTTCTACAAGGTTATCTCAGTCTTATTACCTGAGTCACATGTTTAGCCGGAGTGACTCGAGTTGACTTAGGTTGGTGTTCTTGTCTTTTTTTAGCTGATTTTTTTTTTTACTTTCATCATTAAACATTGGATTGATTAGGAATTGAGCTTTGTAATTTGTTTCAGATTGCTTTCAATGATGTTATCCCAGTCACATGACTCGAGTTATGGCTTTGACAGGTTAACCCGAGTTGACTCAAGTTGTGTTTTTTTAGTTTTTTTTGTTGATTTTTTTTTTTAATTTCATCATTTAATATCGGGTTAATTGAGAATTGAGTTTAATAATTTTTTTCAATTTGCTTTATATGGGGCTATCCCGATCTCATGATCAGGATTGTAAATTTTTGAGGTTAACCTGAGTCGATACAATATATTTTCGTCTTAATATTTTTTTTTAAAAAATCATCTTTAATTTTTCTTAGTCAAAATAGATTTTTAATTGTTAACAAAGTTATCTTCAACCCTGTTAAGTTAACCAAATCATATTATACCAACAATAACACGATTTAATTTTTTTTACTAAATAACTTGTTAGTAACACATAAATATTTTTTCACGTAAAAAAAAGGTTAATATAATCCGTAACATATCGCTAACAATCATCTAAGTATCAATCAACAAGTCAATGATAGAATATCTATCCAGAGGGTTTTGGATTTGATTCTAAAAGAGAGTGGAATGGGGAGCTTGCCTAGCTCAAAGCCCGTCCAGTAATAACAGCTATCAACATTTTTAGTATCACTTTACACGACACACATAAATCGACAACTCCTAAGTTTATGTAACTATGTGGTACCTAGCTAACTAGCTTCGTTTCATATGTTGATGTAATTAAATTTGAATTTGGAAAGAGTTATATTATAATTAAATTTCTGATACTCGTCAATTTAGGTGTGAATGATTAGATCTCACCTTATACTAAACTCAAGGATACCTTCAAAATTAAAAAAAATTAAAAAATAAAAACCTAATGAGATTTTTGAAAGAAAAAAATAGATTGATTTTTCAATTTTTTTGTTGTTGCAGGTCATATCCACTGTGTAGACGCCAATTTTCTCATAGCTAATATAAAAAATACAAAGAGAAAATAGACGAAGAACCCAAAGCTCACATCTAATTAACTGATGAATCTAGCGTGAATTCTCCTTCCTAGCGTTTAATTAAAGATAAATCATTCGCGCAGGAAGACTATATATGTTAATTTACGAGACTGAGAATCAAGAATTAATCAAAACAAAATCATGAGTTTGTGACTCAAGTGAGATTTGAAGCCTCAAAGGAAAGAGAATCGATGGAAGCTAGTGCCGTTCTTCAAGCTCACATAATTCCTCCCCGTCTGCGAGCATTCATTTGACAGAATAATTAAAGCTTAATTAGCTCAGTAATTTCTCTAAGAAAAACCAAAACTTCATAAAATAAAATTCACCAAAAAAGAATTAAAATCACAATATATAAAATATAAACAAATGATTCCAAATTCCCAAATTAACCAATGCGCACCAGTGCTGCCTGTTTACTCCAGTATGAAGCAGCAACTTTCTCTCTCCCCGAATACAAAAATATAAATACATGCAGTCATTGTAGATCACCGCCCTCATCCGCCATTTACACACATGACATTCAAACCAGCACACAGGCAAAGGCTACTCTATACTTCGACAGATCAATAACCAAAGAACGAGGCCCCCTCAGTCTTAATAAAGCCTTAAAAGCGATTCACTTTATAATGGAAAATTCATCTCTCTCTCACCCTCCCCAAGAACCCACCACCACCACCACCAAATTATCATCCAATGACAAAAGCACCGATAACAATACCACCGCAACCACCCCCACTACCGCCACAACAAGTGACACAAACAGTAACAACAACAGCAGTGGCAAGAGCAGGAAGTGCAAGGGCAAAGGAGGACCAGACAACGGTAAATTTAGATACAGAGGAGTTAGGCAAAGAAGCTGGGGCAAATGGGTAGCAGAGATCCGTGAGCCAAGAAAACGAACCCGTAAGTGGCTTGGAACTTTCGCCACCGCAGAGGACGCAGCACGAGCCTATGATCGAGCAGCCTTCATCCTTTATGGTTCCAGGGCTCATCTCAATTTGCAACCCTCAGGTTCCTCTTCCTCTGCTCAGTCCGGATCAACTTCTCGCAACTCTACCTCTTCCTCGAGCCAGACTCTTCGTCCTTTGCTCCCTCGTCCCCCTGGGTTTGGTTGTGGCTTTGGTTTCACTTTCTCTCTCTCAAATCCAATGGCTTCTCCGTCTGTCACGGCAGCTTCATCGGGATTTACTCCATACGGGGTTAATTGTTATTCGAATAATGTTGTTGGGTCGGCCTTACAATGTTCTAGTACTAATGAAATGCCAGGGCAAAATCACCAGCAAGTTATGTTACAAGGCTATCTCATTCAACATGGGGCTAATACAACCAACCCCAATAATATATTAGTTAGTTCTAGTGTAGATCCATCAACAACAACCTCGTATCAAAATCATTGTCATCGTCTGCCGCAGCATCATGCGTACGATGATGTTAATGCGTTGGTGGGTTCCGTCGGGTCGAGTTTCTCTCTGTCTGGCAGCAATACTCCTCCTGTTGTTGCACCAGCGGGTCATCTTCTGCAGGATCCGGTAATGCATATTGGACCTGGATCTCCATCTGTGTGGAATGATGAGGAGTACCCACCGCCTAGTATTTGGGACGATGAGGACCCTTTCTTGTTTGATTTTTGATAGTTGTTGGGGGATTTGCATGGGGGTGTCTTTTGGCATACCACAAATTTCAAGGGGATCGAGGCCTAATAATTGAAGGATTGTATACATGCAAGTTTTTGGTGCTGGATATAAGTTAATCTAGTCCTCTTTCCATAGTTTCCAATGGTTAAATTTACTGGATTCAGGTGCAATTACGGGGGGCTTGGAGTGATTTATAGGTTGGAATTTCTAAGATGAAAGAAATTTGAAATAGCGGTTTTCTTTGCAAGTATGGTTATAATCAATAAATCAGGGTTTCTTGGCAAGCGATGTTGTCAGGCATATTTTTCCATGTTGGCTTCATGATCAAGTCTGGGAAAGATCTCAAGTACGTAGAGGTTGCTTATCCAGGTAATTCAGAATTTTTTTCTTAATGGAAAAAAAAATTAAAAATAAAGAGCAAAATATATATTGTTTAGCAGAATTTCTATTTCTTCAGTTAGTTACGAGGAAATTGATTATTTTTCATTAGAATGTCCCTTTTTTCAAACATTGGCGGTTGTGAGTTATTATGATAGCTATTTAAGTTTCCATAGTTTTGTTTATATCACAAAAAACTTGAATTCAAGTTTCGGACTATATATCAGTTGGTGCGTGCGTGTATTCGATTTCCTTTGCAGTCATCATTTCCAATTCTCAAAGTCTTTTACAAGTACTGATGAATTGGCATAGATCATAACGAGTAAGATGTTCGAACAACTCTTTTTCTCGAGATAACTCCAAATATACGGTTGAATCCCTCGATAGTCTTAAAAGAGTGAAATGGAGTCAATTGCATTGATTGCAGATCGAGAATTACTATATCAAATTAAGAGACACTGTAAGAATACATATTTGTTTTGAAAAATACTTCTTGAGCTATATACACAATGACGTGGTTAAATTAAGTAGGATGTTGCATGCGTGCTCGTATTAATTTTACTAACTGTACAAATATTTATGTTGTTTTCATTATAGGCGACATTTATTCATTGTTTTGATGATAATCAAAGAGTTCAAGCATATCATTAACGAAAGGAGAGGTTACAAATTAAAACACAATATTGTCTAACAAAATCAGAACAGTCAAGACAAGTGTAGAGGACCAAATTACATGTAAAATGGGTAAAAATAGAAAGTAAAAGTACAAAAAAGAAGTACAAAAACGAAGATGTCTAATGTATTTACATTCAAAGAATTTATCTAAATTTTATGTGTCTTCGAGCTTGGTAAAAAGATTTAATCCTTATTTTTAATTTTTTAAAAAATAAGTATCGGACTCGTATGGATAGTGATAAATAATAAGTATAAGCCTATTCGGTATAGGTCTGAAGATCACCATGCACGTTCAATAGACCTGTACCAGCTAAGCAAGATCCAACTCAAGTTGGCGCGTTGTTGCACGTTTCGGTGAGGCTACGAGGTGCATGGGTCACCGTGCCAAGTGCCCAGCTCCTTCCTCTTCCTTCCTATGTGAGTGATGTCGCCCACTACAGCCCTCAGAGAGCTCAAAGTTTTGGTTTTGTCTCTCTGTTCTCTCTCCATTGCCCGGCTCAGTTGTTGTTGTTGTTCAATTGTGGGGGTTCTCTCGTTGCGTGGTGGATGGCAACATTCTGGTTGAAGTATGGCTAGAATAATATTCATGACAGGGAGAAGAAGAGAGCTGTGGTCGCAGTTAAGATCAACTTTCAGGTGGATAGAGAGACAACGGTGTATGGAACAGTGGCCGTGGTGCTGTCTCGGTGGCTGTGATGGTTATCGTCGACGGTGGAGGGAGGCATTGCAGTCGGAGAGAGATGAGAGTAGGGTCGTTGCTGTTTTCTCTTTTATGACTTTTTTTTTTAATTCCTCTCCACACTTTTTCTTGCTTCCTATTTTTCTCTCTTTCCTTATCTCTGCGCGTTTTTCTTCTTCTTTATTTTTTTTTTCACGTTTTTTCTTTCTTTTCAAAGTACGGATTGATTTTGTATTTTAAAAATAGTTTAATTTTTTTTTAAAATTAATATATTTTTGGTGTGATGCTTTGATATTAAAAATAATTTTTAAAAAATAAAAAAATATTTTTTTAATATATTTTTAAATAAAATACATTTTAAAAAGCAACCATAATTACAATTCCAAAACAGATGCTAAAACTTTTTTCTCCTAAAATTTTCCCTCCCCCTCGAATCTTTACCCCCTCCTCATTTTTATGCTACCTCTCCATTTACACTCTTCCTATTTTTTTCTTCTTTCTTATTTTCTCACATTCTTTAACCTTCCACACCTTTCTCTTTTTATTCTTTTATTTCATTCTTTGTATCTTAGTTTCTCGGAGAAAACGTTTGAAATGTTCATATGAGTTCTCCATTTTAAAGATCGTCAACATGTATGAAATATAAAAAATTAACCATGTTATAAAATTTTTTAATATAATTTTTTTTTGGTCGAAATGAGTTACAACAACAACATATTTTTTCTTAATTTGAAGGATAATGTGAAGATGCTTAAATTTTTACTAAGATTTTTTATGGGATGAGATTCACATTTTATGATTTGAAAACTTTTTTTATAACAAATGTCACATTACTTAAATACAAAAATTTCGTAAAAAATTCAAGTACCTTAGCATTGACCTTTCATAAAAGAAAAATAAATTAAAACCCCAGCGATTTTCCCCTTTAGGCAAGAGCGTCCTGTTTGTCTATTTCTGCTCTGATGATCTTTCATACAAAAAAATCGTTCTGCTCGTAACCCAGCTGCGAATTGAGTCCGAGGATTACAGGGGATGGTGCAATGTGTATTGATTGGCATCGGTTCGATGAATTTTCTAAAGACTTAAATCTATCGTTATGAGATTTTTGTGCCAGGAATTCTATAGCACTTTCTTAACATTTTTTAACAAACCAGAGTCGAAAATGAAATTCCAAATCAATTTCTACATCAGTTTCAGTTAGAAAAAGAAAAGAAAAGATGTATACATCGTTCTCTGCATTTCTAGCCAACATCAGTGCTTTGCGAGAATTCTACAAATAACTGGTGTGTTACTGAACATACTGCTTGCTAGAAATGAAATGCCTCCCTAGCAGGATCGGCTTCGGTACTCGAGTCATGTGGTTGGTTTGCAAGCCGAATTTCCCCTTTCCTTCTCTCTTTTCTTGCTTTTATGTTGCCACCTAAACTTTCCCAAACAAATGAAAAGGAAACAACTATGTTGAGATTTCTACCCTCTTGCTCGTACAATTTGGTCAGGGTACAATATGGGCTTATTGGGCCTTCCATTGTTGAATTTAGGTTCCATTCGCAAATGGGCATAAATGGATTTTTAGTGTTCGTCAGGTAGTTGAGCCCACCTTGGCAACACAGCCCACTAGAATTAGGGTTTCGCTAGTATATAGTTACCTGCGAAGCATGAAACGTAGCACCCTCTTATCTTTTTCCGCAGCCAGGTTTTCCAATCAAAGAAAGAAGGGAACACAAAGCTTGGTTGCCTTGCCGCCATGAGAGCCAAGGTAATCTTTTCTTCATCTCTCATGACATTAATTAAAGTATTACCATTTTTTCTTTTCTTTTAAATTTGTTTGGTCAGAATAAGATTGTTTCTCTGTTGTCTTTAACCAAACAGTGGAAGAAGAAGCGTATGAGGAGGTTGAAGAGGAAGCGCCGAAAGATGAGGCAGAGATCCAAGTAGTTTTCTATTTTATCAACAATAGAGAGCTGTCGTTCACTTTAGTGTTTGTCCCTGTTTATGTTTGTTTTATTATCAGTACTGATTTCAGATAAGTAGAGCATCGCTGTTTTAAATTTCATGGTTTTGTTAGACCTTCTAAACTGAAAGGAAATGGGATTTTGTTTTGCTTATTGGCCTCCATTGCTGTGCTATTATCTCTTTCTCTTATTGTATTATTTTGTGAATTGTGGATCATTTTATTGTTTGAAATTGTGCCATTGGATTCTAATTTAATGGCATGAATTCTGTTTGCCTGATTGCTAAACTGGGGGGGTGTTGAGGAGTGTTGTTTTGGTTGGGTAATTTGGTTGATGGATTTGGTGACGAGAACTGGAAGAAACTGTAGTCTGTGGTTGGCGGGAATGCTTTAAGGTATAGTTGAATGAAACATGTCTAGGAATTTAGACGGCGTTGTTGATTTTATGGGATATCTTGCCTAGTTGTATGTAGGTGCACGCCATATCGAGGTATGGATTAATGGTGCGGTAGTTTGCAAAAAATAATTTTTCGTCAAGTTTTTGTTGCCGTTGGTGGGGATGATTTGTTTATGTGATTTACTGAGGGTTTCAATGACTCAGTACGGGAAGGGTGAGAAACTAGCCTGCTTTTAATGGTTATTTTGATTTACCAAGACGTGTCTGTGTCCTAGATTTCTTGAACTTGTTCATCCTGTTCTGCTTGCCATTAATCTTTTGGTTTCGGGATTTTCTATGATTTTTCCAATATTAATTCTCCTTTGATTTTGTACTTGTAAAATAAGGATGCCATTTTTGCAGCTTAAACTGTTGCATGTTGTTCGATAGTTGCATTGCCGTTTTTATGGTTTTCCGGTTTTGAGCTTTAATATTGGGAATTTGTCTGAGAAATTGATGTTCTTTTCTCATCAGCGCTACAAAAGTTGGGTCGAGTGGGTGGTAAGGGTTTTGAGTGTGTAAAGCCCATAAATTGGATGGTGGAATTTAGAAAAGAATCAAACCTGAATTTCATTGATGACCAGTAGCCCAACTGGTTTTTACGACACCTCTTCTGCTAGAGAGGTCCGATTTAAAGCTGTAGCAATTTTCTGTAGATTAGTCTTGGTAATGATAAAAATATCCTGCAATTGGATTGAATTTGTAGCAGCAAATTTTAAAAATATCACAAAAATAGTATATAGTTTTAATATTATAGCCAAATAGTTTTTAATCTTCATTTTTTTTATGTCAATTTTATCA
>Ga0307516_10004530_pt1 | contig 17092 bp, 20 predicted proteins | sample 19_EM_MG_FD_203310 | JGI IMG/M metagenome (GOLD analysis project Ga0307516, IMG submission 203310) | Populus trichocarpa ectomycorrhiza microbial communities from riparian zone in the Pacific Northwest, United States - 19_EM | ecosystem: Host-associated > Plants > Roots > Unclassified | place...
TTGTTGCGCTTATCCCTTCGTTCTCAGGCTCTTTGCTCACTAAAACACAGTGCGAAGCAATCATAAAGGAAGTCTCTGTCAAGCTTGGGCTGATTTATCGGGACTGGCAGCAAGCCATCGGCGATCTCATGGTCGAAAGGAACGACGGGAGTGACCTATCCCACGGCGTTATTGGGTACCGTCAATTTGAAAATATCATGAGCATGCCCGAATCGAATGAAGAACGGAAGTGGGTCGCAAAAGCGGAGCGGGTCTTTCAGGGACTGGACCTTCGTGCAGAGCACAGAATGGACTCGCGGATCCATCAACTCAAACGGTTATACGGGCATGCCTATAAACTCATGGTCGTATTAAATGACCTGGACGAAAAAAGTAAGCCCGTGAAACCGGATCGATTACGCAACATTCCGTCCTCTATCTGACAACTGGTTACTGTGTCAGCGGCCAAAGCCAAATATACCTGTCAAGATGGCACCGGAAGGAAGGGTTTTGGTTTTGGCTCCATTTTGGACATTATGAATAATCCTCAAGTATTCTTCAGAAAACTAACTGTATGTGGAACGACAATGAAACTCGGTCTGACTCTATAGACTATAGCCACCTGATCGGGGCCGTTACTGGCATCATCGACAACCCTGCTCTATTACCCTGCAGCATTGGCATTTTCGGGGATTGGGGAAGCGGAAAGTCCAGCCTGATGGGCATGGTGGAAGATAAATACAAGAACTCCCCCGATGTGCTGGTAATCCGATTCAACGGATGGCTTTTCGAGGGTTATGAAGACGCCAAGACCGTGCTGATGAGTCGGATTGTCGATGAGATTATCGATAAGAGGCCCTTTACCGAAAAGGCCATAAAATTGGGGGCTAAGTTGCTTCAAAAAATTGATTGGATGAAACTCGGTGGTTCAGTGGTTAAGCACGGAGCCGCGTTCCTCGCCGCCGGGCCACCCGGTTTGGCGCTTTCTGCCGGTATCGAGGCGCTTGGAAAGACTAAGCCTGAAGATTACGAAAAGTATATCAAGGAGAAGAAAGAGAAAAAAGATCCGGACCACCAACTGCGCACCAACATTCATGAATTCCACCGCCACTTTGAAGAATTGCTCAGCGAGACGGGTGTTAAAAAAGTGATCGTTTTCATCGATGACCTGGACCGGTGTTCCCCGGATACGATCATCGGGACCCTGGAGGCCATCAAATTATTCCTGTTCGCTAAGGACACCGCCTTCGTCATCGGGGCGGATGAGCGACTGATCCGTTATGCAGTCCGGCGCCGGTTCCCCGAGATCACCGGGGATTCGACGGAAGTTGGCCGGGACTATCTGGAGAAACTTATCCAGTATCCCATTCGCATCCCCCCGATGAATGCTGTCGAGTTGACCAACTACGTCAACCTGCTCTTTGCCGAATTGCTGACGGATCCCGGCGAGTTCGGCATCGTAAAGGGACAGATCATGCAGGAAAAACAGAAGGGCTTTGATTTTACGTTCGATGTCATCAACGCAGATAGGTTTTTAAAGAAGTTTACGCCTGAATTGCGCGATTCCTTCCAGCTCAGTGCGCAGGTGGTTCCTATCCTTCGCGTCATCCTGAACGGCAATCCCCGCCAGACCAAGCGGTTTCTGAACACTCTCCTGATCCGCCATAATATGGGGAGCGCCCGTAGCATTGACCTTGACAAAAGGGTGCTCGCCAAAATGATGCTCCTGGAATATTTCAAACCGGAGACGTTCGACACCTTTCACAAACTGCAAGCTGACAACGGCGGTACCATCCCTAATATTAAAACCCTTGAGACTACGGCCAGTGAATGGGACAACTCATCGACTGTCCAACCATCGGGTACGCCTTCTCCCGACGAGGATCTACTTTTAAAAGATCCATGGACACGAGAATGGTTGGCCTCCCTACCTTCGCTGGATCAGCGCGATCTGGGGCCCTACTTCTATTTTTCCAGAGATAAACTGGCTGTAAAAGACCTGCGGCTTCAACGGATGAGCCCTCGCGCCCAGGAATTCTACAAAGCCGTTACCGGCGATACCGATGCCGCGTCCGCAAAGGCACTGACAGAAGCCTCTACGCTCAACGCTGGCGATGCAGGGGTGGTATTTGAAGCATTGTGCCAAAAGGCTCGGGAGGGCGGCAAGGACCGTGATGACAAATCGCCCATGGTTCGACTGTTTATGTTTTGTGCGAAAAGGCCAGAACTCCTTTCTCAAATGATTGCCTTCCTTGACAAGTTCCCCGAGGGTGAGTTAACATTTTCTGAAATCACCCGGCTAGAGGCGCTTACCAAAAATTCTCCCTACCGGGATGAAGCCAAGAAACTAGTCACCCGGTGGTCTACCAGCACGGTTAACACCCCCCTCGCAGGTATAGCAAAACAAAAACTAAAAGATTTTAACTGATGGGCACAGCTGCTTCCAACAATGGGCCCTCAGGACCGGGCGGGTTGTTACCTTCCTGGTATCCCGGAGGAGGTCCTGCCGGAGGGCCTCCTCCAACTCCACCGGGGCCTCCTCCACCAGATGGTCTACCACCAGGACCCGGCCTGGCACCCCCTCCCCCGGCGCCTCCCGGCTTACCTCCAATTCCCCTTCCTGCTGCAGCTGCCGCTGCTGCCTGGCCAACGGCCCGACGGGCCATCAACCGATTTGCGGGCACAGGAACGGGTAGCAACCTTCGGGATGCTGGTAGGAATTATGGCAGAACACTCGGTGGGTCTTCCTCCGCTTCAAGGGCTGCTTCAACAGGGATCTCCGCAGGGCGAGGGCTGGCAACTTTCCTGAGCGGCGTAGCCGCTGCCGGCGGCGGAGGCCTTGCCCAGACCGTCAGCATTATGGGAATTGCGACCCTTGATGGTCAATCCCCGGAGTTTGTGCTCGCCAAAATTGCCAATTCAATTGCTCCCACCGGAGCCACCAACGATGAAGCGGTTGCCCGGGAAGCTGTCATGTCGACCCTCGATCGCCTTTACACGGAACTGATTGGGAGAGGCGAAAATCTGACCGCTCTTGAAGCGCTAACTCCCGAACAAATCAAAGACGTAATCGTTGAATATACCAGTTGCTACATTTACAAGAAATGGGTTTATGAGCTCGGCATTTCCATCGAAAAGAACGCTGTATCCGAACGACAGGCCCTTGACCTCGAAGCGCAAATGAAAGATTTTATCAGGATCGAAGTGCAGACCAGGTTTCGGGATGTGCCAGCCGATCAACTGGATCTGGCCAATCCAACGAATCAGGCGATCATAGTTTATATTTTCCAATTGGCCTATTCAACATTAGAACAATGAGAATCGTCAATGTCATAGTCACCCTAAATGCGACAGACCTGTTTACCCTTCCCCCTCAGGCCGATCAACTGGTTATTCCTATCCCATTGGATCAGCGTTCCGTTGTCAGCACCAATGCGTGGGATGTGTTGAACCGCGAAAATGTGCCCTCGGCCGGCCCGCTGAGTGATCTTCTCCGACTCGCTATCACCGTTTACACCGCTGATCAGATTATCTCCCGGAAACAGGAGGGCTATCAGGGATGGAGCAGGCATATACGAGTATACTTTCCTGTATCAGATCTCGTGCGTTGGCAAACCGTTCAGGAAGATCTCCAAAACATGCTCTCCTTCCTTAGCGGAGACAGATGGGAATTTTACTTTCGGCAGGCCGCACCAGCAGGGGCCGCACTTGTCACCCATGCAAACACCGCTCCGCCCGTCACCGCCGTTTCCCTTTTTTCCGGTGGTCTGGACTCCCTTGTGGGCGTGATCGATCTACTGGAAGCCGGACATACCATCGGCCTTGTCAGTCACTATAAAAAGGGCTCGGAACACATGGCTCAAGAGGCCCTTTATCGGGCGCTAGAAAGCCATTACGGCACTCACCGTATGCGTCGGTTTGAATTTTACGTACAACCTAGCCAACGAAAACGAAATCCGTTGGCGAGAAAAGAAGGTACATCACGGGCTCGTTCATTCCTGTTTTTGGCATTGGGCCTGAACATTACAAGCATTGCTCCCGTATCGCTCGATCTCGTGGTTCCCGAAAACGGGCTCATCTCGCTTAATGTCCCCCTGACAGATACACGACTCAGCAGTCACAGTACCCGGACCACTCATCCGCATTACTTCGATCTATTCCGATCTGTCTTAAGAGGCCTTGGCATTGGTAACTCGGTGGATAATCCCTACCAGCTCAGGACAAAGGGTGAGATGATGCGGCAGTGCGGGAATCAGGCGCTGCTTGCAGCAGTCTATCCCGAATCTATTTCATGCTCACACGCCGACAACAGCCGATTGCAACCTGGCAGTCGACCAGGTATACATTGCGGCTACTGTGTGCCCTGCATCATTCGCCAAGCAGCCGAACATGCCTATCAGGGTATCCATACTGAATATGTACATCAGATCAAGATTAATCCACCCAACCACGTCACGGGCAAAGGCCGCGATCTACGGGCCTTTAAGATGGCCCTGGAGGAACTAAATGGCCTTGCTACTCACTCCGTCATGCTTCGGGTGCTGAAGGCAGGGCCTCTACCTATTCCCAACCAGACCCATTTGGAAGGATATATCGGCACGTATCAACGGGGAATGGCTGAAGTTCGTAACTTTCTGGTATGAATCCGTCATTGCACGACACGCATTTTCACCTTGATCTATTTGAAGCACCCCGTCAGGTGTTGCAACGAATCGAGCAAGCAAGAATATATACCATTGCAGTCACGAATGTGCCCGAGGTATTTACACATACCGAAAACCTCGTCAAAGAAAGCAAGTACGTTCGTGCGGCGCTGGGCCTTCATCCCGAACTAGCCAATCAGCACTATCATCAGGTCTCCCTTTTCATCCAACTTCTGCCTAAGACACGGTATATAGGAGAAGTTGGGCTTGACAACCAATACAAATCTGCTGCAGATTTTGCCCAACAGAAAAAGGTCTTTGAACAAATTTTGGTGGCTTGTCATGCGGCAACCGGCAAGATTCTGACTATCCATTCCCGAAGAGCGGAAAAAGATGTCGTCGACATGATCGGGCCACATTTTCCTGGAAAGATCATTTTGCATTGGTTCTCCGGTTCGTTGCGGGAGCTTGACCGGGCAATCTCGTATGGATTTTACTTCTCCATCAACCATGCTATGACACAATCAGAGAATGGTAAGAAAATTATCAACCGCCTTCCCACCGACCGGATTTTACTGGAGACAGATGGGCCGTTTGTAAAAATTGCCGAGAGTCCGTGCGACCCCACGGTTATCCCAGACATTGTGGAGAAAATCATCTCTTTAAAAAAGGTTGAAAGACCGGAATTCTCGGTTCTTGATATCTATAATAACTTCAAGACCCTTGTTTCGTAGATTTCTGCCAGCTTCCTGATGTTCTTCACTTAGTTAATTTCGAGCAATGGGAGTATATTAAATTTTAAATTATATCTTGATGGAAAGTTGATGGGGGTTTCTCAAAGGGATATTTACAAGCCCCAATTTGTCAACAGTTCATCAATATTATAGCTAGGCGCACTCTGCAGGTCAATTCTTTTATTTCTTAGCGCATAGCGAACGGGCTGAGCATATTTTAGCCGTTCGTCACTCGACGCATAGATCGAAATAAGTTCAATATTAGGGTCTGCGCACCGGCCGAAAAATTCCTGGTAGGCCTGCGCTTCCATCATGGCATTGGGTACAAACTGGACTGGAATATTTTTTGCCCTGGCAATCATGGGCGCAATTTGGCCTAGTTGTTCTTTAGACAAATTCTTGAGTTGCAATTGCTGGCCGTTGTTTAATCCTCTTTTGGCAATTTTCGGAACCTGCAGCTCGTAAGGTTCGATACTGGTATCTTCCTCCATTTGCGCCTTTACCTCATAGAGATACGCTATATCATGATACATCTCTTTGTGCAGCTTAGTTCTGCCGATTTCAATAAATTCAAGTGCGTAACAAAGCGAGTGATATGCTTCGACATCGAAACCTTGTTGGCGAAAATAGTTGTAGGCAGTGAGGGCCCTGTTGATCAGCTGTTCCAAATTTCCCTCGAACCCGGCGAAATTATTTGTCTCCGGGCGCAAGTTTAGGTTGTTAATTTCAATATGGAGTAAATGTCGAACCCAAATTTGGAGGGCATAAGCGCGGACCAGGAGGTTGTCTTGAGTTGGTTGGATACGATGAAATCGCTCAACAATCCGCAAAAATTCTTCGTTGAGTTCAGTGGCCCTTTTAAAGAACCTGGCTTTATCTAAGGGCGATTGTGAAAGTAGCGCTACGCCGGCTTCATGCAGATAAATGGCATTTATGTATGAGGAATAGTTATCTGAATTCCACAAGGTTAGCAGGAATTTTACTTTGGGTGACAAGGTTGAGCGGTCTATTCGATAATAGATATCGAAGATTTCCTGCTTGAGCGAATCTGGCACGTGATCACCCGCTTTTACTGCTGCCAGTCGAAAGGAGAGTAGATTGATTTCGATCGTCAATTTGCTCTGCTCACTTAGGTTTTCTCGCTGAATCTCTTTGACCTCGGAAATTACCTGTTCCAATGTGATTTTCTGTAGCCGATATTTATTTTTGCAATTGGCATATCTTACAAGGACACGCTCGTCTGGCGTAATGTCTTTCTTCTTTAAGACTTTGTTGCATTGAACCTCGGAGATATCATATTGGCCGAGTTCAGCATTGAGGACAGCGGAGAGTGCAAGAATTCTGGTATTGTTAAAGATTTGCCGTTCTGTCAGCTTAGATATCAACGATGAAACGATATGAAGGTCATATTCGATTAGCAAGTTAATCCCGTGCTCTTCCAGCATCGTTATGATGTGGTCAGGATTGTTGAAATCGTATCTGGATATATCCGGTTTTAAGCCCGACCGGGACAATCCGTATAGATGCCCAAAGGAGTCGTGCATTTGGGCTGCCCGCCTAAAACCCAACACATAATAGGCATGAATGTTTGATACATGCAGAAGGTCGATCCTATTGGCAACAGGTATTCTTATACTGACGAACTTCTGATCTTCCCAATCGGTTCCTTTTTCAGTATAGAGATCGTCCAGCGCCTCTTTGACATATTGAAAATAACACGCTTTTGTCGCCACGTCATATACGACAATGATACCGGGGACAGGCATCTGTCTTGCAAGGTAGCCCAACCGAGAGGTCTCAAACGGGTAGGAAATAGCTTTCCCTGCAGCGACATAGTTTGGGTCTGTGTCGCTCTTTAATTGTATGCCGAAATGCCAATTACTTGCGTGGTTATCAATGATTAGCTCGGTGTTGAAATCGCAGCCCTTATCAGGTGTAAGAGGCCGACAAATAAACCCGTTTTTTTGGGTTATAAACTCCCTGAGAGCCCATTCGGATTCTTCGGAGTGTTTTGAGGCATTGTCTATTTGCGGATTATCGTAGAACCCCATGGCGAATAGGAGCAGTTGTTTATTTCGTAAAAATATCCATTTTCCTGCCTTATAATTTATTTTGTATATTCGATGTATGAGAGAAGTTACAATTAAAACCGCTAATAGGCGTTCTTCCCTTCCCAAAGCCAAACTTCGGAAAGTCGTAGCTGCTGCTTATGCAAAGAATCCCCTTCCTCGCCACATGAGCAAAAAAGAAGCGATGTTATTGGCAGCGACATTTATTCCTGTTATTATTACGCCCAATAAACTAAAAAAATAAAGAATAGTCATTCCCATTCCCTTTCTTCGGGATTATTTTTGGGGACATAGCCTGAGTATAAGAGGTATTCTCTTGTTCAAGATGCTTCCTATATTGTCCGAACATAAATGCGTAAAAAACCTGCATATCTTCCTGTTTTTTCGTCTCCTGCAAGGCTGTGTAATATTCCTGCTTATCCTCGTTGTAAACAATGGCCAGGGGCAACCCATAATACGCCTGAATATAATTCATTAGCAGCCGGCTTGTACGGCCATTGCCATCATAAAAAGGATGGATCGAGACCAGATCAAAATGAGCGGCAAAGGAAAGCTTTAGCTGCTCTTCCTGGCCCTGGACATTGGGTAAGCGCTCGTCAAGATGCTTGGCAAGCTTCATGGTATAAGGAGCCACTTTATCATAATTCAGAAAATAGCTACCGCCAGCGCTGACATTCCCTTTTCGGAACATCCCTTTGGAGACATCGATCTCTCCGAAAACCGTGTTATAGAGGCTTCCCGTATTTTTCATGACACGGGCATTGGTCTGCTGGATATATTCCGTCGTGATGGCCTTTCTAGCAGCAGTGGATTCCAGTACGAACTGCAGGGCATCATAAAGATCTTTGACCATCAGGCTATGGATCAAAGGCTTTCCCTTGGGGGTGATATCCTCTTCGAGAAGCAACCGAGTCTCCGTTTCCGTCAGGGTTGAACCCTCAATGCTGGCAGAATGGTGAACAAGTACAAATTCGGGTTTTATATGCTATAATTTATTGAAAATCAATTCGGTATAATTGCCGGATCACCGAGACCCCACTCCTGGTATAATTTCGTAACCGGCTGGTGCGAAATTACAGGAAATGAAGAATACCGCATAAGGGCAAAATAAAAAGCTAATTGCACCGAGCTGTTAAAAACTTTATTGTTCTGCTTAAAAACTTTATTGTTTTTTGACAAAAACTTGCAGGGATGGGAAAAAGACCTTTACTTTGCACTTCAAAGCACTTTTTATGGAAAGGGACAGCCAGGCCAGTCAGTCTTTAGAGGCCCTTCAGGATATCAAGCGGATGATGGAACGATCGTCCCGGTTTATCTCCCTCAGTGGACTGAGCGGATTGAGTGCGGGCATCTGTGCCCTGGTCGGCGCCTGGATCGCCCACGGATGGATGCAGGCCTATTATGGGGGCGATGGGATCGTGACGAAGGAAGGCTACCGGTTGCCCGAAGCGCATGGGTTGAAGGAGCGGCTTATTTTACTGGCGGCGGGTATTCTTGCGGCGGCCTTGTTGAGCTCTATGTGGTTTACCTGGAGGAAGGCGCGGCGGAATCATCTCCCGGTATGGGATCATACTTCGAGGAAGCTGGTGATCAATATTCTTATACCTTTGGCGGCCGGTGGCTTTTTTGTCCTGGGGCTGCTGGATCATGCGGAATGGGATAGTGTGGCGCCGGCCTGTCTCGTGTTCTACGGGCTCGCGCTGGTGAATGCCAGCAAGTATACGCTGACGGACATCCGCTACCTGGGCTTTATGGAGATCGCGCTTGGCTGTATCAATATGTATTATCCTGCATGGGGGCTTTATTTCTGGGCGGTGGGCTTTGGCGCCCTGCATATCGTGTATGGGCTGTTCATGTGGTACAAATACGAGAGGAATTTGTGATTTCGGGATGGAGGATTTTGGGATTTAATCTTTTACGTGCGTCGAGGTTGTAAATCTAAAAATCGCAAGATCAGAAATCGAAAATGCTAAAGAATGAAGAATCCCATAGGCAATTTAAATAAGGTGTTTGACAGCCGCATACGGATGGGGGTGATGAGCATCCTGCTGGTGAATACGGAGATCAGCTTCAACGATCTGAAACAATTGCTGGAGCTCACCGACGGGAACCTGGCCTCGCATATGGTCAACCTGGAAGAGAACGGCTATATCAAAGTGCATAAAGGATTTATCGGCCGGAAAACGAATACGACCTATTCCATCACCCGGGCAGGAGAGAAGGCGTTCAAGGAGCATATCGAAGCATTGGAGAACATGATCCGCGGGGTGAAGTAACCCCTTTTTTTTACCCTAACACTTTGTAATTCAAAGTACTTTCTTTAAAATAAATAAAATATGACCTTTACAAAGAGCCCGCTTTTTTCCGGATTGTTGGGGATCACCCTGCTGATGCCCGCCACCTGGTTCATCCTGACGCTGCTGCTGCGGATCTGCTTTGGAGAGAAGAGCCTGTATTATTCCATGGCTCCCTCTTTCCTGCAATCCCCGGCCGCCCTCTTTTCCCTGCATAAGGCGCAGGCGATCCTGGGCGGAGCGCTGCTGGCGCTGCTGGTGAACCTGCTGACAGTGGTCCGATTCCACCTGCAGCGGGGAAGAAAGGGATGGGAAGTGCAGTTGACCTATCACCGCTATTGGCTGAATACGGCCATTGCCCTGCAGAGTGTCCTGCTCTTCCTGGGCTTGTTGGGCTATACCTTTATCCAGCATATCCGGTATTAACGAAACCAGCACCCATGCAAAACGAAAAATTTTCGATCCGCAAAAGGCTAAAGAGCTTTGTCTATGCAGGAGCCGGCATCCGGCAATTCCTGGCCAGCGAGCACAATGCCCGTATTCACCTCGTGGCCACGATACTCGTAGCGATCGCTGCCTGGTGGCTTAAAGTTACCGAAGGAGAGGCGATCGCGCTGGTGGCGGCGGCGGGCCTCGTATGGGTGACGGAAATACTCAATACCTGTATGGAGAAGGCCATGGATCTGATCTCCGTCGAAAAAGACCCGCGGATCCGGACCATCAAGGATATGGCGGCGGGCGCCGTGCTGCTGGCCGCATTGACGGCATCGATCATCGGGCTGATCGTCTTTATTCCAAAAATTCTATGGATCTCAAAACAAATACTATGAACACTCCAGGCTTCCCTTTGAAACCCATTAAGGACAGCAGGCCCTTCTTCCTGCGAAGTGAAATAGACCGGCTGCTGTCCTTATCTATGTTCTTCGGCATCCTCCTCGTCGTGGTGAGGATGATCCATACGGGCCGGAGTACCTTTATCTTTCTACCCTGGAATCTTTTTCTCGCGTATCTGCCGTACCTGATCACGGAATACCTTTCTCACCAGCGGCAGACGGCCCGGCAGCACAAAAAACGGGATCGATGGATCTTTTCCGCGCTTTGTCTTGGCTGGCTGCTCGTCATTCCGAACTCCTTTTATATTATCACGGACCTTTTTCACCTGGGAGACTGGTATAACGACCGGCTGATGCCTTCCTGGTATGATCTCGCGATGATCCTTTCTTTTGCCTGGAACGGGCTGCTCCTCGGTGTGCTTTCCGTAAGACAGATGGAAAAGATCCTTACACCCCGGCTCCCCGCGCATAATGAATTGTTCTTCCTCTACCCTGTCATGTGGATGAATGCCCTGGGCGTCTATATCGGCCGGTACCTTCGGTTTAATAGCTGGGACCTCGTGACCGATCCCTTTCATTTGTTCCGGGATATCCTGCATATGCTGATACACCCGCTGCGATCTCAAATGGCCTGGGGTATGATCTTTTGCTACTCGATCCTGATGACGCTGATCTACCTGATGTTGAAAAAGATCAGCAAGGCCATCTCCTAGCCGCCGCGCAAAGCCCGTCTCCGTATTGCTGATTTTGGGATTTAGTGATCTGGAGATGGAACACATATGAACTTGAAATCCCGAAATCTCTAAATCCCCCAATCTCAAAATCTCTAAATACCCATATTATGAACAACGCTATTTCTACGATCTGGCAACGTAACAGGATCATCTTTAAAAGTTTTTTGATCGGGTTCCTGATCCTGCTGCTGATGATCCCCGCCGTCCTGCTCCAGGAACTCGTCTCCGAAAGACAGGGACGACAGAAAGAGGCCGTTGCGGAAGTCAGCTCCAAATGGGCAGGATCGCAAACGATCACGGGCCCCGTCATCGCCCTTCCGTATACCGAAACGGTGACGGAAGATAAGGTCACCCATGAAGTAAAGAAATGGGCTTATTTCCTCCCGGATAAATTGGACATCCATGCCCGCATCCTCCCTGAAAAGCGATACCGGGGCATCTACCAGGTCATCGTCTATACCACTGAGTTACAGATCAAAGGGGCTTTTGACAGTTTGCGTATAGCGGAGCTGAATATCCCTGCCGATCGCCTGCTCTGGAAGGAGGCGGCCCTGTTCTTCGATATCAGTGATGTCCACGGATTGAAAGAGGAAGTACGGTTGCGGCTGGCGGAAAATGACCTGGACCTCGTGCCGGCCAAGTTCTCCAACGACCAGTTTAAGAACGCCCTCAGCGCGGCCCTGCCTGCCGGCCTGGCGAATGCCGCCGCCGGACCCCTAAGCTTTTCCACGACCTTATCCCTGAAAGGATCGGAGGGCCTTTTATTCGTGCCCGCCGGAAAAACGACTTCGGTGGAAGCCAGTTCTACCTGGAGCAATCCCAGCTTTACCGGCACTTATCTCCCCGATCTGCGCAGCATCAAAGACAGCGGGTTCGTCGCGGACTGGAAAGTACTCTATATGAATCGCAGCTATCCGCAGCAGTGGAAGGACCGGACCTATGAACTGGGATCTTCCGCCTTTGGCGTCAACCTGATCGTACCCGTGGACTCTTATTCCCAGACCACCCGCAGCGTCAAATATGCCATCCTTTGTATCGTACTCACTTTTACCGCTTTCTTTTTGATCGAATGGATCTATGCCCGCGCGATCCATTCCCTGCAATACCTGCTGGTGGGAGTGGCCCTCTGCGTGTTCTATACCCTGCTCCTGTCCTTCTCGGAGTATATCCATTTCAATGCCGCTTATCTCGTCGCTTCGATCGCCACCATCGGGCTGATCGCCTGGTATGTGCGAAGTATTTTACAATCGCCGAAGATGTCGCTCTTCATCGGGGGAATGCTGGCCCTGCTGTATGGATTTATCTTCACGCTGATCCAGTTGCAGGATTATGCGCTGCTGCTGGGCAGTATCGGTCTTTTCCTTACCCTGGCCCTGGTGATGTTTTTTTCAAGGAAGATAAAGTGGAATTAAGCCGGCTACTATGACAGCACAGGCCACTATTATAGTCATCCTGGTCTACCTTCCCGTGGTATTCCTGCTATGGGATTTCCTTTGCTTTCTTTTAGTGGGGGAGCGATTTTTTCAGAAGAAGGTCTTCCGGGCCATAGAGATGATCCCGCTGCTGTATCCCTTGTTCTTCCTGTGGGGGGAGTTCGGCACGAAGAACAATTGCTGCGGGGGGTCGGCGACCTTTTCACCGGATCATCAACTGTCGATCCGGGTGCTGGTCGGGCTCTGCATGATCGCTTATTGGTATTCGTCTTATAAGAAAAAGATCGCTCCTCCATTGATCGAAGTGATCGTAAACTGCCTGCTCCTGGCGGGGATCGGTTTGAATATCTTCGTCGCCTTCCAGATCAGGGATTGGTATTTTTGGGTGGCCGGGAATCTGCCCGTGATCATCCTCTTTATCTTTTCACTGGTGCGGAATCAGGAACTGCTGGCGGCATCCATGGAGGAGTACGATTGGGAGGCGGCCCCTCCCTTGCAGCGATTTTGCCTGGATATCCTGCGATTGAAGTCGATCTATAAGATCCCCATCCTGTTCGCCCTATGCCTTCCTTTACTTACCGTACTGGCAGGTATTCTTTTGCTCTTCGGTCAAAAGCCGGATTCCCTGATCCGGGCTTTTACAGATACCTATAAACATGGGCTTTCGCAATGGGATAGTCAATGCGAAGGAGTCGTTTGCGGGGGACATTTTCTTTGTACGATCGCGGCCAAAGGGCATTCCCCACTCGTTCGGCCCCTCCGTTCCGGCGTCCGGGCCGGTCGACGGATCACCTGCAACCGGCAGCTCCTCATCTCGAATGCTTTTGAAGAATTGCTGGAGCAGCGCTTGCCTGGCTTACACCGTCCTGTCCGAAGGTTCTACAACCGGATCGGGGTACAGATCCACCGCCACTATGGGTGGTTTGAGCGCAAATGGGTCTCGGACCTGGTGTATGTCGTCATGAAGCCGCTGGAATGGATGTTCCTGCTCGTGCTGTATACCTTCGACCGCAAGCCGGAGGATAGGATCGCGCAGCAGTATATGAGCGCAGAGGACAGGAAGGGAATCCGGCAATCTGTTCAGCGCATTTTGTTGCAAACCGGGATAGGGACCTAAAATTAATTCCGGAAATTGTCCGGAATTCGCAAGTGAGATTGTCTTATCGGTAAAAATGAAAAGAATTAAACGCTCTTATGAATGGTTCCTTGCCTTGCTCATTACCGTCGCCTTTACCAGCTTCGGGCAGCAATCAAAGGATCGGAAACTTGACAAAATGCCGGTCGATCTTGAAACGGAATTCGCCTTGAGCGCATTGCCGGCTCATCTCCGGGATCAGGCAACGGTGTATTTGCTCGATCCTGAGAAGGGGTATTATATAGCCAGGCAGGGAACGAACGGATTCTCCGCCTTTGTTTGCCGGACCGAATGGGAATGGGCTGATTTCGAGAGTGACACTTATGCCGCTATCAGTTATGATGCGGAGGGTACGAAGGCCTATATGCCCTCTTTCCTGGATGTCGCCGAAATGAGGGCCTCCGGAAAATACAGTCCTTCCCAGGTAAAGGAACGCATTGTAAAAAGGGTGAAAGACGGGACCTATAAGGCTCCATCCAGAGCAGGGATCTCTTATATGCTGGGACCGATGATGCGTAGCCATCCGGGTACAAAGGAAATCGTCAATATGATCATGCCGCATTATATGCTATATGCTCCAAATGTGGATAATGCGGATATCGGGGGGACTTTTGGTACGCATGATCCGTTCGTCATAGGGGATGACGGCACCCTGGGTAAAGGCCATGCCATCTTTAATTATATCATCCTGCCGGTCGGTGAAATGGAAAAGGCCCGGATCATAGACGAGAACAAGGATCTGTTGAGAAGACTGGCGGAATACAAGCCCTATTTGAAGGTAGAGCCGGGCGCCAGCCATCATTAAGATCAATTCAGCATCCTATATTTTACATTCGAACATTTCCCGCCTGTAATGGTGATGGAGGCAGCCGGGCTAACAGTGTTATCCGTCAGGGTCGTTTGGAAAGTTCCGGAAACCGTGCTATGCGTACTATCGCAGGCAGAGAGGATAAAGGATCCCTGTTCATCATAAACATTCGTCAGCCAATTCCCGTTGCTGAGCGAGGTGCTGTAGGTAGAGAATCCGTCGGTGGTGGCGCTCTCGTCAATATTGGGAGTGGCGGGATTATCGTCGGGAAAAGGGTTGAGGGTATAGGTCTTGACGGTCATTCCGGTGCCAAGATCGGTCTCCAGGCCGAGGGTGATGATCAGCCTTTTACTGTTATCCGTGGAAATACCCTGGATATCCATCCTTTTTTCGTGGGCCGCCGTGGACCGGATCAGGGTTGCCGAATTTATATTGAAAGTGGTGGCTTTCCCGTTAACATTGGCCGTGAAAGTAGTGCTGCTGTTACTATTGGAATCGCTGCTTTTTTTGCAGGCGGCAACGAAGAGGATCCCTGCGCATAAAATGGGCAAACATTTATTCATAGATTATGATTTTTCCACTCCATAGAACTTATAAGCATTAAAGACGATCGGGATCCCGAAGACCACCCCTAAGATCACCCAGCTGATATATGCGTTGGCGAGGATAAAGGGTTTCGGAGGTATGGAGGTCAACCGCAGGATCACCTGCTCCATCATGAGATTCACAAATACCGCATACAGCATGCCTATGAGGTATTTATTAAAGGATAGGAACTTTATCCTTTTAAAGATCCAGAAGAAAAATAGCGTAAAGGAAAAGGAGATGAAGTAATGAAAGAACAACCCCAAAAAGGCTATCCCGTTACCAGCATCCATGGATGTTTTAAGCCCAAGTGCACCCCCGGCAATATAATTGAACAGTTGCGGGAAGAACTTACCGGTTTTGACGTATACGGTGATGAAGGCGTTAAGCAGGTCCGTGGTACCCACGAATAACCCGGTTAAAAGCACTGTTTTGAAGAATTTGTTCATGTGATCCCCTTTGACGTAAGCGCTTATTAATGTACGATGAATAATTGAAGGACGGGAATATGGGTACAGATAATTTTTATTTAGATTGTAAAAAACTGTCATATCTTAAAAGGGCCATTCTTACATTCATCATCAAAAAATTGACTTTTTATGAAAAGGATCTTAAGCTTTCTTACGATTGCGCTGGGTTGTACCTGCATTTCCTGTAATACCACCAAAACGGAAGGCGGGCTTTCCGCCGCTGCACAGAAGAACCTGGACGCCATGCATGGCGTCACGCATACTTTCGAAACGAAGGATTTCAGCAAACTGGGTGATTTTATCGCAGCCGATGCCGTGGATCATGCGGGGGAAAAGGGAGATGTGAAGGGATTGGAAAATATGAAGGCGGCTTTTGAAAAAGAAGCGGCCGGTATGGAAAATTCGAAAGCGGAAGTCATAAAAGAACTGGCGGACGATGAATACGCCATGTCCTGGATGCGCTTTACAGGCTCTTATGCGAAGGAAGAAATGGGGCATAAGGCCGGCGAAAAATATGATATGAGGTCCTTAGAGGTTGCTAAATTCAAGGACGGGAAAGCGACCGAGCATTGGACCATGATGGAGCCCGGCGAGATGATGAAAATGATGGGGGGTATGAAGCCTCCTATGCCCGGCGCCGACAGCACGAAAAAGATGTAAACACCGGACTTTCTACGTTTAGGATAGCAGACTTCCGCCGGAGGTCTGCTTTTTTTATGGGCATAGCCTAATTTCAGAAGGAGTGTTGCCGGGTAGGTGAGAACCTGTTTTCCAACTCCCTGAATGCTTCACCCATGGACTTTCCTTGCCTGAAGTTCCCAAAAATATCTACGATCCGCAGGTCCTTGTCAAGGAGTATTAAAGAAGGGATCGTACGGACGGTATAGCTGGCCGTAATAAAGCTTCCGGAAGGAGCCACTGGCCGGAAGTCCTTATTTTCAAGGATCTGCGGCCACATTGTTTTATCCTCATCCAGGGCCTTTTGCCAATCTTCCCGATGCTCTTCATTGGAGATGCTGATGATTTCGAGGGAAGAACTGTATTTGGAATAGAGGTCTTTTAACCCGGGCGTCAGTCCCCGGCAAGGCCCGCACCAGGATGCCCAGAAATCCAACAGGATATATTTTTTCCCCCGGTAGTTTTCCAGGTTGATGGTATTGCCCTTGCTATCCAGGGCAATAATATTCTTAGCCAGGCTGCCTATCGGAATATTCTTTTCGGCTGCGAGTTCGTCTTTTATTTGTCCGCCGGGATAGGTCTCTTTTAATTTACGCGGGAGCCTGTTATATAAGTTTTCCAGGGAAGGAAAATTGATATAGCCTTGTCCGGATTTGGACAATATTTCCACGGCTACATAAGAATCCGGGTGCGCTAT
>Ga0307516_10004531_pt1 | contig 17090 bp, 14 predicted proteins | sample 19_EM_MG_FD_203310 | JGI IMG/M metagenome (GOLD analysis project Ga0307516, IMG submission 203310) | Populus trichocarpa ectomycorrhiza microbial communities from riparian zone in the Pacific Northwest, United States - 19_EM | ecosystem: Host-associated > Plants > Roots > Unclassified | place...
GCCTCGCGGGTGTACGACACGCTGAGATGGCTCCACACCGGCCGGTCGATGACGATGCGCGTGCCGCCGGCGGTGATGATGACCTGCCTGGCCTTCAGGTCGCCTATCAGCGTGCCCTCGGGTTCGATCACGTCGACGCCGATGCCGGCCACCGACAAGCGAGCCAGCAGCCAGGCGGTGCCGGTGGCGCTGCCTGCTGCCCAGAACAGCGCGCCAACCGTGCCGCTCAGCAGGCCGATCACGAGCACGACCACGCCGATGCTGATGAGCACGCCGCGCATGAGGCGGCTGCGCTGCTTGGCTTCGGCCTTGGCCTCGACGCTCGTTGGCGTCTCGGGTGGTGGCGAATCAGGTGGCAGATCGGACGGCATGGACGTGCTCATCAGTAGGCGATGCCCACGCTGAAGTGCAAACGGACGGCACTCACCTTTTGCCCGTAGGCCAGGTCGATGCGCAGCGGGCCGACCGGGCTGCGCCAGCGCACGCCCACGCCGTAACCGAGCGCCCATTGGAAGTCATCCCACTCGTTGGTGGCGTTGCCGGCGTCAACGAAGGTGGCCCACCACACCGAGGGCAGCTTGGCGCTGAAGGGGTGGGCGATTTCAGCGCTGACGGTCACCATCTTGCTGCCACTGACCAGCACGTTGTTGTCGTCGCGCGGACCGAGGTCGCGGTAGCCGTAGCCGCGCACGGAGTCATCGCCGCCAGCGCGGAACAGCAGCGGGTCGGGGATGCCGACGCCTGGCTTATGGAAGACTTCGCCGAACTCTGCCCGGGTCTGGGTGTACCAGGAGTTGCCGAGCGGCCAGTAGAGCGTGTTGCGGGTGTAGAGGCGCGTGAACGGGCCGTTGCGCAATGCTGGGCCGTTGACCGCGCTGTGCGAACGCGCGAATCCGCCGCCCAACTGGATCGAGGAGGTGAGGCCGCGCGTGGGCAGAATCAGGTCATCGACCTGGCGCCACAGCCAGTCGTAGTGGGCCGAGAGAGCCCGGCTGGTTTGCTCGCCGTTTTCGTTCTCCAGGGTGGCGTTGAGCAGCTGGCCGTAGATCCGGCGCTGGATGCGCTCGGTGTCGAGCGTGCGGCCGACGCGCGCTTGCCATGAGAGCGTCGTGTCGTCGTCTGTGTCGAGCCGCGTGACGTTGCCCGAGACGAAGCGTCGGTACTGCGCTTCGCCGGGGTTGCCCAGCAGCTCGCCATCCCACGAGCGCTGGTAGCGGCCGATCTCGAACTTGTTGTGCGCCAGCAGGTTGAAGCCGAACGGCCGGCGGTGAGTGTGCTCGAGCGTGAAGCGCTCGCGCGTGTTGTCGCTGTAGCCCACGCCGGCGATGGCGGTCTGCAGTTGCTGCTCGGTCACCTTCACCAGCACCGGCACGGCGGCGGCTTTTTCGGGGTCGGGGTCGATCTCCACCGTGACGCTGTTGAACAGGCCGAGCTTGCCGAGCCGCTCCTGGAAGTCGAGCAGGCGTTTCTCGGTGTAAGGCGTGCCGGGGCCGAAATCGGCGACGTTGCGGATGGCGCCTTCGTCGTAGCGCTTCAGGCCTTCGATGCGCAGCTCGCCCAGGTAGAACTGCGGTCCGCTGTTGACCAGCACCTCGAGCTCGACCTCGCGGGTCTTGGCGTCGACGTGGGCATAGGTGGCCGTCCACGAGGCCGTCGGGTAGCCCTCGGCCCGCAGCACGGCCAGCGTGCTGTTCTTGGCGCTGTTCCAGGTGGACTGGCTGAAGCCGCTGCCGGGCGGCAGCGGCCAGCGCTTGCGCAGGCGGTCGAGCAGCTCGCGGGCAGGGCCTTCACCGGCGTCGACGCGCTCCTGCAGGTTGCCTTCGGCCGTCAGCTCGAACCTGGCAATGGTGGCGCGCGGGCCCGGGTCGACCTTCAGCGTGATCAGCGGCGTTTCGCCCGGCGGGTCATCGCGCGTGACGGTGACTTGCGCGTTGAAGTAGCCCTCGGTCTCGAGCAGTTGCCGCGCCTGCGCTGGCGAGGCAGCGGCCAGGCGGACCAGTTCGGCGTTGGTGATGCCGTCGGTCTGCGGTGCGTTCTGGAAGCGCGCGAGATCGAGATAGGTGACCAGCAGCTTTTCAAGGTCCTTCGGAGCGTCGACCGCCACGCGGTACGCCACGGTGGAGGGCGCCGAGGCTGCATCGGCCGGGGGCGTGGCGGCCGCGGGCGCAGCGGCGGCGGGCGGCGAATTGCTGTCTGGCTTCGGTTCGAGCGGCTCGCTGCCGCGGAGCGCCGCACAACCGGAGAGGCACGCAGCGGCAACCCAGCCCAGTACGCACCAGGCAGCACGACGGTGCAAGTGAATCATTTGCTCAGCAGGCGCATGGCCCCTTCAAGGCCTTGCAGCGTGAGCGGGAACATGCGCTGGTTCATCAGCTGCTGGATGATGGAGATGCTCTGGCGGTAGCTCCACACACCTTGCGGCTCGGGATTGATCCAGGCGAACTTGGGGAAGGCGTTGGTCAGGCGCTGCAGCCATTCGGCACCTGCCTCTTCGTTGTTGTACTCGACGCTGCCGCCGGGTTGCAGGATCTCGTAGGGGCTCATGGTCGCGTCGCCGACGAAGATCAGCTTGTAGTCCTTGTTGTACTTGCGGAGGATGTCCCAGGTCGGGAACTTCTCGCTGTAGCGGCGGCGGTTGTTCTTCCACATGAAGTCGTAGACGCAGTTGTGGAAGTAATAGAACTCGAGGTGCTTGAACTCCGCCTTGGCGGCGCTGAAGATTTCTTCGACGCGGTGGATGTGCTCGTCCATCGTGCCGCCCACGTCCATCAGCAACAGCACCTTCACCTTGTTGTGCCGCTCGGGCACCATCTTGATGTCGAGGTAGCCGGCGTTGGCCGCGGTGGAGCGGATGGTGTCGTCGAGGTCGAGCTCTTCTTCGGAGCCTTCGCGCGCGAAGCGGCGCAGGCGGCGCAACGCGACCTTGATGTTGCGCGTGCCGAGTTCGAGGTTGTCGTCGTAGTCCTTGAACTGGCGCTGATCCCACACCTTCACCGCACTCTTGTTGCGACTCTTGTCCTGCCCGATGCGGATGCCTTGCGGGTTGTAGCCGTAGGCGCCGAAAGGCGAGGTGCCGCCGGTGCCGATCATCCGGTTGCCACCTTCGTGGCGTTCCTTCTGTTCTTCGAAGCGCTTCTTCAGCGTTTCCATCAGCTCGTCCCAGCCCATCTTCTCGATGGCGGCTTTTTCTTCGGCGCTGAGCTCGAGCTCCATCTTCTTGCGCAGCCAGTCGAGCGGGATGTCTTGCGTGAAGTCGGTGAGCAGCTCCACGCCCTTGAAGTACGCGGCGAAGGCGCGGTCGAACTTGTCGAAGTTGGCTTCGTCCTTCACCAGCGATGTGCGGGCCAGGTAGTAGAACTTGTCGACCGTGGGCCCGGATTCTTCATCATCGATCACGCCCTCCTTGATGGCTTCGAGCAGGGTCAGGTACTCCTTGACCGAGACTTTCAGCTTGGCAGCGCGCAGGGTGAGGAAAAAATCGATGAGCATGGGGCGATTTTGAGGCAAGCGCAGGCGATCTGTGCAAACCGACCTTACCGGGCGGAAATACCCGATGCTATAAGGGTCGGCGCCAGTCTTCCGGCGTTTGTCGGGCACCCCGTTTGCCCTCTCCCGCTTTCGTCCCGACGCTGCATGCCCACCTTGTCCGCCACCGAAGTTGCCTTCCTGCTGGTTGCCTGCCAGCAGGTGGTGCTCGCACTGGGGTGGCTGGTCGGCGCGGTGGTGCTCAGGCTGGACAGGCGCTGGGTCGCGCAGTGGTCTGCCTACGCGCTGCTCACGGGGGTGTCGCTGGTGCTGTTCGTGTGGGCGACGCACGTTCAAGACATTCACACCGAAGAGCTGCGCTCGCTGGCCAACGTCTGCCTGGTCGCCGGCACGCTGCTGATGCAGCGGGGCGTGCGGCAATTCGTCGGGCGGCCTGGGAACGCAGGGTTCTACCTGGCGCTGCTGGCGGTCGTGCTCGGTGTGTCGTGGTACTGCCTGTTGACCCACAGCGGTGCGTTGCGCGTGATGTCGATCTCGGGTGTGCTGGGCGCCCTGTGCATGGTGGCCGCAGCGGACGTTCTCAGCTACGCCCGCCGCGAGCTCGAACTGCGCTTTGGTTTTTTGCTCGCCGTGCCCTTGCTGCTGGGCGGGCTGGTCTTCATGGCGCGCGGCGCGAGGGCGGTGGTCGCGCCCGAGACCGTGGTGGCGGAGCTCTCGGCCAACAGTTCGCTCAACCTCGGCTCGGCGCTGCTGTTCCTGGTCACCGCGCTGGTGTTCCACCTGACGCTGGTGGCGCTGGTGGGTGCGCGCCTGATGAGCGAGCTGGGCCGCCTGTCGCGCCACGACGGCCTGACCGAGCTGCTGAACCGCCGTGCCATGGACGACCTGCTGCGCGACGAAGCCCGCCGTGCCGTCCGCACCAACCAGCCGTTCGCGCTGCTGATGGTCGATGCGGATTACTTCAAGGCCATCAACGACCGCTTCGGCCATGCCGCCGGTGATGAAGCCCTGCGCTATCTCGCGCAGATACTGAACGCGTTGATGCGCGACAGCGACCGTGTCGGCCGCTTCGGCGGAGAGGAGTTCATCGTCCTCTTGCCCAACACCTCGTCGACCGAGGCGCTGAATGCCGCCGAACGTCTGCGTGACGCGCTGCTGAGGCGGCCGTGGGCCTGGCAAGGCGAGAGCCTGCGTCTCACGGTCAGCACCGGCGTGGCCGCGTGGCGCGGGCCGCACGACGAGGTTGACCTGCTGCTCAAGCGTGCCGATGCGGCGATGTACCGCGCGAAGTCGCTCGGTCGAGATCGATTCGAGTTCGATCAGTAACTTCAGGTAACGCTGAATAAGCCGAATAGCGCACTAAATCCCTGGGTGCTTGTCGTGACAGCGGGCACACAAGATTGCATGATTCGGCCCAGCATGGCGACCAGAGCAATACCGTGGTGGCGAATAGCGGTGGCCCTGGCCCTCGTTGGTGGGCTGTCCTCGCCCAGCTGGGCGGGTGGTGGCGGTCTTCAGTTGCCTGATTGCCCGGTGGCCGCCTTCGGCGAAGCCTCGGCCTCACAGCATGCAGCCATGCTGTCCGACGGCTGCAACTACGACAGCTCGCGTTTGAAACTCGAAACTCCACGGGCCAAGCCGGTGGACCCGGGGCCGAGCCTCGTGAAGGCCGAGTACAGCGCGCTGAGTTCGATGCGCTTCTCGTCGCTGGTGGGCACGTTCAAGTTCGACTGGTCGGGCCTGCGCCAGAGCGATGCCAATGGCGGCCTGCGCACCGCGCGCACGGCTTTGTCGGTGGGCGGCCTGGTGCGCCTGGTCGAAAGCCTTTCGCTGCAGACGAGCTTCGGCCTTGAACATACCGCGGGGCCTCGCACGCGCACGATCATCAGCAGTGTCTGGCAGCCGACGAAGGCGGGCGTGCTGTTCGCCGAGTGGGCGGGCAGCGAAGCCGGCACCGAGGCGCGCCGCGTCGGCGGACGTTGGTGGCTGGTGCCGCGCACCTTGGCGATCGACCTCGGCGCACGCTACGTGCCCGACGGACCCGGCTGGAGCGACCAGCGGGTTGGGGTGTCGCTCAACTTCGGGCTCTGACGCCCGGAGGCCTCTTCAGGCCTTTTTCTTTGTGCGGCTCACGCCGGGGTCGTACTGCTTCAGCCAGCTGAAGAACTCGCCGTACCAAAGCTTGGAGTTGCGCGGCTTCAGGATCCAGTGGTTCTCGTCCGGGAACCACACCAGCCGCGCGTCGACGTCGCGCGCCTTCAGCGTGTTGTAGTAGGCCAGGCCTTGCTGGTCGGGCACGCGGTAGTCGAGCGCGCCGTGGATCACCAACGTGGGCGTCTTCATGTGCTTCGCGAAGGCGTGGGGGCTTTGCGAATGGATCTTGGCGAGGTCGTCCCAGTACCAGGTGCCGAGGTCCTTGGCGTGCCAGGTGAAGGCGTCATCGCTGAACATGGCCGTCCAGTCGAAGCAGCCGGCGTGGCAGATGTAGGCCTGGTAGCGGCCCGCCTTCACATGGCCGTTCATCCACGCAACCATGTAGCCGCCGTAGCTGCCACCGGTGGCGAACACGCGCTTGCTGTCGATCCACGGCTTCTTCAGCAGGAAGTCGGTCGCGGCCTCCACGTCCTGCAGCTCGAGTTCGCCCCAGCGGTGGGTGATGCTGTCGAGGAACTCGTAGCCGAATCCGCTGGAGCCGTGGTAGTTGACGCAGGCCACCACGTAGCCCTGTGCAGCGAACACATGGTTGTTCCAACGGTAGTGGAAGGTGTCGCCGGCGGCGGCGTGCGGGCCGCCATGGATGCTGTGCAGCAGCGGGTACTTCTTCTTCGCATCGAAGCCGGGCGGGTAGATGAGCCACACCTGGACCGGCTCGCCCTGCGCGCCGGTGACTTCGATGGCTTCGTGGTGCCCGATGCGAAACGCGCCGAGCTTCTCGTCGTTGAAGGTCTCGAGCCGCAATGCGGGTTCGGTGCCGCGGTGGCTGTGCACACGCACCGGGTGATCCATGGTGTCGGCTGCGGTGACCAGCACCTCGCCGGCCACGTCGAACTGATGCACCCAGCCGCCGCTCACGGCCACGGCGGGGGTGCCGGTCTGGAGGCTGAATTGATAGAGGTGGCGGCGGCCGTGTTCTTCGGCGGTGAAGTACACGGCGCTCGCATCGCCGGCCCAGCGCAGCGGCGTGTTGACCTCGTGGTCCCAGTGCGCGCTCAGCACCTTGTGCTTGCCACCGAGTTCCATGACGGCGAGCTGATGGTGGCGCGTGTGGCGCTTGCCCTGGTGGGCGGCGACGAAGGCGATCCGCTTGCCGTCGGGGCTGTAGCGCGGGGCCTCGAAGTTCCAGGCCTTGTCTTGCGCGAGCGGCGCGATCTTGCCGCTGCGCACGTTGATCTCGGCGAGTGCGCGGCAGGTGTCGATCTGCTTGCGCACGCCGGGGTCGTGCGCGAACGCGATGCTCTTGCCATCGGGCGAGATGTCGAACCCGTCGGCATCGGGCTCGGTGCGCACCAGTTCGTAGGCGGTGCCCTCGAACAGGTCGCGCACGCGGCCGGTGGCCACGTCGAGCACGTGCAGGTGGGCCACGCGGCCCATCGGCACGTGGTGGTCCCAGTAGCGGTACTGGGCTTCGCTGGTGACGTAGGCGGTTTCCTTGCGGTCCTTGAATTCCTTGTAGGCCTTGGCCTGTGCGTTCGTGCCCTTCAACTCAGGCCAGACCCAGGCAACGAAAGCGATGCGCTTGCCGTCAGGGAACCACTTGAAGGCCTCGATGCCGGGCACGAATTGGCTGACGCGCTGTGCTTCACCGCCATCGGGGGCGATGACGTAGAGCTGCGGCGTGTCGTCCTTCTTGCCCTGCTGCTCGCGCTTGGCGATGAAGGCGATGCGATCGCCCGCGGGCGACCACGCAGGCTGGCCGTCCTTGTCGCCACAGCTCGTGAGCTGGCGCGGTTCACCGCCGAAGGTCGAGAGCAGCCACAGGCTTGAATGGCCCTTGTTCTCTTCCATCGAGTAATTGGTGACCGAGGCCACGGCCTGAGCGCCGTCGGGCGACAGCGTCACCGCGCCGATGCGGTCGAAGGTCCAGATGTCGTCGACGGTGAGTGTCTTGCGTTGTGCCATGAGTTTGTCGTTGGAGTTGGGAGCCGCTCGATGCGGCGAGGCATGAAAAAAGCCGCGCTCAGCGCGGCTTGTGGAGTTGGTACATCAACTGGGCCTTCACCTCGGGCCATTCGCCCGCGGCCAGGCTGTACATGACGGTGTCGCGCACAGTGCCGTCTCGACGCAGGGCGTGGTGGCGAAGCACGCCGTCGCGCTTGGCCCCCAAGCGCTCGATCGCACGCTGACTGGCGAAATTGAAGTTGTCGGTGCGCCAAGCCACGAGCTTGGCACCCAGGGTCTCGAAGGCGTGCGTCATTAGCATCAGCTTGACGGTGGTGTTGACGTGGCTGCGCTGCACGCTCTGTGCGTACCAGGTGTAGCCAATCTCCAGGCGCTCCACGGCCGGCACGATGTCGTGGTAGCTGCTGCTGCCGAGCACCTTGTCACTTGACTTGTCGATCACCGCGAAGGCGAGGCGATTGCCTTGCTCGTGCTGCTTGAGCGCCGTCTCGATGTAGGCCGCGGTGTCTTGCGGCTCGGGCACGGAGGTGATGCGAAGGTTCCACAGCTCGCCATCGGCGGCCGCAGCGAGCAGGCCGGCGAGATGCGCCTGGCTCAGCGGTTCGAGGCGAAGGCGCTCGCTCTCCAGTGTGGTGGGCAGTACCGGCTGCATCAGCGGTTGTGCTTCTGCATGAAGACAAGCTTCTCGAACAGCGACACGTCCTGTTCGTTCTTCAGCAGTGCGCCCACGAGCGGGGGCACCGAGACCTTGTCGTCCTTGCTCTGAAGAACTTCGAGCGGAATGTCTTCGGCCACCAGCAGCTTGAGCCAGTCGAGCAGCTCGGAGGTCGACGGCTTCTTCTTCAGGCCGGGCAGGTTGCGCACGTCGTAGAAGTTCTTCAGCGCTGCGGCGAGGAGCTCCTTGCGCAGCTTGGGGAAGTGCACATCGACGATCTTCTGCATCGTCGTGGCGTCGGGGAACTTGATGTAGTGGAAGAAACAGCGGCGCAGGAAGGCGTCGGGCAGCTCCTTCTCGTTGTTGGAGGTGATGAACACCAGCGGGCGATGCACTGCCTTGATGAGCTCACGCGTCTCGTAGACATAGAACTCCATGCGGTCGATTTCGCGCAGCAGGTCGTTCGGGAATTCGATGTCGGCCTTGTCGATCTCATCGATCAGCAGCACAACCGGTTTCTCGGCGGTGAAGGCCTGCCACAGCACACCCTTGACGATGTAGTTGTGGATGTTCTTCACGCGCTCGCCGCCGTCGATGTCCGACAGCTGGCTGTCGCGCAGCCGGCTCACGGCGTCGTACTCGTACAGCCCCTGCTGCGCCTTGGTGGTCGATTTGATGTGCCACTGCATCAGCGGCATGCCGAGCGCCTGCGCCACTTCTTCGGCCAGCATCGTCTTGCCGGTGCCCGGCTCGCCCTTGATCAGCAACGGGCGCTTCAGCGTGGCCGCTGCATTCACTGCGAGCATCAGGTCATCGGTGGCGACGTAGTTCTCAGAGCCGGTGAATTTCATGGGGCCGCCGTGGTGGAAAAGTGTCGGGCCAGTATATAAGCGCCGCATCGGCAATCACTGTCCTGCAGATGACACCGGACCGGTCGAAAAGAGGCCGGCGCAGGCATCCCTATAATCCGCCGTTACTTCGAAGACCCGCCCCGTCGGACCATGAAAAAACTGCTCTCCACGATCTTCGCGCTTGCTGCTTTTGGCGGCGCTACCTTCGCTGTCCAGGCGCAAGACATCAAGGCCAGCGCAGCGGCCGGCGAAAAGAAGGCAGCCATGTGCATCGGCTGCCACGGCATCCCCGGCTACCAGGCCAGCTTCCCTGAAGTCCACAAGGTGCCGATGATCTCGGGCCAGGGTGCGAAGTACATCGCTTCGGCGCTGAACGCGTACAAGAAGGGCGAGCGCAAGCACCCGACGATGAAGTCGATTGCCACGTCGCTCACCGACCAGGACATCGCCGATCTGGCCGCGTTCTATGAAGAGCAGGGCAAGAAGGCCGGGACTGCCGAAGGCCAGTCCGCCCCGCAGCCGAGCGAGCAGGTCGCCAAGCTGATCGAACAGAGCAAGTGCAACACCTGCCACGGCCAGAATTTCAACACCCCGCTGGACCCGAGCTACCCGAAGCTGGCTGGCCAGCACGCCGACTACCTGTACGTCGCGCTCAAGGCCTACCAGACCGCCAACAACCCGCAGGTGGGCCGGGCCAACCCCATCATGATGGGCATGGCCGCACAGCTCACGCACGCGCAATTGAAGGAACTGGCGCAGTACCTTGCGTCGCTGCCGAGCGAACTGCACACCGTGCCGCAAGCCAGGTTCCGCTGAACGAGATCACACTTAGTTCACGCAAAACGCCGCTCTCATGAGCGGCGTTTTTGTTTTGTGGCGGCGAGAGTCAAGTTGCGGCCTGGTGTGCCGATAGAAACCGAGCGCCCTGTCCTCGAACGCTCTCCCTTCCATGCTGAAAAAGATCCAGATCCGACAGCTACGCCTGGGCATGCACTTGCACTCGCTGGAGGGGCCGTGGCTCAACCACCCCTTCTGGAAAACCAAGTTCGTGCTCGCTGACAAAAGCGACCTCGACAAGCTGCTTGCGAGTGGTGTCGAAGCCTGCGTCATCGACACCGCCAAGGGTTTCGACGCGCTGCCTGAGGGACCACGGCCCGAGCCCGTTGCCGCGCCGCCGGTTCCGGCGCCGGAACCGGCCGAGGCACCGGCCATCCTGACCCAGACCACCAGCATGGCAGGCGAAATGAAGCGCGCCGCAGCGTTGATGTCCACGTCGAAGCAGGCCGTGAAGGCGTTGTTCTCAGAGGCGCGCCTGGGCAATGCCGTCGATGCCGCCGAATGCCTGCCGCTGGTGGACGAGATCGCCGGTTCAGTCTGGCGCAACCCGGGTGCACTGGTGAGCCTGGCGCGGCTGAAGACACACGACGACTACACCTACATGCACTCGGTCGCGGTGTGCGCGCTGATGGTGTCGCTGGCCCGCCAGCTGGGCCTGGACGAAGCCAAGACGCGTGACGCCGGCCTCGCTGGCCTGCTGCACGACCTCGGCAAGGCGATGATGCCTTCGGAGGTGCTGAACAAGCCGGGCAAGCTGACCGACGCCGAATTCACCATCATGAAGAACCACCCGATGCGCGGCCACGAGCTGCTGCTCGAAGGCGGCACGGCCACGGCGGGTGCGCTCGATGTCTGCCTGCACCACCACGAGAAGATGGACGGCACCGGCTACCCGCATGGATTGCGCGGCGACCAGATCACGCTGCTCGCGAAGATGGGCGCGGTGTGCGACGTGTACGACGCCATCACTTCCGACCGGCCCTACAAGAACGGCTGGGACCCGGCCGAATCCATCCGCAAGATGGCCGAGTGGCGCGGCGGTCACTTCGACGACGTGGTGTTCCAGGCCTTCGTGAAGAGCGTCGGCATCTACCCCGTCGGCTCCCTCGTGCGCATGCAGTCGGGCCGGCTCGCGGTGGTGTGCGAGCAGAACCCGGAGTCGCTGGTGTCGCCTCATGTCAAGGTGTTCTTCTCGACGCGTTCGCAGCTGCACATCCCACCCGAGATGCTGAACCTGGCGAACGCCGCCTGCACCGATCGCATCGCCGCGCGCGAATCGAATGCGCAGTGGAAGTTTGCTCGCCTCGATGAGCTGTGGGCCGGTCCCGATGCACTCAAGCGCACCGGCGTGGCCGCTTGACGTTCAGCTTTATGCGGTGAAGTAGTCGGGGTGGGCAAGGCGAATGGCCTCGACCTGGCTCAAGGTGCCCGAGAGGTGCTCGCGCAAGCTGTCTTGTGCAGCCTGGGCGTCGCCTTCGGCGATGGCGTCGACGATGCGGCGGTGGTCTCGAAGAATGGTGCGTTGCTTGCCGACGGTGGGCAGGTTCAGCATGCGCAGCCGGTCCAGGTGGCCGCTGCGTTTGCGTACCAGCGGGTAGAGGTCCGGCACGCCGGCGGCTTCGTACATCAGTCGGTGGAACGCACGGTCGGCGGCTATGAACTCGTGGTACGCGGAATTGCCGGTCAACGAGGCCTGCACATCGATCTGTGCCCGCAGCCGAGCGACGAGGTGCGCATCAGGTTGGGCAGCAAGGGTGCGAACCACTTCTGATTCGATCGAGCGCCGCAGGAACTGCGCTTGCAGCGCCGACGCGACGTCGATGCGGCTGACCACCGTGGCGTGCTGCGGAAAGATGTCCACCAGCCCTTCTTCGCCCAGCTTGATCAGCGCATCGCGAATCGGCGTCTGGCTGAGGCCGAACTGAGCGGCCAGCTCGGTACGCGACAGCACGGTGCCCGGTGCCATCTCTAGCGACAGGATCTGCTCCTGCAGCTTCTCGAACACTTGCGGTGCCGCTTGGCGTGAGCGGTCGAATGCGGGCGGTCGGCGTGTGGACGGGGTAGGAGGCATGGCCCAAATTCTAGTGGTCAGTGTCATTGACACACTAATGTATTAGTGCTTTACTTGCAACAAAGAAGCTCATTCATTGAGCCGCGCGCTCGTCCTTCCCTTGGAGACACACCATGAACCGCCGACATCTCTTGCCGCGCCTCGCCGCGCTGTTCACCGCTGTGCTCGGTGCCCACGCGGTGGCGCAGACCCCCGACTGGCCGCAGGCCAAGCCCATCACCTACGTGGTGCCCTTCACCGCAGGCGGCTCGACCGACGTCGTCGGCCGCATGGTCGCGGAGAAGCTGCAGCTCGCCCTCAAGCAGACCGTCGTGGTCGACAACAAGCCCGGGCAGGGCGGCGCCATCGGAGCGAGCTTTGTCGCCAAGGCACCGGCCGATGGCTACACGCTCTTCGGCGGCACCATCAGCACGCATGCCATCAATGCCAGCCTCTACAAGAACCTCAGCTATGACCCGGTGAAAGACTTCGAGCCGGTGGCACTCGTGGCCTACCTGCCCAACGTGCTGCTGGTCGACCCCAATCTCGGCATCAACTCGGTCGCCGAACTGATTGCGCTGCTGAAGAAGGACGAGAAGCGCCGCACCTTCGCGTCGTCGGGCTCCGGCACGTCCACCCACCTGGCCGGCGAAATGTTTGCTGACCTGATCGGCGTGCCGCTCACGCACGTGCCGTACAAGGGCACGCCGCCGGCCATGGTCGACGTGTCGGCCGGGCAAGTCACCTTCATGTTCGACCAGATGACGGCGGCCCTGCCATTGCTGCAGTCCGGCAAACTGAAGCTGCTGGCGGTGACCACGGGCAAGCGCATCGCGCTCTCACCAAACACCCCGACGATGATCGAGGCGGGCGTGCCGGGATTCGAGATGTCATCGTGGCAGGCGATCTACGCACCGAAGGGCACGCCCAAACCCATCGTGCAGCGCCTGCATGCCGAGATCGCCAAGGCGCTCAAGATGCCCGACGTGCAGGCCAAGCTGGGTGGGCAGCTCGGCATGGAGATCGTTGGCGGCACCCCTGAAGAGCTGTCGGCACTGATGGCGCGCGAGATCCCGCGCTGGGCAGCGCTGGTGAAGAAGTCCGGCGCATCGGCCAACTGAATATTTCCAACGAACGCGAGAGAAGCCGAATCGATGCACCGCGACACCCGAATCACCGACATCCGTATCACCCCGATCGCCTTCCGCGACGGCCCGTTGCTCAACGCTGCCGGCATCCACGAGCCCTGGGCGCTGCGGGCCATCGTCGAGCTCGAAACCAGCGACGGCCGGGTCGGCATCTCCGAGAGCTACGGCGACGAGCCGATGCTGCGGGTGCTAGAGCAGGCAAAAGCGTTGGTACTCGGCCTGTCGCCCTTCGACCTCAACCGCATGGAAGAGCGAGTGCGCGCCACCATCCGCCCGAGCGCCGGGGCGGTGGAGTTCGAGCTCGCCCCAGGCTCGCACACCGCGAAGAATGCTGCCAAGGTGACCAGCACCTTGGAAGTGGCCATGCTCGACCTGCAAGGCCAGCGCCTCGGTGCGCCCATCGTCGACCTGCTGGGCGGTGCCGTGCGCGACGCCGTGCCCTACAGCGCCTACCTCTTCTTCAAGTACGCCGAGCACATCGACAAACCCTATGCGCCGGATGCGTGGGGCGAGGCCATCAGCCCGGCGCAGATCGTTGCGCAGGCACGCCGCATGATCGAGCTGTACGGCTTCCAGAGCATCAAGCTGAAGGGAGGCGCGTTCGAGCCCCAGCACGAGATCGCCTGCATGCGTGCGTTGCACGAGGCCTTTCCCGGCTTGCCCTTGCGTCTGGACCCAAATGCCAACTGGTCGCTCGAGACCAGCATCCGCGCCGCGCCCGAACTCGATGAACTGCTGGAGTACTACGAAGACCCGACGCCGGGCCTGCAGGGCATGGCCGAATTGGCACGACACACGCGCCTGCCGTTGGCCACGAACATGGTCATCACCACACTCGACGACTTCCGCAAGGGCGCGGAGATGGGCTCGGTGCGGGTGCTGCTGTCGGACCACCACTACTGGGGCGGCCTGCGCGTCACGCAGACGCTCGCGCGCATGTGCGCGCTGTGGGACCTGGGCATGTCGATGCACTCCAACTCGCACCTGGGCATCAGCCTGATGGCGATGACGCACGTAGCGGCCAGCATCCCGAACCTCAGCTACGCCTGCGACACGCATTACCCGTGGCAGGAAGAAGAAGTGGTGAAGGGCGGCCGCATCGCTTTCGACCGCGGTGCGGTGAAGGTGCCCACATCGCCCGGCCTGGGTGTGGAGCTCGACCACAACCGGCTGGCCGAGCTGCACGCGCAGTACCTTGGCTGCGGCGTGCGCAACCGAGACGACTTGTCTCAGATGCGCAAGTACGACCCGGATTTCACCGGCAAGACGCCGCGCTTCTGAGCACGGCGTCCGGGACGGATCAGGCCCGGCCGCCAGCCAGGTCGTCGAGGATCGGGCAGTCGGGCCGCCCGTTGCCCTGGCAGCAATGCGCCAGGTGCTCCAGGGTTCGCTTCATCGCCTGCATCTCGTCGATGCGGCGCTGGAGATCGTCGGCATGGGCCTGGGCGATGCGTTTCACGTCGGCGCTGGCGCGCCGGCGGTTGCGCCACAGGCCGAGCAGGGTGTCGATCTCCTTCATGCCGAACCCGAGGTCACGCGCACGGCGGATGAAGCGCAGCGTGTGCACGCTGGCGTCGTCGTAGACGCGGTAGCCGGCGTCGGTGCGGGGCGCAGGGGGGAGCAGGCCCAGGCTTTCGTAGTGGCGGATCATCTTGGCGGTGACCGCCGATTGCTTCGCTGCTTCACCAATGTTCATGTGCTTCTCCCTTCAGGCTTCCAGCGTTTGAGCAGCAGCGCATTGCTGATCACGCTGACGCTTGACAGCGCCATCGCCGCACCCGCGACCACGGGGCTCAGGTAGCCGAAAGCGGCGAGTGGAATGCCGACCACGTTGTAGGCAAAGGCCCAGAACAGGTTCTGGCGGATCTTGGCGGTGGTGCGCTGTGAAATGGAGAGCGCCGCCATCACCAGCGACAAGTCGCCACGCATCAAGGTGATGCCTGCGGTGGCCATGGCGACGTCGGTGCCGGTGCTCATCGCAATGCCCACGTCGGCTGCCGCCAGGGCCGGCGCATCGTTCACGCCGTCACCCACCATGGCGACCTTGGCACCGTGCGGCAGCCCGCCCCGAAGCGCCGCGATCACGCCGGCCTTGTCGCCGGGCAGCACCTCGGCGTGCACGTCGGTGATGCCCAGTTGATCGGCCACGGCCTGCGCGCTGCCGCGGTTGTCGCCGCTGATCAGTACCGGGCGCACGCCATGCGCCTTGAGGGCCGCGATCGCGGCAGCCGCCTCGGGTTTGATCGGGTCGCCGAAAGCCAGCAGGCCCAGCAACTGCGGTGATCCATCGGTGCGTGCCAGCCACGACACCGTGCGGCCTTGCGATTGCAGCGTGGCGGCGTTGCTCATCATCGGCGTGGTGTCGACGCCCAACTCGCGCATCCACGGGCCGCTGCCCAAAACCAAGGTTTCGCCGTTGAACACACCTTTCACGCCGCGCCCCGCCACGGCTTGCACCTGCTGCGCCGGTGTGGCTTGTGGCACCGCATCGAGCACGGCGCGCGCCAGCGGGTGTTCGCTGCCCGACTGCAGGGCGGCAGCACGTGCGAGCAGGTCGTCGCGGGTCAATGACAACGATCGGGCGTCGACGAGGGTCGGCTTGCCCTGCGTCAGCGTGCCGGTCTTGTCGAACGCGATCACGGTGACGGCGTGCATGGTCTCGAGTGCCAGCGCGTCCTGCACCAGGATGCCGTGCTTTGCCGCCGTGCCGGTGCCGGCCATGATGGCCGCCGGTGTGGCCAGGCCCAGCGCACATGGGCAGGCGATCACGAGCACGGCGACCGCGTGCAGCAGCGCGGTCGAGATGTCGCCGTTCCACGCCCACCAGCCGATGAAGGTGACGAGTGCAGCCACCACCACCGCGGGCACGAAGACGGCGCTCACCCGATCGACCAGTTGCTGGATCGGTGCCTTGCGCGCCTGCGCCGATTCGACCAGGCGAACGATGCGCGCCAGCGCCGTCTCGGCGCCCACCGCCGTGGTCCGCAGCACCATCAGCCCTTCGGCATTGATGGCTCCGCCGGTGATGCGGCTGCCCGGCCCCTTGGTGACGGGCAGGCTTTCGCCGGTGAGCAGCGATTCGTCCATGTGGCTCGCGCCCTCGAGCACCACGCCGTCGACCGGTGCGCGCTCGCCGGGGCGCAGCACCACCTCGTCGCCCACCTGCACCGCTGCCACCGGCACGCTCTTTTCGCGCCCATGGCGCCTGACGCGGGCAGTGTCGGGCCGCAGCGCCTGCAGAGCGCGCAAGGCCTCGGTGGTCTGCCGCTTGGCGCGAGCCTCCAGCCACTTGCCGAACCTCACCAGCGTGATCACCACCGCGGCCGATTCGAAGTACAGCGTGGGCATGGCTGAGGTGTCGTGCCACAGATGCCACACGCTCAACCCATACGCGGCGGTGGTGCCCAGGGCCACGAGCACGTCCATGCTGCCGCTGCCGGCGCGCACCGACTTCCAGCCCGCGATGTAGAAGCGCCCGCCGAGCCAGAACTGCACCGGTGTCGCCAGCACAAGTTGCAACCAGCCCGGCAGCATCCAGTGCTGGCCGAACGCGTCACCCAGCATGGGCAACACGAGAGGCGCCGACAGCGCTGCCGCGAGCGCGACCTGCCAGCCGTGCGTGGCGGGCGGCTCGGCCGAGGCGATTTCATGGGCGGTGTAGCCGGCCCCTTCGACGGCGGCGATCAAGTCGGCGGTCTGCCCGCTGCTCTTCTGGCGCACCACCGTCGCTTGCTCGGTGGCGAGGTTGACGCTGACCGATTGCACGCCCGGCACGCGCGACAGTGCCTTTTCGACGCGGTTGACACACGAGGCGCAGGTCATGCCCTCGATCGGGAGCTGCAGGGTGAGGGTCGCGTTCGAGTCCATGCATGGAGCTTAGACCTTCCCATGATGGCAAGGTCAAGGATCGACCCCATGCTTGACCTTGCCATCATGGGAAGGTG
>Ga0307516_10004532_pt1 | contig 17086 bp, 25 predicted proteins | sample 19_EM_MG_FD_203310 | JGI IMG/M metagenome (GOLD analysis project Ga0307516, IMG submission 203310) | Populus trichocarpa ectomycorrhiza microbial communities from riparian zone in the Pacific Northwest, United States - 19_EM | ecosystem: Host-associated > Plants > Roots > Unclassified | place...
ATGTGGGTGAGGCAATATTTGGATTTGGCCAGATGGACAATGAGGTTATCTCCAAGGGCATTGCCTTTCCACTCTTTGTTCATGACCCTGGCAAGAGGGCAAGAAATTTCACTTACCTGGGCAATTATACTGCAACAAAATTTGGTCCAGTTGCCTGGGAGAAGCTGTCAGAGCAGGTGTGCTTTTTCTCCTTTTAATGTGCAGGGTACCAAACCAAATCCAAACCAATATATGACCAGGAGGAGGATTATGTTATTGGAATCATCCAGTCTAAGGGATTGTCAGCAGATGACAATGACCATGAGATTGAAAAGAGAATGGATCCTGAGTCCATCCGCCAGCAGTTCCTCTGTGGCACCTTCAAGGTTCCCCACTCTAGGCTACAGTTCCAGAGTTTTGACAAACACCTAGATGCCAATGTTCAGAATGCTCCTGGACGAAAGTAGAATAATCTTTTCAGGCCTGGGCCTCTATTTTCTTGTTCTGTAATGCCTGTGCCTGTTTGTGCCCCCATTCTTCTCTCTCTTGGCCTGGATCACATATGTACTAGTGTTGTCGTTGTATGCATTCCACTCTCATGTCTGCCAGCAATCTGGGGCTCGATCAGAAAAATACGGTCAGAATGCCTCCATTCGATCGAGACCATCATGTCGACAAACCCGACCAACCCCAAAACGAGGGGAAGTGAAACCGATGCTACGAACCTCGAGGTGACTAGTTGTGATTTGCGTTGTACGTGACTGACGTCTTGCAGGAGGCAGAGCGGCTGAAACTGGAAGGGAACAATCACTTCCGTTCTAAGGCTTGGGAAGAGGCTCTCGCTCAGTATAAGAGCGCACTTGGGCACCTTCCGAGACGAATGTCCGAACCTCTGCACGAGCCTGATGAACCCCCGGAACCATCTGACCCAGAAGTGGTGGGGATTTCAACAGAAACGCCGCTTGCCACACCTCCTCAGCCCAAGAACGAGGAATCTCCCGAGATCGTTAAAGCGAGGGCTGTTATCAACGCGAACGTTGGAGCGTGTTACATGCAGCTTGTATGCAGTCTGTCCTGCGTTACCGTGCCACGCTAAAGGTCCGCCCATCGCAGGGAGAGTACAAGAAGGTCGTCGAAGCATGCACGGAGGGTAAGGTGTCGCTGTCTACCTCACTTGATCGGCGAGACTGATAGGATCCCCTGATAGCGTTGGTGGATGATCCGTATTATATCAAAGCACTCCAACGACGAGCCGCCTCGAACGAAATCATCGCGTCGTGGACTGCGCTGACCAGCGCTCAAGAAGGTGTGACAGCGGACCCGAAGCTATGTTCCTTGCGCTCATACGGCCTACAGACTATCGCACGCTACTGAGCCTCTTACCGGAGTCGTCCGCGCAATGGTCTGAGATCAACCGGACGCTCAGAAATCTGGAGCCCCGGGTGGGGGGCCAACGGAAGGAAGAAATGGGCGAGATGATGGGCAAATTGAAGGAACTTGGAAACACATTCTTAGGTTTGCCTCACAACCCGCGTCCTTGGGTGCGATCCGACGAAATCCCACAGGTGGCTTTGGCCTCTCAACCGACAATTTCAAATTCGAACCAAACGGACAAGGGGGATATTCCGTGAACTTCTCCAGATGATCGTTGCTCTTTAGTATTCCACTCTTGAGTCGGGGCGCCTCGTAGGGTATTGACATCATCGCGCTGCCGAAGTGCGGGATCGGTGTTCGCGTGTTAAATACTCAATTTGTAGGATGGAGGTCTCGCCAACCTTGATCAGTGGCTGGTTACCCGACTCAGTTGAAAGTGGGGTGGGAGTCCGTATCACGGGATTGAGGAAATGTATGTAGACGGGTTTCCGAATACCGCAGCATTTCGCAATGGCCAGACCTGGTCTGAGGAGTCCGCAACAGAATAGAGTCAAGGCAAAAGGAGCCGCGCACCTTGGCGACAATCCGCCCCTTCATGAGCGCCATAGGGACCGGGCCGTACTCTCGAGAGTCTCGGGACCAAGCGGCATTGTCACCACCCGCCCAAAAATGACCTACGGGTACAATGACGTGTTCCGCGGACGGTGCCTCCTCACCGGTAGGGTCCACACAGATGGTGTCGCCTGGGAGACCCAGTATCCGTTTGCAAACAACCCTTTGCGGGTCGAGCGGCGAGGTGAAGGTCACCATATCCCCTCTCGACAGACGTTCCGGGAATAGCCGACACGTCAGTTTGTTGCACAAGACAAACTCGCCTTCAGTTGCCATTGTTGGGAGCATCGATGGCCCTGAGGGCTAAGAGTGCGATGGGTGAACTCGTGAACTGGTGATGGAACGCATTTCGGCTCACGTGTTCGATTGCGGCAACGTATTCTGCAAAAAAGTGGATGGCGAAGCCGAAGTTGGCGAGCTATGAACTCTCAGCGTGGACTCGTGCCGACCTGGGGACCGTTGCGGATGCGCACCTTAAACGTGGTCGACGTGTACCGACGGGCATGGTGGGTGAGAGAGTTCCTCCAAGCCATGTCGCGGCCGATCGATCTGGAGATTCTTGTCTCAGACCGTGATGTCCTCATTCAAGAGGAAGACCGGGATCAAGGCCGAACTGCCTGTTGGGACGCGTCCCTCTCCATCCTCGCCGTCAACGTTTCTAACATCAACCGGCATCCCTTCTCTTGATGATATTCTGGGTGGTGGTCTTCCCCTCTCGTGCTCTGCCCTGGTGCTGGCCCCGGATTTACACTCCGCATATGGGGACCTAGTCCACAACTACTTCCTCGCCCAGGGGCTTACCACTGGTCACAACGTCGTCCTGATTGATGAGGAGCCCCTTCACGTGTTCGACGAATGCATGTGGACCCATGCTCCCTTCGTTGCCGAGCAGGACAGAAAGGAGTTTGAAGCCGATCAACACGAAGAAAAGATCAAAATCGCATGGAGGTATGAGACCATGAAGCAGTTCCAAACTACAGTCGAATCTAATCAGTACGTTACCTCTCAGCTCTGGCCCGTCGGCTTCGTTCATCTAAGTGACCAGACCTGATGATGATGAATATTGCCGGACGTTCGACCTTACACGTCGGGTACCTCGACAAATCGTGGATCAAGCATTGCAATCAGGACAGTTGTGCTCAATTGATTTGGCCGGCCACTTCGGGGCCGAGCGACCCCAGGTCCAATCGATAACGGAGAAGATTGCTGCTGTTCTGCGGACGTCGCGTAGACCTACAAGAGTCTGTGTTTCATCTCTGGGATCACCGTCATGGGGCGACTTGGGTCCACAGGTATGTCACCCGTTGCGGCTTTGCGACGGACGGGTGAATCCTCAGCCTGATGCCATGGAAGGATATTTTGTTCTTCCTCGTTACCCTCAGAGGGCTGCTTCGAAAACACCCGCTTAGCTGTGCAATGGTGTGTTTATCACCATCTGTTCTGGCAGGTGCTCGGGGTGGTCCGGACTGGGCTCAGAAGTTGGGTTGGGCGGTCGATGCCTGCATCACGATGGAAGCCTTCATGGGTGAGAGGATGTTTGAAAGAACTCGACGGTATTCATTGATGCGGACCTTTCATCAGCGAACCCATCACTGCTGGCGCTGTTCCCCACACACCATGGGCTTGTACAGATCTCCGCACTACCAGCACCTCACACGGTACTAGCTCCCAGTGATAGACTCTCGACCCTACGGGGACTTTTGTCTTCCCCGTCGGGAACCGGAGGGGGAGAGAACAACCTTGCGTTCAAATGTATGCGGAAACGGATGATATTCGAGACGTTGCACCTTGATCTGGAAGGTGGGGTGGGTGAGAGGCGGACTACGCCGGCACCAAATGCCTGGGCGAACGTCGCCAATGATACTGATCGCACGGGGGGAGACAAGGCCATGGTAAAAATCCATTTGAAGGAAGGAGGGTCTGGGTCGGTTGTTGTTGCGTCGGGGAAAAAGAAAAAGGCCGTTGGGTTTTCGTCGGAGAGGCCAGGGATTTCATATGAGTTCTGATACAAAACTGCGTTTTACGCATCAAAACCTTGTGTAGGATTTTGTTAGGGCATATACGGGGATAGTCAGCCCGTTCATGACTGCTGGTTACCGGCCCCATCAAAGTAGCCACCTGCCACGCGAGCCCGCGACCCTTCTTCCATCCTCCCTCAAAGCATCCGACCCCGAGGCTGCCCGCTTCCAGCAAGCGGCGGCTCGTTCCACCCAAAGCCCCCAGGAGACGACGCCAGCGTATTCCAATCAGGTGAGCCCCTTCCATCCACGATCCACCAGAAGCAAGCCTCGCGGCCACCGCTAGCGTCTCAAGTCCTTCTCCAATCTTGGCGACCGCGGTCCGCACTTCGAGTTCAAGCGTATGGGGGTAGTGTCGAACGAACGTCTGATTCTGTGAACCTGATTCCAGGTAGTTAATATCTCTGCGGTTTACTACCCAACTGCGTCGCCGTGCTTCGGGCAACAAGTCCCCCCCAATCATTCCCCCGCTCCCTTCTTTTCAGTCCACGCACCTCCCCATTCCGACGCAATGTGGTCCCAAGATCAGCAGCAGCAGAAATACCTGGCGACGCCGTTTCCCAAAACTCAAGAACTGCCGTCGCCCACATCCGAGGGTACAGCGGATTCTCCCAGTTCCCCCATGCCCTCTTCTCCATCGACTATCCAACCATCCCCTGTCTTCCCCCGAAAGACTTCTGATAGTGATTTTTCCTCGAGCATCGCACCAACTAACCTCTTTCTCCGTACGCCGGACTCACCCCAATTCGCCGACTCGTACGCGTACCGTGCCCCACACCAACACCTCGTCCCTCCACCGCTCTCCTCCGCCGACTCATCCTCAGCATCCACGCGTTCATCTGCATATACCAATTTCGGAAGCGGCGCCGCCTCTCTAGACTATGGTCATGTGGGCGTGGCCAATGGAGAGGATGACCCATCCGTCGGGGTCGGCATTACGTCGGACGAGGTTGTTCAATTGCTGGGTCAGCACTCCTCGTCATCGTCGTCAAGAACGGCCGTGGATGCACCCACTAGATGGTCACAGTTGCAGAGTGGACCCCGATCGAGAACTTCTTCGGTCGCTGATAGTCGGACGAACAGCCTTGCATTGAGCTCCAGCAGCAAGCCGGGTAGTGATGGAGACTGGCGCGCGTTGGATGAAAGGGAGGAGGTTGGGTTGACGAGCGAATCAGAAACCGATGATGATCCTTGCCTCGATTTGGACGACGAAGATGGAGATGAAGAGGAGCAACCGACTAGTGCTATGATTATCGCGGAAGAGGGTCGTGGGGTGATCGTCAGAGGTGAAGGTGGATCGGTTCACACCATCCAAGCCCCACCAGGTTAGTCCCACGTTTCTTGCAATGTGTACTCACTGCTCAGTCCCTCGTCCAGGGACCACGCACCTGTTAATTGCGTCCTCTTCAACGCCAAACGCGGTTCCCTCGTTCCTCGCGAACATGATTCCGCAGATCTGCGAGACCCTCTTGGCGTTGGATGTCTCTGCGAATTTCCTTGGTGCCCTCTCTCCAGCTCTAGCCATGTGCCACAGCTTGGAGGAACTCAACATCGCCTCTAATCCCCTCCGAGCTCTGCCTTCGTTCCTATCTAACCTCACTTCCCTTCGAGTTCTCATCGCGGATGCGACTGGAATCCATACCCTCCCCGACTCTCTCACCTCCCTTGAAAAGCTGCACACTCTCAGTATCCGGAGGAATAAGATGCACTCACTTCCGGGTTGGCTATGTTTATTATCTTCGTTGGAGACATTGCTCGTGGACGGAAACCCCTTCCAGGGACCGTGGAAGGCATTGGTGGAACCACTGCTCACAAAGGTTATCCCGAACTCTCCTTTATACCCACCATCGACACCAGGATTCCCCTCGACGGCAGGAAGTACCGCCTCGGCCGACACTGACACTGACACTGAAGACTTGGAACAATCGCCTAATCCCGGCCCGAACTCCGTCCCGCCGGAAGATGAAGATCATACCATGACTCCCGCAAGGGCGCAGCTCGAAAGAGCGACCACTTCCCCTTACCCACTCGACTCTGCTCCTCCTCGAGGTTCAAGTGGTGGCTTGACTCGGAATCGGACCACTCCTAATCGAGCCTACTACGAGAAGGGACGAAGTCCCCAGAACAGTCCAAATCTCGATAATCCCCGGTCGGCGGCTTCTGATAACGTCTATTCCGGGGAACGAGAAGTTCGACGGATGAAGAGTGCGACCGAGTTACGAGAGACCAAGTCTCAAGGCCCCTCCCCATCTCGGCCCACGTTCACCCATTATGCAACCTCTCTATCCAGTTCGAACCTCCTGATGACGAACCCCCAGCGCACAATACCCCAGTCACCTCCCCTGGAAACGAAAGTTCCGCCGAAGCGTTTCGCCAGTTTGGGCGTAACCGGCAGTCCTACTCGTATCTCCGCCAACAGGTCTCGGCCTCTACTCAGTAATACAGGTTGGGACACTGTTCTTGAGGAGGGGCAACCAGCGGGACCATCTTCCTCCACCTCTTCCACTTTCTCAGTCTCTTCCAACCCACCCACCCCACCCCAACGCAAATCTCTCATCAAGGTCCGACCGCCTTCCTCGCCAGGAGATGAATTCGACCGGCGCCTCAGGAAAGAAGATAAGGACAGGTCGAGTCGATGGGGATTCTTGAAGAAGATGTCGATGGGCAAGATCAAGCCCGATATCTCCCCGAGGCAAGAACGACCACATTTGCCCTCCCACGGTTCACAGACCCAGTCTTTTAGGCAATCGCAGGCAAGCCGCGCCCCCGAACGCGGTCCACCTTCGATAAACGTCCTCATACCCACCACCTCAATGCTTGACTCTCCCCCTAGAAACTTCACCGCTCCCAAGATTCTCGAAAGGAAGGCATCATCGGATGTTTTGGCAAACTTCCCCGTAGAATCGCTCAAGCGCACACAATCCACCGACGCTTTGAATGGCTTGCCTCCGATCCATTCGAACGCCAACCCTCTCCCGACTGCCTCACTCGTACCGCCACCCACTGGACCGACGCCTCGCGCATCGAAACGCAGGAGCTTCCTCCCAATCGATTTGGCTCTGCGAGAGTCGAACATCTCTCCCGCAACCAACTCCGCGTTCTCTGAGGAGGACCCATCGGATTCAAGAACTACTCCGAGTCCCAAACCCTCGACAGCGGAAGTTGCCGAGTCCTTCCGACGACGAGAAGAAGAACGCGCTCGAGAATTCTACACTCGAGCTCTGCGATCTGTCATGGCCTACCTCCGAGATATGCACGATTTGAGCCAATCTCAACTCAGTGTCCTAAGTGTGTACGGGTCTTCTACACCTGATTTGAATAGTTCGAGATCCAGGCGTCCGACCATAGTCGAGGCAAACCGCGGAATTTCTGAACCTTCCATCTCCACGGAACCCCACAGTCAGCTGCGCTCGGAGGATTCAAGAGGCTCGTTGAGGAACGGGACGGATCAGGCAACCAGCAGCACGGTTACGGTCGATAGTACTGGAAGTGTTGAAGAGAAGGAGAGACAGGTCAAGGCCGACAAGGGCAAGAGATTGAGGATTGTCCGTGAGATCGTCGAGTGTGTATCCTCTTCCTCTCCTACACCTTGCGCTGATTCTGTCATTCAAGGACCGAGAGAACGTATGTCAAAGGTCTTCAGGAGTTGGTCGACATCTACATCAAACCAGCATGTGCCCCTGTGAATGCCTTGACTGGTGGAAGTAAGGAAACCGTGGTTCCCGCTATCGAGCGTAAGATCGTATTTAGCGGTCTCGAGGCTCTTTTCTCCTTCCACAAGGAGAGCTTCTTGCCTGCAATCGAGAAAGCTGCTGGGTCGATCATGCAGCCACCCGAAGTCCTCGCCGAGGCAGACAAGGATGGGACTATGTCGATGAATGTCGCCAGAACGGTAGGGAATTGCTTTGTTTCGCATGCTGCGTTCATGAGGATGTACTCGACATATATCAAGTAAGTTCTGCGCTTGACCTACCTGTCAGTGATCGGCTAATCGTGGGTGCATCATTCAGCAACATGGATAACTCCGTTCACCGAATCAAGTACTGGGTATCGGAACGGGCAACCCCAGTCCCGCCCCCGTCCTCGCTTTCACCCTCATCGAGCACGGCACAATTGGTCGGGCTCTCGTTGGCTTCCATGGCTGCCCCAGCCGTCGTGACCGAGCCCACGCCCATGAATTCCGCGCAGCTAACCTCAAGCCAGAGAAAGCGCATCAAGTCATACATGAAGAGGTGCCGGATGAACCCTCGACACTCTCAATTAAATCTTGAGGGGTACTTGCTGCTACCCGTGCAAAGAATTCCGCGATACCGTTTGTTGGTGAGCGACGTTCTCTTGAACTACGCTGTCCAAGGTTTTGACTCGGTCAGCTTGAGGAGCTTGTGAAATGCTCTTCCCAATCGGCCCAGTATATGGGGGATCCTATCGAGCGGGCTCTTACCGAGATCTCCTCATTGGCTACAGGGATGAACGAAGGGAAGCGAGAGGCGGAAGGTCGTAGAAAACTTGTCCAATGGCAGGCTCGAATCCGGGGTAAATTCCCGAGTCCCCTGGTGCAACCTCACCGGTATGATCCTGTGGTCGTCCTCCTGGTACCATTACTTACCTGTTTACAAGGCGTTTGATTATGGATGGGGCATTAAGTCTGACGAGAGTTGTTCGGAAGGCTACCATCGCGTTCGAGGTGATCGACTCTCACGGAGATACGTCGACGGTCCAAGTGGAGTGCCTGGCCCCGGAAATGACACCTCGCGCACTCATCGGAATTCTTTGCAACGACCTACTCGTGTTGTGTCGAGATCCATCTCAAGGCCAGGATCCCAACTCCCCGGTGGACTTGTGGGCAGTTCTGAGGATGCAGACGTTGCCACAACCTGCCAGTATCGTCCATGGAAACTGTCAGTCTTCTCCGGTTAGAAAATTGGTGTGCATTCAATTGATGTCCGGGTTTTAGCGCTACGGTTGGTAGATAACAAGGCTGTCCTATACTTTGACGCTCCTTCCCCATCTGAAGCCCTGAACTGGTATAGGGGTGAGCAGGTTTCACTTCCTTTTTCTCCGGGCGGGGTACTGACTCAGATCGTTTAGCTATTAATCTACATATACCAGCATCGAAAACCTAATCTTACCGATTTCTCACGAGCCCGGGTCTTTGGATTCACCTCACCTATACATGCGGCCGCTCTTTGCTCCCATCGCGGTCCCCGTTTACATCCATATTTTATTCAACATATTTGTTCCCTCTCACTCCCTCTTCTCCTGTTGGATGTCATCTCTGGGCTTTTCCCGTCATCGTTTTCCCTCCGTTTGCAACGCAAGCCAATTCTGTGAAATACACCCATTTTTCCACCGTCTGTCATGTCCAGCGTACATAATCAAATATAATGGTTTCGGAAGAGTGATCGTGGGAAGGCGTTACCTGTTTGACCAAGCTCCCGAATCCACCTGAGTCTTTGCTCTCACTCTACTACTCTAACCTCCCTCTCCATTTATCTGCTTTGCTTCCCATGGCAAGTGGGTCGAGCCCCCAAACCGACGCGCCTCCTCGGTCGCTGGACCGACAGGTCATACTTGAGGAAGACGAGTACACCGAGGCGCTCTCACACATTATCGCTCGAGACTTCTTCCCGTCTCTCGTGCATCTGGATGCCACGAACAACTACCTCGACGCACTCAAAAGCCAGGATCCCGCTCGGATACAAGCGACCGTCCGGAGGATCGAGGAGATTAACACCCCTGTTACGAGAAGACGGGGTGGCACAACGGTCGGCGCGACGCCGACCCCGTACGGTGGTCGTGGGACGTACGATACACCACTTGGGACGCCTTATGGTTCCAACCAGCATAGAGGCGGCGATGGTGAGGAGGGAGGCGAGCCCCTTTCGAAGAGAAGGAAGTTTGATACGGGTATGAGCTTGGATAACTTTCAGGCGAAATACACTTCGGAGGACAACGCGAGCTTTCTGGAGATCCTGAGCGACGAGAACGCGAAGAGGAAGGAAACGTATGGGTGGGCATACAATGCGCAGAAGAGGGTGGAAGAGCAGAGAGAGAGGTTGTTAGAGGGGAGGGAGAGATTGCTGGTTGAACTTCCCCAGGTGTCTGTCACGGGTGTGAAGGAGAAGTTTAGGATTGAGGCTCCGAAGCGGGTGGGGTTGATAACGCAGGGGGAGACTGAGGAGATGGAAGGGGAGAAGGCGGAGGGGAAAGAGGCGGCTGTTGTTTCGGGGATTAAGGACGAGGAGGTTGTGGATGTTATGGCCCCACAGAAGGATACGAGGGCGGCTGGCGTTGACGGGTGGAAGTTCAAGGTGAGTCTTCCCATTAAAATACCTGGACTCGCATGTACCGAGAGGATCCTTAGGCGAGAAATGCTCTCATGTTCGCTCCGGACGCAGACGTATCACCGCACACGGGGAAGAATATTTCTGCGCCCCCTGACCCCAGGAGTATTAAACACGGGAATACGAGGTTACCTGAGCAAGAAGAGTCCACGTCTTCCGGTCGTTCAGAGCCTCCTAGCCCCACTCGAAGCAGGATCGATGCGGCAATTGCTGGAGTGCCGTGTATGTGACCTGGTGTTCCTCCCCTTTTCGCTCCCACTCACGTTGCTTACATTACAGACAAACCGAGTTCTCCCAAGAGCAACGGGTTTGGGTTAGTCCCAGCAATGCCTTCACCGACTCCAGAGGAACTGGGTCCCACAGCTGTCAAACAACTCATGACTTGGGGTACGCTAGACGCTACGCCTCGAATTATCTCTTCGGATGATCCTGTCGACGTCCCCGAGCCGAGTACGCCGTTCCGTATCGCTGGCCCGTCAAGTCGAGAGCGGATCTCCCACAAACTCTCCGCGAACGCCTCGAAGAGCCTTCGGGCAAAAGCGATCCTGTTGGGTGGTGGTAAAAAGCCGGGCACCTCGCGCACGTCGTTGGAGCGGACACGAGGGGATATGGGACCGCCGACGTGGACACCGAAGAGGGCCGAGGCGATGGGGAACCTTACGCCAGCGGCGAAGAGGTTGCTGAACAGGACGATGGCTTCGAGGAGGTCTGAGGCGATGGAGAAGGCGTCGAATTGGCAGGGAGGTTCGGCAAAGGAGAAGGATTTGAGCAAGATTCGATGGACACCGACACCTGGACGATAGAACGCGACGATATACATGATATATTATAAACCGCATAACATTTGCGGTGCATGACGAGTGCATAGGGTAAAGGTATGGACTGGACGTTACATTACCAACATTACCTGACCTTCTGTTTCTTTGCTGGCCGTTTTTCATCATCCCCCTTGCTCGGTGAGTCATCAGTCGGAGCTGGAGGGTCGGGTTTGCTTCCTTCCTCACTCTTCTTCTGTACCTCCTCCGGGGCTTTCGGCTTCTTCTTAACCACCACCCCTTTAAGGGATTTTTTGGTATCCTTCCTTGTCACTGGAGGTTTGGGTTTTGGAGGGTCATCCTTTGGCTTGGGGGTGTTGGGGTCAGAATTCGGGATTGGTGGCGGAGGTGGTGGCCCTATCCGGGCGGCCACTGCTCTGTGGGTGGGTAGATGGTCAGAACGACGTGAGATTTGTACAGCCCGAACGCACGCACTCCCTGAAGCTTGCGAGTTCCACGCCGTCCTCTTCTTTCCGTTTTCGCTCCTCCTCAAGCTGGCGCTCACGGATAGAATCGAGGAACATGACTTCATCTTCCTCCAGAGCACGGAACTGATTTCCTAAAGGTGAGATCCGCGTCAGGTCTTGTGCACGAAGTGGGATAAGGTGAAAAGATAAATATCGCAGACCTAGTTTGTTACGCTCCTCCCATTGCTCTTGTTTAGCTGCCTGGGGATGTAAACGTCTGTCCGTCTGGTGAATGAAGGATCGAGGCTCACTCTGTTGGCTGCCAATTTCTGCGGGATTCGGACGCGAGTTAGAACCGCCGGAATCGTTGAGGGGTGCAAGACATGCACACCTCGGCTAGGCTACGTCCGTCAAAAGTATCCTCTTGTTGTTGTAGGGGGGGAGGGTCTTGACCGAGGCTGAGAAAGTGGTGTAAGAATCAAAGGTGATGTCGGGTGGAGACACGTTGTCTTACCGAGCATACGCGGCTTTCCATTGCTCCTCGCGCCGCTGCCTGGCCACGTCGAGCTCAGACTGGGACACGAAGCGAGAGCCGACTGAGCCAGAGGATAGTGAGGGGATGTCAGCATCCATTTGGAAGAAGACCGATCAGCCAAGAGAAACGCCTCCGACCCTCCACCCACTGCGACCGCTGCGCCATTTCTGCCGGTCGCCTCCCTCTCCTCCTCCTCCTCGTCCACATCGCCTCCACCGTTCCAGAGGGATCGTGCATGTCTCAAAAGACTGACGGAACGTCCGTTTCGAGTCTCTTGCATTCCCAGTCACCCCACCGTCCCTCTCGGATCAAGACCGTCGTCACCGTCCCTCGTATGTTGTTCTACGGAGGTCTCTGGAGTTCTGTTTGCTGAATATCGCGTGTTTCCCGCAGCTTGGGCGAGAGATGAACCCCCTTCCCCAGTCGACCCGGACCAACACGACTTCCTTTCCGCTCCGTCGCATGAGAGCCTTCGCCGTCCTTCCGATGTGGCTTCCTACCAGTCCTCAGACCCTGAACCATCGCGCTGGTGGATATTCACTCTCCCCCGCCCTCAGCGAACAGGCACCCTCGATAGAGACGCTCTCGGTGAGGTCAAACACGATCTCAGGGGTAACTTGTTGAAAGATCGGCCGCACCAAAAAAGGACCGGATCTGGGGACGCCACGACTTTCAGGACTTTTGAACCCAAGGAAAATGCACACAACGGATGGGGTCTTCATGTAGACCTTCCCCGGACGCCTGGGAGACCGTTCACGCTATCTCACACTCAGACCCCTGGTTGGGATACCCCGTGGTCTGCAAGGCTCCCATCAGTGGTCGGGCGCGCAAACGGTAATGGCGATGCATACAACGAATTGGCAATGGAGGAACGCCGACCGGAGGACGATAAGCAGACTCCTTGGAAACGCCGGAAGAAGGTGCTGCGTGGTTTCCTGCTCACGAACAGTTACGTTCCCCTAGTGAGTATTCCATTCCGTATTTTATATTGAATCAAAAATTTAGTGGCTTGCGCCTTCAGTTATTCCGCTTTGTGAACATCACTTTCACCACTTGTGCGTTGGCCATCGCGATACGAATACGAGCCATGGAGATGAGCCATCACGTTGGCGGCGCTGTGGGTAGCTCCCCGTAAGCACGGCCTCCACCTATCTTTGGACTGCGGACTGAGCACTCCTCCTAGTGTGCTTGTGATCATATTTGCCCCGCTGACACTAGTACATGTGATGCTCGCCATCTATGTAATTACCGCGCGTCAATCGATTCCAACATTGACTGATCCCGATTTTCCCCCACAGCTCGAATACTTCGGTCGCCCCCTAGGGCTATGGCATACGTCAGGAAAACTAGCGCACACATTGCTCGAGATGCTCTTCATATGCGCGTGGTCAGCTGCATTGTCATTATGCTGCGACAATTACTTCACCTCTGTCATCCCCTGCTCGGAAGATGGAAGCGAATGGTACAATGAACTTCCCCCACCTCCGACAATCCCGGGCCTCGGTGGCATCGGCCCTAGGATTTGCAGGAACCAACTCGCCCTGATCTGCCTCGTTTGCTTCGGGCTGGTCATGTACTGCATGAGCCTGATCATCAGTCTCTACCGGATATTTGAAAAGGTCAAGTACATTGGGCCGACCAATTCATCGTCTTGGCGGCGATGACAATCACTACTGGACATTCGATTGTACATACTTGGCACATCCAACTCAAGCCACTCCTTCGTTAAGTCTCTTGTTTCTGCCACTCTACTTACCTCAGCTTGTACATGACCGCTACTGTGGGTGTATGTGGTATCAGTGTTTTCTCTCAGCCTCCCTCTCCCCTCGATATACCATTTTCATTCTCACCTTTCGTTTCGTCTCCTGCCCTCGTACTTTGCATCTGTATGCCACCGTATCCCACCGCCGAGCAACCCCCCACCCTATCCTTGAGGAACAACTGTATCAGTAGACTGTAAATAGATGCGTGGGTCCACACTATTTTTTCAAAGGCGGGATGGTGTCATTTCAGTGCCCGTGCAACCGATCACATGCGTCACAACGGGCTGGTTCTGCGTTCTTGCCATCTGCCGCTTCCAGCACTTCGGATGGGGTGCTCGACATCTCACTAGTCCGCCACCTTAACCACCAATAGATGGATTCGTTCGGCTACGTGCCTACCAACCCCCTCCGCAATGCCGCCAAGACCATACACATCCTGGTGAACGACAGACGGGAGTATCTCATCGGGATCGCCTTGTTGCTCATCGTCGTCTTTTTGTGGGCCCTGTCGAATTTCGTCACTCAGGTGGGTGGTAATCCCTTCTCGTCCCATGCGCCGCTGATCATCCGTTGTGCGGTGTAGGATATCTTCCAAGGAGGATATGAGAAACCATTCCTGTGCGTCCGATAGCGGCGGAGATGCTCGGCCCCTTCGTGACGATTACGCTGATTTCCTGCCGGTCCTGCAGGGTTACGTGGTTAAACACGAGTGCGTTCGCTCTGTACCTCATACCGCCCGCGTTGAAAACGCTGCTGGGAAAGGGATCACGCGATGCACCTCACCATGGTGCGTGTACTGCCTCGTGGCGGATCATCGGGTTTCTGACCCTTGAGTCGTATCGCAGAGCAACCCGGGAGTGGGTACGAGAGGTTGACCGCTGACCCTACGCCTCAAAACGATGATATTGATGTGTGACGCTTATCACCTGCATACCCAAGAGCTCTCCTTAACACCCTCCCGTTTGGTAGGACGGTGCCGATTCGAATCGCCGCGAGGAAAATCTCCCGCCTTTGACGACGAACGAAACACTGCAGTTGGCTTCTATCTTTTGTTTCATCTGGTTCGCGGCCAACTGGACCGTAAACGCGTCTCTGGGTTATACCAGCGTTGCAAGTGCGACCATCATGTCCAGCATGAGCGGTACGGACCAGCGACATTCGACGTTTCCCTGTTTCTCATCAACCTTTTCAGGTTTCTTCACCTTGGGCATTGGTCGGATATTCAAGGTGGAGTCGTTATCGGTGACAAAGATTGTCGCTGTTGTGATAAGGTGAGAGGACCCGAGTATGTACTCGTGGTCTGGCCACTGGACTTGACCATCTCTCGACTTCAGTTTCTCCGGTGTCATTCTCGTTTCGCTTTCGGATTCGTCACGAACTGCAACCCCTAATGACGCCACCTCGACGGCCAAACGGTTTTTACAAGGGGAAGAATACTCGAACCCGATATGGGGAGACTTCCTCGCGCTCACGTCTGCTGCGTTCTACGCTTTCTACGTCACCCTGCTCAAGGTCAGGATCCGAAAGGAGTCTAGGATAAACATGCAGCTCTTCTTCGGCCTCGTTGGGCTGTTTAACATCCTCTTCTTGTGGCCTCTTGGGCTGATTCTTCATTACACTGGGGCAGAACCGTTCGAGTGGCCGAGTGGCGGCAATGCCATCCGTGGCCTTCTCATAAATGTAAGAGGGAGCACGTACAATCGTTGCAAAGCGGCTGAACCTCCAAACGTAGATGGCTATCACGTTGTCCAGCGACTTCATCTACGTCATCGCCATGCTAAAAACGACGCCGCTCGTGGTGACCGTCGGTCTCAGTCTTACCATCCCTGTCGCCGTGACGGGCGATTTCCTACTCGGCAGGACGGTCAAGTTGATGTCGCTTCTCGGAGCCGTCTTGGTATTGGGAAGTTTTGTCGTCGTTGGGTTGGAGGATTCAAAGAACGAGGAGGTTCTTGCAGAAGAAGTGGCAGCGGAAGAAGACCAGGCTGGGATTCGACTCAGGATATCTTCAGAGATCGAGGACCACCCTCCCATGATTGCGGCCGACACAAATAATCCGTAGCCCCGTTCTCTGTTATATGTACATCGTATGCTGGCCGTATCTATACTCGATAGACGTTTCTTGTTTTTAGACTTTGTCTTCGATGCTAGGTTAATCTGTTTTCTTGTGTTCCGTTGGAAAGCTTATCCCTCTGGAATCGTTACGTGCTACGTGGGCGGCGAACCCCACCAACCAAGCCCCCCGACTGAGTGAGGCGGCAGTTAGATGCAAAGAATCTCTTATCTGAGGGAGCGGTTACCTTGGATCAAATAATGCTGCTCAAAAGTGCGCTTTTGATCGCCGCCGCCCCGTTGCCCACGTCCTCTACCTTTCTGGTTAAACACCTCGACCCATCCCCATTCCAGACGGAGAAGATAATCTGTCCTTTGACTGCCTGGTGATCGAATCGAAAACGAGATCAGCCAAAGTGGGGGCAAGTTTACGGGATCCAAGTTCAGTGGTGCGGGGTGCATGCTACGTACTATTCTTTGTAGCTGAAACGACTCGGTGTGGTGGGGTATAAATTGTGTCGCAGAAGATCCCAGAGCATCATTAGGGATCAGCCCGATGAACCTCTGGAGGGGGGTTTGTCTGGTGGCCATGTAAGGCACCTATCTCTCTTTTTTGAGTTTTGGGCTAACGTTTTCAGAGAGGGGGGACCGAATGAAGCTGAGTCGGAAGTGCAGGACGATTCCACAGGGCCCTGGCCAGTCTGATAAAGGCGGTCCGGATGATCAGTCGACCGCGTGTACCGAATCGTAGTAAAACGTTATCTCATCCTCATCGGATGGCTTTGTTCGCACGTGGACTGTCACGACAGGACAGTCACCTGTCTACATACCTCCACCAGGGCTCGGGCCCTTCCTCACAGTCTGCACGCAAGACCCTTTCCTCGCCGCTATGCTGAGTTTTCGACGATGGAAGCCAAGACAACCCGGGATGGTGCTCTCTCATTATTGAACGTGGCCATAGAGGCCGTGAATCTCGCAAAGGAGGTTTCGAGCATCACACCAGCCAAGGCCGTTTTTGGCTCCGTCAGTGTTCTTCTCGTGATGATCAGAGTGCGTTTCCTCCAATTCTCCGATGGAGTATCCCGGGTTTACGTGCAAACAGGATTCTATGATCAACAAAACCGACTACGTCGAGCTTGGGCTAACATGCGCCTGTTGAGCAGACGCGAGGTCAGCGCCAGACAGGA
>Ga0307516_10004534_pt1 | contig 17085 bp, 23 predicted proteins | sample 19_EM_MG_FD_203310 | JGI IMG/M metagenome (GOLD analysis project Ga0307516, IMG submission 203310) | Populus trichocarpa ectomycorrhiza microbial communities from riparian zone in the Pacific Northwest, United States - 19_EM | ecosystem: Host-associated > Plants > Roots > Unclassified | place...
AAAAAAATAATTACCTTTTACTTCAACTTTTCATTTTTTTGCTGATGTTGCTGTAGGTATATTTCAACAGAGTAAGGTATCGTTCTCCAACAGAGACATGTACTCCTACTGCATAGCTGTCTTCCACTGGCACTAAAAAGGGCCATTTATGGCTTCTCTGTACAATCGTGGGTTGTTATCTGTTCTGACCTCTACAGCCAGGGTTGTACCAGCCCTGGCTGCCCGTCTTGACTGGCTTCTCATCAGCACGCAGGGCTCAGAGGAATAGCAGCGATGACTCTGTTGGGCTCGCTTTGTGAATCTGCTATGGGAGCCTCTTCCAGTATCCCCAGCCTCATCGATGGGGTAACTGCAGGTGGTTCTAGCACTGTTACCGGATTGCTCTTCGGCTCAGGAACCATGTCTGGATTTTCAGCTTTAGGTGAATCTTCCATCACCTCGGTGACTACTGGTTCCTCTTCCAGCAATCCGAGTGGGTTACTGCTGCTCTTGTTACCTGCTATACAGGATATATAGGTCTGGCTGTAACGGCAGGGTCCGGCAGGGCTCCAGGTAGTGGCGGACGAGTGGTACGGCGCGGTGGTGGGCAAGCGCTAGAGCGTGGCGACGGGCGAGCGGTAGAGCGTGGCGGCGGGTGGGCAACAGGCGAGCGGAGGAGCACGGCGGCAGGCGAGCGGCAGAGGAGGACGAGGACAGGACAGAGATGAGGATAGAGTCAAGGACAGAGACGAAGACAGGGTCAAGGACGGAGACAAGGACGGAGACAAGGACAGAGTCAAGGACTGAGGCAAGGACGGAGACAAGGACAAGGACAAGGAGACAAGGACACGGTGATGGTGTGAACAAGTTGTTGTGTACATATCTACGGTGGGCAGCGGCCCTCGTTATATACAGGAACTTCCCCCTGTGAACAAAGACAGACATGAGTTAACATCGACACGAGCAAACACCAACACGACCAAACACAGACACGAGCAAACCCTGACCCAAGCAAACACCGACACAAGCAAATAGCAACACATTTCACGTTCCGCACATTCTCGCATTCCTGCACTTCCCGTCGTTCTAGAACATTCCGTTTCCGAATCCTTCCATGGTGGCACCCCGTTTACCCACTTCTGTGGTCCAGCAACATCAGCATTGCATGTGATTCCAACGCCGTGACAGTAGCCCTCCTTTAGGCTCGAGTTCCCACGAGAGCGAGCTGAGCTGGTACAGGGCGTTGTGGGTAGCGCTTGTGGTAGTCGTTGACGGCCTGTACATCTGCTAGGTTTTCCTCCGGCTCCCATGTTGGTGCCGCGAACCCTCTCCATTTCACGAGGTAATGCAGCCGGCCCCGAATCCTCCGACTGTCCAAGACTTCTTCCACTTCCCATTCCTCTTCGCCTTCGACGATCACCGGGAGTGGTGGTGGAATAATTTGCCCCAGGATCGGGTTATTGGTGGCAGCATGTAGCAAGGAGACTGGGAAGGTGCGGTGCTTCTGGATGGCATTTGGGATGTCCAGTTCGTAGGCATGGGTTCCTATCGCTCCGATGACTCGGTAAGGTCCATGGTGCTTGTTTTCGAGCTTCCGACTCGGCCGTTCGGTGCGCCAGTGCCTTCCGTCCACCCAGACAAGGTTGTTGGGCTGGAAGGCCGGTTCCGGGGTACACTGGGAATCCGCGTTTTCTTGTTGTCAGGCCTGCACATACCGCATCTCGCTCCTGGCCACCTCGTGGATCTGGTGCAGGCGCTCAGCTGCGGTCTGTGCTCGGTATTCCTCTGGGTCGTCGACACGGATATCCAGCTCGAAGTCACAATGGGGGTGATAGCCAGCATTGGCGAAGAAGGGGGACTGCATGGTTGAGTCCAATACCTGGTTGTTTCCGGCAAACTCGGCGAGGAACAGGTAGCTGGTCCAGTCATCCTGTAGGTAGTTGACATAGGCCTTTAGGTGTTATTCCATTCCTGCATTCATTCACTCAGTTTGGCCGTCTGTTTGTGGGTAGAATGCGGTGGATAGGGGTGGGTCAATCTTTAGGCAGGAGCAAAGGTGTTTCCAGAACCGGAAGGCGAACTGCAGTCCCCTATCCAATACGATCGTTTCCGGCAGCCCGTGGTAGCGGAAGATCCTATCACAGAAGAGTTCGACCAACCCTTCAGCTGTGATAGTTGTTGTGCAGGGGAGGAGGTGCCTCTGTTTCGTCAGGCGGTCCACAAACACACAGATGGCATCATATCGTTTCGATGGGGGCAGGCCTGTAACAAAGTCGACCGAAATATGTTGTCAGGGCCGTGCTGGTACCAGCAGGGGACATAGTGTACCATAAGGGGCATGACAGGTGGCTTTCATCCGGCGGCAAGTGTGACAGTTCCTCACAAAGCGGTCGACGTCCTTCCTCATCTGTGGCCAGTGATACTTGCGTGTGAGGAGTTCGAGGGTTTTTGCGCGCCCTGGGTGCCCGATGGCTGGCAGTTCGTGGTGGTCTTGTAGGAGTCGTAGTTGGAGAGGGGGGTGATCTGGTACATAGATGCAGTCACGGTAGATCAGCCTGCCATCTTTCTCCTTGCAATCGGCCAGGGATATTTCCCGCGAGTGCCTTGACCCCTCGCGAAGGAGTTTCAGGACTCGGTTCGGTAGCGGATCGACATCGTAGGCTTCTTTGAGTAGCCCTGTGATTGCAGGACATTTTCCGAGTCCGAGTCCGAGTCGGTCATCGAGTCGGAGTCGTTAGTCGAGTCCGAGTCGGTCATCGAGTCCGAGTCGGTCGTCGAGTCGGAGTCGGTCGTCGAGTCCGAGTCGATCGTCGAGTACGAGTCGGTCGTCGAGTCTGAGTCTGAGTCCGAGTCGGTCGTCGAGTCCAAGTCCGTTGTCGAGCGCGTGAAGTGCTAATCCTGTCATGTCATGGGGTTTGAGGACGGCCTGTTGGTTGGCAAGCAGTCTTTTATCCCCTTCCTTAGGGAGGTCTCCCGATCTCCGAGTCAGTGCATCCGGCTTCCCACCAGCCTTCTCAGGTTGGTACACAATTCGGAAGTCGAAACGGGAGAGGAATTCAGACCAGTGTGCTTGTCGGTGGTTGAGGAGCTTCGTTGCCAAGAAGTATTCCAAGTTCTTGTGGTCGCTCAGGACCTGGACCGGGTGGCTAGATCCTTCCAGGTGTGGGCGCGATTCTTCGAATGCGCGAACTATTGCCAGGAGCTCCTTGTCGTAGATTTCGTAGTTGCATTCAGCAGGGCTGTGTTTTTTGGAGGAGAAGGCAACTGGGTGTAGGGTTCCTTCATCGTCGTATTGGGATAGGATACTGGCCGAAAGGTAGTCCAAGGTATCGGTTTCCATGACGATTTCGCGGTCGTAGTCGAAGTGGCATAGGATCAGTGCCATCGTGAATGCTTTCTTGAGGTCTTTAAAGGCTTTTTGCGGGTCCGGCCTCCAGAGGAAGGGAACATATTTCCCACCTTCTTTCTTCATCAGGCTGGTTAGGGGGGAGACTACCTTGGAATAATCCCTTATGAATCTCCGGTAGAAGTTGGCGAACCCTAGGAAGCATTGTATATCCATCACATTCCAAGGGTTCTGCCAGTCCAGGACGCAGGACACCTTCTCGGGGTCCATCCTGATGCCATTGGTTCTGATAATGAATCCGAGGTACTTCACCTCCTGCTTGTGGTTCACCAAAATGGACCTCAAGAATGGGTTTAACCTGATTAGGATCCGTGAAGGAGACGAGTGGAAAACGACATTTCGTACTTGCTACGGCCTGTACGAGTTCAAGGTAATGCCATTTGGTCTCACTAATGCGCCCTCAACCTTCCAAGACATGATGAATCATGTCCTTTCGGACATACTCGATGTGGGGGTACTGGCCTCCATGGACGATAGCCTGGTTTACGGAAGAACCCGAGAAGAGCACGACGCCCTGGTCAAGGAAGTCCTCGCAAGGCTACGGAAAAACGGGCTCACGGTGTCGCCAGAGAAATGCACGTGGAGTGCTCAGGAGGTGGAATTCTTGGGATACATTATCAGGAGAAAAGGCGTGGAAATGTCCCCAGGAAAGATAGAAGCGGTTTTGGCATGGGAAACACCCCGTTCGGTAACAGAAGTACAATCCTTTCTCGGGTTCGCTAACTTCTAGTCACGATTCATCAAAGACTACTCACGAGTAGCAAAGCCATTGACAGAATTGACGAAGAAAACGGAGAAGAAATGGCAATGGACCAAAGAAGCAGAAAGAGTGTTTGGAGATCTAAAAGAAAGGTTCACCTCGGCCCCGATACTGGCACATTTCGCCCAACAACCAGTCATCATTGAAACAGACGCCTCGGACTTTGCCATCGGCGCCATCCTGTCGCAACGAGATAACGAAGGACGACTGCACCCGGTGGCTTTCCACTCACGGAAGTTCCAACCAGCGGAAATCAATTACGAAATTCATGATACAGAACTGCTCGCGATAGTGGACGCTTTTAAACACTGGAGGCGCTACTGCGAGGGGGCTACCCACCAAATCCAAGTCCTCGCGGATCATCAGAACTTGGAATACTTTACAACGACTAAAGTACTCAACCGAAGACAGGCTAGGTGGGCTCAAGAACTGGCGGGAATCGATTTCCGGATCTACTACCGACCAGGGGCTCAGAACGGAAAACCGGACGCGCTATCGAGACGTTCGGAGTACCGCCCGGAAAAGGGGGGGGGTAGAAAACCAGCCGATTACGACGGTTTTACGGGAAAATCAGTTTGCAGAAAGACAGAGTCGCTCGTTCATGTGCTCCTCAGCTTGGCTCACCTCACTCCCCGAGCGATGATAATCGGAAGAATTCGCGCTAGCGGTAAAAAACAACAGAGGAGAGGTTCCCGTCTACCAGCAGGCACGGAAGGAAGCAGAAACAACTCTTCTGACGGAGCAGCGGGCAAACCAAAAAACCAAGAGCATAATAGAGATACAGGACAGACTACTCTACAGAAAAAACATGCTCTGGGTACCAAGGAAACTAGTACAAGAAATCCTCGAATCCGAACACGACACCAAAATAGCCGGACACATGGGCCAGGACAAGACAATCGAGCTCATTCGGCGAAACTTCTGGTGGCCAAAAATGAACGAACGAATAATCGCTTTCGTCCAGAGTTGCATTAACTGTCAGCAGAACAAGGCGGCCCGACACCATCCGTATGGACTAAGCTCTCCACTGGAATTACCATACGCCCCCTGGCAATCGATAGCCATGGACTTCATCACTGACCTACCGCTGTCGGAAGAAAGCGATCAGCTGTGGGTAGTCATCGACCGCTTTACAAAAATGGCGCACTTTATCCCCCTATGACAAGCAGAAAAAACGGCAGCCGACCTAGCGAAAATCTTTGCAAGAGAAATCTGGAAATACCATGGGACCCCCACGGATATAGTGTCAGATCGAGATTCCCAGTTTACCTCGGAAACCTGAAAAGAATTTCTAAGAGAACTTGGGACCCGCCCTCATATGTCCACCGCGTTCCATCCCCAAACTGACGGACAGACGGAGCAGCTCAACCAGACAATCGTAGCCTACCTCAGAGCATTCGTCAGCAAGGAACAGGGCAACTGGGCGGCACTGTTACCTATGGCGGAGCTCGACTATAACAACTCGGTTACGATGGGCAGCGGATTAACACGGTTCTTCGCGAATTACAGCGTACACCCGAATGCGCTCGACCCCCCGACTTTGGAACCACTAAACCCAGCCAGCACGGTATACGCCCACTGGATGCGGACGGTTCACAAGGAATCCCGGAAAAGACTGAAAGATGCACAGGAGCGAATGCGCCGATACACCGATCCGACATGGAAGGAACCCCCGGCTTACCAAGTAGGAGACTTGGTAATGCTCAATGGGCGCAACATCAAAACGCACCATCCCTCGAAGAAGTTGGACCACAAGAATCACGGTCCCTTCCAGATCGAGAAAATCGTCTCCCCCCTGGCTGTCCGCCTCACGCTGCCCCACAAATGGAAGATCCACAACGTCTTCCATGTCTCGCTGCTTGAACCCTACCGAACCAGCAAGCACCGAGCACCACCAGACCGGTCAAAAGTACTCCGAGAGGCTGACGACATCGAACAGTCGGAGGAATACGATGTCGACAAGGTAATGTCCTCGGTCGAATGCGGCCGGGGAAATAACAAAAGGATCCTTTACCTCGTCAAATGGCTCGACTATCCAGAACGCAAAGACTGGACGGAGGAACCATTCGACAACTTTTCGGTAGGCGGTCTAGAAAAGCTCTGGGAGTTTCAACAACGAAATCCAGACACGCCGAGGGACTACCGCCTCGCTGACGCCTAAAAACACGAGACGGTAGTAAGGATGAGGAAAGAGAGGACTTCACCTCGCACACACGAAGCCAGACCCGGTTGACCAACTTTCGGAATAAGGAACTGGTGGTTCGAATCCAGGGCCGCAGGTGCACACCGCCCCGACAGCACGGGCACTCCTCGGCACGCCCACAGGAGGCCACTATCTGGATCCCAGTTACTAGCACGAAGGGCAACATAGGCTCTCCCCGTACGAAAGGAGCTCGGTTCGGATCAACCCCGGAACTGAGGTTCGAAACAAGGAAGCAACCCAAAGGAAGACCAGCTTCTCGGGCAGCCACAAAAAAGCCGCCGACCCGGTGCCCGGCGAAGAGTGCACGCGAAAGAGGAATGTTGAGAGTCAGGAAAACCGTTCAGAACAGACGTATCGACCTCTTGGCAACCAACACGGACCGGCAGAACCAGCGCGGACGGCACATAAGCGGTGAAGTGAGTCCCCGACAGCGCTGTCACTGCTCCAGCACACTCGTCTCCCCCTGGAAGGATGTGGGCGCAGTCACTACCGAGTATACGGGTTACTAGCATGAAGGACACCATGCCTCTCCCGATTCCCTATGCCGACCACGACCCCGGAACCCGACCGAGCCGGCCACGCCTTGACGCAGCGCGGCGGCAAGTACGACTCAACATGACATGACAGTAGGAGTACGCACCGGCCTACTCTGAGGGCCCAATCGTCCGAGGCTCCCCGGTGTCGACCAGCTGGCCAACGATTGGGAGGGATGCAGGGGTGGAGGACTGCATTCAGCGGGCAAGCACCATGTCCGGCAGAAACATCTGTTCAAAAAGAGGAGGGCTACTTGGAAATTACGGAGCTTCGGGATGAAGCTAAGAGGGAGGGAAGGTCGTGTTACACTGGAATATCACAGGTCGGCACGTACTTCGGTACATACCGAAGGGAGGTACGTATCCTTCGAAAAGGTACGTACCAAGGGAAGATACGTACCGGTCGCTAGCTATTTCATAGGTGGACCATAGAGAGTCTAGGTGGGAGATAAGAACGGAGTTAAAAGTTACGACCGCCAATCGGTCGTAAGGATTAATTCCGGAGAGGGGGCCATGGCAACCGGAGGCGTGAGAGGGAAGGTGCCAGGACGAGACTCTCCAGAAAGCTCAGTCGAGACTCTTCCGAGAGCTCGTTTGTCATAGCCACCCAGCTCCAGACAGCTACCGAGCCGCAGGAAAGAACTCAGTCTAGAACTGAGGGAATTCCGTGGTGCCAATCGGACCTGGCCTCTCACCTTATCGCCAGAACCGACCAGGACCAATAAGAATCTCAGGCGGGCCCACGCTCAGGTGGGGGTTCGTCGACCTCGCAGGAATAGTTGGCCCGAGTCACAAAATCTCACCCTGCCCCGGACCTATATATGTCAAAACCCTCTCGCCACGGCCGAGGAGGGGACAGACCAAACACTACCACCGAAACCCACATACAAGATCTAAGATTATTCCGTTGTGAATTCTCGAAAGTAGCCTGATTACCTTCGATTCTCTCCACACTCCGATTACGATATAACCCCAGTGTCACAGGTATCCACCGTTGCAGCATGACTTCTCGGAGTGTTGCCGGGTGGACCTGGTTGAATGTGCCTTCGATGTTGTGGGTGAGTACTGCTGGTCGTAGTGGGAATTTATTTGATGCTTTCTTCTGGCTGCTTGCGTTGACGATCTGGTCGATTGTTCGGAGGAGGGCGTCAACTGCGGAGTTCTCTGCCTGAGCACCCATCTGTGAGGGGTGTGTGGCCCCGCACATTTGTGCAGTGTGGGCTAGTCATTTCTCGATTATGGTTTCTAGCAGTTTGCGGAAGTATGATAGAAGTGAGATTGGCCGGTACGATTTGGGTTGTGAGTAGGATTTCTTGCCGGGCTTGGGGACAACCATGCGGTTGGCCGTCTCCCCTACTGGGGGGTGGACACTCCAGGTGAGGCAAGCTGTAAAGAGGTTGGGGAGGAGGAGTGGGGCTGCTTCGTTGAAGTGCCGGAGGGTGATGTAGGAGATGTTGTCTGGTCCTACCAATGTACCGTATTTCGGGTGTACGATGGCCAGACGTGTTTCGTGTTTTGTGACTGGTCTTGTGTGGTGGCGTATGTCTCTTGTGTGGGTGAGAAGGTCGTGGGGGAGGGGTGTCTGCCGGGCCATGTTGACTGGGGGGAAGAGTGCATTCCGTAGGGCTTTGTACTTGTCTCCGAAATCGGATTGTTCTTCGAGCTGGGGGATGGGTTTGTTGTGGGTGCTGTGGTGTTGGATTGTTTTCCAGATGGTTCTGGTTGTTGCGTTTTGCAGTCAGTGGATGTGGTATGTCGTTTTTGGGTTGCGTACTATTGTCGTCCATTTGCACCGTTTGTATTGGCTGTCTTGTCTGTTGGTGTTAGTGGGGGTGAGACGGGCTCTTCTATCTGCCCGTTTGGTGGCTTCTTTTGCCAGTGTGAGGCTGTGGTTCCACCAGGGTGCCTCCGCCTTCCTTTGGCTTTTGTATGGGACGGTGGCTTCTGTGACCTGGTGGATGAGGAGGGTGATGTTGCTGATTACGCAAAGGCTAGCTTCTGGGCCTCGGAAGTCTGAGAGGTCCATTCGCGTGGCTTGTATGTAGCTGCCAATGCTGTTCCAGTTGGCTTTTGCCCAGCAGCGGTAGGGTTTAGGTGGTGGGGTGGCATATGGCAATGACAGGGTGAGGGTCAGGGAGCTGTGGTCTGAGGTGATATCATCGTCGATTGCTAGTAAGAGGGTCGACATAGTTGTGTCCCCGTGGGTGAGGCATAGGTCGATGGTGGATGGGTTGCTTCCATTCCTTGGATGGTGGGTGGGGATTGCTGGTTTGTTTTGGAGGTGGAAGTTGTTGCATTCGAGCCAGTGTACGATGGCATGGCTTGCGGGGGAGGTGCGGGCTGTGTGGAGCAGGGGGCCCTGCCACCATGGGTGGTGCGCGTTGAGGCTACCCATTATTAGGCAGTTTGCTGGGATGTTGAGCAAGGGGAGGAGGGCTGCCAGCGGTTCTGGTCTTCCGGGTGAGTACAGATTGAAGATGGTGCAGCTAGTGGTGTGTTGTTCTTGTTGCAGTGTGATGGTGGTGCCTAGGAAGGAGTCCTGGGCTGTGAAGGTGGTGGTGGCGCTGAGCCCAGGGAGTTGGCGTATGTATGTGGTGCATCTGAGCTTCGTAGGTGTTGGGAGGAAGAGGTTGAAGTTCGGTAGGAGTGGTGGGTTTCCATGTCTATCATACCATGGTTCTTGGATAAGGCAGATAAGGTTTGCTGTTTTTCTTGCAAAATCTCGGAGTGTTGAAATCGTAGTCGCATGGCTTCTTGCACAGTTCAACACCTGCACGGACCCGACGGCATGTGAGGGCATTTTATTGGGTCATTCCCACTATGGGGGCGTCTCCCGGGGTGGTCGTGGCCATCGTATTCGTGTTGTTGTTGAAGGATCGAATCTTGATCTGTCTGGGGCAGTTGGGGTCACTGGCCTTGTGGGGTGCGTCACAGTTGGCACAGCTTATTGGTGGGTGGGTGCAGGTGGGGCCTCTCTTGCAGGCCGAGATGGTGCATGGGTGGTTTTTTGTTTCGTGGGCGTCCGTACAGACAGCGCAGCTGGACGGATTTTTGCACAGGGCGGCAGGGTGCCCATAGCCCTGGCAGTTCTGACACTGGGTACTTCTTCCGTATGAGATGTAGTCGTCAAGTTAGCATTCGCGGTTGCAGATGGTGAGGTAGTGTCCTCCAATGTCAGCCGTCTTGGTGCTGCTGCTAAGGGTCATGACGATCGTCGAGGTTGCTTTCTGTTCGCGTCGGTCTGCTGGGGTGAGCCAGCGTCGCGTCTGGCACTGGATCAGCTGGGGGTAGTTCGTGGCGATGCTGTCAGAGATATCGGGCAGTGAGAGGTGGGTCGGGACTCCGTGGAGCAGGAACTGGCTGAAGCACTTACCGATTTCGACCTTTTTGGACTTGCCGTAGTAGGAGAGGGCGTCCGCAATAATCGTTGTGTAGTCTTCATAGATGATGTTGTTTTGGGTGTTGGTGGTGGTGAAGATGATGGATCCACGTATGGTTACCCAGACACGGAGGAAGGGGAGGGCGGTTACATCCTGGTTGTCGACCAGGACTTTTTTGACTTGGTGGAGAGCTGCGTCCGCGACGACTTGGTGGGCGATGTAGTCTCGTTCAGTGTGGGTGGCGGCTTCAGTGGGGGACGCGGCCGGAAAGTGGCACGTGACCTCGCGTTCGGCTTGGGGGTATATGGTCGGGATAAGCTTGGGTGTGGCAGGCTTCCTTCTTTGGGTTTTCTTCTTCAAGTTCTCCCATCCTTCAATGTTGGTGGCATGTGTGGCGTGTTAGGTTGGTGGGTGTGGTTGGGCGATGGGTGCTTTGGCGGCGTCGGCGTATGTGCCGGTGCTGGTGCCATTATTGGTTGGAGGGTTGTTGGCATTGTATTTGTTCTCGGTGGCTCCCTTCCCCTTTCTCTTTCTCTCTTTCTTTGGGTTGGGCCCGATATTGCTTGGGCCCCTGATTGGCTTAGTGGTGGTGGCAGGGTCCTGTGCGGCCAAGAGGAGTTGTTGTTGCATTTGGGTTACTCAGGTGCCCAGTGTGGCGATTTGCTTGGTCAGGCTGTTTGTGGCGATTTGAAAGGTGGTGTTGTTTTGAGCGAAAAGCACAGAGATCTCGGCGCTATTGGTTCTGGCAAATTGGTCTAGCAGGTTGCAGGTGATGATTTCGATGTCGGCACTGAGTGCAGCGTGCTCTGGGCTGAGTGGGGCTGCCATCTGGGGGGCAGTACTGGTGGGCTCGTCCACATCGCCTCCGATCGCCTGTATTGCAGTGACGTGTTCTGTGTGTTGGAAGTCCATGGTTTTGTCGTCATCTTCTTCCCTTCCTTCGTCTTCGGAGTCGTCGGAGTCAGAGTTAGAGTCAGAGTCGATGTCGTTTTCCTCGTGTGCTCACTTTGCGGGGGAGGGTATCCGTGAGGCCGCAACCATAGGAGGTTGAAGGTGGTGTTGGGAGTGGTGCTGCTGGGAGCGGGCTCTTGGGGTGCTGTGCCCAGAGATTTCGGTGGTGGCTGGGGTGTTCGTTTGGAGGAAGGCGTCAAGGGGTCCTTGACCGGGGTTGTTGGTGGATATGAAGCCTTTTACCAAGGTGGTGATAGTTTGGCGACGTGAGCCAAAAACACGAAAAGTAGGTGGCGACAGGAGGGAAAATTCCCAGGATGGTTCCGAAGGGGTGCGGTCTCTAGTTAATTAACTATTGACCGACTCCTGAGGTGACTTTTTGGGGTTGTTGAAAACTTAATTGGAGAAGAAGATTTTTGGTGTCGCGAAAACAGTGAAGTTTTGGGGGGTGCTGTGAGGATAATAGATTGCTTGGAGAAGAATCTCCAGACTAGCTACCGCATTCCTCCTTTATACTTTTCCCATCCCTCTGTGGAATCACAGCTTGCCCGCAAGACTGACACAGTTACTCCCATCGCGACTCAATCGCCGCGCCCAAGGAAAACACATGATCGCATTTGGCCGCCGCGCGGCCAACACTCTATCCGCGGCAACAGGAGAAAAGACACGCAAGCAGTAAGGAACAGAGAAAGGACGTGTAAGCATAACCAAAGGGAAACAACATACGTAATGATGACAGGAGAAAGGACGCGCAAGCAACATAATGGCAACAACAGGAGAACATCAGGAAAAAAATTCTGCGTCCGGACGCTGCATATGGCATGTCGGAAATGTCTAGATGCTCAGAACGCAACCCGGCAAGGTATTCTCCATCCGGACAATGCATGTCAGTGCACATACTGCACCGAACGCGACCTGCCCGTACATGTGCATACTAGACAGAAGTGGGCTGCGTATTGGCCTTCCGGACGACTAATGTCAAGGTAAACTGTGTCCGGACAATACATGCCAGGGCATCTTCCTTCTGGACGAGGAGTGTCAGTGCATTCGCAGAATGTCATGGTAAATGTCTTCCGGACGATACATGCCATGGCATCTGCCTTCCAGATGAGGAGTGTCAGAGCATTTGCCTTCTGAACGCAGTATATGTCTTACAGACGCAGAGTGTCAAGGGAGATGTCATCCGGACGAGGGGTGTCAGGGCATTTGCCTTCTGAACGCAGCATGTGTCTTACAGACGCAGAATGTCAAGGCAAATTTCTTCTGGACGCAGAGTGTCAAGGCAAATGGGATCTAAACAAGGCTTACGATGGTGTACCACACATAGGTAATAGAGTGGTCACGGTGGTAGCATCGAAACATGACCATCACGGTATGGTACATTGCAGTGAAGACTATTAAACTCGCATTTGGTTCGTCAGCAGTTTAGGTTGGTAAATCATCCGAATTATTGACAGGATTATTGCCAGGAATATCGACAGAAGTACCGACCCCCTATGAGTAGAAGTCCTTGTTACAACTGCGCGAGGATGGGGCACAGGATAGCTGAGTGCTCCGAGCAGAGTCAATCGCTGAATTTCAACAAAGCGTCTATGATCAAGTGAATGGCCCAGGACGTGGATGCCCTCCAATGGCCAGAGAACAGTTCGTCCCACAAGGAGGTCTGGCTTATGATCAGCCCACCCACCAAAGACGACCGGCCTATAATCACCCCGTTCTGTACCAAGGAGGACCGGCCTATGATCACCCCACCTCATACCAAGGAAGACCAGCCTAAGATCATCCCGCTCTGCACCAAGGAAGACTGGCCTACCCGCCACAGCAGTCCAAACCTCAACCAAGATAGCCCGTGGCCCAGGTGCCTGTGGTGAGTCTTCACCAACCTTATGGAGAACTAGGCTGGAAATCTGGAGAATTGGATCCACAGATTGAGGAAGTCAACAAGACAGAAGAATGGATCGTCAAGGAGAAGACTGCCAGATTGCTGGTATCAGCATTGGAATGAGTGACCTTGGAAGATTCCTACCAATAGGAAGAGGTGGATTTAGCCAAGAAGTGGACTAGAAGTGAGACCTCCGAGGAAGATATTGCGTGTAAGAGACTGTGACCTCGGCCGGCCGTAAGGCTGTTGAATCCAATAACGACTGGACAGGTCCTGTCTGAGGCAAATGTTACTACTGGAGGAGCACCCAGGCCCGAGGACCTTCCTGAGAAGACTAAGCGCCAGAGGAAAGCCTGAGATGAAATCAACCCTATCCGGATGATGAGAGGAATGGCTAAGTTCAACACCATGGCTTCTTTGCAGGACACTGAGGTTAGAGGCCTTACTTGGGGTCAGTACCTGGAGGACTGCCCAACCGCTCAATTAGAGCTCGCTCGAGGAATGGTTAGGGAGTGTCTGAGGCGGTCTGACTCGAAGTCGAAGAAATGGAAGGGCAAGGACGTGGCCAGCATTGCCGAGGTTCCCATCTGGCCAGGAGTAGGCCATAAAAAGGCTGCTCCGGAGACGCAGAGCAGGATGACCAATTTCTATACTGGGGCGAAGGTGAACCAGCATAGTCCGGAACCCAGTCCGAAGGTTTTCCAAGTGTCCAATGTCCTCATCAACGGAGGATCGGTTCTGAACATGATACCCCTTCACCTCACTCAGGTGATGGGACTGAAGTTGAACGATCAGAATGAAGTACTCATGAGGACAGCCGCTTCTACATAGCACTCGATCTATCATTACGTCATGACGGATATCAGTATTGCCGGAGAGTTAGCGACTATCCGATCCTACTGTTTGCCGAGCAGACCCTCGTACTCCATCTTTCTTGGATGTAGGTGGATGAAACAAGTCCAGGCTATAGGTGACTACGCAGATGATTCCTATTACATCTACGACTTGGCAGGACTAAAATATATCATCCTGGCTAATCCCATCCGGTCTAATATCTGTGATGAGATTCCAGTTTTGTGCATCAATACCTGGAGTGAGCCGAAGGCCCTGGATGACTCAAATTTGAGAATTCACCCAGTACTTCCATAGCTCCCGTAGCTCCCATAAGCCCCCGTAAGCTCCTGTAAGAGCAAAGTTATATTTTGCTTCCGTAAGAATTTTAAAAAAAAATAATTGCTTTTATTTAACCTGAAACCTCGAGAAAAGTTATTTTTAAATTTCTGTCTCACATGCAAAAAAAGCAATATACTTCAATTTTTCAGTTTTTTGCCGATGGAGGAGACATGTCACGATCTGGAAGTTCCTGAGGACGAGGTTTGCAGGAGACTTTACTGGACCATTCGTTACTGGGCAGAATCTGATGCAGACATTGAAGATGGTGAGGATGAAGACGATAGCTACGACTCAGATGAGGATGATCTGTCGGACTCATAGGGGGAAGGATCTGGAAACGGACTACACCACTAGGTATCAGGCGACCTGGTGGAGGAGATAAACAGGATAAGTGCCTGAGGGATGACGTTGGTGAATTGATTGGTGCATTTGACTGTATTGAATTGGATGAAGTGGGCAATTGGTGTCAGGGCCCGGTTTGTTCGAAGGTTGTTAATATTAAGGTGAAGGGTGTGCGCCGGTTGGAAAGTTTGTCAGTATTATCCTGTTATGAGATTGAGGCGGAGAAAGACGATGATGGCGTGTCTACTGTTATGGAATTGGGGGAGGAGAGTGGACAAAAGGATGAGGTGTTACACCTGAACGTTTGGGCGCGAGTACGTAGCTAGATAGAGAAAAAAACCCAGGGGCTGAGGACGAGGGGGCTGAGGCCGTGGCAAAGTCAGAGAGTCTAGGACAGGGAAAGAAACGGAGTCAGGCCGAGGCCGAAGGACTCTGGATGGATGGGGGAGATTGCAAACGAACGGGAATCAGAGACCGGGCTAGACTCCTGCGGGAAGATAGCCACTCGGACCAGAATCCTGCGGGAGAACGGCCACGCCGGTCCGGCTCCTGCGGGAGAACGGCCGCGTCACCCTCAGCGGAGCAGGGAGATCCTGCGGGACAACACCCAGTTCGCTCCCGAGGGAGAGAACCCCGCTCACGGTGCGGGGAAGGAAGTCTGGACTGATGCAAACCCCGCTCCGGCGCATGAGCACTTCATCTATCTTATCTACACCCCGACTATGACCAATGAATCCACCCACGTTCCTTTCGAGGTGCAGACACCTCGGAGGAAACCACGTCCGACTCCCCCGCTTCTCTCCGAAGGTACGCAGATACCTCGAGAGAAAGAGCGGTCCGGATCACCCCTTCTCACTCGCACGCTCGCCGATAAAAAGAAAGGATTTCTCGACCCGAAAGGAAAGAAAATCAGCACGAACATCCTCACCAGCACTACCACCGAACCCACGCACAAGATCTAAGATTATTCCGTTGTGAATTATCGAAAGTAGCCTGATTACCCTTTTGATACCACCATACTCCGGTTTCGAGATAACCCCAGTATCACACTATAATCTTGATCTCAAATCACCCTACATAAGAAATTCAGCAACACATGCCCTCGTTCGAACACGACCACTTTTACCTGACCGAGCTTTCCCACATACTCGAACCCACCTCCCAGTACTCGCTCGACTACACCTTCTCCTCAATCGACAACGAGATCTCGAGCTACGAAAAGTGGGACGAAGAAATCAACGGAACAATACCCTCCGAAGCAATCGTGTGCACCCGCGAAAACTGGTACACTCAGTACTGGTTCAACTGCGCGCTTAACAACCTAAGCGCTGATCTCGACGGATACGAATTCCGGGAAATTTGTAACTACGAGTTCCAAGACAACGAAACTATCTATACGGGACACTTCCTGGACCTGTACTAGACCCACGAGATGACGTCTACCGACTTCAACATGCTCCGGCTCGAGGCCCCGCGAGACCTGCTCCAAATTACCAGCGGGACACCAAATCCGGAACAGGCAGTGGAACTCGCCAACCCCGCGGTCTGGGTCAGAACCTTGGTAAACCAACAACGACAGGCCGAGAACGACCTCCAACGACTCACGAAGCTATGTGGTAGTGCATACGACAGAACCGACCAACGAACGCAGGAAATTGAGCGGGCCTACCAAACTTTGGCGGAAGGCACTAGGTACGTATATGACCGAGTCAACGCTAACGAAAAAATAGCCGAGGAATGGATACGCAGCGAACTGTCAAATGCCGCGAACGCGTACCAATCCCTTGCCAGCAACATCTGGCAGGCCATCCTTGAGCACACCCAGGAGGCCAACGAACGGCAAATATGCCAGGCCACCCAGTTGGCCCGGGTAAACGACGCCCTATCCTTTTTGGCAGAAGCTAACGCGGCCCGCAACCAACACCTGGCCAACTTTCAGGGAAATGTGGAGCTATGGGCCGCAGACCACCAAAGCCGGGTGGCCTCTCTGGAAGACCAACTTCGGGAAGCAAGGACAAAGATCCAGCGCATTGCAGCAAGAATCCCACTACCCACGACGCCACCGGCACCCCCAACATGGAGGAGTCCGGCCTGACAGACCAGCACCAGCGCCCCTTCGGCACATTCCCCACCAGCACTGGGAAGCCCACTGCGCTTGAACCCGGGACCACCTACCCGACGGCAGAGACCCCCGGCGTTACCCCCAACGCCGGAAATAAGGCGGCGACTATCGGAACTTCGAGGTCACATCCCTCCAAGGCCACCGACGCTTGAGGCCACGGACGGGCAAGGAGGGAATCCCCCCTCAACACCCCCCGGATCATCCAGGGGACCACCTTCAGGCCCACTGTCCGAGCCACCCCGTCCGCCTCTCCGTCCCCACCGCTCCCCTTCGCCGCCTAGGAATCCGACACCTACGATCACCACCCAAGAATTGGTGCGGTTGGTAGCGGAAGGAGTACACAGGGCCAGACAG
>Ga0307516_10004535_pt1 | contig 17085 bp, 25 predicted proteins | sample 19_EM_MG_FD_203310 | JGI IMG/M metagenome (GOLD analysis project Ga0307516, IMG submission 203310) | Populus trichocarpa ectomycorrhiza microbial communities from riparian zone in the Pacific Northwest, United States - 19_EM | ecosystem: Host-associated > Plants > Roots > Unclassified | place...
AGCGCCCGAGACATTTAGTAAGGATAGATTTACGCACTTACCAGCTTGTAACACGTTTGATTGCCCTTGTACCCAACGAGAATAACAACAGAGAAGCCACAAATGGCGAGCTTCTGGGCTGCTCTTCGGAGTCAACAGTGACAGCGTGGTGGCGATGACAAGTCTCGTGATTGATGGACACTTGTCGATCCTTGGCGGTTCCCGCAGGCGTGGGTTCTTTTTCTCCCAGTCTCCTCTTTCCCTTGTGATCTCCAGGTTCGAAATGACAGGTGGCGAAATCAGTCAGTCATGGCAATCACAGTTTGCTTTCACAAACAAGAGAGAACAGACTGGTTGGGTATGCTGGGGGTCCAAGGCTGAGAAGGAGGCGGTCGCGCATTGTCCACTGATTCAAGAAATGGTGTACAATGCCGGTGCGAGCCTCCGTCGGCAGACGAGCGCCGGCATGTTTTTCAGTTAAGAGACCACCATCCTCGTGGCCTAGGATCGACTTATCAGCTGCGCCCTTGAGACCGCGAGGAACAGTCCAGAACAGTACCAGAACTCGTGTGTGCACTTGTGCTATGCGGGGCGATCCTCTTCTTCGTGGCGTCCGAACAATAGCCGAAGACTCTGGTGGGTTTTGCTTCTTTTCCAGGCTCCAATTTCTCAACAAAGCACAGAGCCTTCACAGATCATTTTATCCGATCCCGCGATAGTCTGGGGGTTCGGGATCTGCCCTGATGCGCGAGGGGAAACGGTGAACCAGTACCATGGATCGAAGTCTTGTGCAACCGCTTATAGGCTCGACGACTTGCAACGAGGAAACGGAGATGAATCCATATACCCCATGAAGGTTTCGGCCCAACCCGCGAAGAGTTACAGGTGACCACCACAAATACTTATCAGCTGTACTCCTCGCCGCAAGACGCAAGTACTAGCTCTGACCAAAATGTAGACATCGATATTACTCTCCCTTGCACCAGCACGACTGTCCAAACGGGTTTCGCATGTGAGCCTTGCAATGTATTATGTAACGTGATAACCCCTCCGAGGTCCAATCAGTAAATTAGATAGTCGGTTCCAAAACGGCCCCAAGATTTGTGGTCAGGTGCTGCCTATCTACAAGAGCTCTCAATCACGCTCACCTGCTGCGTTCTTTCAACTCTCAATATTCCGTAAACGCTTTTATCGGATGAGACCTGCCAAGGACGATATGCTAATCCAAACGGAGGTTGATATCATGCATTCCGGCTCCACAGGTAATTTTGCGTGTCAATCAGATTTCTGATCTGATAGCAGAAAAGTTTCAGGCCGTTCAGGTCAGATCTCGATGCTGCTGGAACACGATACGTCGACGATGATACTCTTCCTTACCCATAAACGGTGACTGAAAATGGGATCTTAGGTCCAGCCTGATGCATTTGCAAAGACTTGAGCTGATCAGAACTTTACTGTGCAGACTGTGTCCTATTTGGGCTACATGACTCTTTTTGTACACTTCTGAAAGAAAGCCGTATAATGCCACAAGGTTGGTCTGCGATCCGACTAGGAAACCCCTGTACCTATTCTAACTCTTCATATCCCCTTCAAAAGGCCCCCCCACCCTGGTGCCACCGAGGGATCGGATGCGAGTAGGAGTAGCATTGGCCCAGTTTTTCCTTACTGGTGCATGCGTCACTTGAGTGGTCACAATGAGACCCTTTGAACTAAGATCCTACAGAATTTGAGATGGCTTAATCTACTTAATGACGACAACCTGAAAATTTTTGGTGACTACGCAAAACCCTATCACTGGCGCCACCGTCATGACTCATGAGAAGTATTTCTGCAGGTTTAGTTCTAAGAAGAACATCAGTGACCATGGCAGCTTCGAGTCGCCATCTCTCATTCCTCACCTAATCGGATGGGCTCGTTGGGTACCTGTAGGTTGTTATTTTTTCCTTGGTTCATCATCAGCAAATATAGAGTCAAGTTCAACTGTCTTCGTATTGGAACTAACATAGGTCTTTGGCTTCACGCAAGTCATGTTTCAGTGAGCTAAGTCGTCTCGACATTAAGATGAATGATATCATGTCTTGAACACCAAATCATTAGTACTTCAGATATCCAGTCGCGGTTGGACGAGTACAACCAGATTGTTCAGACAACATCCAGATGGTAAGTTGTTCAGGTGATACAATAAGCAATTGATTCATTTAGATATATTTCAGAGAGTATATCTGTCTTGTCGGTCCATCGTTGCAACCCATACTACTCGGAAAGCAAGGCTCCATTTGTTGTGCACCCTCCGGCGGTACTTGACCCTGGGGGTCGGCTGGATAGCCCGCAGTGTTCTGTACATCTGAAACAAGGCATCCGCTCGGCATTTTATCGTGAGTTTGTGTCCTTGAATTGATCACTGAATTTTTCTCCGATTGATCCATGCCAACAATTATCGATTTACTGTCAATTCCAACTATGTGCAGTCGTGACGACGAGGACTCCATGCTAACTCGGAAGATTATTGTTCTTCGAACATCCTTAAGGAATCACAGAAAATTACTTATCTATCTTGCATGAATTATCCGATCCGACATGTGGTTATGTCGCCTGCCTGGCTGGTGCAGGTAATGTCGCGTCAGAATATTTGGTCGCTACGTGTCAAACTCGCAAGGCATTTGATCAATAGTTATTGGATATATTAGTTGTTCTAGCCACAGATAAATACTTTGTAGCTGTACCCTGTAACTTCATCACATTTGGACTTGGCTCACCCCCGTCAATCCATCGTGATCACCTGCTCGTCGCCCGAACCACTCACTGCACGAATTCTAACATCGCGTGACAATCAGTTGGACTGAGGGGTGTATACCTCAACCTGACTGTAATGACTGTAAGGCGCGCTGGTTTTAAAAATATCAAGCCGAAGTTATTTTTGTCTCGAGAGTGCTAACTTAGTGCCCAAGAACGACTAATAACTACGAACAATTGATGAGGTATCTGTGGCCCAGTGAAGGGTCTCAAGATTTAAGGCTGGTGCAGGATGGCCCCCGGATGAGCCAGACCATTTCAAGCAGTACCGTGACGAGTCTTTCAACATAGTTCATTATACTATAATTAACAATAAGCCCGAAGACCTACCACCCGCCGTGGCTTGAGTGCAGCGATGATTTAGAAGCATGATCAACGCATCAAGACTCGTCATACCTACTGCCAACCCCCACTGTCCCTCGTCGTGGTTGCGATGGCGTTAGAAAATATATCATGATCGTCCGGCCAATTTTTACCAGGGGGGAACGTACCAGAGACTGCCAGGGAACGACGATAATGATGGCTAACGCCTGAGACCCCCTCACGATGCCCACACAGCGATGACGACGAAATCCGCGTTAAACCTATATATACCTGTGCTGTTCGATCACCAAGCAAAGACGGATAAGTCCAGGTAACGACTCGAATTATTGAACAGTTGATATTGATCCATCACACAGGTTGATTGGGCTGTTGCAGAAGTAGTAAATTTAGAGTGACAAGAGCGAGCCGCAGTATCATCAACACTGACTCTGGTCTACAAACCAAAACAAGAGATTTTGAGCGTACAGAACTGAGCTTGCCGTCTTATAAGAATCACTGAAAAAATGGTACTCACATGCGCAGTAGCTCTGGCTTTGGATAATGGGCGTCCAAAGTAACGTACGATTGTCTTCCTTTGAACTCTGTAAAGATCAGGGAGGCCATTGTGCGGCAGTGACAAGGTGACGTCACACCACATCACATTGTGTGACATTTTCAAGTACATATGTACCGTAGTTGAAACTATTATAATATGTGCGGTCAGTAGCAGCTTTAGAACTCATATACCGGTACTTAAGTAGGTAATGCACATACATTACTTTATGCCAAGACAACGTGAATGTTTCGGGTTCAGCATTGAATTGAGTGCTAAAGGGAGTATGTACATACGTGGCAAAGCATTATGTAGCATAGCCGCGTCGGTGTCGATATAGTGGCCGAGTCACAGTAGGTGCAGCAATTCTGATCCTTTTGTTGTTACTCCCGCTTCGCTTCGCATGCGTCTTTTTCCATCACAATATTGCTGACCGAGGTACCCAACCTCTTGTACTCATGGCTTATTCGACAAGGCCACCAAAAGTAAATGTCATTGCTGTGGCTATTTTCTTCGGAATCCTTGCTGGCTTTGGTCTTTCCACGATCGGTAGCTTTGGGCCACCTCTTAAATCAAGCCAAGAACCGTTTCCCACCTCTATAGTCATTATACCCGACGATGGACCTGCAACGAGTCCCCCGCCAGCCAACGCCGAGTGGGAACTCAAGAAACTACAAGACATGGTAGCAAGGACTAATGGTTTCTATGCTCGTGATTACAGCTTATGGCTAGGATGGAACAACGTATGTGCCACGGAATAACCAACGGTCTCTGTACCTCACCACGTTTGCAGATGCGCTACATCATTGAAACTGCGATTGCCCACGGGCGCATCCTTAACCGAACAACCATCATACCTTCGTTTGTATATGCCCGCGCCTGCGAGTTCGAAATGTGCGCCAACTTGATGCATCATTCTGTTTCGTGCTAACTCTCCGTTAAAGCCATACCTGCGCAGCATGGGCCACCATGGTCAATCGTGGCGATGCAGTCAACTCAGACGAATGGCGCACATTGCCAATAGAACAACAAATGGCCTGGAGAATACCCATATCACTAATGTTCAATATTACACACCTCAGAGAGACCCACTCCGTGGTCACTGTCTCCGACTACCTTCGCCTGCACAATATCCCAGATTCAGTTGAGACGGGACCTGGTCACTGGGATACCGAGGCTTACCACCACATACCTTCGACTGGAAATCATGAACCTAGTCTTCGTATCATCCCAAATGATTGGTATGATCCCGGGGAAATCGTTCGCGTCGACCGTATTCCTGCTGACATGCGAGAACGGGGGGGATGGTCTCCCGAAGGGGGTGATAACTCTCATGGCCGAGTTGGAACATGGAATACCGCAGTTGACACACCCCTATACCATGCATTAATGAATGCTTTGCCATCCTCCGGTTGGCCTGTGTTAAGTTGGAAGGACGTTCGAAGGATAGTGCAGGACGACGAACATATTACATCTGAATCCACGGATGAAGAAATTCGGCATGTCCTAACTGAAAACGGCTTCGAAGCTGTCTATTCGTATGAGGGAGCGTAAGTTATTATTCAGCCCTCAAATATTCATCCCTAAAGTCACACTTCAAGTGCTGGAATGGATGCAGTAAAGGATGTTGCCGTACCCATTTTTGAAGCGGTCCCTCGACAACGAATACAGGGCTTTTACGAAGATTTTAGCCAAGTCACTGAGAAGGTCCTTCTCATCCGTGGCGAGATACATTGGGCTCGCAAGCCTGTATGTATTTTCCTTTTCAATGTGTTTGCTAATGGTTGAAATAACTTGTAGGGAAGCTTGTTTTTCACTACCTCAGCCAGTCGAGAACGATTCACGCAAACTGTGCTATACAACATGCGACTCCGAGAGAACATAATCAACCTGTCCTGGAGATTAAGAGAACGCATGCTGGCCATTAATGATGGTCGTGTCTGGATGGGTGCCCACATGCGCAGAGGCGATTGTGTGTGAATTCATGACCTCTTCCTGTGATGCGGCTAATCAATCATTTTCTAGTCGTAAGATTAAACTGGGCAATGGAATACGACTTCAGGGCCCATCTTGCACGGATCAAGCGGCACTTGGACGAGGGCCGGCGTATTCTAGAGTCTATCCATGGTGGAAGCGTCAACACGTATGACGTCCCTGATGCCACGCCAGACCTTTCCGTAACCTACTTAGACCCACCACTACCAGGTGACAAGTCAGTCCATGTCCAGGACATTGATTAGAAAATTATGCTCACGTTTATTGAAGGTACTATATCGCCACGGACGAACGAAACGCAGACAACCTCGCCTATCTCAAGGAACAGGGTGCAGTTCTCATCTCAGACCTCCTCACGTTTGATGACCGCAGAGAGTTCGGATGGTCGATTATGTTGACAGATGTGCTCGCCCTACTGGAACAGTCTCTTCTTTCACACGCAGGATACTTCTATGCTCACGCATTCAGTTCAGTTGCTGGCGGCGTTATGAACCTTCGTGCATCCGCAGGGGCTGATCCACGAACAGCTTTTCTAGATTGATTCCCCACTTGATATCTCCCACCAGATGGTGGGAAGTACTTATTAATCATCGATCCCCACATGCTCATCAATAGATACCTGTATGTAATACCCACAAGGAACTACTGAGTGAGAATTAGACCCGTACCATTACTGCGTTGCTGTATACTACCTGCTTCCCGCACATTACCTTCAAGGTGGTTAAGCTCTCGTAGAGGTTATGGCATCTCAGTGGTGTCCACCGAGACTCCGTCATCAGCTCACATTCGCCGCTGAGCGCCTGAGCCAGAAGCCCACACGGCAGCCTGGCGCATGGCAGTAGTTTCAACCGTTCTGGGTCTAGTTGCTGTAAGCCTTACGCCGGGGGGGCGGCTGTATTGACACAGTGCCATGTTAGATCCTCGCATGGTGCCTTGTTCCTCGTTATCCTATTAGCTGGGACAAACCACCTTTGATAACCACATTTTCTTCACCATGTCTGCACGCTCGGCTGTTTGGCCAATCACATCGAATGATGCGTGATGGAAAAATCTGTCCCCCCAGTGCCTGACATCATGGGCAGTGTCCACTTGTGGGAGATACTGACTAGTTGACCAACCTTGCTAGCGGCCACGAGAACGTCATTGCTGTACCCTTATTATAGATCGACACAATGAGACCGCCACGGATGCTCCTTAGCGTCTTTCGCGATTAGCTGATTTCCAATACAGAATATCATCATTCGTTCCGGATGTTACTGTTCCTATTTGCCGTCTCATTCGAGCATGTTATCCACGCGAAGCGGCATTTGTTAGCAAGATCTAGTATCCCGCCTACATAGTTTCCGTCTTTGTCGGTAGACCGATAAAAGATCGGAGTTTCCCAAGTGGAACGCATTTTCGGAGAAGTCAACGTCACGACATTGCTTGTTAAAATGCCTTTGCTATGATTGTATTAGACCGTGGGTCGTGGAGCTACACCAACCAATATACATTGGCTTCCTTAATTGTGATGGAATCTGATAAATTAAATACCTTGATGCAACATCTTGATCTGCACCTGGACCACGGAAATGCGTGAGACAAGTATGGTATCGACCTAGACAGTAAACTGACGAGTTGGATTTTGCTATGGACCTTCCATAGCAGGCAAGGTAAAAATGTTGGTCCCCATGCACCGTTACACTCCCGGCCCCCGTCCGTTGTGCCTTCAGCTATGATAGGGACCTTCATTTTGTCATTCTATGATTAATTAGTTGTCCGGTGGGTATGTGGTTAGATCCCATGCTGTTGCGACTGCACCTCGGTGGCATTTATCCAGCCTAGTCGTGCCTTCGTTATTGTCCGGAGTGGTTTAAGCTAAAAGAATTCGCATGGTGGCAATTCGTCGCTAGCCTGGGAGATGACTTTGGGTCACTAGAAGGGAGTGTACAGACACCAGAGACGCTATCAAACCTAGATGTGAGTGATGGTCAGCGAAAGGTAGCCAGTCACGACGGAAATTAAATCCCAAGGAGAGTTTCTGGCCGCATTCTGGCCAGTACGTGTCCCCTGTCTCCGAGTTTGTGCAAAGGCATACTAACGTCTGGGTACCAACCGCCAATCATTCAAAGAATAGTTAAATTACCTTCCTCGGACGGTGAATACCCTATTTTTGGTTACAGTAATTTGCAAGTGCTTCTTGAGTTTAGAACCGACGCGCCTCCCGACACCTCATCCTCGTTTTCTGTGTTTGAATTAAGGAATCGAAAGATGATACTGAGCATTGCCATACGGATGACATCTGTTAGGAGGGGGGCAACCAATACCTGTGTTTGTCCTCTAGAACTTTGAAGAAATTAGAAGTACGGAATGGTCACCTGAATGCATAAGTGATTGCCAGCGGAGGGTGATCAACGGCCGCCAGCCTAACAGCACCTAGCAATAATAATCAATTAGGCCATTTTCGTATCTCCTGCCTCAAAGTGTGTGTAACGGCATCGCGCCAGGTCATCAAGCCATTTCCCAATTATTCAAAGAATACAGTCCGATTTTCTTCCCCGTTCTAGATGCTTCCCGCATGACAAGATGAGAAATTCGTTGTCTTCCGTTAACTTACCATTGGGTTAAAACCTACGCACCTACCATGCCGTTTCTTAGAGGGATCAGCAAGATGAGATCAGAAATTGCTGTGCGGAACACCTGTTAAGAGTGAGCCAATCCTTCAGTATGATTTGCATATCGTTGAGAATGGCCACGTGCCACACGTGCTGGTGATATGTAATGGGCAAACAAAGGCTAACCTTGAATGCCCTTGTTCGTCGCCCACCAATATGTTCGATCATGTCGACAGAAGGGCTTCATACAAAGTACCACCAACCGTCGTAACAGATCGACTACTTTCTCAAGAGGCGAGACGTGCAAAAGTTAGTGACCCTCTCAACTCATCTTTGGGTCCGCTCTGACAGGGGTATCCTACAGGCGCTCGAAGAACAGAAACGAGTGTGTGAGACCACACAAGTCCCACCGGCACAGCTGTTTCTGACGCCCAGATGTTCTAGAGGAGGGCCCAAAAAATTGATACTGCTAGGCACCTCGATGCTTTCGCTGACCTCAGCCTTGGTGCATCCGATGATGAAGCAGACGATCGTGCAGATAACGAACCCGAGATAGTCAGGGAAGGCATTGCTAACTATGCTTCCATAACCACCCAGATAGCAAATTCACAACCACCCATTGGCTTCGAACAGAAGGCTGAAGACACCAACAAACCAAAGAAGAGTCGCGGTAAGAACAAACGAAAGCGATTCAAGTCCAAACCTAGCAAGTGGGCGGATAAATGCATGTATGCAGAGCTCCTGGAAATGAAGGAACAACCTAATTTCTGGGCTGACGACACGATGGAGGCGGGTGACGGCCTTCCATCAGACCTAGAGCAAGCCTGGGTCGCAGTAGCACCTGTACCTGTTGGAAAACGATGTCTAGCAATAACACACCAATCTGCAGCCGGGGTAATTGGTATCTGTGAGGCTATCCATCGTCTACTCAGAGGCAATGACGCTCAGCATTATCATGCAGCACCGAATACTACTCTTCGCTCTCGTCTCTTGGGGAAAATGCTTCTTCCGCGGTTTCCATCTTCGTTACCACCGTTGACTATCTTGGACTGCATTCTTGATGCCAACTGGACAACAAATGGCATCGTACATGTACTTGATGTCATCAAGTGGAAAGGTCAGGATGTCGCAGACTGTGAAGCCCCCTTCAGGTTTGTCTTTGATCAGCACTGAGGTTGCCACTTCGTGACTTCTCGTAGGTTTTGGTGGAGGGATACACGACTAGCAGAGCTTCCCAAATTCTCGCCTCCATCGTCTGTCTTTCATTTCTCACTTACCGGAGAGCAAGGTGGATCGCAATCAGCACAGCACTCAGGTTCCTACAAGTTTCCGTACCCCACGTCGTTCATCCCCATTCCCTATCATACGGATACGACGTTTCGGACGATGAATTCTTCCATCATACCCATGGCGCGCTCAACACGAGAGATTCCGGTTGAGATACCGGCATCTGCTCCTTTCCAGCCATCTTCGCCGACTGCGATGCCAATTGATTCGAGCCATGGCCCGCTCGAATCGCGAATTTCGCAAACGGTTACGTCACAAGTTCCTTCGGACGGGTTACTGTTATATGCATCCCAAGCGAGTTACGAGGAGGGCACGAGTCCGCTCAGTTGCTGGGTTCCAATCAAGCCCGTCACGGAACCCGGTGACCAGCAGCTGACAATACTTTCATCCCCCGTTAGTCCATTGGATGTGTTTCATCAGTGTGTATTCGTTATTTTGAGATTATTCTCGGTTTCATTTTTTTGTACAGCCTCGTACAGCGTCGAATATCCAGGACGGTCGACGTGATGCACGTTGTGGTTGGCGATGGCATGGATGTGTAAAACACGTTCATTTATAATGTGCTTTCTTGCTTTCAACGGTTCATACTGGCACAAGGCAGCTATTTGTACGGTTTTCATTTCTTGATAGAACGGAACTTCGAGCGGGGAGGAAAAAGCTTTCTTAGGTAGATACGTCATCTACCTCTATTCACCAGCATTTGCCCTTGAGTATGAAGAGAAGGAATCTTGATCGACTCGTAATACTCGCAAGTGATTTGCGTAACTCCTACATAAATCTGGGATGTGGACGAATACCATTCTTACTGGACGCGATATATTTCTTTTGACGGCGATTTTCATGGATGGGACACGAAGTCCAACGGGGACAGAAAAATGGCACTGTGTTGCGGAACACTTTCACCATAGACCGAAAGCATTGACGCGTAGTCTTTTTAGCACGAACGACACACTCAGCCGGGAAGGGTCATTTTTTATTTAACAGGGTCCTACGCTGGGAGCTCATGCGATAAACATTGCCATGAGGTCTGTCTATAGATACCGTAAATACTGTAAGTTACCTCCACGATGAGTGTCCATAGAGTCTACAGCATCTCCAGCCCAACTCCGACCTGTACGCCCCGTCGAAGGCCTTCCCCACGTGCAGCGGCAAGGGGAAATGTGACGTTCGCCTCAACACGCACGGGGTCGAGGCGATAGATAAGCCCAAGACCGGCGGAGACGGACGGGCGGGTGAGGAGTGTATGCAACGTAGAACGTACTGGTTGGTTCAAATGAGGAAAGGCGAAGAAGCACTGGTTCTCAGTAAACCCACCATCTGAGTCTTCATCCTGCAAGCGCCCCGCATTGATCCATGTGTGCAACTTGAGCGGCCACGTGGGCCGCGTTGGGATATCACCTACGAGGGAGAGGCCGAGAGCATAGTAGAGAGTGCCGCCGAGAGAAGTGGCTGAGGGAGAGGCGGGTTCACACAGGAAAACTCAGACGTTAACGTCCATTGGAAAAGGACGGACACTCACAGCCTTCGCGTGGACCCATTCCATCTGCTGAAAACCCGCGGACACTAAGAGGACCACCAAGCTGGAAGCAGTCACTCCAGTGGACAGTGTCACGTTCACCCGCAACAACTCGTAAGAGGCCGGTGCGCGCAGAGAGCGAGAGAGCCTATAGAGAGCGTAGCATGAAGCCAAGAAGACGATGGAATATGAAACAAAAATACGAGGGTGGGGACATAACCGGAGAATTAGCTCTCAAATACCCTCTGAACTCAGGTCTGCAACCAAACTACTCACCAAACCTTTTGTAAGAACCCAACCACGCTTTGCTTCGCCTTCTAGTTTCCAGAACGCAGTTGTGCCTTCTCCGACGTTTGTAAATGGGGGGTTTCCCGATGTACCCGACCCCCCAAACGCACCGGCATTAGTGGTATAAGGCGAGGGAAGGAGACTGCGAGTGACACGTTTTGTCACCGCCAACTCATTTGTGAGACGTAGGAGAGCCCCTTTAGACGCCATAATATGGTCGTCTAGCGTGTCACGCGTCCAGGTATGTACCAGGGCAGCCTTGAGGGCGGGGCCTGCTGATTGACGGATACTGTATCCAGACAAGGATACAACAACAGGAGTTATTTTGTACCGCGGTGACCACAATTGAGTCATTTCCGTGACAAGGGAAGAAGCCAATTGGATGAGCACCAGTATCCTCAGACAATGGACTCAATGTACGTGCCTTACACCTGCATCAGGCGCTAGGCCGCCAATAGATCGCCATCGAGCCTCTGCAGTAAGTTCATGTATGCCACGCTCTGCAGCATTATACCAATTTCTTATACCAGCTTTGATTGCAACACATTCCTCGCGACCATGACCTCCTTGTACACCAAGCTCACGATCCGCTCCAAGGAGGGAAACAAAAGCAGCAGCAGTAAGGGATGGTATGACCGGGAGTGAAAAGGACGCGTCAAAAGCGCGTTTAGTCTTTGTCCCGACAGATGAGTTAAAGGTGAGAGTGTCCGCGCGGCCGAGGATGTTTGAAAGGCGCGCAGTGATGGACTGGGATGTGGTGGTGAGCAGGTGAAACACCGTAGGAACAAAGAACTTACAGCAGTACCCTCGGAGTTCCCAATTTCCGTTGCGGTTTTTATGAAGAAGCGACCTTTCTCCGTGACATTGAAAATGATATCGACGTCACCAGGCGGACCGTCTGCAGAACGTTCTATGCGGGCAGAGAGGGTGCGGAACAGGTCAGTCGCCGAAAGGGAATCCGATACCGCCCGTGTAGTATGGAGGACAGAACCTAACGTCGACTGGGCGGACGGGTCCGCCAAGTCTGGCGGGGCAGACGAAAGGTGAGGGCGAATAAGCCATCCGAGAAATGCTTCGCTGGTATGCGCTGCGCCATGAACTTTTACGTTGGCAACATGCAGAGGAGCATCTATAGTGTCATTCACCTGTGAAGAGGCTGTCAGCATAAACCAATACTATTCAATGTAAACACTTACCAGCTCGGTGAGGTGCAGCTGTTGGCTCTCGTACTCGTCGCGTAGCCTACGCTGTAGACGCTCCTCGTGCCAAGCACGGAGTTTTTCAAGATCGTCCTGGCTTGGTTCGCGGTCAGAGGGTCGCGCTGTTGACTGCAGTGGTGGTCGCAGAGAGTCCGCCATAGTCGACGACATCCAGCAGAGTAAATTTATTTATTTATTTTTAACAGAATGCCACGGAGATATCCAACTGTGGTTCTGGGCAGTACGTTGCTTAATTTATACGATTTCCCTTGATCGCAAAGTGTCTGCAGACTGAAATGTTCGCAGTCTACTAGCGCTCACGATCATGCTAGTAGCTGATGATATACGGGTGCAAAAGACAAAGAATAAGGGTCTCATTTGGATCCTAGAGCAGCCGATCGGGTTTATCCGGGCGTTAAGTACACTGGAAATTTTAAAACTTGTCAAACAAGCATGCTCCAAAATTTGACTCGATCTTTCACTCGTCCCCTCACTAACACTCTCCGCTCCTCCCCGTCTCTTAAAAAGAACGCACTCCTTCAACTCCGGAAAATGGCAACTGCAAATACACCAGCTTTCGTATGTCTAGCAAGTTGGACCTTATGCAGTTCGATCCACCTACGTTTCTTCTAGAACAAAATGTTGTACACACCACTGGCGGAGATCGACCCAGAGGTGAAAAACATCATCGATAAGGAGACTTGGAGGCAGTTCTCTGGTCTCGAGCTCATTGCTTCAGAGGTAGCTCTTTCGCTCCCCTTCTCTTCCAATTTTTGAAATAATTTTCCAAGAATTTGACCAGTCTTGCGACTATGGAGGCTAACGGATCAATCCTAACAAACAAATACTCCGAGGGACTTCCCGGCGCTCGTTACTATGGTGGTAATGAATACATCGACGAACTCGAAATCCTCTGCCGCAAGCGGGCCTTGCAAGCATATAATTTGGACCCTGAAAAATGGGGTGTAAATGTGCAACCCTACTCCGGCAGTGTAAGTACAATCCCCTTGACTTGCCAATAATTAGCGATTTAACACGTCATCTTAGACCGCAAAGTGTGTTTTGTAGTAGCCATCTACTTCCAACAGGCTAAGATTTTTTTTTTAGTTTCGCTGCCTTGACTGCTCTTATTCAACCGCAAGACCGTCTTATGGGTCTCGGACTGCCTGATGGTGGTCATCTGACGCACGGCTACTACGTATGTACCGATTTGTACATGGTTGCCCATATCAATTTACTTACATCCTCTGCAGACGGCCAAGAAGAAAATGACGGCTTCGTCCATATACTTCCAGTCTTTCCCCTACGCACTTGATCCTTCAACACAACTGATTGATTATCCCGGTCTTGAGAAACAGGCCAAGATTTTCAAGCCCCGTTTGATCATCTGTGGTGCTTCTGCATACCCTCGTGATTGGGATTATGCAACTCTCAAGGCTATATGTGATAAAGAGGGAGCTTGGCTCATGGCCGATATTGCTCACACCAGCGGTCTTGTCGCTGCACAGCAGCTTAATAATCCCTTTGACTACTGCGATGTCGTCACCACCACCACGTGAGCGCTTTCTCCAGGATATTACAGTAAGATTGACTGTGAAAAGACATAAGACACTTCGTGGTCCTCGTGCTGGCTTGATCTTCTTTAGGAAGGACGGTCCCAACCACGAAGACATCGAGAAGCGCGTCAACGATGCTGTTTTCCCTGCATGCCAAGGTGGTCCGCATAATAACGTGAGCATTTCATCTCCGTTTCTGTTGGACTCACAAACCTGATTCCTTGATGTCTCGTAGACAATCGCTGCCGTCGCCACAGCGCTCCTGCAGGTTTCTCAGCCTGAGTTCAAGGAATATGCACGCCAAGTGATCGCGAACGCCAAGACCCTCGGTGCTTCTCTTGTCGACTATGGGTACAAGCTGCAGACTGGCGGGACTGACAACCATCTCGTCTTGTGGGATCTGCGCCCCCTCGGTCTCACGGGCAGCAAGGTTGAGAAGGTTTGCGACCTCCTTGGGATTATAATCAACAGTATGTCTCCTTGTTTCACGTGTTGCCAGTACATTTATCTGGTCCCAAGAAAATGCTGTATCTGGTGACGCCTCTGCTCAAACCCCCGGTGGTATCCGGTTGGGCACGTCAGCGCTGACGTCACGCAACATGCAAGAGGAGGACATCAAAGCTGTTGCTGAGTTCCTCCATCGTGCCGTCCAGCTCTCCCTTCTTCTCCAAAAGGAAGCTGGCTCCAAGATGCTCAAGGACTTTATCCGGGTCGCTACAACAGAGACGAAGGGCAAGGTTGGTGCCCAAAAGGTGAAGGAGCTCCGGCAGGACGTTGTTGCATTCGCACGTAAGTGGCCACTGCCTGGTGTAGACGTGTCTACACTCCAGCGTCCCGCCGGGATCGAGGAGGATGTCTAAGTCAAATCTTCTGACCTTATTCTTTTCACGTTATTTTCGACGAGGGTGGGAACGAGATGAGGACGATTTCAACGATCACCTTATAAACAACAGTGGACATTCAACATAGTTCACGTTGCACGCTGTATTGTTAAGTCTGTAGCATTTTTGGTAACATCAATGACATATTTCGACCTCGGCAGTCGCTTGCTGGTCTGGTTATTCGTGTACACACGACTTGGCATTTCGTATGATACATACAAATAAAAATGAACCCAGAATGCTGATAATCTGTGCATGATGTCCGTACTGCCCATCCACATAAGATTCAGCGAGTTTGGCTCTTAGCCACCTGGTGGACCTGCTCCTGCTCTTGAGTTCGTGGCCCAGGTGTGACAGTGACAGTGTAAACGGAAGTTGTAACTTCGTTCATCGGATCATTCTGCTTTGTCCCCGTCCCCGTCCGTTGTAAGGTCCATGTGTTCGTGTTGGTTCCTGTATTCATATAAAGATCTACGGTGGTGAGATGAAGGACCGGTTCCATCTGTTCGAGGTCAACCTTGCCTCTGTGGGATACCCGGTAGATGAATGTAATGATCACGAGCAGATTGCAAATCAAGAGTGAGAGTGCTGACTGTATAATATCGTAGAACAGAAGTTAGCGATCAAAGGTGATACGACGGAGACGAGGCCAAAAGAAGTGGGGTGAAGACAAATGGCGGCTGACCTTGAAATGACCGAAAAAGAGTACCCCTGATGAGGTCTCATTGAGAAGTATGACTGAATGAATGATTGTGATGATCGTAATGCATATCGATGCCGAGAAGGCCGACTGTATCAAAACTGGTCTCGTCCAAAAGAGCTTCGCCTCGCGCAACAGCCAGATCGGCAGCACTACCAAGCCTAAATCCGCTATGATATCCGCTGCATGATGCATACGACTGGTGAGCATGTGGTAAAGAAAGAAAATGTAGAAAAGAAGGATTCGCCCTACCCGTGCCTGACGAGGTTTTCGCCAAGAGCACTTAGGGATTCGGTTGGTGTAACGTTTTCGTCATCCTCACTGATGAGCTGGGAAACCGCGGTTGACTTGAACACTCGGCATTGCACAGTGATGCATACCTCGACCCTTTGGCCCTGTAGGACAAGAAACATGATCATGAAGGAGAATCCCATCGCGATAGAGATCCGCCTCAGGGTCGTGGAGGGGTTGCCGACCCGCATAATCGAAAGCAGGATACTGAGCCGTGCAGCCCTGTGTGCAGTTTGCACTGAGCGCTACTGAACTTCGGACTATTTTGATTGGCCACTTACCACAACACGGCAGCAAGGGATCCAGCCCGAGATATTCATTGCAGGGCTACGCGACTCCCAGCCTGGGAAGCAATCTCTAGATCAGCGCGCTCACCTCAGACTCTGCGGGACCTACTGACCCAAATGCGGAGGCACCATCACGGCGCTGACAAGGCTTACAATATGACAAAGAAGCGCAAGAGCTGCCCATCCATCTTCCCACCAGAAGCGGGCCATCCACCACCGATACACAAGGTGCTCGCAATTGCGACCGAGTGGAATGTGATTGAAACCACTGAACCATGGGTGAAAACTTAGTGTACGAATGAGAACCTGGACGAGTAACGCCTTCACATACCTTTCATGTCCTGGGACCACGGTTTGATCACGAGTGAGCAATGGTCTGGAGTCATGGGTGTTCTTTTGAAGAAAGAGGGATCGAGTGCAGGGTGTGTACATTGTGAGGACATTCAGCGGTGCTTTTATGACATCAGTTTCGCTGCTAGGCCAATATTTGACAGTAGTGAATGTGGGTGACACGCGAGCCTGAAGACCGACTTCGTTACTATTAGAACTTCTTGACGTCTTTTAGAGCGTATCATAGGCTTCCTTGACTCCACCCGAAGACCATCACGTGATGTGATTGGTCATTATCGTTGGCCATCAAGTCGTATCGATCCGATAAAAACGAGAGGAAAAGGCAAGTTCAAAAGTGATAAGGATAAGAGCGATGAAGGTGTCGACGACCCCATCGTGAAGCCCCTCCATCCACCCGTACGATCAGTGAAGGTTCGTAGTGGTTGCAGCCCACACCGACGGTAAGCGAGGATGCGAGTCTGAACCACAGCTTTCCTAATGGAATTCGGCCATCCGCAGTTCCTTGAAATCAC
>Ga0307516_10004536_pt1 | contig 17083 bp, 12 predicted proteins | sample 19_EM_MG_FD_203310 | JGI IMG/M metagenome (GOLD analysis project Ga0307516, IMG submission 203310) | Populus trichocarpa ectomycorrhiza microbial communities from riparian zone in the Pacific Northwest, United States - 19_EM | ecosystem: Host-associated > Plants > Roots > Unclassified | place...
CCCAAAACGTCTACTCGTACAACGCGCCTGCCGGCGGTCTCTACCCGCTCGACGACTTCGGCTGGCAAGCTTCCGGAGACGACCTCGGCTTCAACATCAGCAGCGATCCCACTGCCAAGCTGCACAACTACGGCTTCACGACCGAGGTGCGCTACTGGTTCTCGTTCAACGGCGGCGAAACGCTGAACTTCTCGGGTGACGACGACGTGTGGGTGTTCGTCAACGGCCACCTGGCGCTCGACATGGGCGGCAAGCACGGCCAGGCGTCGCGCACCTTGGTGCTCAATGCCAACGGCACCGCCACCTGCGCGACCTGTATCGAAACGCATCCCGGCGTCGGTACGTCGTTCGACGTCGGCATCACGCCCGGCAACGTCTACGAAATCGCGCTGTTTCATGCCGAGCGCCAAACGGCCGCGTCCAACTTCAACCTGTCACTGACCGGCTTCGTCAATCAAAAGAGCGTCTGCAGCACCGTGTGCGGCGACGGCATCATCATGGGTGACGAAGAGTGCGACGACGGCGCAAAGAACGGCGCAGCCGGCTACGGCGGCTGCACCAAGCAATGCAAGCGCGGCTCGTACTGCGGCGACGGCATCGTCGACGCCCCCCATGAAGACTGCGACGACAGCGTCAACATCAGCCAATATGGCGGCTGCGCGCCGGGCTGCAAAGCCGGCCCCAGCTGCGGCGACGGCATCGTGCAATCGCAATTCGAAGAGTGCGACGACGGCAAGTTCGAGGGCCTGTACAACGGCTGCGCCCAGAACTGCAAGCTCGGCCCGCACTGCGGCGACAACATCGTGCAAGCAGACGCCGGCGAAACCTGCGACGACGGCAACCACGTGAACCTAGACGGCTGCACCGCGACCTGCAAAATCGAAAAGCCGAAGTAGCGGCGGGGGCTGCCACGCCGCAGCCTGACTTGCAGAAGCTTTTGTGGCGGCGCTCGGTGCAGCTGGGCGGTGCGTGAGGGCGGGCGCTAGCGTGCAGCGGGGAGCGCGTGCGAGGCGCGCGTGGCGCGTGGCGCGTGCGTGGGAGTGGGAGTTTTTAGTCTTGCCTGGCTTTGTTATTGAGCTGAAGGACCGAGACCTGGCTCGGCAGCTGCGGCGCTGCAGCTCATCCATCGCTCTCAACTTGGCCGAAGGTATGTACAGCCGTGGCCGTAACCGACAGGCGCGTTACCACAGTGCGCTCGGCTCCGCGCGCGAGACGCTTGCCTGCTGGAGGTCGCGGTGGTCTCGAGTCACATCAATCAGAATGGCGCGCCGCACGACCAGCTCGACCGCATCGTCGGAACGCTCGTCAACCTTGTCGCCAAGTAGCTTGGCGCTGTTGCTGGCTTGCCGCCTCGCCGCCACAGCGCGCGCGGGGCGGCAGGCTGCGGAATCACTTTGTATACAAAGTCATTCTGCGAAGCCAAGACGCCCTCTTGCCCAGCTCCAATCGGCCGGTTTGCTCGCCTGGCCGCGAAATGACGTTGACGACCGCGAAACGTGGTCGATGATTCGGCCATGTTGGTCTTGCACATTCAGATTCAAGTGAAGCCCGAGCACGTCGAGGCCTTCGTCGTCGAGACGCGCAAAAATTCGCAAGCTAGTTTGATGGAAGCCGGCGTTGCGCGTTTCGACTTGGTCCAACGAGCCGACGAGCCCACGCACTTCGTGTTGGTCGAGGCCTACAAGACTCCCGACGCGCCGGCGTTGCACAAACAAACAGCGCACTACGCCGCCTGGCGCGACGCGGTCGAGCCGATGATGCAGAGCCCGCGCACGCGCGTCGAGTTCAAGAGCATTTGCCCCGAAGAGCCACGCTGGAGCACGCCAGCCGAATGAGCGAAAGCGAGCTCCGGCCCTTCGAGTTTCTGAGCGCCGGGCGCATCGTTTTCGGCTCCGGGGTGGCCGCGTCTTTGGGCGAGCGCGCGCGAAAGCTGGGGCGCCGCGCGCTGTGGGTCACAGGCAAAGATCGCGGCCGCGTGGCGGCACTCGAGGCGCAGCTGCTGCAAGCCGGCATCGAGCTCGAGACCGTGAGTGTTGCCGGCGAGCCACGCGTCGAAGACGCTATCTTGGCGGTGCAGGCCGGGCTTCGCGTAGGCGCGGAGCTGGTGGTGGCTTGCGGTGGTGGCAGCGTGATCGATCTGGGCAAAGCCGCGGCAGCGCTGCTGACCAACCCGCGCGACCCGTATGATTTCTTGGAAGTCGTCGGTCGTGGCCAGCCGCTCGACGTCGCGGCGCTGCCGCTGATCGCGCTGCCCACGACCGCGGGCACGGGCGCCGAAGTGACGAAGAACGCCGTGCTCGCTTCGTCGCAGGCGCACGTGAAGGCAAGCTTGCGGCACGACTCGATGCTCCCGGCCGTCGCGCTGGTCGACCCCGTGCTCACGCTGAGCATGCCAAGAGCGGTCACCGCTGCGACGGGTCTCGACGCGCTCACGCAGTGTCTGGAGCCGTTCGTGAGCTGCCAGCACAACCCGCTCACTGACGCGCTCGCGCTCGAAGGCCTGCAGCGCGGCGCCCGTTCACTGGAGCGCGCTTTTCGTGACGGCAGCGACTTGGCGGCGCGCGAAGACATGGCGCTGTGCGCGCTGTTCGGCGGTCTCGCGCTCGCGAACGCCAAGCTCGGCGCGGTGCATGGCTTCGCCGCGCCCATCGGTGGACAATTCGCGGCGCCGCACGGCGCCGTCTGTGCGCGGCTGTTGCCGCTCGTCATGCAAGCCAACGTCGCGGCGCTTCGAGCTCGCGCAGCCGAAAGCCCGATTCTGCAGCGCTTCGAGCGGCTGGCGAGCGTGCTCACCGGCAGCTCGCAGGCGAGCATCGCGGACGGGGTTGCTTTCGTCGAGCAGCTGACGCGCAGACTCGCAGTGCCTGGCCTCGCCGCCTACGGCATGAAGCCCGACGATATTCCGGGCATCGCCGAAAAGGCCGCTGTCGCTAGCAGCATGAAGGGCAATCCGATCGCGCTCACTTCAGCGGAGTTGCGTCAGATCCTGGAGCAGGCTCTCTAAGGAGCCGCGCCTTCGAGTCCCGATTCTGGTCGAAATCGTTAACTGAATTTGCAGGGTCGGACACGAAGCTAGCGGAGCTTCCAGTGACGCGCCGAGGTGCGCCCTGCAAGTATCTGTCTAGATCGAAAAGATGCAGTCTGGCTGAGTCGACGGGGTGTCGGTCTCAGCGGGCCTTCTTCAAACATTCGGCACATCGGAGCGAGACACGATGGACCAGCGAATCGCATTGGCGCGACGTTTGGCGTTTCTTGGTTTGACCGGAAGCGCGCTGTGGTTGACGTGTGCGGCCCTCACGGGTTGTTCCAGTCAGAGCGTTACCCCGAGCACGGGTAACAACGGCACACCGGCCGCCACGGGCGGAACCAGCTCGACCCCGACGACCACCCCGACGCCTCCCGGTGGGGGCTCGGCCGGCACAACGACCACCCCCACTCCGAGTGGCGGAATGGCGCCCATCGGCATGCCGCCCGGAGGCGGCACCTGCGGCGGCGCCTTGCCCTCTACTTACAACGCGATTTGCAACACCTGCCACACGCAATCTGGCACCGCGAACGCGCGCTACCCCGACCTTTATCAGTTCAAAGGCACCCTCGCGGACTTCACGGACCATGTGCGCAAGGGCAGCCCGAAGGGCATGGCCGCGTACTCGGCAGACCTGATCAGCGACGCCGACGTGACCGCCATCTTCAACTACTTCACGGGCGGAACCGCGCGTCCCGTCGCCGAAGCCGTCGATTTGGGCGGCGTCGTGCCGCTTTACAAGCCGACGGACGCCGTCAATCCGCCCATCGTCTTCAAGCGCGATGACGGCGTTTTGATCACGCGCGGCGGTGGCCGCGTGCGCGGTCGTCACGAAGGACCGCTCGACACGAATCAGCCGTTCATGGAGTTCGTCGCCGACTACTTCATGGCGCGCACCTACGGCTTCATCGTCGAAGACTACACGCCGCTCGGCCAGAGCAAGATCACGGTCACCTATTTGCCGATCTCGATGCCGACCGGTGGCACCAACTTTCGCGCCTGGAAGCAATACGGCAATGGCGACGTCTTCTCGACGAACGCCGGTATGAACTCCGACGTGACCATGCCGCCGCTGCTGATGGCCGGCAAAGACATGGCGGCCGATTACAAAACGACCTTCGCGCCCTACGCGCGCCTGCAGCAGCAAACGACCACCACCAACACGCGCGACGGTGGGCCGATCATGCCGGGGCAGCTGTTCGAGTTCGAGTTCGGCATCTTCAACGATGCCGGCGCCATCATGCCGCCCGGCTCGCGCACGAACTATTACACCGACACGTATCGTTATCAGGTCGGCAAGGGCGGCCTCACCTCGAACAACCCCGACAAATACACGGGCGGCAAAGGCATTCTGGGGCCCGAGCCCGAGGCGCAGCAAGGCGGCGACACCACCAACGTGTGGCCGTACTTCATGCAAGAGACGCAATTTGGGCAAATGGCGCTCAACGTGCAGCACGAGAACGTGCAGCACTTGGTCGAAGGCCGACGCCTGTTCCACACCGACTTCACGACCGGCGTGCACAGCGAGCCCAATAACCCCGTCTTCATGGAGCAGATGGGCAAGGCTGGCCCACTCGGTACGACCACCAGCTGCGAAAGCTGCCACAACGGCAACGGTCCGGGAGAGCTGCTGAAGGCACCGCTGGACGCCAAGAGCTCGATGGCGATCAAGCTCTACGACGCCGGCGCCCTGGGCGCGCAGCTGCAGCTGAAAGACGGCACTGCGACGGCCGGCGCCGCCACCACCAAGATGGTGACGCTCGCCGACGGCACTGCCGTAACGCTCACCAAGCCGACCATCACCGTCACGCTCACCGCGGGCGGCGCCGCGCCGAAATTCTCGGCCCGCATCGCACGCAAGGTCATCGGCATGGGTCTGCTCGAAGCCATCGACGAGCGCACCATCTTGGGCCGCGTCGACATCAAAGACTGCAACGCGGACGGCATCTCCGGCCGCGCCAACTTCATCAAAGATCCGGCGACGGGCGACCTGCGCGTCGGTCGCTTCGGTTGGAAGGCAGAAAAGGTCGACGTCCGGCACCAAGTCGCCGAGGCCGCGCTCGACGACATGGGCGTCGGCACCAGCCTATTCCCCGATGCCGGCAAGACCGAGCTGGCCGACACCGACCTGATGCGCCTGGTCACGTACATGCGCCTCGTGTCGGTGCCGGGTCAGCGCAATCACTCCGACCCGCAAGTGATGGCGGGCGAGCAGGTGTTCAAGACCGTGGGCTGCTCCAACTGCCACGTGACCGACGTGGTAACGGGCGCCAACCACCCGTTCGTCGAGCTGCGCAATCAGGACATCAAGCCGTACACCGATCTTTTGCTACACGACATGGGTGACGACTTGGCCGACAACAGCGGCATCCCGCTGTCCGACGACGTGGCGGCGCCCGCCGCGGCTTCGGAATGGCGCACGCCGCCGCTCTGGGGCACCGGCTTGCTCGGCACCATCAGCATGCACACCAACCTGCTGCACGACGGCCGCGCCGCCAACGCGCTCGAGGCCATCTTGTGGCATGGGGGTGAAGCTGCAGCGACGCGAGACCGCGTAACAAAGCTATCCGCCACGGATCGCGCAGCGCTGCTCGCGTTCATCGGGTCGCTGTAGAGCTAGCAGGTAGGCCCAATCTCGTTCCATAGCGACCCCGCCCAGCTGGGCGGGGTGACCGGGGGCTTGTTCTCCCTCCGTGCCTTGCCCTCAGGTCGTCGCGACCCGGGCGTTCAGAAGCGCGATCGGCGCTCGGCCATTGGGGTTTGATTTTCTCCGTGCCTTGGCCGTAGGTCGTGGCGAGCCTCCCGTTCAGAAGCGCGATCGGCGCTCGGCCTCGCCGAGTTTGTCTCGGAGCCTGGTCTCGATCGTGGATCGTGATCTTTTCTTCCAAGGACAGCGAAAGCGATGTGCGGCTTTACGGATCCGGGCGGCTCGACGCGGGAGCGAGTCGGCGTGGCGCCCCCTGCTGACCTCCCGATCTCCTGATCTCTTTCTAAAAAAAATCTGGAGCCGCTCGTCAAGCGTTACGGGTTGTTCGGCTTGAGCTGAATCGGGTTGCCGAGGTTTCTGCCGCTGACGACCAGGGGGCTTCCGGCGCGGGGAGGGTCGGCGAGGCGGGGTTCGGGGCGGCCGAAGCGGTAGACGCTTTTGGCGCGCGCACCGAAGGAGTTGCTCTTCGTGGTGGCGAAGACTTCGATGTCGCTGAGGGGGACCGTGTCGAGGTGCAACACGAATCGGCGTGTGAGCTTGCCGTTGCCGGAGGGCAGCTGCTCGGTTTCATTGCCCGAGACAAGCCGCGCGCCTGCGGGCAGCTGCAAATGAAGCTGCACGGCCGCGTTGGAGCCGACGAACTGAGCGACTTCGGCCACGACTTCGATGTCTTGTCCGGCGCTCACCTGCTCGGGGCCGAGCAGCTTGACCGTTACCGGGCTGCGGTGCGGGCCGAGCACGGGGTCTTGTGCGGCGCTGGGCGCGCTTTCGGGCGTTGCCAGCGGCGGCGACGACTGCGTGCTGGGTGCCGGCTGCGTGCTCTCGTGGCAGGCGCTGAGCGAGAGGGCCGCGAAGTAGAGGATACGCGAGGTGTGCTTCATACGTTCCTCACTGACAGAGCGGCTTCAGGCTCGGATAGGGATAGGCCGTTTTCGGGTTCGTGGTGGCGTCGATGGAAGCCGCCGGAACGCCGCCGCACACCAGGCCGTCGAGATAGTCGGCGAACATCGGCGAGGTTTCGCCGGTGTTGTAGTAGCCGACGCGCGTGCAGTCTTGCGTGTCCCAAACGTGCCGCGTGTAGCCGCGTTTGAAGGTCGGCACGGTGACGTTCGTCGTTTGCAGCCCGGCCAGCGTTACATCAGCGCCGACGCTCGGGTCGAGCGATAGCGACCAGAGCATCGCGGCGACTTCGTTTTCGTCGATGTCTTGCAGCAGGCCAGCCGAGGGCTTTGGTCGCAGCCAGGCTTGGTCGTCGTATTTGCGCTGCCCCAAATCGAACCAAAACATCGAACCTTGCTGCTTGTCGTAATAGATCGGGCTTTGGCGCAAGATGCTCGAAAAGCCCGTGGCCCAGCCTTCGCTCCAGGCTTGGCCCGGCGCCGTGGGCTGCCCCAAGCAATGCACGCCGCCTTCGTTGGGCGAAAGTCCGTAGCTCCACATGGTGTAGTGCCCAGATTCGTGGATGGTCACCGCGTCGGACCAGTAAGCGCGATCTTGCGCCGTCGCCGAAATGAACAGCTGCGAGTCGAAGGGCGTGCCATCGACGTCGGTGTTCCACGGCGCGAAGCAGGCTCCGCAATCCCACTCGGTATTCAAATGCATCCAGGCCACGATGCTGCCTGGCGCGGCCTGGTAGAAGTCCGTCATCGACTTCTGGATCTTCAGCAGTCGCGTGTAGATGTGGATGGCGCCGCTGCCTTGCTGTTCGTCGATGTGAATGTCGGCGCCGGTCGTGACGCTGGCGAGCGGGATGCTCCAGCTCCAGGGCTGACCCGTCACGGGCTTGTCGGTGCCCACCGTGCCGGTCTTCACGTTGGGATCGTAGACACCGACCTGCACGCCCGCGCCCGCAGCGTCTGGGTGCATGGTGAAGAACGCCAACTGCTCGAGGCCCGTGTTGCTAGTCGGCACGTTCAGCGAAAACGCGCCGTTTTCGTCGACGAAAGCCGCGTCGAGCCATTGGGTGCCGTCGCCCGACAGCACCAGCACGCCTTCGGCCGGCGAGTAAACGGTGCTGTCGGCCCAGTCGCTGTAGTCGTCGTAGACCGGCACGACTTCGTATTCGAGCGTGCCTTTGAAGTTGCCGGTTGGCGTGGCGGTGACGCAAAAGTCGCCGACCGCGCTCGACTGGCAGTTGCCGGGGCAAGTCTGTGTGTGCCCCACGCCTTGGGCGTCGCAGGTCCGAAGCTGATGCAGCCCCACACACGTGGCTTGGCCGGGCAGGCAGGCGTTGTTGTTCACCACGCAGCGCGCGGGTCCGCTGCCGGACTGGCAATGCTCGAACGCACGGCAGTCGGTGGTGACGAGCGTCGGCGAACCATTGCCGGTCGGCACCACGCACGCGCGCGCTTGTTTGAGCGTCGTGCACTCACCTTGCGCCGACACGCCCTGACACGGATCGGGCATGTCGCTTGCGCCGCCGACGGGGGCTTCACCAGCCGCGCCAGCGGTGGCCGGCGCCGCGGCGCCGCCTTGCCCGCCGACAGCAGGTGCGGCCAGCGAGCCGCCCGCGTTTTGGCCGGCGCTGTCGGGTGCCGGCGCGCCGCCCGCGGCTTCGCCGCCCGCGCCTCCGGGCCTAGCGCTGCTGCCCGCGGTTGCCTTCGCCGGTGGCTGGGTGTCGTCACCGCACCCCAACGCTGGCGCCAGGCAAAGCGCGACCAAGCACCAACCCAGCCCGATTCGATTCATCACCGAGTCAGCCTTAATAGCCGTGTTGGGCGGCGCGCGCCATAGCAGTCTGGCCGCTTATGTAGCTGCGCGGGGGGGAGCCCAAGCTCCGCCGCCGGCGAAGCGTGGCATCTGCCATTGGCGGCGCTCCACGCACCTTGTGCGCCTCCAAAGCCCGCCAAGTCGAACGTCTCTGGTCCGCCGCTAGAGATGTATTAAGCTTCAGGGTTCGCTTGCATTTCGAGCAGGCAAAATAGCAGTAACGAGGCACGCCATGAGTTGGTCAATCCTCATCGTCGACGACTCCTCTCTCATTCGGTCACAATTGCGCGCGGCCCTCGAGGCCAAAGGCGTCCGCGTCGTGGAAGCCGAAAACGGCAGCGAAGGCCTGTGGCGCGCACGCGAGAATCTGGTCGACCTGGTGATCGCAGACATCCACATGCCGGTGATGGACGGCATCCGCATGGTGGAAGAGCTGCGCAAGATCCCCGAATACGCCACGACACCGATCTTCATCCTCACGTCCGACGCTGCCCTATCGCGCGCCGAAGAGGGCAAGCGCGCCGGCGCCAACGCCTGGATCCTCAAACCGGTGAAGACAGATCTACTGTGGAAGGCCATCGAAAAGGCGCTGTTCGGGCGCGCTAGCAGCTTGCCGGCCATCCAGGCCGCGGCAGTCTCTTCTCCGAGCTCCAGCAACAAATGAGCTCAGACAAACAGGTTCTCGTCGTCGACACCGCCAACGGGGCGCTCACGTTCGTGATGGAAGAGCTCAATGAGCTCGGCTTTCGGGTGATCTGGGTGCCGACGCTGGCCGCAGCGCTGGAGTTCATCGAGGCTGGGCCCAAGCTCAGTCTGATCGTCGCCAGCTCGGCGGCGACCAACAAGGGTGGGCTCGAGTTTCTGGCGCGCGTGCGGGACTTTGCTCCCGACGTGCGCATCATTTGGGGCGCCAACGTGGACGCGCCGGCTCGCGATGCGTCTGCTCGCAAAGACGCGCCCGACAGCCTGCTGCCCGAGCCGTTTCGAGTCGACGAGCTGCGCAGCGCCATCTCGGACTTGCTGGCGGAGCACTTCTACCCGCCGGCCATCGCCGACGCCGTCAAGCGCGCCGCGCTCGAGGTGCTCGGCAACGTCGGCGGTTTCGAGGTCGAGGGCGGTGCCTTCTTGGTCGCCAACCAAACCGCGCTATCCGATTTGAGCGCCGTCATCCCATTTTCAGGCGGCGCTTCCGGCCACTTGATGGTCGGCCTGACCAGCGCTGACGCACGCGCGCTTTTTCAGGCATTTTTGCCTGGGGTCCGCCCGATCCGCATCGACCGCATGGAAGACTTGGTCGGCGAGCTGTGCAACCAAATCCTGGGGCGCATCAACTCCTTCTTCACCGAGCGCTCGGTATCCATTCAGCACGGCACGCCGATTTTCATTCGCGCCGCTGGCAGCACGCTGCGCTACCCCGGCAGGCAGCCGTCATTCGCGGTGACGCTCAAGCGCGGAGAAACGCGCGTCGCGCTGGAGTACTATTTGGGCCAATTCGATCGCGCCACGTTGCAAGCGCCAGTGAACACGCGCGTGCTGCGCCTGGGCGAGATTCGCTACCTGTAGTCGCGCCCGGCGCTAGCGCGGCCTGCTAGCGGGCACGAGGCGTGAGCGGTGCTATGCAGGCGCCATGATGATCGTGGTTTTTAGAAATCGCGTGCGTGAGGGTCTGGAGGAAGAGTTCGGGAAGCGGTCGGCCGAGATCTACGAGCTGGCGCTGAAGATGCCGGGTCTGGTTTCGAGCAAAGACTTCGTTGCCGCTGACGGCGAACGCGTGGCGATCATCGAGTTTCGCGGCGCCGAAGAGCTCGAAGCGTGGCGCGTTCAGAGTGAGCACCACCAGGCCCAACAGCAGGGCAGAGAGCGCTATTTCTCCGAGTATTCGCTGCAGGTCTGCTCGCTCGTCCGCGAGTCGCGCTTCACGGCTACGTCGGAGGCTTGAGTGCCAGCAGGCTGGGGCGCGGCTCAACGGCGCCGAGGTCCGCCCGCTCGTACGCTTCTTTCAGCGTGTCACAGCTGGAAATCTTGGCGTGGACCGCGAAAGCGAGCGAGGCGGCCACCATGCGCGCGGCCGCGATGGGCGAGACGAAGATCACCTTCTGGCCGCCACGATCTTTGAAGCTGCTGAACCAGCGCGCTCCGGCCGACACGGCACCGGGGTCGAAGCCGGTCAGCTCGAGCTGCTCGATGATCCAGTTCGGATTGTCGAGACCGACTAGGGCCGAGCGGAATTGCTCGAACTGTTGCTCGGCGAGCGCGCGCGTCATGTGACCGCGCATGCGCGTCAGGATCACATTCGCGCCCAGCCGTTCGGTTTCGATGGCATCGTGCGACTGCGATCGCGATTGGGTTTTTAGCGAGGCGACCAATGGAACCGGGTCAGACTACGAAATCGGACAGAATTGGGCCGACTTTAGCTGTCGCGCAGGATTGGCGTTGCGGCGAAGCAGGTGGCGAGTGTGTGGAAGTTATACACCTTGAGCGCCGGCATGGAGAAATTCGTCACTCCTGGGGCTTAAGACCTACACGCCGAGGTCGCTGGCTTGTCGGAGGCGCCGCACGAGTGCCTCGGAGCGAGACAGATGTTGGAATCGACGATACCGCCGTGTTGGAACGACGACGAAATCCCCCCCCGCGGGCTGCTGGCCGAAGCGCTGCGTTGCCCATTTCCACTGCGCATCAATCGACACGTTCAGGCAGCGCACGAGCATTCCATGCGCTGGCTCAAACGAGTGTTCGGCGACGAGCTCTTGGCGCAAAAAGCCGGCCGCGCGCGCATGGCTTGGATGGTGGCCGGTTTCTATCCGAGCGCGGGCATCGCCGAGCTGTCGCTCGCCGCGGACTACCTGTGTTGGGCTTTCGCGCTGGACGACCTGGGCGACGAGACGCCGATCGGTGAACGGCCGGCGCAGCTCGCCAGTCTGTTCGAGCAGTTCGACGCCGTCTTCACCGACGCGCCGCCCGCGACGAGCGAGACTGCGCAGGTCAGGGCACTGCGCGACATCGTTACGCGCCTGCGCCAGATCGCGACGCCCGACGAGGTCGCAGCGTTTCGCGTCGGCAATCAGGCCTATTTCGGCGGCATGCTCTGGGAGGCCAACAACCGCGCGGGCAAGTGGGTACCGCACGAATCGTCGTTTTTGATGCTGCGCCCAGCGGCGGGAGCGGTGCCGCCGTTCTTCGCGTTGGTCGAGCCGCTCGAGCGGCTGCGGCTTTCGCCGGCGGTGAAGGCGCACCCGCACGTGCTCGAGCTGCAGCGACTGGCCGGCGGCATCGTGTGCTGGATCAACGACGTGCTTTCGTACGAAAAAGAGCGCAAATTGAGCGACGTTCACAATTTGGCCATCGTTTACGAGGTGCACCGCGCGCTGCCGCCGGGTGCCGCGCTCTCGCAAGCGGTCAAGCTGAGCAACGCCGAGGTCGACGGCTTTCTCGCGCGCGCCGCGGCGCTGCCGAAATTCGGTGACGAAGATGACCGCGAGCTTGCGCGTTACATCGACGTGCTGGGCTCGATGATCCGGATTACGCGCGACTGGACGCTGGGCTCGGCCCGCTACGCGGAGCGCGACGAGCTTGCCCGTTTGGCAGGCTGAGACGCCCAAAACGGTTTGAAGCTCGGCCGGTTTCGCTGGGGTCTCGAAGATTCCATCGCCAAGCGGTCGGCTGTCAGAGTACATATTTGGTCGGAGGCCTATGGCACGACGTGTACTCGCGGTTGCCCTCATGCTGGCGCTTTCGAGCGCCTCCGTTGCCGCGTTTGCGGCTGATGCTCCGATTTCGGACGACGCCCGCTCCCACTTCACGGCCGGCGTGAGCTTTTTGCAAGATCCGGACGGGGCGCGCTACGAAGAGGCGCTGCGCGAGTTCCAGGCCGCGTACGCCATCTCGCCGTCGTGGAAGATCTTGGGCAACCTGGGCCTGGCGGCGATGAAGCTCGAGCGCGATGGCGAGGCGCGCGACGCAATGAAGGGTTACCTCGATGGTGGCGGCAAGCAACTGGACCCGCAAGAGCGCGCGCAGATGGAGCGCGACCTGCAGGCGCTCGAGGCGAGCCTGGTCAGCGTGCACTTAGAGGCCGCGCCGAATGGCATCACGCTGCTGGACGAGCGTCAGCCGCTCACCGGCAATCCGATCGTCAATCGCTACGGTCCGCTCGGCGGCGCCGTCGACTTGGGCGTTCGCGCGGGGCATCACCGCTTCACGGCCAGGCTGGAGGGCTACGCCGACCAGGTTTGGGAGGTCGAAGGCTCGCCGCGCGGCCAACTGAGCCACACCTTCAACCTGTCGGCCGCGACAGCCGCCGCTGCTCCCGCTGCTCCGGCTGCCCCGGCTGCCGCGCCCGGCATCAACCAAGCCGAGCCCGCCAAGCCCGAGCTGGCGCCGAAACCGGCTGGCAGCGGCCTGCGGACGGCCTCTTACGTTGCACTCGGCGTCGGGGTCGTGGGCGTCGCTGCGGGCACGCTGTTCGCCGTGAGCGCCAAAAAGCACTACGACGACGGCAACCAACTCTGTCCGAGCTTCCCTTGCGAGCTCCACCAGTCCGACTACGACAAGCGCAGCCAAGCCGGTAAAGACGGCGACAAGGCGAAGACACTGTCGATCGTCGGCTTCGCGGTGGGCGGCGTGGGGCTGGCCACGTTCACCACCCTGTTCCTTTTGAGCCGCAACAAGCACGCCGATAGCGCGCCGCAGACCACGGCCTACGTCGGGCCAGGCTCGATCGGCCTCACGGGGAGCTTCTGAGCATGGCTCGCTTGATCACGCGCTTGGCGCGCTGGGCGCTCATCGGCTGCGGTGGCGCCCTGCTCGTCCAGGCCTGCGGCGGGCTCGACGCCGGCACCGTCACGGCGATTCCGGACGACGCCAGCACTGGCGCCTCCGCCAGCGCGGGTAAGAAGAGCACGAGCTCCGGCGGAGCCGAGGCGAACGCGGGCAGCCCTGGAGTCGGGCAGGGCGGCACCACTGGCGGCGAATCCGGCGGGCCGAGCGGCATCGGCGGCGCCGCGGGCGGTGCAGCCAACGAATGCGACGAAGGCGCAGCCTGCGGCGACGGAGCCGAAGGCGGCATTTGCCTGGCCGGAACTTGCTCCAGCTGCGTCGGCGCCAAGGCCGATCCCAAGTGTGTCATTGCGTATGGCAAGGGCTATTTGTGCACGGAAGCCGGCTGCCTCAAGGGCGACTGCCACACGGACAAAGATTGCGCCGTGGGCTCCGGCATCTGCACGAACCACAAGTGCGCGCCGTGCACCAAGGACTCCGATTGCACGCTGCCCGGCACGATTTGCAACACCAGCACTGGCTCGTGCGTGACCAATGCGTCGTGTGGCAACGCGGCCAGCGGTAGCTCCTGCCCCGTCAACGCGGCCGACTTGTGCTGTGGTCCGAATTCGGTTTGTGCGCCGGTCGGCTGTTGCGGTGTGGCCGCGTGTCGCACGAGCCCGAACGCGCAGGTCAACGACGGCATGTGTAAGAACGGGCAGTGCGTCTCGAACAATTGCGGGGCGCCCCCGGCCAACATTCGCTACGTCGATCCTGCCGCCCTGGACGGCGGCAGCGGCAGTATGGCGTGCCCGTTCAATCACCTGGGTGCAGCGCTTCAAGATCTCGCGACGGCGGGCGGGGAGATCATCGTCAAAGGCGGGTCGAGCATGACCGTTGACGCAACCTTCGCGGTCGGTAGCGGCATCACGATCGTCGGTGGTGACGCAAGCTTCGCGGCGTGCACGGCCGCGACTTGTCCGGCTTCGTCGCGCTGGCCGCTGATCAACAGCGGCAATCGCCGCGTGTTCAGTTTCATCACCGCCGGCAATCGTACCCTCCACTTCTTGCGCTTGGCCGGTGTCGATCCGGCACAAAAAGCCACGGCGACCTGGCCCGCCATCTACACCGCCGCAGCCAGCCTGAATATCGATCACGTCGACATAAGCGGCTACGAATACGGCCTGTACTCCGACACCGGCAGCAGCGTAAAAATCGGCGACGGCGTCCACCTGCACGACAACCAACGAGGCCTGTACGTCGCCGACGGCGACGGCGCAGCCGGCGGCAACGTCGAAGTTACCGTGGCCGCCGACGCCACGAGCTTCGACCACAACGCGATCGGTTTGGCGTGCCACGGCAACGGCGTGCTCAAGGCGTCTGGTCCGCCGGCAGGCCCCAAGCTGACCGCCTTGCTCAGTGCCAGCAACAACGAATCTTCGGGCGTGTACTGGGCCTGTTCGGTCACTCAGGGTCTACTCGACGGGCTCGAGGCAACGGGCAACGGCAGCAACGCCATGGCCGTGCAGCTCGACGGCGCGACGGTGTTCGCGCACAGCAGCATAAAAATTAGGAACTCCTACTTCCACGACAACAAGGGCAACGGCTTGCGCATCCCCAGCAATGGCCCGAACTCCGCCGACGGGCTCAGTCTGATCGATCTCGGCAGCAATCTCTTGGCCGGCGCAGGCAAAAACACCTTCGCGGGCAACGTCGATGCCGGCCTCTGCATCGACAAGGGACCGGCCGATGCCGCGGATCCGACCTCGCTACCAGCCGAGGGTAACGTCTTTCAGTCGATCGGCGGTGTGTGCAAGTTCAGCCGCTCGTCGCTGTGCGCGGGCGGCGTCGATTTCTCGGGCGACTGCGCCAACACGGCCGACTTGAAGGGCTGCGCGGTCATCGGCACCATGTGTCTGTGAAACAGAACCGAGCGCCGCAATGCAGCGTGCCTCCCGCGCGCTGCTTCGTGCTAGCTCTGGCGTGCGGGCTTTTCGCGTGTCGGGCGCTGCCGGCACCGAAGCCCTTTGCAGCGCGAAGCATGAGCGAGCCGCCGAAACCACCAGCCGCCCGAGCCGCGCGAGGCATCAGCTACCCGGCCAGCCCGCGGGGCTCGGTGGTCGACGTGCTGCACGGCGTTTCGGTGCCGGATCCGTATCGCTGGTTGGAGGACGCCGATAGCGCCGAAACCCAGCGCTGGATCGCCGCGCAGAACCTGCTGACGCGCGGCTTCTTGGACCAGTTGCCCGTGCGCGCGCAGATTCGCACGCGGCTGCGCGAGCTGTGGGACTTCGAGCGCTTCGAGCTGCCGTTCGAGCGCGGCGGGCGCTACTTCTACTTCTACAACTCGGGCCTGCAGAATCAGCCGGCGCTCTACTGGTTGCGCTCGCTGGGCGCACAGCCCACGCTCTTACTCGATCCGAATCTGCTGTCTTCCGACGGTACGGTGGCGCTCAGCCATGTCGAGCCGACCGAAGACGGTAAGCTCATCGCCTATGGCCTGTCGCGTGCCGGCTCGGACTGGACCGAGTGGCGCGTGCGCCGCGTCGACGACGGGCAAGATCTGCCAGACCTGCTGAAGTGGTCGAAGTTTTCGTCGGTGGCGTGGCGCGCGGATTTTTCGGGCTTCTACTACAGCCGCTACGACGAGCCGAAGCCGGGGGCTGCCCTGTCGGAGGCGAACTTCTTCAACAAGCTCTATTTCCATCGGCTCGGCCAAAAGCAGGCTGAAGACCCGCTGGTCTACGAAGAACGCGACAAACCCAAGCGCAGCTTCGGCGCGACGACCACTCGCGACGGTCGCTACCTGGTGATCACCGCCGACGAGGGCACGGATCCCAAGAACGCCGTGTTCTACCTCGATCAGCACAAGCCCAAGGCGCCGCCCGTCGCGCTGGTTCCCGAGCTCGAAGCCGCCTACGACTTCATCGGCAATCGTGGCAGCACGTTTTGGTTTCGGACCGATCGCGGCGCGCCGCGCGGTCGCATCGTGAGCATCGACGTGTCCAAGCCGCAGCCAACCTTCGTGGAGCTGGTCGGCGAACAGCCCGAAACCTTGCAGCAAGTCGAGCGGGTCGGCGGCAAGTTTCTGGCCAGGTACTTGAAAGATGCACACGCCGAGGTGCGCGTGTTCAGCGACGCCGGTGCGCCGGCCGGGTCGCTGGCGTTACCGGGGCTCGGTACCGTTTGGCTCACTCAGGGCGATGACACGCGCGCCGAGACGTTCTTCAGCTTCGAGAGCTTTCACGAGCCGAGAAGCGTGCTGCGCTACGACATCGCGAAAAATCACAGCGAGATCTTCCGCCAGCCGCGGGTGAAGTTCGATCCGGATGCGTACGAGACCCAGCAGGTCTTTTTCACCAGCAAAGACGGCACGCGCGTGCCGATGTTCATCACCCACAAAAAGGGCCTCACGCCTGGCCCCAGCACGCCGTGCCTGCTGTACGGCTACGGCGGTTTCGACATCTCGATCACGCCGAGCTTCAGCGTCGGTAGCTTGACCTGGCTCGAGCTGGGCGGTGTTTTGGCGGTGCCGAACCTGCGCGGCGGCGGCGAATACGGCGAGAGTTGGCACGAGGCCGGCAAAAAGGCGCACAAGCAAAACGTGTTCGACGACTTCATCGCCGCCGCCGAATACCTCGAGCGCGAGCAGCTCACGTCGCGTGCGAAGCTTGCCATTTCAGGTCGTTCGAACGGCGGACTGTTGGTCGGCGCCATGCTGGCGCAGCGCCCGGACTTGTTCGGCGCGGCGTTGCCCGGCGTCGGCGTCATGGACATGCTGCGCTTCCACAAGTTCACCATCGGCTGGACGTGGACGGACGACTACGGCTCGCCCGACGACCCCGACGACTTCAAGGCTCTTTTAGCCTACTCCCCGCTGCACAACC
>Ga0307516_10004537_pt1 | contig 17081 bp, 15 predicted proteins | sample 19_EM_MG_FD_203310 | JGI IMG/M metagenome (GOLD analysis project Ga0307516, IMG submission 203310) | Populus trichocarpa ectomycorrhiza microbial communities from riparian zone in the Pacific Northwest, United States - 19_EM | ecosystem: Host-associated > Plants > Roots > Unclassified | place...
GAGGTGATGGAAGATTCACCTAAAGCTGAAAACCCAGACACGGCTCCTGAGCAGGAGAGCAATCCGGCCGCAGTGCTAGACACACCTGCGGTAACCCCACCGACGAGGTCAGGGACATTGGAAGAGGCACCCATGCCAGATCCACAAAGCGAGCCCGACGGAGTCATCGCTGCTATTCCCTCTCAGCCTTGCATGCTGACGAGAAGCCAGTCAAGATGGGCAGCCAGGGCCAGTACAGCCCTGGCTGCTGAGGTCACAACTGATGACGACCCACGGTCGTACAGAGAAGCCATGAACGGCCCTCTTCAGCGCCAGTGGAAGGTTGCTATGCAATAGGAGTATGCGTCTCTGTTAGAGAACCACACCTTCACCCCGGTAGAGCATGCCCACAGCAAGCCTATTGGCTGCAAATGGGTATACAAGACGAAGATGAACCCTGACGGCACCCTGAGATACAAAGCTAGGATTGTCATCAAAGGCTATGAACAGATGCAGGGTATCGACTTCAATGAAACATACGCTCCGGTCAGTAAGATGACTACCCTTCGCTATCTAATGTGTCGTGCCGACCAGGAAGACTGGGAGATGGACCAGCACGACGTCGTCACCGCGTCGTCACCGCGTTCCTGAACCCAGCAATCGACAAGGAAGTCTACATGCAGCTTCCTGAAGGTATCAAGTGGCTCATTGCTGAGCCGGTCTCCTCATCATCCTCCTCGTCACTGGCCGACTCTACTCACAAATCTACTCACAATCCATGCGCCGAGGCACATTCAGTGAGTAGGGCCAAGGAAAGGTTCGTCGAGTCAACTCGGACACCGGATGGCAACTCACAGCGCATGAGTACGACACCCGGCAACTCGCAGCGTGTGAGTACGACGTTTGGCAACTCACAGCGCGTGAGTGCGACGCCCGGCAACTTACAACGTGTGAGTACGACGACTGCACCGGATCCTATGGCAATGCCAATCTACATGAACGTCTCCCTGAGACTCAACAAGCCGCTCTACGGCCTCAAGCAAGCACCTCTCCTATGGCACACCACCATAAATGAGTTCCTCCTGTCGATTGGCTGTACACGTGCACACGCAGACGAGAATCTGTACCTCCACTCTGGCATCTTTCTCCTTCTCTATGTCGACGACACCACGATTCTGTACCCGCGATCAGCCTCCGAGGCCGCAGAGGACCTCAAGATGGCACTGAAGAAGGAATACAAGATGACGGACCTCGGGAAAGCCAAGCAGTTCCTAGGCCTGGAAATAGCACGTCAGGACTCCAGTGCCATCACCCTTGGACAGGCCAAATACATTCAGACCATCGTCAAACGCTTCGGGATGGAAGACGCAAACCCTGCTCCCACTCCTCTCCATGACAAAACGACTCTCGAAACAGAGCCGCAAGGAGAGACGGAAGTAGATGCTCGACACTACCAGAGTATCGTCGGCAGCTTGTCGTAAGCAGCCACAGCGACCCGTCCTGATATAGCCTTTGCCGTATCGGCACTCAGCCGCTACAGCAGCAGACCCTTCACGTTGCACCTAATAGCTGCCAAACGAGTCCTCCGATACCTCAAAGGAACCGCCGACCTCAAACTAGTGTTCCCTCGCATACCCGTCACTCCGTCACCGATACTTGGATTCACAGACTCCGACTTTGCAGGGGATATGAACAGAAGAAAGTCGCAGGGAGGCTATGTCTTCCAAGTCTACAACGGACCAGTCTCATGGAAATCTTACAAGCAGTCGATGGTAGCACTCTCCACCACGGAAGCCGAATACATTGCTTGCTTGGAAGCTGCTCGAGAAGCCCAGTGGCTTGCCAAGCTTCACACGGACGTTGTCGGGAAACTCGGATCTCCTCTCCCGGTCTGCACTGATTCCAATGGCGCATTGAAGAACGTCCAGGCAGCTGGATACAGGAAAAGCAGGAACAAGCACATCGATGTGAAGTTCCCACCACTGCCGGGACCTTCACGCCACTCGAGAGTTGGAATTCTCCTACGTTTCCACCAACGACAACTTGGCAGACATCATGACGAAGGCACTGGGACCTGAGAAGCATAGGGGCTTTACGGAGGGTATTGGGCTGCGGCGTTAGCAAGGTTGTTGTTCTGGGTCTTTGTCTGGTTACTTGTGTTGAGCTGGCACTCTTTTGTCCTCTAGCAGATCAGCTTTTTCCCACGAGGTTTTGCAACTGCAGAGGTTTTAATGAGGCCAGCGGGGATTTGTTTTATCAGGTTGACTTTACTGTCTTGCTGCTCTTTGTTGCTTACTTGCTGCTCTGTCTTCGACGGTACGCAGCAAGAGGGGAAGTGTCATGAGATGTGGCTCGGACAGGGTCCGGACACATTCTCGGAGATGAGACTGATAGTGTCGGTGCATTGTCCGGTGGACTAGCCACCGAGACCGATAGCGTCGGCTTACTGGCCTCCGGTGGAATAGCCACGGAGACCGATATAATGGGGCGTCCCGCGCCGGGACGTTGGCTTTACACTGAATATACTGTATACCGATACACATATGTTGATAGTCGGCAGGCTGCGCAAACGAGGGAGATCTCATGATCCGCTAGCGTCTTTATCATATCTTGGGCGGGGAGTGGGGTTTCAGGCGTTGGACTGCAACCAGAAGCTTTCGGCCACCACTGCAACAACAGACGGGAGGTTGCACACGTCGGACAAGCACTGGAAAGATAAGGCGAACATGATTATCTTAAAATTCTGCTAATCGGAGAAGAGATGGTGGAGCTGTAAGTGAAATCTGGTTGGCATTTCTTGTGTTGCGGGTGGTTTCCAGGTTTTGGGGCCCTGCTACTGAGAGCTTTCGGGCACCGCAACAACAACTGAAAGAAAACCTTATACAACTGGAGAAGCACCGAGAAGATAAGGCCCAAGCTGTCCTTTGTCCTCCGCCCAGGCTGAGGCCCTTAGTATATAGACGAACAAACTGCCTACGTCCATGCATCTTTAATCGAATCAGCCATCTTCATCTCTATGGCTATATTCCAACACCGATCTCACTCCGGAGGCCTTAGCGCTCTGGAGTCTGCAGCGGTTGACTTGCGGATCCCCGCGGCGACGCTTGATGGTGCTTTTTTTCTTAACCACTGTACTAGCGTTGGCCCACGGGCGCCCGTCGTCCGGCCTGGGTCAGGGCAGTCCGACCATTGGGCCCGTCCGGCCGGACTGGGTCATCAGAAAGCCCGGCCCGGACTGGACCATCCCAAAAGCCCGCGGGCTGGCCGGACTATTGAGACCCCTGCGTTTGACCCTCCACCTGTCCCTCGAGGGAAGCAATCCTCGTGTCCTGCGCCGCGTTCCTCATCTTCAGCTCTGCTACCGTCGTCTCCAGCGCCGCCACCGCCGTCTCCAGCCCCCCGAGCCGCCCAGCAAGGTGCAAACCGCTACGGGTTCTCGCCATAAAATTTCCGCCTGCCTCTTCAACCTCTAGCTCATGCGTGTCAAGCTCCTGTTGTAGCGCATCTTTACCGCTCTGTCTCATTTCTTCCTCCCCCCCCATCTCAATTTGTGTAGCCAGTACGGCATCACATTCGGTGTCCGATTCGGCGCTGGGTTCTTCGTCGTCGGAAGCGGAAGCGGCTGCATTCTTCTTGGTGTGATCTTCAAGATGCATGAGGAGGGTGGCTTTAGGTCCGTTGCTATCAAGGTTCAAGCGGCGACAAGCTTGCTGAAGTTGCATCTTCGTTGCGGATTTCGAAGCCTCGTGGACGGTTCGGATGAGGCGGTGAAGCGGAGTAAGCTCCCGTCGTTGTGGCGTTGCGAATGAGCTGCTGGGATTGGCCTCAGGTAAGTACATAGACAGGTGTGAGGAGGAGGTTTGGAAGTGGAACTGAAAACACGGACTGGTTTGGTTGTTGGTCTAGACAAGGCGGGCTGCAAGAGGAAAAAGGCTTGGTTTGCCTTATCTTATCGATCGGAACTGCAGCCCAGCTGATCTAGTTAGCCCACAGGTTGACACGTGCTGCAAGACTTCCGTTATGTTTAGTACGGTTACACACAGCGACTTGATTTTCCCACCCCACCGTGCGCTTCATGCCGCATCTGCCGTTTTTTTCTCTTGTTTAATCATTTTTCGCAGGCGACCTAGAGAGATAGATCATGGCCCTGTCCACAGTCCGCGCACGGCGGCTCGCTGCAAGCTCCCCTTTGCCCTCCGCCCAGGCTTGTCCCAAAAGATGTGATCGATGCGCGCCAACGAAATTGACGGAGGAAAAGAGCTCCGACAAAAGAAAGAGACCAAAGAAAAGCACACACCTGTGCCCTACTCCTCGCCAGCGGATGCCATGAAAGAGGGCATAGGCAGGAACAGCGGTGGTTCCGCCCCCGCACCCACAGCCTCTGCCTCCGCCCTCCACTCTTCTTCCCGCTCCCAGCGCTCCCGGAGATTCCATTCGGACACGTCGCTTCCCACATCGTCCTCTTCCACAGCCGGCACTAGCCTTCCCACGTCCGTAGAAGAAAGGAAATCCAGCACTGCCTGACCACACCTTCCATCTGCGAACAGATCCCGGATCTTCCACCAGCTCTTCCACCTTCCTGTCTCCTTCCGCACCTCCGTCCACAGGATCTTCTGCTAGCCCTTCCACTTCGGACACACTTTGAAGAGGTGGTCTCTCGTCTGCTTTGGCCAGTGGGGCGGCTTTTTGACCAGTGCAAGTACTGTCCGATCCGGCAGTGCCCCGTCTTCAGCTGGTAAAACCTAGAGGCGAGCCTCTTGGTGCTACCCGCCACCATGCCATCGGGCTTCTGGCTCTTAGGCATGCAAGAGGCGGATGGATGAGGCGAGGGGAGCGGGGGTGGGGGTGGGGGTGGGGGTGGGGGTGGGTGGGGGAGCAAATGGGGTGCTTCCCTTGATTCTTTTCTCTTTTGTCTCTGGCGGACGAAGGGAGTGAGAGCTGAAGGAGCGAAGGGGTCGATTTCTTTTGCTTTTGTTTTTCCTATGCTGTTTCCTCTTGTTTCCTGGGCGCGCGTCGATCTTCGGGAAAGGCCAGGGCGGGGGGCAGGGGCCCACAACGAGCCGCTTGCGGAATTTTGGTTGTAGTTAGCCGCCATGATCTACATATTTGGAGGCTCCATCTGCTCGCCGCATCCGCTCGCCACCGTCCACTTGCCACCACCCACCGGCCGCCATGCACTGGCCGCGACGCATTCACCGCCATGCACTCACTGCCGTCCACCAGAGTTCTCAATTATGCGCCACCCGATTCCGCCTACTTGAAACCCGGAAATCTACACACAACCCCAAAGAATGCCCACTGGATTTCGCTTATAGCTTCACTGTCCCTCCTCTGATAGGATTTTTAGGTAATCGTGTTGTTGCAAAAGCTTCTCGGCGCTGGATGTATGGGAGCTGCTAGAGTTGAGAGGGTGGTGTTACCATGGGAATGATGGGGCTAAGCGGGCAGTGTGGATGTGCCTAGTGTTCTCGGTTCGGCGGGCTTCTTCTGTTCTGTACTCTTACAACCTCCTACATAGCAACTGAGATTGTCCCGGTTCGAACCCTACCACAACGTGAAGAATCCTATCTACGCACACCTACACCGACGGCCATAATCATTCAACACGTGTTCCTCTCCTCTTTCCGGTGCTCTTCTCTGTGTGTACGATTTGCTGTCTTTTGTTGTAGGGATGGCCGAAAGCTGGATCTCTGTAATAAGTTGGTTAGTTGTAGTTATGGCCCAAAACCCGGAAACTCACCAACGAGCCCACATAATTCGCTTATAGCTACACCATATCTGCTCCGATCAACAGAATTTCTAGATCATGTTGTTCACCTTCTCTTTCCAGTACTCTCACACATGAGTACAATCCTCTATGTCTTGTTGTGGTAGCCGATCGCTCCCTGCAAAGGCAATAGGATGCCATCATGAGATCCCATCCCACTCTCCTTGGATGTACCGTATCGTTAGCAGCTATCAATAGTAGATCTTGTGGGCAGCAGTGCGGAAGGAGACCAAGAGGGGGGAGAGCCGGTGGAGGATCCGGGACCTCCTCGCCGATGGGAGGTGCAGCCAGGCGGTACTAGACTTCCTCTCCACTACGGATGTGGGAAGGCCGGTCCCGGCTGAGGAAGACGTAGGGAGCGAGGTGTCGGAATGGGAGCTCCGGGAGCTCCCGGCGGGAAGAGATGAGAAGGGCGGAGGCAGAGGCGCTGGGTAGTGAGGAGAGACTACCGCTGTTCCCACTCACGCCCTCTTTCATGGCATCGGCAGACGGGGAGTAGGTGGGGGCCAGAATTTCTTTTTTTTTTGTAAATCCCCTTGGTGCGTTTCTATTCTTTCTCTGGACAGGCCTGGGCGGAAGGCAAAGGGGAGCTTGCAATGAGCCGCCATGCGTGGACTGCAGACAAGAAACGGACTGTACATATCTTCGCGCGAATAATGACTAAACAAATAACCACAAGTCGCAACACCGATATCATGCTCCGCGCCGCCAATGCCAATACATCCGTCCCCTTTTCGGCGGAAACTTTCGATGCATTTCAGCCATAGATAGAGCTAGACAGGAGCAGGGTAGGGTTTCTGAGGGGGGGCACTGTGGTAAAACAGGAGAGGCTCCAGTACCACAAATACGAGGCGCTAGCACACTACATATACAATTCATGGCAATGGTCACTTATACCGAAAAGGAAACGCTGCGAATCCGAGGTTTTTAGATCTCCATCTCCAACGTGAACACGCAGGAGTGAACACGGTCGCTAGTGCTATCGCCTATCGTTTCTATGGAATACGAAAGACAGGTGGAATGGCTGCTGAAGCGATGTCGGACATGTTTTCTTGAACATCAGACCCGATCCTGCGCCCCTCTTCAACCAATCATCTTCAACCGTACACTCGAACGTGTTCAAATCGATTTGGTGGATTTCCGCTACGAGCCGCATGGTCAATACAAGTACGGCGGTCCGTAGCGACACAAAGGATCAAAACCCCTACAATTACATTTTGATATTTTGCAATACTTGCAAGCGCCCATCGGCAACACATCAAAAATCGAAATGTCTAAGTACCCCAACAAATAAAAGAGAGAGCGCGCCACATTAAAAAGAGAGAGAGAGAGCCACATTAAATAAAAGAGCCAGCGCGCCACATCATTGCCGGTTGAGCCATGGTTGCTGCCCCGGATAGACAATATCCTCCTCGAGCGCAGCCACATCTGCGAGGAGATCAAGTTCCTCAGCTCCTTCGGGAAATGCAGCAGCCGGTGGTTCCCAATCCCATGCACCGGTGGGGTGGGCTGTATGCCGGAGAATATCCTGATCCTCCGCTGCTTCTTGGAGGAAGTCGCCAGCCATCTCTCGCAGAGTGAGATAGGCCAGCTCATGTCGAGAGGTGAGGAACCACTCATTATCATCCCCTCGAGCCCACATCTGGCTTTGATTGTATGGTAGCGGTGTTGCAATTCCAGCGTGAGCCAACGCTGCTCCACACCAAAGCATGGTACTGGTAGGTAGATACTCATCAGGATCTGATCGGAGAATGGCTAGAGTGACTCTATTATATAGTTTGAATGCTGATCAGCTTACCCCATGCACCTATTCCACTCCGATTTTTCACCTCCGTCACTACTGCAGGATCAATGGGCTGCTGATAGTCATGGACTCCTTCTGCTGGGAGGTTGTACAGTACGTTTGGCTGTCCAGTTGGTAGATACGGCCTACCAGAAGTTAGACCAAAAGGTAATTCATAATCAGTGTAGAGAAATATACCGTGTCCGTTGTTTTCGAATCTCCTGGACATTCCACATTTCCACAAACTCGAGAACTTCGTCCTTGATGACAGGGAAGAAAACAAATGGAAGAGCGATCTCATCAGCAAGGTCGTCTTTGGTGAAGAGTCCACGGCCCTGAAGGCGGCGGAAATACAATTTCCACTTCCCCGTTTGACCCTTCGTCATCATGTTCCACCAAGATTCAATGCGCTGATTCTTGACAGATGTTCTATAGCGATATATGTCGCGAAGCGTAACTTCAGGGTAAAGAGTCTTCCACAAAAAGAGATAATATTCGGCCATCATGGGTGTTTCGGAGCCTATCTGAACGTATCATCAAGGGGAGAAAGCCACATGATTCAACTGTATCCAGATAGCCACGGAGAACCAAAACCGCAGTACGAGCAGAGACTCCAATGTATATCCAGGTGATGTAACGGGAATAAGCATCCACACTGGCATAGATCTCAATACCAAATAACACCAGCTTCATATGGCCATCCACCGACCATATATAGTTGGGCCAGGAACCCAGTACTCTCCTCGTGGAATATTCTTCTCGCCAAATTTGCTCTGAGAAAGCCCAGCGATACTCTTTTCTTCCCTGAGTATATCCCCAAGCCGATTCCGAGCAACTGACACATTCTGCTTCCACAACACTGTGTAGGTGTACTTACGCCCATGCGATTCACCTCGACCCGATGCTAAATGGTTCCGTATCGCTTCCCGCATCTCCTCGTTGTGTACGGTATGGTGTTCTCGTTCACGTCTCCAGTAAGGGTCCAAAGCACGGCGGACCTTCTCCAATCTAGTCAGTTAGAAGTTAGCAATTACTATATCACCCACATCATGTGTCGTTCTTACTGTCGTATGCTGATTTTGATCCCATCTTTCTTCTCCAACCATTGCAATATGTGCTCATCACTCAAGCACTGGTCGTAGAAGAGCTGCCATATGCACACATGATGTTCCGGGTTCCTCAGCAACTCGTCGTCTCGTTTTTTAAATTCCCACTCGGCAAAGATTCTTTTTAAGGTTGATATCGATGGGCAAACCAGAGCTGGATAGGTGTCTCCAAAGGCCTGACGGCAACTCTCCACAGTACGGCCTCCGAGAATATACCAGGAATATAGGATATCTTGCCATGGAAGCAGGTCCAACTTAGGTCTACCACCAGACATTATGAGGTAATTAGGTGTGCGGTAATAGAGGCGAATAGTTATGAGAAAGCTCGTAGAATGGAAGGCACAAGCGTATACTCATCAAGTAGTCTACGTGTCCACAGCAATCGAAACATCTCCTTCTAATTGGCTGTTAAAGGGAGCTGTTTCGATGCCAAGGAAAAAGTGAGTGCTCGGCGGTGAGTGAACACGGATACCTAGGTGACGGTAACTGAAGTTGGTTCGGTGGCGCTGACAACACCGAGTTCCACACAAACACCCACCGGTGCATGGGATTGGGAACCACTGGCTACTACATTTCCCGAAGGAGCTGAGGAACTTGATCTCCTCGTAGATGTGACTGCGCTCGAGGAGGATATTGTCTATCCGGGGCAGCAACCATGGCTCAACCGGCAATGATGTGGCGCACTCTCTCTTTTATTTGTTGGGGTGCTTAGACATTTCGATTTTTGATGCGTCGCCGATGGGCGCTTGCAAGTATTGCAAAATGTCAAAATGTAATTGTAGGGGTTTTGATCCTTCGTGTCGCTACGGGCCGCCATACCTCTGGGCTATAACAAACAGGCTTAAATCAACGAAACGCCAACCCTGGTCCCCTCAACAACCACCTCTTTGAGAGTTGTTAGCGGTGTCAAGTTTTTCTGCTCCGCTTTCCCGTGCCGACGGCCATTGACACGTGCCCCAATCATTGCAAGCGCAACATCTTGCTCAGCGCCTATTTGGCAAAACCGACGCTGGCCCCTTCCGTTCTGTTTGGGTGTCGCGAACGATCGGGGGGTCGTGGGCGTACCTTTGTTAAAACCGACCGTCAAACCTATGCAGTCAACGCCGCGCAAGCTACTGCGCTCCGCTTTACATCTTCGTGGGAAATGCCTGGGCGGAGGGCAAAAGGGGAGCTTGCAATGCGCCGCCACCGCGCAGACAGCGGACGGGAAAACTAGGCAAAACGTACGCCGCCATGATCTATATAGGTCATATGCGAGTATGAATAAACCAAAAAAAAGCAAGCTACTGCACGAGTGGCTGGGCATAGTTTGTGGAGATCTTCCCTCCCGATTTTCTTTCACCATGATACCTTCCTAGAAACACTTCGCACATACATATGCTCTACGATACAATCAGCAGTCCAGCATTCGTGAGTTTTGTCTACCACCGCAAACCTTTTTGTAGAAGGACGAATGACACCCCATTCCCAGGTTACGAGACATGTCGCGCAAACGTACCTCAGATAAGGGGGTTCAATAGAGATCGTTGATAGTAGAGAGTAATAGCAAGAATGGTGTTTTGCAGGCGGTGGGGTTTGCGTGATTTGCTGCCAGGTGGCTGCGAAAAGTCATGATTTTTGGTGGGCAATGTTCGTATCGCCATTTTTTACCGCTCGACTTGCCAAAAAGAGCGTTTTTTGCACGAAACATCGTGAATGGACCTTTGCATAACCTAAAAAACGCACGGCGGACTCACTGAACCCGACACGAATTCCTGTGTGACTGCTTTTGCTGCTTGCCTTGCAGTTATACCAGCTGGCAACGGAGGCAGCTTGGGCGCCGGTTGACATATCCCATGTGCATGACCGCAGTTCAGGATCAGCGTGTGCACAGTACGCTGCGGTCGCACAGAAAACGACTGAGCAAAGAGTGAGGATTTGAATGGAGGCGGAAATCGCCAGTCGGGCAATTCGTTTTTACAATCCCCGCTTTTGCGACCCAGTCGTCGTGACAGCATCCGCGCGAGCGCCATTCGGCCAATATTGCATAAATTCCAACGCGAGGACTGCCAGTGGGAAAGTGGGACTGAACTGCTGTTTGCTGAAGGCTTACAGAGAAATAGGTAGGATTCTGATCGCCTATTTGTCGCCGAAGAGTTCTTGCGTTTCTACGAGCACATAATTGAGTGTACTGGCGTCATCACATTGGTGGGGAATGGGCGGTGTCTAGCTAGCGCACTGAGACGCGGTATCCGACAATCCCCCGCCAAGGTAACTGATTCGAGCCAGCGCACGGAGTTTCCTTGCAGCTGGGAGGTGTCTGGAGTGAGCCGGTGTCATGGCGAGATGTATACATAATATGTAGGTAGATACATACATATGTTCCTACAATAAATCTGTGCGGAATTCAAATGCCCCACGAGTTTTTGCTCCATCGGTATTGATACCAATTGCTTCGATACCAAAGCGCCAGAACTCAGACCATCACGGGCAAAGGCCTCCGCCCGCGCTTAGGCGCAGACCGCCTCAGTCGGCATCTCCCAACACCATACCGCCCGCACGACCGCCCACCCGAACGCCACCGCCACCAGAACAGTCACCACAGACTCGGGTTCGAACGCTCCGTATTTCCGGTATCCTACCAGATGTCACAGATGAAGATTTCAGGATCTATCTTAAAGATCTACTCCGATATGATGGTTTCGAACTCTCATTTGTCCCGTCAGAGGACCATGCGGTTGCGACTGTAACCCCTATAGAGGGTGAGACTTCGGCTCTTTTGAAATGCACCCCGGGCAACAGAATCCCCCTAGACTACCCAGGAGCGGCACGGTGTAGTCTAGTGGTTGATTGTGACTTTATCGGGGCGACGCCGTTGTACAGTGCAGAAGAGCCGACAGTGGAGTAACGCCGACCTCCTTACATGTAGTTATATTCAGAGCTGATGAAACTTCTAGCCTTGTTGCCGTCACTGGGCTCGCTGGCCACGCATATGGATCTTGGAAGTCGCGCAGCAATCCGCAGATGTGGCTGCGGGACTTCTTGCCATCGGACCTGCAAAAGCGGGGTCACAAAGTACGGATTCTTACCTTTGGCTACGATTCGGCGCTGCGAAACAACGCCGGCGCTACCCCATCCATCCAAAATCATGCGAGAATGCTTTTAGACAGCCTGAATAGTCAGCGCAGAGGCGAAAAGGTATGTGTACGAGGGCAATGTTGGCGGACCTCAATCAGCTGATGGATGCATCTAGGAACGGCATTGTCCCATAATCTTCATAGGCGATAGCCTTGGTGGTTTGGTGGTCAAACAGGTGGGTAAAATTGCGCTTCTCTAGGGCACTGTTGATTCTTATCTGCTACCCTCAGGCACTCGTGGATGCATCTCAGCGGAAGGGAACATACCTACGAAAACGATGAAGCCATCTTACGCTCCTGCACTGCCCTCTTTTTCCTCGGTGTGCCTAACCGAGAACTCAATACCCAGAATTTGCGGATGTTAGTGAAGGGCCAGAACATGGAATCCTTCATCAATGACCTGAGGGGAGGCTCGGAACTCCTGTGGCAGTCCTATCAGCGATTTCTACCATGCGAGCTCAAGGGTTGCCAGATTACATCGTGTTATGAGCTCAATGACACTCAATGTGTCGTCGACGATGGCAGTGGAAACTGGACAGGGAGCGGTGAGATGTTACGTGTCGTCACGCGGGAATCAGCAACATTCTCTCTACCTACCGAAGCCATCCACATACAAATAGGGATCAGTGCGGATCACTCAAACATGGTTAAACTCAGCGACCCCTTCGATCCCAACTACAAGAGAATAAAGGACAGACTGTCAGAGTGTGTTGAGATCTCTCCGAGTATCCTCGCAGCACGTTTGGCGAAGGAAGGTACGTGAACTGCATTGCATTTTGGATACAGAAGCCAGGTAGGAAGTGGTCGCTATAAGATGAGGGAACCTACGGGCTCCGAGTCGGGGTAGAGAGAAGGAGGATGCGAGCGTGCGGCAGGACAGGCAGGAAGAGCAAGGGACAAGGATGTGGTTTTCGTGTGCACTTAGTCCTTATTTTGAAAAGAAATTGTTTCTGCGCACATTGTATCGATGCTGATCAGACAATTTAGGTTCTAAGGAACCTTTATACATGGCTCCAATGTGGGCGAATCCATGTTTTGTCGGGATGGAGGAGACTTTATGCCGGCTCGAGAAGCTCCTATGTGCCGAAGGCAAAGGCCAGCCGCGTGCCGCAATGTACGGACTTGGAGGTATTGGGTATGATCCCACGCCCAGGGGAGAAAGTACCTAGTCAATGTCGGAGAGGAATTTTTAACTGGGCCTAGGAAAACGCCGATAGCAATCGAATTCTGTCGCTGGTGGAAGGCATCACAGCCAGACAGTCATAATTTCTGGATACACGGAAAATCACATGACGACTTCAATGCCAGTTATCTGAATCTGGGGCGGGAAGCTGGCGTTCTGAAGGAGGACGGACGCGGTGACGCGGATATAGTTGGACACGCGACCAGCCGAGACGACACCTCGAAGTCAGGGTTGGTGGTGGTCAAGAAGTGGCTTGAAAGTTTGGCCAGCGGTAACTGGATCATGATCATCGACAATTTCGACGAGGTCGATTCATACGCGGCGGAATACCTTCCGATGATTCGTGGTGCAATCTTATTTACGACACGCGACAAAGTCTCATCGGAAATCGTGCGTACGTCGCTCCAGAAGCTGGCGTGAATGTTGGTGCGATGAGCGAAGCGGAAGGAACGGAGATGTTTTCAAAACTCTTGTCTATCGACGAAGTCCACCCGGAAGATACCCTCGACCTTCTAGATGTTGCCTCTTGCGATAGAACAAGCGGCAGGTTATATATACGCGAGAAACTAGGGTAGACGTTCCGACCTATGTTACGATGTTCAAGGACTGCGAGAGCAATCAACACGAACTCTTGGACGACCCTCTGCTATCGACAAATGAAGATTACTATGGACCGGAGTCGCGCGCGGTGACGACAACTTGGAAAATTACCTTCAGGAAAATCCGGGAGACGAGCCCTGATTCCGTGAGGCTGCTGGAATTCATGAGTCTCCTCAGCCCAGACGACATACCCAAGGCGTTGAGTGATGTCCCATTCCTCAAGTACGGAGGTGATGTTCGATTCAATCAGGCCTTTGCGCCACTTCTCCACTTTGCGCTGATCTATCGCCTCAGTCCTTCAAATTTTCGTTTACACCGTCTTGTCGGGCTATGCATACGGAGAAACATGGATTCGGAAGGCCCGCAAAGGAGGGATGAGCTCTTAGAGATTATGTTTCCATTGCTATACGATGGTATCCCGGAAGAGATATTTGGAAACTTCATGCAGTGCTTACAGCTCGCAACCCATGCTGCTACCGCATTGGGACACTCCCGGGAGAGCGGCCATTATTCCAAGTCCCAGTCGCGACTAATGGCACGCCTAGGAGATATTCTACAATACAAAAGAGATTCTGCAGGTGCTTTGGGGTGGTACCAGCGGGCACTTGACGGTAGTGAGAGGGTTCTCGGAAACGACCACCCCGACACTCTCGGCACTGTCAACAGCATAGCCAACGTATTTCAATTGCAAGGGGACTATGACAAGGCCTTGGTGTGGTACCAGCGGACACTTGACGGCAGGGAGAGGGCTCTCCGAAAAGACCACCCCGACACTGTCAGCACTGTCCACAACACAGCCAACTTATTTCAAACGGAAGGGGATCTTGACAAGGCCTTGGTGTGGCACCAGTGGGCACTTGACGGCTTTGAGAGGGCTCTCGGAAAAGACCACCCCAACACTCTCAGGACTGTCAGCAACATAGCCAACGTATTTGGATCGCAAGGGGAATATGACAAGGCCCTGGTGTGGCACCAGCGGGCACTTGACGGCTTTGAGAAGGCTCTCGGAAAAGACCACCCCGACACTGTCAGCACTGTCAACAACGTAGCCAACATATTTCGATCGCAAGGGGATTATGACAAGGCCTTGGTGTGGCACCAGCGGGCAGTTGACGGCAACGAGAGGGTACTCGGAAAAGACCACCCCGACACCCTTAGCTCTGTCAACAACATAGCCAACGTATTTCAATTGCAAGGGGATTATGACAAGGCCTTGGTGTGGTACCAGCGGGCACTTGACGGCAGGGAGAGGGCTCTCGGAAAAGACCACCGCGACATCCTCAACTCCGTGAGCGACGTTTGCTCCTCTGTCTCACTGCGCGAGTGCCGTTTGCCCGTCTGTTCTCTGTCCGTGAGCGCCGTTTGCTCGTCGGTTCTCCGTCCGTGAGCGCCGTTTGCTCCTCCGTCTCACTCCGTGAGTGTCCTCTGCTCGTCCGTCCCACTTCGTGAGCGCCATCCGCCCACCCGTTTTCTCTCTGTGAGCACCGTCTGGTCGTCCATTCTCTGTTTGTGAGCGCCGTTCGCTTACCGGTTTTCTCTCAGTGAGCGCCGTCCGCTCGTCCGTTCTCCGTCCGTGAGCGCTGTCTGCTCACTCGTTCTCTGCCCCTGAGCGCCGTCTGCTCGTCTCACTCTGCACCTATTCAGTATGTTCGATGGTTGCCTGGTGGCCACTCACAATGTTCCGTGGACGCTATGAATATCATAGAATTCTAGCGAAAAGAAAACTCCAACCTTAATGTCTTATCCATACGGAATTGCCTTTTTCCTCTGCCACCAAGGTTTCACGTGCCGAAAGGTATCGCTTCTGTTATCTCTTCTGACCAACAGCCCATACGTCACCACCTCAATTACGTAGCATATACACCCACTCATCCTCACAGCTGTTTCCTCTCATATCTCATCGCGACGCCTGCCGATTAGCTACCCAGTAACTCCCTTCCCACCTTGCCTCCTCACAACTCTTTACTCAAAATTACCCTATCAATCTCCAGACAGCTTTACACCACAGCCAATACGCTCTACACTATGTCTGAGTCTCAACAATTACTGCAAAATGTGCCCCCGCATCTTATGGATGAATTCCTTGCCTGGTTTGCTGACCGGGAGCCGCAGACTCAATCTAGTATCAGAATAATACCCATTACCATCTCCCTATCTCCAGTTTTTGCGATTTTCGCTAACTTTTGGCGTCTGAGCTAGGTGCTGGCACCACTCCTCCCGTCTCCATACAGAGATCTGTTGAGATGTCCAATTTGATCGATCCGGAACTCGCTTCTGCAACTGTACATTCGGCCACCCAAAACGCTACCGCTACACTCTCAGGCCATCAATCCCTGAATGCCCCAACGAATCCGCGAACATGGAGGCTACTGATTCAAACTTTGATCTCCCGACCAGCCACCGGGCACCACCCTTAAAAATCCTGGCACTGAGAACGATTGGAAAGATGCAAATCCCCGAGTCATCTTGAACTGAGCAAATGGTATCGATCCTACAGACAGACGATCAATTCAGGCCCGCCGGAAGGAAGTCTCCATGTACCGCCAAACGCACTATGGCTTTACGCTTGATGCGACTTACACTCAATGGTCGCCTATTTACCACCATAAAACACCGTACACTTGCAAGGAAAAAAGATATTTCTCCCATTCTCTACACTGTCGGTGGAGAGGTTGTCGATGCAATACAAGCAGGGGAGATAGCCGAGGATCTTACTCAAGCGGAGAACACGGAATCCAATAGCCAAGCTTTAACGACAAGGCGTTCAACCCGAAAGAGAAAGAGGTCAGACAAAGTGGAGAATAATCGATAGGTTGAGGCAGAGCTGGTGCTTACCGCAGCTCTAACTACATTAAATAGGGCTGCTAGTCATCGCCGGCAAGACTTTTACTCTACTCAACTAAAATAAAGTTGATTTCGCATTGTGTAAGTACAACCATTCCACAACTGTAAACAGTTTCTGATTTTACAAGATATTCTAGATTATTTGTATCTATTGTATACAGTTCACTTCTGGGGAGTGGTTACTTCAGAGCAGTAGGCTGGTGGGCCGGTGAAAGGATCTGTATTTCTGCGAGTTTTTTTTCCCGGCACAATCACATTTGTAAATCTTACATGCATCTTTTGTGTAAGAATTGCACAAGCTTTGTATGAAATAAGAAAAGAAACCGTATAAGTTACTCGCATCACAACGCTGACCTTCAACCATTTGAGTGAATAAGTTATACTTCTTTCCTGCATTATATGTGGATAAAATATGCCAACAATTGGTATATTCTCGTATTTGAAAACCTTATCCCGCAAATTGAGTGTAATCAATAGGTAGCAAGAATATTAAGATACCCCAATTTGCGCGTGTATCTTATACAGGCATTCGGGTGCACCCACAAACATGGCTGTCAGAATAATAGGCGTCCGGAGATGACGGACCGGAGGTGGCGTCCGGACATGACTGAGTCCCCGAGCACCGTCTCGGGGGGCAGTCTTCCGTCCTTTGTCCTGACGGCCTTCCTGTATATAGAGAGATCTTGTGCCCGCATAATACTGT
>Ga0307516_10004539_pt1 | contig 17080 bp, 19 predicted proteins | sample 19_EM_MG_FD_203310 | JGI IMG/M metagenome (GOLD analysis project Ga0307516, IMG submission 203310) | Populus trichocarpa ectomycorrhiza microbial communities from riparian zone in the Pacific Northwest, United States - 19_EM | ecosystem: Host-associated > Plants > Roots > Unclassified | place...
ATGTGCGTCGTTGGCGCACTTGAAGAATTTCGCAATTCCGTTGTCGATGGAAACGATTATGCAAAAAGCGGATCTGATCATGAGTCGGTTCTTAATTAGCGGAGGCAACGAAATTGGTCCTAATAGTGAAGTGACTGAGAAGCGGATGTTTACCTGTGGCTTGTTGAACAAATACATGGCGGGCGATCAGTGCATGAGGTGGTTCGCTTCTGCCGAGTTCATCGCCACCGTCAGCCGCGTGTTGTCGAGAAGGCTCCACATACAAAAAACACGTTCAAGTGACCACAGCAGCACTATTAACGCAAGTCACTGCTTTTACCCATATCAGAGCCGGACTCTTGATATTAGCGGTGCGACATTTAACTTTCAAGATGACTCGAGGTGAGAAGCCGGGCCGGGCGTCTACTAGTACAAACCACTGCACGTTTCGAAGGGATCATTGAAAGGCTCAACAGCACTATCACAGCCGAACTCTCGATATTGCCGTGTAATATCTACGAGGACGCGGTTGCCTAGGGACCCTGACGCCCAACCTAACGCGTTCAACTGCCACTGGCAACCTGGATGGTGTTCATTTTTTATTTAGGGTCTTTACTCGGGCGACTTGCGGGAATGTGACTCGGATCAGTATAGGCACAGGCTTACAGCACTTTCATCAGCGGTGTGTCGTTTCTTCAGGCTGTGGAATTCACACCCTCTGCATCAGCCCCTCATTCAACTCATTGCACGTTTTGTAGGTTTTATTAACACAGCTTTAAGTAGCTTGTGAGTCAGTTCAACTTCCGTTATTCGCGGAAAGATGGCGCATCCTGATCACTACGACTTGGACATGTTTTCTTTAACACAGCTCTGATCTTACAAGGCGACGCATGTTCACGAGAGCTTCGAATTCAAGCGTCATTGAAGTTGGGACAATCACGAGGGGGGATTTTCACTGTCAGTGCAACGTGTGCTTCTCTTGAAACCACATCGTCATTATCACATGGATGATTGATGATAGGAGCAGCTCTGGCGAACGCCCGTAGAATGTAGTGGACGCGTGCTCGCAGCTTCAGGATCCCGTGTTTCTTTTCGGAGTGGTTCAATTCGGATCGTTGGTTGGTGCAGCGAGGTATGCGATCAGAGCTTTGGACGGAGTGGAGCGTCATTGAGGATTGGTTGTATTGACAGTGTGACGAGGGTTGGAAGATTCGTCGGGGAACAGTGGTGGATGTACGAGACTTGAAGTGCTGAGGTGTGTTCTCTGTGCTGAGCTTTTTGTGCAAAAGTATTTGATCTTCACGCCACAGTAAGATAGTTACGCCCACCCTTACTCGAAGGCTCTGGGTTGGATGTTTGATCAGAGGACTTACGAAATAAATAGAGCAGAAGAGGCACTCTCAAGGCCGTAAGGTTCGCATGTGGGTAGGTCCAGAAAAACCTCCTGATGCAAGAAAGCAACAAAAAGGTTTGACATAACCATAAAATAGGGAAAAGTGGCGCGGCAAGATGAAAAAAGTCGATGTATAGCTAAGTATGATTACTGGACGAAAAGGTGACCAGCCGACATTATATCGATGACCCTCCGGCGGTTTGTCAAGTTCGTACGTTGACTGTATGTACTGACGCAACAGAATCCAAGTTGGGGCGATCATCTTCAAGGAATTTCCGCGTTCTGCCCCGTCGACCTCATTGGACCGAATCGAATCCAAAGCAGATCGTTGAAGTTGCAAAAACCGGGAATGTTTCGTCGTTCACTGGAAGCTCATTCTTCTAAAACTTTCCCCAGATCCTCTTCAAAACCAGGTGATGAGTGACCAATATCAATCCAGCCGCCAAGAGCAGCATGGTTCCTGTTATAACCACACAACCCAACCCCGGCAGAATGACATAATCGCACGATTCACTCCACGCACCGGCATAATAACCCACAGCAGCGTACCCACGAGTCGCTCTATAGATAGCACCGGAAATCGGAGGGCCTGCTAGCGACCCAAACGCTCAAAGGCCATCGCCATCCCCGATCGCCGGCCCGCGTCTTCTATGGGGCCCAAGTCGAACAAGGGCATCTGGAAGGTCGATACGAAGGCGGCCGATGCATAACTACATGAGCAGTGAGAAGCAGTGAGAATTTTGCTTCAAGGCGGACAAGAAGATATGAAATCCCACCCATAAAGCGCAGCTATGGCGATAAACGCGCTCTGTGTCTCCGCAAGTGGCCAGGTGTAGGTGAGCAGAGCAGCCGAGACGATCATGGGGACCATGTTATTAACAGTTCCTGAAGCAGAAATGCGATATCAGTGCACTTCTCTATCTGACGGTTGGTTTAAAATCGAAATGACGCGTACCGGTTTTCTCAACAGTCAACCCGATGATCATACGCCCAATACCAGACCTAGCGTTCCCGATACTGACCAGGTAGAACGCAAAGTCGGGAGAAACGCCAGCGGATACCGCACTGATGGCAATGAAGGTGAATACTTTATGTCAAATCATCCTTGGTCGTCACTTTTCAGCTGGAATGATGTATTTATGTTGGCTTACGACTGTATATCCCAAGATATTTTTGGGAGGAAGCTGACGTCTCATCGTCAGGTTAGCGACAGTCAGGAGGCCGAGGATGATGGAGCCCAAGATGCGCATGGTCCATTGAAATCTGACGGTGTTCACCGGACGAATGAGACGATACCTGTGTGTTACTTACCCGACCATTGGGATGAGTCTCGGTGCCGCGATGGGGAACACGATGCCGCTAATGGATCCGCCCACAGCCGTAACACCCCAGGCTACCCCACGTTTCTTCTCGAACCAATTTCTGACGATGCCTGTCAGTGGACCGAAGCACACCCCACACGCCAACTGTGGGATGGGTTACTATGATGGAAACGCGAGAAACGAATGAGGAAGGGGAAGGGTGCGTACTCCGACCAGTATGCCATGTGATAGGATGAATTGCCAATACTCCTTGCACTCTGCGATGAGGAACGGTCCTACGACGAGCCCCACGCTTCCGAAGAAGAATGGGACTCGAAAGTGGCCTAAATCGAAGATGCGTCCCACGGCGACTGCGGGGAGGAAAACAAGAGCGTATTGGAGAGATCCGATCCACGCACTGCGTTCGATGAGATCGGTACACGTGGGGTAAAGGAAGATAAGTGAAAGTTCCGACATGTCTGAAGCAGAAGTGTCCTTTAACAGGGTCCGTTGGTAATATGCTTGGAATACCTGCACAAGAACATCGAAACGGGAGCAGGGATGATAAGAAGAATGGAAACCTACCCCCCACGAATTTATAAATCCAAAACTAATGAGAAACTGTGAGTTTCTTAATCACGTTAAAAAATGATCAAAATTACGTCGAGATGTTCGTACAGGTTGTCTGCACGAAACACATTACTCAAAGGATATTCCCTAGAAGTTATCCTGACTTACCCCAACGATTACTAACCATGCTGCTCTAAGCCCTCCATCGGGAAATGTGAGTGGTAGCGGTGAGCCTCAGGAGTTTCAGAGGACGCTCGGGGAAGGAAGGACTCAATCTCTTCCAAAGGACGGCGCGGAACAAACGGCAGATCAGTGATTACATATCATCTTGAACACCTCGGATCTTAAAGATCTTAAGTCTGGGTCTCCTCCGCACAGTTAGGTAACGCATTTGTACGCACGCTTAATGGCCCACGCTTGCTAAACATCTTTGGTTTCGAACAGATTTGTATGGGTCCATTCCTGCAGCAACATCATCTCCAGCACTTTCGCGAACTTGCCAAATATTCGAACACATACCAAATACAGACCGTGTGATCGGGCACAGTCTTCCTGGGCAATGATGTTTTACATCAATACACGTAACAGCGTCCCACGCGCGACGAAATGACTCGGGGAATAGATACAAGAGGGCAATGTGAGGTGCGACAATAGTAGGATACGATGAGGGGTATGGGGCTCGATGCCCGCGATTGTACAGAAAACATCGACGCGTCATGCATCTCCACAATCTGATTTAATATCATGACTTGAAGATTTGGCACGTGTAAAACTGAAGAGCTTCCATGCCGAAGGAAGATACCTGCTTCTTCTCTCGATTGATTGAATACCTTCGATGCACCGAGGCAAGCAAACGTATAGCTGATATTTCCGGAACGAGACGATTTGATGGACCGCCTTGTCGAATCTTCACGTTGTTCGTCCGGTCGTAATCGTAATTGAGACCACCATCGGGACACCTAGGCCAATTATCCCTGCCCTGAGTACGCGACACTTCGACGTAAAGATATACCTGGTCCACAACAGTGGCAGTAGCGATCTTGCTACCATAGGAAAATTTTGAAGCAGTTGGATCCCGATCCGTATTTCTACGAATCGATCGGACTGTATATCGAAACCGCATCCTGTGGATCGTAGCACATGCCTAGTCATTCAGAGCTGCGACCTATACAATGCGTGTCCATGTTAACGGTCCGAACGGGATTGAAATGAGGCACTCACGAAGTCGGACGCCACGTTGGAAATCCCACAACTACTCTTCGAGAAAGAATAGCCTTGCATAGACAGTTGAACTAGAAGAAGCGTGGAGTAGCGGTCACCTCAAGGCGCGAATAAGTACGATTTCCCCCCGACCTAAATACTTATGTGAGATGGATGAGGATGTCATGAAAACCATTCTGCAGTACGCCGTCGACCCTGAGTGCTTCTGCGGTGCACTTTCGACCTTCAGACCTCAGACCTTCGAGCTTTCAGTTCCATGATGAAGTTTTGCCAAGATGTCGCGGGGGCCATGAAGATTACCAATGAATGGGCGATAAATTTCTTCCAACCACGCGCCTTCGATCATAGGCAAGGCTTTGCTGGGAATAAAGAGCATGAGGGGTGAGGGAGCGACATGAATAGAAACCGCGACGTCCGAATGGGAAACACAAGAATCGCCAAATGCGGCAATAGGACCCTACCAAATCCCGTCGGCTGAACAACATATAAAAACCGGGTCGGGCCAACTGAACCCGCCCATATTCCAACATCCAAGCCTGTTAGTCAGGCCCGGACATGGCAATGACCCCTACACGCCCTGGGGTGAAAGGCTCATGGCCTGCCCAACAGTCAAAGCCTGTGAGTTTCAGGCCAGGACAAAAGCAGACTTACCGATGAAGGGGTCCTCCTGGGGTCTGGCTGTATCGCCAAAGGTACCGAGTAAAGAGGGATGAAAGAGATCGCTTTAAATTGTGAGGTTGCCGTCTGATATCGATGTTTACGTGTGTTGTGATGTTGAAGTCACTGGATGCACAGAACGATACTTGGCACCGAAATATTGAAAAAATATTGAAAAAGTATTTCAATTATTTTCAAGATTTTTTTCCCATCTCTTTCTTCGAAAGATCCAAAAAGTATTGAAAAGGTTTCCATAAAATATGTCCAAGCAAGGAAATTCTTCAGATAGCTTTTCAATATCTTGCCCATTTCTGAGAAAGAAAGACGCAAAAGATATTGTAATAATAATTGGACTATTTTTTCAATATTTTTTCAATACCTCAGCACCAAATATTGTTCTGTGCATCCAGTGAGTCTTGTCATGATCATCGATTGTAATCCTCACGCCATCGTTCCCAAATATAGATCCTATTTGGTGTCCTCCTTCAACTTGACGAACGATAAACGGATGAGAATTCTGAAGGACGAGCGACAAAAATCAAGATCTCGGTGGTGGGAAAAAACCATCAGCTCGATTTCAACTGGACTGCTTTGGCTCACTCTGGCAGATTCCGGCTCGACTTTTACTGAGACTCACCCAGCCAGCTGGCGAATCCCCGTTTGCCGCCGAGTGGTGATGAACATAGTCCACCCGCGTCCTCGGTGCCCCTGACCCTATCATTTTACCTCTTCGATTAACGCCGATCCGCGGCAATTGCGATCGACATCCACCCACGTCAGAAGCAGTCCCTCGTCCTCCCCATTCTAGCTTCATCATCCATCGTCGTCCTCCATCACTATCTCGATTAAGTTCATCTCTTTAGGCCCTTATGTACTTGGGGCTATGGGCTGGTTCTTGCGCCCTCATACCATGACCTCGACCTCCACCAACATGGACGACGTGGGTGCCGGCGCCGGCAGATGCGAGTTCCAGTCCTCCTGAAATGCAAGGACAAGGACGGCCATATCACCTGTATTGGCCTGTAGAGTTAATGTTCAGAACAGCCGTAAGTCGCCAATCATGGTTCACTATCCAAATTCACTTTGCAGAGGCTGACGACTTTTATCCACATGATGAACGAGCAGGTGAACACCCAGTTGTCGCGTTTGCACTCCAATACAACGGCTCTGCACATGATAAGAACCGGCGCTTCCAGCTGCAACTCTAGTAGCCCGGCCTTGCGAGGCGCGAGGTGTCTGTCTTCCGATTTATCCAACCTTGGATGTTTTGCTTGGCATACTTACTGAGAAAAAACCCACGCCAGACCCGAACCGGTGGTTACGGGTGCGGGTTTTGCCTCCGTGGCACAAAAATCTCGCACCCGTGTCTCGCCCTATCCTTGAACAAAAGGAAAAACTTGAACTGGGATCTGCCGTGCTTGCAACGGCCCACCCCCGCAGTATCTACTATCCATTTCTTGCATCTCGGGCAAAATGAACGGCCATTCCAATCTTCTCTTCGCGGCGCACGCAGCAGGAATGTCAGGTGGAAGTGTTTCCGCCCTGGTCGCGTTGATCGTAAGGGCTGCTAAGAGCATCGAGGCGGAATATGCGAAATCATCTACACCATCCGTGCCCTCGCTGGACGACCTCACGCCTCATCCATTGGACTTGCAGATCTCATCGGCCGCTTTAAGGCATGCCACTCAGATCCTCGAGGGTGCTTGTACTCAGCTGTGTGCAACCGTAGCGCGCCCCCAACATACAATCCTAAACGTGAGTTTTTTCATGAAGGTGGCTCCCATCCGACACTGACTCGCGATCTTCGAATTCTCAGCGCCTAATGCAGGTAAATAATGACACGGAGTGCAATTACGGAAAGCTACTCATTCTGGCCCGGGGATGTAGGTTCACGAACCTCAATGCTTGCATGTAGCTCTCACTTTGAAACTCCCTGATATTCTCATGGAGCAGCCGAACGGCATGCACATTGCGGAAATCGCGAAAAGGACCGGAGTAGACAGAGATAAGATCGGCCGGATCCTACGTCTTTTAGCATCCACGCATATCTTCCGTGAAGGTAGACTCTTCGCGCCTCTTTCACTGTACAGCGTTTGATAACTACTGTGCATTTTCAGTGAAGAGGGACGTTTTTGCGAACAATCGTCTGAGCATTCAACTCCTTGCCACAAACCCCTTGTCCAGTATAGGTTTAGTTTCGTGCGTTAGCCTAATGAGGTTTTCTTTGCTTTTTCTCCAAAGCTCACATTGGACACGATAATCAGGACCGAAGAAGTCACCAAGTCCGCCGTGGCGTTATCAGACGTTCTTCTCGATCCAAACTGGGGCCATTCCCGATCTCCTCGGCATACCCCGTTCAACAGGGCATATGGCACCTCCGAAACAGTCTTCGAATGGTACCGAGTACGTCTCTGCACTGCCTTTCTGTTTCTGTGATACCATATTTACTTCTGGGAGTGCAGAGTACGGACGAGGGTGCGAAGAAAGGCGCCCGGTTCGCTGTGGGAATGACCGGTTGGGAAAACGCGACCGAATCCGGCGGGGCAGTGACGATAGGTATGTTTCCTAGCTTGTAAGTAACGAGTGTTGAATCACCTTGCTTGTGATCAGACTTCCCTTGGAGGGAGCTCTCTCCGGGAACCACTGTCTGCGATGTTGGAGGGGGCATCGGCACCGTCATGATGCAGCTTGCGCACAGTTACCCACATCTTCAACTTAAATTACAAGACCTGCCAGAGCGTGTCATGCAAGCGGAGAACGAAATATGGCCAGAAGAGTGCCCGGAGGCTCTTCAGGACGGCCGAATTGAATTCAAGGGAATGGATTTTTTTGCGGAGTCGCCTATTAAAGGGTGCGATATCTACTACGTAGGTCAACTGTTCCTGCGATGGGCATTCATCTCACGCTCTTCACCCGGCAAAGCTGAAGAGCATCATGTACGTGAGTAAGATGACTGGTATCTTTCAAAAACTATGACACTGTTCAGCCATGACTGGCCTGACGAAGAATGCCTGAAGATTCTTCGCGGCGTTCGCAATGCCCTTAAACCCTCTAGTCGCGTCCTCATCCGTACGTAAAGCTTCTCCGCCCATAATACTGCCTCTTGACCAATACCCCGTAACTTAAGATGATTACGCCCTTCAATATGTTTCCCCAATAGTAGGAGATGAATTTGCCTTTGAACAAGCTCCTGAGCCTCTTCTTCCGAACTACGGCGTGGGGTGTATCCGCCAGTATAGGCTTGATTTGGTGATGATGCTTATGCTTAATAGCAAGGAGCGGACTTTGGAGGAGATCATCAAGATCGGAGAGGAAGCAGGACTTTCTTTCGTCAGGCTTTGGAATACGAGTGAATCGGGTTTATTGGAGTTCCGTTTGGCGATATGATCCTGGGGTTGGGGTGATCGCGAAGTGATTATAGATAAAGGAACTGTGTACCTCTCTCATTTGATCTCAAGGCACGAGACGTTAATGGATCGCCTTGTCGAATCTTCACGTTGTTCCTCCTACTATGTGCTCACAATGTAAACCACCGACGTTGAGCATACAGGAAGATGGATGTAATTATATATGCGTGCTTAAGTCTACCTATGTACAGAGAGACATGCGCGCAGAAACAGCGAGGGACCGTAACCTATATCATCTAGACACCTAAGATACTGCGATTATCCCTGCCATAAGTATCCAACACTCCGTCGTGGAGATATACCTGGTCCACAAGAGCGGCAGTAGCGGTTTTGCAACCATAGGATATTTTTTGAAACAGTTGGATCCCGAGCCGTTTCGCTACGAATCGATCAAGACTGGATATTGAAACCAAATGAGCCACTCACGAAGTCGGATGCTAAAGTTGGAAATCTCATAACTGGTCTTGAATAGATGATTGAAGAAGAGTGGAGTAGCTGCCACGTCAATGCGCATTTGAGTACGAAACCCCCCAAATACTTATGTGAAGTGGATGAAGATGTCATGGAAAATGATTCTGTAGCACGTCGTGAACCCCGAGTGGTTCTGCGGGGCACTTTCGACCCTTCAGAGAGTCAAAAGCAATTCAGACCTCAGACTTTCGAGCTTTCAGTTCCACTGACGTGACAAAGTTTTACCAAGATGTCGCGGGGGCCATGAAAATTGCCTATGAATGGGCGATAAATTTATTCCAACCACGATCGCAGGCAACCTGCACGCTGGCAAGGGATTGCTAGGAATAAAGAACATGAGGGGCGAGGAGGCGACACGAATAGAAACACGCAAGTCCAAATGGGAAACACAAAAATCGCCAAATCCGGCAAAAGGACTCACCGTCGGCTGAACAAAATGCAAAGACCAGGTCAGGCCAACTGAACCCGCCCATGTCCCAATGTGCAGGCCTGTTCGTCAGGCCAGGGAAACAAGTGTGACAAGGCAATGATCCTGTATGCCCTGGGGTGGGTGACTCCGAAAGGCTCATGGCCTGCCCGATAGTCAAAGCCTGTGAGTTTCAGGCCAGGAAAACAAGTAGACTTACCGAAAGGGGTCCTCCTGGGGTCTGGCTGTATCGCCAAAGGTACTGAATGCCTCACCCAATTGATCTAAAGAGGGACGAAAGAGAGTGGTCGTCGTCTGATGTTTACGTGTGTTGTGGTATTGCAGTCTTGTCATCGATTGCCATGTCGAGCGCAGTTGAGTGGGCGGTCTGGTCAAGACGACCATCAGACCCCTCCAACGCACCCGGTATCATCATATCCACCAACGCCAAACCACCTCCCGACATCATTCGCGATGCTCTCGATATCCCAACCCCGCCGCCTTCCCCTCCCCCCACCCTTCCCTCAGATGACACCGGCACCACCACACCCACGGAGACAGACACCCAGGAGCACACCCCCTTCTCTTCCAACACGTCTATCGACCTGAATGAGCCCGATGAGCCTCTAAAAGAAGAGATCAGAGAGGTGACGCAAGCCCCAGCTGCGCCTGCACCTGCACCTCCAAAAAAATCATGGGCGTCCCTCCTCCAACCGTCCGCCTCATCCTCGTCATCCCAGTCGAGACGAAACGCCCTTCCCACCTCCACCGTCGTCGGCTTCTCCGTCGCCGCCGCTTCCTCACTAGGCCCCACATCACCCTCACCAACACCCTCTACCCTGCCCTACACCAAAGCCCAACGGAGTGAGCTCCTTTCCCACCTGACCTCCGGACCCCCTCCACACCCCATTCCAAACAGCACGGCCGGCACCGTGGCCGACATACGCCCGCGTGGACTCATCAATGCGGGCAACATGTGCTGGGCCAATTCCGTCCTCCAAGTCCTCGTCTACTCTCCACCGTTCTACCGCCTCTTCCACGCTCTCGGTACAGCTGGGGTGCACCTCAGGGAAAAAGACCGGGAGGGCCAGAATAGAGAGTCGCCGGTTCCGCTTGTAGAAGCAACTGTGGAGTTTGTCAAGGCGTTTTCGGCGCGGACAACGGAGGAGGGGGCATCACTTGTGAATGGACGCGGGAAGATGAATGGGTATGCGAAAGGGAGGGGGAATGGAAAAGGGAAGGAGAGGGAGTGGGGTGGTGGGTGGGAGGAGTGGGGTGCTGAGTCGTTCCTCCCAAGTTATGTGTTTGATGCGATGAAGGAGAATAAGCGGTTTGATTTTATGCGGGTGGGTCTTTCGTCCTTGATGAAGAATTATTTTGACGCATATATGTGTTGTAGAATGGTCAACAGGAAGATGCGGAAGAGTTCCTCGGGTTCTACCTTGACACCCTCGAAGAAGAGTTGCTCGCACTTCATCAAGCGCTGGCCCCTACACCTCCACCTGCCGAACCGTTTGGTGGTGGGCAGAAGTTGAGTAACGAGGCTAGTGCTGTGGAGGAGACGTTGGAAAGCGCGGACCATGATGATGGGTGGTTGGAGGTTGGGAAGCGGAATCGAATGGTTGTTACTCGGACGGTACGTGTTCATAGAAAAATTCTTTTCGGTTTTTTCACATTTTATCGGATGGCAGATAAAAGGTGCCGACTCACCCATAACGCGGATATTTGGTGGCAAGTTCCGCTCGACACTGAGAGCGCCACAACAAAAGGACTCTGTGATTGTTGAAGATTGGAGGGCGCTAAGGTTGGATATACAGGTTCGTTTTTGTTCTTGCGTCGTTATTCGATTTTTCTCACTGTATTATCATCATCTTTCCATATGCTTCCCAATCTTTGCCATTCCCAACTCAACACCTCATTTAACCAGCACGACTCCATTCACACTATTCAAGACGCTCTTGCACACATCTCTTCTCCTCAACCGATCCAATTGTCCAACCCGTCGCGGCCAGGGAGCCAACAAGTGCTTATTGAGGCCCTGCCAGCGGTGTTGGTCGTGCATCTCAAGCGGTTTTGTTTCCTAGCCGATGCGGGCGGTTCTGGGGGAGAGAACGCAGCTGGTGGAGTGATGAATGGGAGTGTGGTCAAGGTGGGGAAACAGGTGCAGTATGGAAGGGAGTTGGTCGTTGGGCCGGGTATGTGGTCTTGCTTGTGAGAAGTCGGGATGCGCTAACAAAGTTAATTCTGTAGATGTGATGGCACCCGCGATACGCCGGTCACAAGGGGTCAAGTACAAGTTGTTCGGTGGTAGGTCTATTTTTGAATGTCGTTTTATGAACATGGCTTAACACTCTTCTGTGTATTTACAGTCGTCTACCACCATGGCCACTCTGCATCAGGCGGACACTATACCCTCGACGTCCTGCATCCGAATCGGTTCTCAAACGTACAACATGCCTCGACTTCACCTTCTCCGTCATCTCCTGGTTCTGACAAGCAGAAACTGCCAAATACAAGAGTTCCGACAATTGCTAATTTAAACCCAAAACCCTCGGATGAGGTGGACCGTGATTGCGACCATGACCCGCGAGAAGGGTGGATAAGGATAGACGACGAGTTGGTGTCTGATGTTCGTCCGGAAGATGTGTTGGGGTGTGGGGAGAGTGGATTGTCGGAGGAGGGCAGGTGTGCGTATCTGTTGTTCTATAGAAGGAGAGGATGAGCTATCCGTTTTTTTTCGGAGCCTGTAATGTGGATGAATGTAGAAGCACAGCCACCGACAATTTATGGGTTTCACCTGAATTGCGACGATGCCCTCCTTTCCTCGTCTCCCCGAAGGCATCTATAGCACCTACCGCCAATACAAACACAACAATCAAGTCATTCTCCAATGGGTACACGCGGCGGTCATCAAGATTCGTCAAGCCGCGTCGCAGGCGAGCTCGACATTCTCTAAAGGCAGCAGCAAAAAACCGAAAGGAAAAACGTCAAAGAACTCCTTCAAACATCGTGAAACGCCTGCAGATGGCGATTTATCCTCGCCGCAAGTTTCGTTCCGCGTTTTTCTCAATCTTGTCAAAGAGATTGCAGCAAGTGGCGCCGCGATACCTGCATCGTATCTTGCGCTGTTAAGTGCGACTATCAAGCAGAGGAAGTCGACCGCAGCGTTTTATTCGATGGATGCGGATGCGTGGAGGGGTAATGAGACGCACCGAAGGGCGATTGAGGTGTATGAGGAGGCGCTGGGTATTTTACAGAGGGCACAGGAGGCAACGAGGGGTGAGGAGGAGAAAGGCAAGGAGGGGGAATTGCAGCTAGTCCTGCACGGTGGCGACGAGGATGATGCGCTTGGATTGGCCGTTGCGCTCCAGCAGCTCACTATTGCTGTCCAGGAGGACGCTGCGAACGCCTCGGGATCTGGCAATGCGGAGGGGACCCTGGACAATGAGTGGATAAGGGATAACCCCCTCGTGTGCCCAGGTGGGGCTTCGAAGCGGAAGGCCAGGGTGTTCCCTCTTGAGGCGTATGAACTGGTCTTCGATGAGCCTGAACGTCCTGCGACGGGACCGGCTAGGGCCAAGAACAGGACCGAGGAGGCACAGTTGGCCCTGAGCTGCTTCATCCTCGACGTGGACCGCCTCCGTAGCGATTGCGCCTCCGTCTGGAAGACCGTCATTCCCTGCGGCACCACCTCCCGCATCACGGCATCGTTTGTGACGAACCACGCGGTGCACCTCGTCAAACAACTCGAATACGACCTCCTCGTCGACTTTCCCGAGTTTCAGGACGTGGAAGCGACGCAGAACCTCCTTGTTGAGAAGGTCGTTGGCGTGCTGGCGCCGTGGCCGGTCGCGCCGGAGACGACGCTATATAACGTCCTTGAACGCCTGATGACGTATACGTGGAAGGTCCTCAATGGGTTCAGTGGCGTGCTCGATAGCGCACCGGATTTCCCGACGCTCAAGGATGGGCACTTTGGGTACTTTGATCCGGACGCGGATAGGGACGCGATGTCGCCTGCCGAAAAGACGCGGGAGGACAGGTGTATCCTGGGCACGCACTTTCCTGATCTGGTGCTGATGTACCGGTCCAGGCGTCCCGGCCAGGACAAGGGGGATTTTTGGGCGATCATGGGTTGCCGAGGGAGTTTAGGCCGATGGTGATGGATGCGTCGAGGCCGCGGTCGTGGACGTTGTTGTTTTGCTGCCAGATGTTGCTGGACTGTGTGCATGCACGTCGGCGGTTCTTAAGGGCGGATCTGTCCGCGATGCGGACGTTGGCGCGGGAGCTGGGTGAGGAGGCAGATAGGTTCTTGGGGGATGGAATGACGTATGATATGGATATCATGGAGGGACCGAAGCGTATGTGTCACATAACGCGGGGGCGGGTGGTGTTCTGGGCGGAGACGGACCCGTTGATGGAGTTCAAGGTTACGAATGGGGTTGACAAGCTGAGCGCGCAGGCGACGCAGCGGGACTCGTTGGGAGCGGGGGGGTTCGTGCAGAGTGCGATGCATTTGTGGAATATGTTGAAGTGGACAGGGTAGTTGCCGCCGGCGCCCGAGTGTGAGGGAGCGGTTGTGCGTGTTGGGGACACGGGAACGACCTCGAGGAAGCGCGTGCTGCTGATGGATCATCTCATCGATGTGATTGGGGGATAAGGTTTTTTCGGGATCACCGCCCAAGGACAAGTTTCTCACCGGGTGTCATCTGATGCTCGGTGTGCGTCCCGAGGCGTTTGCGAGGGAGAAGAGGGGGACGAAGAAGACAGCAAAACCGGCACTTTATCGGGCGTCGAATGAGGCCGGGAGGGGGGTGCTCCCGGAAGTGAGCGATGCGTGGAGGCTGCACGACAACAAGTACGTGCTGCATCAAGATAAATTCCGAGCTGGTAAAGTCAGCTCTACGATGCATTCGCTGGAGCGTGTCAGGCGGATCGTCGAGTCTGAATTGGGTCAGGGAGACGTGGAAGACGATGGTTTGGCCCGAGGTGGACCGCTGTTGAATTTAAACGTTCTGAAGATCCACCAGCTTTGTGTCCGGGTGTTCTCCGAGTTGCAGGCGCTGCGTCCGGAATTTGAGAGGGTGTATCCGTTCTTGCAATACGATGGGCTCATCCCGACTCAGATCCAATGGCCGATGATTACTGGATGGATTGCACGAAGTGTGGAGGTTACCCAGGATGGGAAGCTGGATCGGAGGTTATTGTTGAAGGCGGGGGAGATTGTGCAGAGGGTTTTGGGAACGAAGGAGACGACGTTTTATGTGATGCACGAGGAGAGTGGGGAGTGAATTGCAATTGAAGAGGGGGACGCGGGTAAACTGGAGGATTGTCCCATGCTAATACACTAGTTGTGATATTGTACGTTACCTGCTGTATAATGAAGAGTACCTTGGAATGCATATCTATAGAATGCGTAAATATCGACTCAGATTTTGTTCTGATGTGGCGCATTATCAGAATTGAAGCCAAGGGATAGGTATGCATTTTTAAAACTATACGAAAGCCCACTCAACAACGAACTAGACAACAAGATATCCAACACATCAGGACCCGAGCGAGCGATAAAATCAGCAGCCATCGTGCTTGTCGTGGTGACTTTAATAACGATGCTGATTGTGATGCTTGTGATAACCGTGACGCCAGTAGTGCTTCTTGCCGACTTGTAGCCACGTTTATAACCCTTCTGGTATCCTTCTCAAGCGCTTTCAATGGTTATAATCATCCTTGTGACAGTGGTCGTCGTAACAGTTGTCCTTATGATAGCGGCCGTCGTCACTTTGTCGTGGCCTGACAGACAGTGGCAGGGCGTCGTCAGCAAATTAAGATAAAACTTATCGCTCGCGGAGATGTTCCTCAACTCCGGGGGGTCAGAACATACTCGTAGTATTGCCATGAGAACTGAGTGTGGATGAAGCCCTTGGATGTGAGGCTCTGTAGGGCGTCGATGACTTGGAGGTTAGGGACATCAGGCTTCGGCGTTGAAGGCCCTTTTGGTGATCAATAGACCGCTAAGAGCTCGAGCCCGGACTACCCACCAGCCGCTCTTTGTTCAGGAATCTAAACCCAGAGACTCGGAAGTTAGTAGGTCTCCGCAATCGCGGTAGCAGTCGTGCCGGTGGGACAAATACGTTCGTAGTCAAATTTCGACAACCGGAGACATGTCGACAAGGGCATCCACATATATAGCTCCACCAAATCGCGTGCCGATCGACGATGCTTATCGTCGCAGACTTCCTTGCATTCGAGGAGCTGCCCTGCTATCGTGTCCCTGGTTTTAACGTGTAAAGCATTTTCAACTTGGAGCTCCTGAAGACTTGGATCGTGCGGATGAACCCAGCAGCGCGCGGTAGTTAAATTCGGCTGAGACATGAAGTCAAACTCACAAAGCACACATCGCCCGGTCACCTGGTCCACTTCATGTCCTGGAGCGTGAGGTGTCGTTCGAGTGACAGGTTTAACTTGGTCCTGACGAGATCATGAGCTACAGTGACGGGAAAAAACGAAGGATCAGCCCCCTGCAAGGGCGACGACTATGGCTACCACGCACCACGACGACAATCGTTCCATGCCGGCAGGAAAGTTGCTTCACGTAGACGGGCGATTGACGTGTGTGTGCAGAGAACGAGGCGATGAGAAATAATTCGATCTCTGTGGCGTTGGAGCATGGACATGTCTGTTTCAAAATAAACGTAACTCGGGCTCGAGCTCTTTCGAGGGGAAGTCGCGGGGTCCGACTGCTACGCATGTTTGAGTATCTATAATATTAATAAAGTTTAGATGAGGTTTGGCTGATTTCCTCAAAGTGCGAGAGATAATTTGCGGCTTACCGCAAGCCATGGGTAGTCTTCTGGGCGTCTCGCTCGTCCAGACGACAGATACTGAGAGTCGACAACTTGATTTGTGTGGTTGACGCATGCCAGTTCAAACATTCACGTGCCACCATACTCATTTAATTGCAAGTTACTTGAAAGCGTCATTCATCAGGTATCCCAGGATCTAAACAAGCCCTCACGAATGAGAATGGGGAATACAGCTTCGGGCTAGGAGTTTGAGAAGGGCTTTGAATGCATGAAGGAGTTGCTGGAACTTTGGTGGGGTCGGTTAACTTGTGAGTGCATGCCTTTCCTGTAACTCCTTCAAAGGTTCACGCGTTCACTTTTCCTTGCGACACAGATATTTTTATATGATCTCTTTCGAACGGACTACTTGATGGGCTGGCACGCATATTCTTTTCAATGTTGTGTTCACTTTTCCTCGATGTTTTTTCGTGTGCTGTACAGTCCCACATGCACAATTCACTTGGGTTCTTGACGGTGACCGAAAGATCAAGCCCGAGCTGCACAACCTCTTAAATTTCGCAAAACGCATTCCCCATCAGAATGACAGCCGGAACAGTCATGAGACCGGGCCTCCCATCAACGAGGCATCGCCACATCCTGTCATAGCCATTATCGCAGGCGAAGATTTATCGGATTGTCTGTTACACCCACCGTCAGGAAGCTCTCGAGTAATGTTGAGCACTAGACGTGCAGATGACGCCTTTCCACTTGGATGGCCGGGGTGCTTACCTCCAGGAAATCAAAGCAGTGGACCCTCGACGGTAAACATCGTTGGCGGGTCTATCATCGACGTGGTTGGGGACTATCACAATCACGGAGATGTTTTAAATTTT
>Ga0307516_10004540_pt1 | contig 17080 bp, 17 predicted proteins | sample 19_EM_MG_FD_203310 | JGI IMG/M metagenome (GOLD analysis project Ga0307516, IMG submission 203310) | Populus trichocarpa ectomycorrhiza microbial communities from riparian zone in the Pacific Northwest, United States - 19_EM | ecosystem: Host-associated > Plants > Roots > Unclassified | place...
TGTGCCACACACCGTGGTGGCGCTGCCGATGATGGATATTTCGTCTACCGAGATTCGCGAGCGCATTGCTGCGGGCTTGGGGATAGACAATCTGGTGCCCGCCGCCGTGGCAGGCTATATTGATCAACACCGCCTCTACCGAGGTTCTCCTGGGAGCTGAATGGACATCCGTAAACTGCAACGCGCCATCGTCGATGGTCTGGAAGACGTGAAAGCACAAGGCATTCAGGTCTACGACACCGAGCATCTGTCACCACTGTTCGAACGAGTGGTCATTGCCTCCGGCACATCGAACCGACAAACCAAGGCGCTTGCCGCCAGCGTGCGCGATGCCGTCAAATCCAAAGGCTTTCCGGTGCTGCGCACCGAGGGCGAAGACAACGGCGAATGGATCATCGTGGACTGCGGCGCGGCCGTCGTGCACGTGATGCAGCCGGCCATCCGCGACTACTACCACCTCGAAGAGATCTGGGGCGACAAGCCGGTCAAGCTCAAGATCGACATTGCGCCGGCCAAGCTGGTGAAGGCCGCCGAGCCGGACAAGCCTGCGGCCAAGAAAGCGGTGACCAAGAAGGCACCCGCCAAGAAGGTGGCGGCGAAGAAAGTGGCTGCCAAGGCAGCGCCGGCCAAGAAGGCGGCTCCTGCCAAAAAGGCCGCCCCCGCGAAGAAGGTGGCGGCGAAGAAGGCACCGGCCAAGCGCGCCGCGCCGACCAAAGCGGTGGTGACAAGAACCGTGGGCGTCAAGAAGAGCGCAGCGCCCGCCAAGAAGCCGGCGGCCAAGAAAGCTGCGCCGAAAAAGACCTCCACCCGGGCGTGAAACTCCTGCTGGTCGCCGTGGGCCAGCGGCAGCCCGCCTGGGCTGAGACGGCCTATGACGACTTCGCCAAGCGCTTTCCGCCGGAGATGCGCCTGGAGCTCAAGGCGGTGAAGGCCGAGACGCGTGGCTCCAAGACGGCGGACCAGCTGATGGCTGCCGAGGCGGGCCGCATCGAAGCCGCGCTGCCCAAGGGCGTACGGCGCGTGGTGCTCGATGAGCGCGGCGACCGGCTCACCACGATGCAGCTGTCGGCACGCATGAAGGCCTGGATGCACGACGGGCGCGACGTGGCGCTCGTGATCGGTGGCCCCGACGGGCTCGATGCCACTTTGAAGCAAAGTGCCGACGAGACACTGCGTCTTTCGGACCTGACCTTGCCGCATGCCTTCGTGCGCGTGCTGCTCGCCGAGGCGCTGTACCGGGCCTGGACGGTGATGGTCAATCACCCGTACCACCGTGAGTGATTTCATCTACCTCGCTTCGCAGAGCCCACGGCGAAGGCAACTGCTCGAGCAGATCGGCGTGCGGCACGAGCTGTTGCTCGCCGGGCCGGAAGAAGATGCCGAAGCACTAGAGGCTGAGCGCGCTGGTGAGTTGCCGGCCGATTACGTCCAGCGTGTCACACGTGCCAAGCTGCATGCCGCCAAGGCGCGGTGGGCGTTGCGAGGCTTGCCGCCTGCACCCGTCCTGTGTTCCGACACCACCGTCGCGCTGGGACGCCGCATTCTGGGCAAGCCGGTAGATGCGGCCGATGCGCGCAACACCCTGTCCTTGTTGTCCGGGCAAACGCATCGGGTGATCACGGCCGTCGCGGTGGCTGCGGGGAAGAATGAAGCCCTCGCGGTGAACATCTCGCATGTTCGATTCATACCGATCACGCGTCGACAGATCGATGCCTACATTGACAGCGGCGAGCCCTTCGGCAAGGCAGGCGCCTATGCCATCCAGAGCAGTGCAGCCGCCTGGATAGCCCATATCGACGGGAGCTACTCCGGTATCATGGGTTTGCCTCTGTACGAGACGGCCCAGCTGCTGAAACAAGCACGCGTGAAGTTCTAGCGCCGTTGTTGTCCGCGCACACAAGAGACCCGTCCTTCCATGCAAGACATCCTCATCAACTGGGCGCCCCAGGAAACGCGTGTAGCCGTGGTCGAGAACGGCGCGGTGCAAGACCTGTATGTCGAGCGCACCCTCGAGCGCGGCTTGGTTGGCAACATCTACGCCGGCCGCGTGGCGCGTGTTCTGCCCGGCATGCAATCGGCCTTCATCGACATCGGCCTCGAGCGCGCCGCCTTCCTGCATGTAGCCGATGTGCATGTGGCCGGTGCCAACGGCGGGCGCCTCGAGCACGGCCCCGGCGTGCCGCCCCCACTGCCCATCGAGCGACTGGTGTTCGAAGGTCAGACCCTTACCGTCCAGGTGATCAAGGACCCGATCGGCACAAAGGGCGCCCGCCTGTCGACGCAGATCAGCATTGCCGGGCGCATGCTGGTGTTCCTGCCGCAAGACGACCACATCGGCATCTCGCAAAAGATAGGCTCGCACGAGCTGCGCGAGCAACTGCGCTCGCGCATGAACCTGTTGGCCGGCAAGCCAGAAGAGGGCAGTGGCGCCACGTACGTCGGCGGTGGTTTCATCCTGCGAACCAATGCCGAAGATGCGACCGACGAAGAGCTGGCCGATGACATCGCCTACCTGCGCAAGACCTGGGGCGCCATCCGCGAGCGCAGCTTCAAGTCGCCACCCGGCTCCCTGCTGCACCAGGACCTGAGCCTGGTCGAACGCGTGTTGCGCGACTTGGCCAACGACTCCACTCAATCGATTCGCATCGACTCCCGCATGCAGTTCGACCAGTTAGTGACCTTCGGAACCGAGTTCACGCCCGGCTCGGTGGCCAAGCTTGTTCACTACAAGGGCGAGCGGCCGATCTTCGATCTGTACAACATCGACGAAGAGATTGCGAAGGCGCTGGCGCGCCGCGTTGACCTGAAGTCAGGCGGCTACCTGATCATCGATCAGACTGAAGCGCTCACCACCATCGACGTGAACACCGGCGGCTACGTCGGTGCGCGCAACTTCGACGACACCATCTTCAAGACCAACCTCGAAGCCACGCAATCTATTGCGCGGCAGCTGCGCCTGCGCAACCTGGGCGGCATCATCATCATCGACTTCATCGACATGACGCGCGAGGAGCACCAGGCCACCGTGCTTACCGAATTGCGCAAGCAGCTCGGGCGCGACCGGACCAAGATCACCGTTAGCGGTTTCACCCAGCTCGGCCTGGTGGAAATGACCCGCAAACGCACCCGCGAATCGCTGGCCCACATGCTGTGCGAACCGTGCCCCATCTGCGACGGCAAAGGCCAGGTGAAGACACCACGCAGCGTGTGCTACGACATCCTGCGCGAGATACTGCGCGAAGCGCGGCAGTTCAATCCCAAGGAATTCCGCATCGTCGCTTCGGCGGCGGTGGTGGAGATGCTGCTCGATGAAGAGAGCCAGCACTTGGCGGGGTTGAGCGACTTCATCGGCAAGCCGATCTCGCTGCAGGCCGAGGCGGCGGGGTCGCCGGAGCAGTACGACATTGTGTTGATGTGAAGCTGATGGGTCTTTTGCAGGGCCGCGCGTTGCGGGCGGACGACGAATTTCGACGGATCATCGTGATCGTCACCCGGCAGATCGGCGATGTGCTGCTGACGACGCCACTGATCCATGCTGCGAAGCAGCGTTGGCCCGCAGCGCAGATCGACGTCTTGGGTTTTGCAGGCACGCTCGGCATGCTCAAGGGAAACGCCGATGTGTCGAATCTGATCGAAGTGCGTCCGGATTCAGGCTGGAGCAGCTCGGTGCCCTTGATTGCTCGGCTCTGGCGGCGCTACGACCTGGCCTTGATCGCGCAGCACACCGATCGCGCTCATCTCTACGGCTGGTTCGCCGCTGGCGCGCGCAGTGGGCAGGTTCCGGAGAACCGGCGTTCCCGGTGGAAGACTGCACTGCTGGGGCATGCCGTGCCTCTCGGTGTAAAGCACACGCACGTGGTGATCGAGAAGATGCGCCTGCTCTCACCCTGGCTACCACAACTCCCAGAGCCCAGGGTGCAGCCTCCTCCATCGGCACCATTGCCGCCAGAGTTGGTGGCAAAGCTTGGCCCCCACTACACGGTAATGCAGGTGCCTTCGCTTGTTCACTACAAGCAATGGCCTGTTCGGCACTACGCCCAGCTGGTTCGTGACTGGGCAGCCGCGCAGGGGCACCCGGTGGTGTTGACCGGCGGGCCCTCTTCGCGCGATCGGGCCATCGTCGACGGGGTGATGACCTTGAGTGGCGATGCCGCGATTGACGCGGCCGGGCAGCTCGACTTGAACCAGATGGTCACGCTGCTGTCAGGTGCGTCCTTGTACATCGGTCCTGACACGTCGATCACGCATCTTGCAACGGCTTGCGGCATTCCGGTGGTTGCGCTGTTCGGCCCGACCAACCCCAGGCTCTGGGGACCATGGCCTGTCGGATGGCCGGTGGAGCAGCCGTACGAGCGAAGCGGCGTGCGGCAGCAGCGCCGGAACGTCGTGTTGCTGCAGGGAGAGCAGGCCTGCGTGCCGTGCAGCCGGGAGGGCTGCGACCGTCATCGCGACAGTCGGAGCGAATGTCTGGAGACGATGATGCCGGAACGTGTGATGGCCGAGGCAGCCTTGCTTGTCGGCACCGGCGAGTCAGCGATCAAGCCGCCTTGATGCTGCGATACGGCGCAATGAATTTGCGGTCTTCCAGCCAGCCATAGCCCGACAGAACCGACATCCGATCGCGCGCGTGCTGCACCTGAGTCAGCAGCGAGGGGCGCACCCAGCCTCGATCCACGTGCTCGCGGATCTCGTCGACGGAAATGAAGCCGTCCTCCACCGCTTCGATCAACTCGTGGACCCACAGGTGGCCGTTGCGGTTCTTCGCGTACACCCACGGTTGCGTGCTCATGTCTGTGTAGTGCAGCAGGCATGTGACACCCGGTTCATGGTGCTCAAGCGAATTCCATGTCGGCGGGATGGCCGCTCTCTGTGCGGGCACCAGCGCCATGTCGTACATGAGCTGTTCGTAGCTGAGCGTTCCGCTGTCGAGCAGGTCGATGATCTTTTCCGGCGTCCAGTCGAGTGCGCCGCAGTCGAGCAGCATGACGCTGAACTGTGGGCGCCGCGACGTGTTGTCTGCCGGTTGTGCCGCCAGCAGGTGTGCGCCGTCGAAAGGAATTGTCCATAGCCCCCGAATGTCGCGGAAGACCTGCATGTCTGAATCGAGGTAGATGGCCCGGCCGCGGTGCCCCGCAATTTCAGGGATGGTGAAGCGCTGGAACGAAAACGGCGTTCGCGGGTGGTTCTTCGGGTTCTTCGGTGTCGCGAAGCGAATGTCGAAGGTATGCAATGGGACCACTTCGACGCGCATGCTCGCGTGCCGACGGATCGAGTGCTCGAGCACCCGCACCGACAGCATCTGCTCCTGCTGGCTACCCACGTACACGCGGATGGGAGATTCGATGTCGAGCGGCGCGTAGTCGACCCCGGTGCTCATCAGCGTGCGTGCGAAGCCCTGAAATTGCACGTCGTAACTGGCCTGGCCGTTGTTGAGACGGGTCTGGTCCTTGAGGTCGGTGAACGAACTGCCGTACGAGACGCCACCATCGATCCCCAGTGACCGAACGGTCTTGACACCGGCCAGCGCGAGCAGGTTCAGCGCGGCTTCTGCACTGAAAGCCGCGGCGCGCACCATCGGCCCGGGGCCGTACCGCTTCTTCGATGTGGACAGGTCATACCAGAGCAGCCGGCCCTGCGCTTCGAGCCGCTGCAGCACCGGCATCTCATTGACCCAGTGTTCCAGCGTTTTCTCGCCCAACAGATTGCCGGTGTGTGGAACCCATGGCATCACCAGCACCCCCGCATGGCGCTCGATGGCTTCCGCGCAAGGAGCAATGACCTCGATGTCGATCATGTGCGCCACGTCGACAGGACCTTCGCGGATGACGTGGTTGAGGCTCAGCTTGGCGTAAGGGGATAGGTCGAAGGTATGGCGCTTGTCGAACGACGGACCTTTTCCCAGCATCAGCCAGGGCTGTGCCGGATCTCGGCCTTGCTTGAACCAATCGAAAAAACTATTCATGTGTTGCTCCGCACCTGAGATCACAGCACGTGGCCGCGTGCTTCACGAGGGGATTTTGTCCGCGACAACGAGGCACGTCATTGGGTACGTTCGTCGTTGCAGGCGTTTAAATAGCTTGCCAAAGAGACGTGCGCGTCGGTCTCGCAGACCAAGAGCCTCTGCGAAGAAAGGCGAAAGATTGATCTGGTTGATATGAGCTTTCAACCTGATGCGAAAGCCGCTCTGAGCGACCAGTTCAGCAATGGAGTCGACATCCCAGAAGTTGACGTGGGTACGGTCGATCCAGTGATTGAAGATGATCCCACTGCCACGCATGCCCGGCGTGAGATCGCAGTTGGGAACAGTCAATATCAGGCCTTGCCGGCAAACTCGAAAGTATTCGGCCATCGCTTTGCTGGGATCCGGCAGATGTTCGAGTGTCTCGAAAGAAAGAATCGTGTCGACGGCGTTGTCGGGGAGCGTTAGCTGCTGGGCATCCGACACACTGAACAACTCGGGGCGGGCAACCCAGGCATCAAACGTTCGGTAGTCCACGCCTCGGATTCGCAGACGATCTGCAAGATGCAGCACATAGGCCCCATTCCCGCAGCCAACGTCCAGAACTTCGCCGCCAGCGTACTCAAGGATAGCGGCAAGGCGTTCGGGATTGAGGCCACGGGCGGCGTAGTCCGGATGAGAAGATAAGGCCGCTGGTGCTTTCATACAGTCTCAGGAACCGTTTCTGATGCACTTTGAAGACCCATCCGAGCGCCCACGTTGGCGGCGAAATCATCCCAACTGCAATGCTGCACCGTCTCGTGCACATTGCATTCGACGGTGAATGCTCGCTCGATCAGCAGACAGACGGTTTGGGCAGTCGCGCCGACATCGAAGATGAAGCCGCTCTCGCCGTGTTTGATGATATCCGGCGCGAATCCTGTGTTGCTCGCGACCGGAACAACGTTCGACATCATGGCCTCGAGCAGCGGGATAGGCCCGCCTTCAAGTTCCGAGGCCGATACGAACACACTCATCTGTGCGTAGTAGCGCGGGTACTCGGTGTAGTCTGCTTCGATGTATTCGAAGTTGCTGAGCGATGTCAGTTCCGCAAAACGGCCGTACCTCTGCCAGCCCCGTCCCAACAGGAGGAATTGGCGGTGTGGCAAGAGGCGAACGATATCGAGAATGAGGTCTGGCGACTTGCGCTCGTAGAACGCTGAGCAGAAGCCTACTTTGCCGTCTGGGCTCCGCACATGCGGCTGATAGTGCCGTGGGTCAGCTGCGCCCACTTCGACGCTCAGTTTGTGAGCCTCGACGCCGAGGTTGGACAACTCGGCGCTGAGCGCGCGGTTCATGCAGATGACACCGTCGCTGCCGTTGAGAAGCTTGCCAAGCATGGCATTGTCGATACCGTGTTTGGATGGGTCCAGGTGGGTCGCGAAGATGAAGCTTCGTGCCCGGTAGGCAGGCGACATCAGGGACAAAGCCTGGATGTAGTACATGTAGTGCGAGAAGAAGTAGCGGCGCGAGGGCGGCAACTTCGTGCCGGCTGGGCACAGCCGTACCGCGGCGCCCGTCAACCGCGAAGCGATCTCACGGCAGATCGCGTCGAGGATCCAGCCCTTGGCGTTAAGCGGTGCGGTGACGAAGACCACATCGACTGGTGCCTCGTTCTTGTCGATGCGGGCCATCGTGCGACCGAGCAAACGGACGAAGCGGTTGACGGTCGCCGAACTGAAGAAAGAAAGGCGCATGGATCGCCGATGCGTGCTCATGCCAAAACTGCCATGGCAGAGGTGTTGAAAGAGGCAGGTTGATCAAAACCGGAACGCACAGATCGATGCCTTTCCTGTGCTGAAGCACCATAAGAGTCATTCGCCATAGCCAATACGCAATCGCGTGCTTCCCACACCCCAGAACTTGCGCCAACGCCACGACAGTGGCACCCGCCGAGGCGGATTCAATGCGGCTCGGCCGAGCGTTCCCCAATTCGGGGATTCCAACAGGCCGCGAAGATACTCTTGCTTCGCAAGTTCGGGCTCAAGAGCCTCTTGCACCCTTGAGAGAAATGGCGTGTGTTTAGCATCGGACAGTAACTGCTGCAACTCGGCCAGATGCCTGCGGTTCTGCACCCCCAGCCGGCGCAGTCGATCTGCTGCGCTGGGTGATGGCTGGCGCGCTGACGTACCGCCGCTGCGGTAGCGCACCAGCGGTTCTGGCAGTGTGAGGGCCTTGCCGGCGCAGATCGCGCGGAACACAAGAATCTGGTCTTCGTAGGCGATGTCGGGCAAGAGGGGGCCGAAGCGATCGAAGAGACGCCGGGTCCAGGCGTGAGCGGCACCTATGACATACGGTTTGCGCGCCAGCCAGTCATCGAGGCTTCGCCATTGAGCGAGGTCATCGACAGCGATTGTTGCCCGCAGCGTGCCGTTTTCATCCATGGCGGTCAACGGGGTGGCGATGAGGTCGAGTGTGCAGTCGGACTGCATCCAGGCTTGTTGCAACCGTTGCACGCGTGTGGGCTCGGAGATGTCGTCCCCGGCCGCGACGACCAGAAGCTCTCCGCGGCTCTCTCGCACCAGCGTGTTGATGTGCTCGCCGATGCCGAGGTTGTGCTCGTTTCGCCGTGCAACCACGTGGTGAGGGCCGCGGTAGTCGCGTGCCAATGACGCCATCTCGTCAAAGGTACCGTCGGTGGAGGCGTCGTCAGACAACAGGATTTCGAGCGGCGAGCCTTCCTGATTCAGCACCGACTTCACTGCTTCACGAACGAGCGGACGTTGGTTGTAGGCGAGGAACAAGACACTCGTCGTCACAGCCATGAGTGCCTCGTGGATGTCGTTCGAGACGATGTCACAACAGCCGCCAAGCCTGGTTCTCGCGCAGCATGTGCAGGCTCATGCCATGGCGTGCCTTTTCGGCGGCGGACCATTCGGTCGTTTCCCGACGCTGCTGCACCTTGAACCGCTTGCGCTCCCACCATCCCATCCCCATGCGGCGATAGGCATGGCGATGGTCTCCCAGCTTGTCGATCTGCTGTTCGCGTTTCATTGCGGACTGGGTGATGGAGCCGAAGTGGTGGAACACCGAACCTCCGACGGTACCGACAGGGACGCCGGCGCGCAGGCAGCGCACGAGATATTCCTTGTCCTCATGGCCCCACATCAGCCGGTCGGTATCGGGGTAGCCGATGCGATGAAATACGTTGCGGCGAATGGCAAAGCACACGCCGTGGAACCAGCCGCGCCGCAGTTCGTCTTTCATGGTGGCCGAGTAGCCGGGCGCGAATGCCGCGAAGCCGTAGTCGTCGGGACCTTCGAGCAGTGAGGGGCTCACGACATCCAGTTCATGGCGATCCGCCGCGTCGAGCAAAGCGTCGATCGCGTTCGGGCCGGCCAGCACGTCGTTGTTGAGCAGCACCACCCAGTCACCTTCGGCGAGGTAGCAGCCCTGCGTCCAAGCACCCCCGCAGCCGAGGTTGACGGCGTTGTGCACCGAGCGTGCGTCCTGCGTCTGCGCGAGCCATTGCGCGGTGGCGTCGGTACTTGCGTTGTCGATCACCAGGATGGACTCGGCGGGCACGCCAGTGGCCCGCAAGCTGGCCACGCATTGCTGCGTGTAGTGGATCTGGTTGAGTACCGGGATGACGACGGTGTAGCGCATGGGGCAGCCTCAGTCGGTCGTGACGAGACGGTAGTGCTTGTGGCTCAGGTCGAGACCGAACCAGCGCTCGAGCGTCATTGCGTGGCGGTGCTTCCGTTCCCGGGCTGTCGGCATGTGGTTCGGATCGGGTGCAAAGTGCTGTTCGGCCTCTTCAGCCAGCCACTGCTGCATCACCTTCGGGTGGCTGCCTTCATAGGGGCGCAGCGACTGCCCGTCGATCTTGCCGTAGTGCACCTGCGGTGCACCATGCGACCAGTACTTGCTCACCTGGTCAAGCTTGGCTTGCATGTACTCGGTGCGGCGAACATGGCCGTAGTGGTAGATGTGCGCGTTGGCGAGCGCCGCGTTCGGGTTGCGGCCGTGGCGGTGCTTGTTCATCACCACCCAGAACTGCCCGTCGGGTGCGTAAGTGCGGATCGTGTTGCGGATCAGCCGGCACTCACGTCGATACCATGCCGGACTCACGGCCAGCCAATGTGGTGAGCCGTAAAAGTGCAGGTAGTCGAACACCAGGGCTTCGACCTTCGGGTTGCCGTGGTGCCGGTCGACAGAGGCACGGATGACGGCCAATTCGTTCTCGTGCAAGACCTCGTCGCCTTCGAGATAGAACGCCCAATCGCCGGTGCAGGCGTACTGCGCAATCATCTTCTGCTGCGCATACACGAAACCACGTTCTGCCATGCGCTCGTTCCAATGGGTATCGATGAGCCGGATCTTCGGCTCGCCGATGGCCAGCAGGCGCTCGCGCGTGTCGTCTTCACCCGCACCGATGGCGATGATGAATTCGTCCACCAGCGGTAGCAGCGACTTGATGGACGCCTCGAACGGGAACCCCAGCTTGACGCCGTTGCGCAGAAAGGTGAAGCCGCTGATGGAGGCGGTCATTCTTCTGCGGCCACGGGGCTCGACCCGGTTTTGAACTGCAGCGAGTGAAGGTGCGCAAACAGGCCACCGAGGGCCAGCAGTTCGGCATGTGTGCCCTGTTCGACCACTCGGCCGCCTTCCAGCACCAAGACCCGGTCAGCCGCCTTGATGGTGGACAGGCGGTGAGCGATGACAAGGCTGGTGCGACCTTTCATCAGCCTGTCCAGCGCCTCCTGCACCAGGCGCTCGGATTCGGAGTCGAGCGCCGACGTGGCCTCATCGAGGATGAGGATCGGGGCATCCTTGAACACGGCGCGGGCGATGGCGAGGCGTTGGCGCTGGCCACCTGAAAGCTGGTTGCCGTTGTGGCCGATTACCGTGTCCAGCCCCTGCGGCAGGCCATCGACGAACTCGAGCAGGTTGGCTGCCTTCAAGGCCTGGCGGACGGCGTCGCGGTTCTGGTCGCCTTCGACTTCGGCTCCCAGTGCCACATTGGCGGCGATGGTGTCGTTGAACAGCACCACGTCCTGGCTCACCAGCGCGAACTGCCGCCGCAAGGCCACGATGTCCCATTCGGTCAGCGGCTTGCCATCGAGCAGGATTTCGCCGCTGTCGGGCTCGAGAAAGCGTGGCAACAGGTTGACGAGCGTCGTCTTGCCGGCGCCCGAGGGGCCGACCAGCGCCACCGTCTCGCCCACTTTCAGATGCAGAGTGACGTCAGCGAGTGCCGGAGACTGGTCGCTCTTGTACTTGAGATTGACTTGGCGCATTTCGATCTCGCCGCGGGCGCGACCCGGGGCGAAGCTGCCGCCGCCCTCAATCGGCGCATCGTTGATCAGTTCCACTCCACGCTCCAGTGCCGCCAAGCCGCGCGAGACCGGGCCGGTGACTTCGGACAGGTGCTTCAGGGGGGCCAGCAGCATCAGCATGGCGGTGATGAAAGAGACGAACTCGCCAGCCGAACTGCCCTGCGCGCTGCTCTGCCACAGGGCGGCGACCACCACCGCCGACAGCGCACACGCCGAGATGAGCTGCGTGATGGGCGTCATGGTGGCTGCGGCCATGTTCGACTTGATGGACAGGCGCCGCAGCTTGTCGCTGCCCCGGGTGAAGCGGCGGGTCTGCGAAGGCTCGGCGCCGTGCAGGCGCACGATGCGCCAGGCCAGCACGTTTTCCTCGACCACATAGGCCAGCTCATGGGTGGCGGTCTGTCCCTCGATGGTCAACCGGTGCAGCCGCTTGCTCAGCTTTCGCATCACCAGTGCGATGGCGGGGAACAGCACGCTGATGAACAGCGTGAGTTGCCAGTTCACGTAAAGCAGATAGCCCACCAGCGCCACAAGCGTCAGCGTGTCGCGCACGAGGTTGAGCACCGAGCCCACCAGCAAAGTCGCTCCCGTCTGCACTTCATAGGTGAGGGTGCTGGTGAGAGAACTGGCCGTGTGCCGCCCGAAGAGCGAGGCGTGCACGGTCATCAGGCGCTGGAACATCGCTGCCCGCAACTCCTGCGTTCCCCGGTTGGCGGCCCAGGTCAGCCCGTACTGGGCGACCAGGCCCGCCATGCCGCGAATGAAGAAGATGCCGATGATGGCGACCGGGATCATCCACAGCGGGAAGTCGGCGCCCTTGAAGCCGCGGTCGAACAGCGGCTTCATCATGGCCGGGAGCAGCGGTTCGGTGGCCGATGCGATCACTGCGCCGATGATCATCAACACGAAGCCGCGTCGACTGTTGGCGAAGTAGGGCGCGATGCGCGCGATGCGCGCCTTCCAGGGAAGGGTGGGTGTGCTCATTCAGCGCGGATTATCCAACGCGGAGGCTGCCTACAATCCCGCCACCCCAACTGGCATGCCTCTGCTCCCTCCTTTGCCTCTACATGCCCGACATCACGCTGTCCGTCACCCTCATCACCCGCAATGAAAGCAGGCACATTGCAGCCTGCCTGAAAAGCGTGGCGTTTGCCGACGAATGGGTGGTCGTCGATTCGGGTAGCACCGACGACACACGGGAGATTGCTGCTTCGTTCGGCGCGCGGGTGGTCAAGACCGAAGGGTGGCCCGGCTTCGGTATGCAGAAGAACCGTGCACTCGAGCTGGCACGTGGGCGCTGGGTGCTCAGCATCGACGCCGACGAGCGTGTGAGCGAGGCATTGGCCGCACAAATCCAGGCTGTCATCAAAAGTGAACAGGCGGCCGATGGCTATGAGCTGTCGCGCGTCTCGCGCTTTTGCGGCCAGTGGATCCGCCACGGGGACTGGTACCCCGACCGCGTACTGCGCCTCTTTCGCCGCGAGAGCGGGCGCTTCACCGATGACCTGGTGCACGAGCGGCTGAAGGTGAAGGGCCGGGTTGAGCGCCTGGCGGGGGACCTGCTGCACGACACCATGCCCACGCTCGACGACGCCATCGACAAGATGAACCGCTACAGCAGTGGCCGTGCGCTCGACAAGGTAGCTGCCGGCCGCGCAGGTGGTTTGGGTGCGGCGTTGGCCCACGGGCTGTGGGCTTTCGTGCGCTGTTATGGTCTGAAACGCGGCTTTCTCGACGGGCGGCTCGGCTTCGTGCTGGCGGTCTACGTCGCCGAAGGCACGTACTACCGCTACTTGAAGATGGGCTTGCTGACCCAGCAAGCACGCAATCCTATTGAACCAATCTGAAAACAAGAAGTCAGGAGAATTCATGCTGATGAACCGACGTTCCTTTGGAAATTCCGTGGCCGCGGCCTCCGGCCTGGCGCTCGCCGGTCCCGCACTGGCTCAGTTCCGGGTCGAGATCTCCGGCGTTGGCGCCACCCAGGTGCCCATCGCCATCGCACGTTTCCGCGATGAAGACCGCACCACCCAAGTGCTCTCGGCCATCGTGCGGGCTGACCTCGAGCGCGCTGGCGTGTTCAGGGGCATCGACACCACCACGCAAATCGACGAGCTCGGGCAGCCTCAGATGACCGAATGGCGCTCGAAGGGCGCCGACGCCCTCGTGGGCGGTTCGGTCACGCGGCTGGCCGACGGCCGCTTCGATGTTCGGTTCAAGCTGTGGGACGTCGTCAAGGGCAAGGACTTGGGCGGCCAAAGCAATGCCGTCGCGCCGACCGACCTGCGCCTCGCGGCCCACCACATTGCCGATTTCGTCTATGAGAAGCTGACCGGTGAGAAGGGCGTGTTCTCCACCCGCATCGCCTATGTCACCCGGTCGGGCACGCGCTACGCATTGCGTGTGGCCGATGCCGATGGTGAAGGTGGGCAGGTCGCGCTCAACAGCCCAGAGCCCATCATCTCGCCGGCCTGGGCGCCTAACGGGCAGGAGCTTGCGTATGTGTCGTTCGAGGCGCAGAAGGCGGTGGTTTACGCTCAGGAAGTGGCGTCGGGCAAGCGGCGGGTGATCGCCAACTTCCGCGGCTCCAACAGCGCACCGGCCTGGTCGCCCGACGGGCAGTCGCTGGTGGCCACACTCAGCCGCGAAGGCGGCTCCCAGATCTTCGTGATGGGCCGCAACGGAGAGAACCCCCGCCGGGTAACGAGCAGCCCCTCGATCGACACCGAAGCCACCTTCTCGCCGGATGGCCGATCGCTCTACTTCGTGAGCGACCGCAGCGGCGGCCCGCAGATCTACCGTGTGCCGGTCGCAGGCGGCAACGTGGAGCGCGTCAGTTTTACCGGTGACTACAACATCAGCCCCGCGCTCAGCCCGGATGGCCGGTATATGGCCTACATTTCGCGGCAGAGCGGGGCGTTCAAGCTCTACGTGGCGGAGTTGTCCAAGGGTGCGACACCCCAGGCCATCACCGACACGCGCGACGACGAAAGCCCCAGCTTTGCACCCAACGGCCGCTTGATCATCTACGCCACCCGCAGCGGAGGCCGCGATGTCTTGATGACCACCACGCTCGATGGCAAGATCAAGGCGAAGCTGGTGTCGACCACGGCCGACGTGCGCGAGCCGATGTGGGGCCCTTACGACCGTTAGCGAACCCTCGAGAGTTCGCCGATTTCATTCTTTATGACAGGAGCTATACCTATGAAAAATATCAAGTTCACCGCCTTCGCTCTGTTTGCCGCCGCCGTCATGGCCGGCTGCGCCTCCAACGTCCCGCTGAACAACACGCCGGCACCGGTCGAGTCGCGCGCGCCGTCTACATCGGGCAGCACGGGTGCGTCCACCAGCGGCAGCACCGGGAGCAAGGTCGCCAGTGTCGACCTGACCAAGAACACCGCCAACGCAGAGTTGCCGCGCGTGATCTATTTCGACTACGACAGCTTCGTGATCAAGGACGAGTTCCGCCCTGTCATCGAAGCGCAGGCCAAGGTCCTGTCGGCTGACCGCACCAAGAAGCTTTCGGTCGAAGGCCATACCGATGAACGTGGCGGCAGCGAATACAACCTCGCACTGGGTCAGAAGCGTGCCGAGTCGGTCACCAAGGCCCTCAAGTTGCTGGGCGTGAACGACACCCAGGTTGAAGCCGTCAGCTTCGGCAAAGAGCGCCCCGCCGTTCAAGGCAGCGACGAAGCGGCTTGGGCTAAGAACCGCCGCGCTGAACTCGCCAGCCGTTGAGATCTGAAATCATGCCTCGCTCGTTTTTGATTCGTTTCCGGCCCGCGACTTGGCTGCTGGCGCTCGCGCTCATCGCGCCGGCTGCGCAGGCTGGCCTGTTTGACGACGACGAAGCGCGCAAGGCCATCCTCGACATCCGCGCACGATTGGATCAAGGGGAAGCTCGCAACAAGGCCTTGCAGGCCGAGAACGCGCAGCTGACGGAGCAGGTCAACCAGCTCAAGCGCAGCCTGCTCGACCTCAACAACCAGCTCGAACTCATGCGGTCCGACACAGCCAAGCTGCGCGGGCAGGGCGAGCAGCTGACACGTGACGTGGTCGAACTGCAGCGCCAGCAGAAAGACGTGCAGCAGGGCATCGACGACCGCATCCGCAAGCTCGAGCCGCAGAAGGTCTCTGTGGACGGCAAGGAGTTCCTGGCCGACCCCGAAGAGCAGCGGCAGTTCGAAGAGGGCATGGCGTTGCTCCGAAAGGGTGACTTCGCGGCGGCCTCGTCGGCGCTGTCGTCCTTTACCCGGCGCTACCCGGGCAGTGGCTACAGGGCTTCGGCCTTGTTCTGGCTGGGCAACGCGCAGTACGGAATGCGCGACTACAAGGAAGCCATGGCGTCGTTCCGCTCAGTCGTGGCAAGCGCGCCTGACCATCCGCGTGCGCCTGAAGCCTTGCTGTCAGTCGCCAACTGCCAGATGGAATTGAAAGACGCAAAGGGCGCAAAACGCACCCTCGACGATCTGCTCAAGACCTATCCCAAGTCCGAAGCAGCACAAGCAGGCAAGGAACGTCTCGCCTCGCTCAAGTAACGGGGCTCATGAACGCCTCGCTCGACCAACTAGCTCCTGATCTGGAGCGACGCTTCGGTGGACTGCGCCGCCTGTATGGCGACGCAGGCTATCAACGTTTGCGCGCGGCGCGCGTCGGCGTGGTCGGGCTTGGCGGCGTGGGTTCCTGGACAGTCGAAGCGTTGGCTCGAAGCGGCGTTGCCGAGTTGACGTTGTTCGACATGGACCACGTGGCCGAATCCAACATCAACCGCCAAGTGCAGGCGATGGGCGTGACGATTGGCGCATCCAAAGGTGTGGCATTGCGCGAACGCATTGCCGACATCCACCCCGAGTGTGACGTTCAACTCATCGACGACTTCGTTTCAGCAGACAACTGGCCAGCCTTGCTGCCACGCGATATCGACGTGCTGGTCGATGCCTGTGATCAGGTCCATGCCAAGACGGCGATGGCGCACTGGGCATTGCAGGCGCGTGTGCCGTTCATCAGTGTGGGCGCCGCAGGCGGCAAGCAGTTGTCGCAGGCCGTGGAAGTGGATGACCTGGCACAGGTCACGCACGACCCCTTGCTGGCATCGTTGCGCCAGCGCTTGCGCAAGCAGCACGGTGCCGCGCGCACAGGCGCCATCGGCGTGCGCTGCGTGTTCTCGCGTGAGCCGGTGTCGCCGCCGGTGGATGCCTGCGAAGTCGACGGCAGCCTCAATTGCCATGGGTACGGCTCGAGTGTTGTAGTGACCGCAACGTTCGGTTTCGTAGCCGCCGGCGAAGCGCTACAATGCGTGCTTCGCCGATTTGTTTGAAGTGACCTGTTGGAGCCGGCTATAATCGTGGGCTTTACGGGTTGTTAGCTCAGTCGGTAGAGCAGCGGACTTTTAATCCGTTGGTCGTGGGTTCGAATCCCGCACAACCCACCAGATTCGTTAGAAAACTTTTTAGTTAGTGCGGGCTCCTAGCTCAGTTGGTAGAGCAGCGGACTCTTAATCCGTTGGTCGACAGTTCGAATCTGTCGGGGCCCACCATCATTCGTAAAGCCTAGCAGGTACACACCTGCTAGGCTTTTTCGTTTGTGGCAAGAACGGGTCGCCATTGAAATGCGGCGCGAGACTTGTGGTGTCCAGGCGTTAGCTTGAACGCCTGCGCCGCCGGGTGACCCTGACAGTTCAGTCGATCGTGACCTTCGCGTCCTTCACGAGCTTCGCGAACTTCTCGGTCTCGTCCTTGATCTGCTGCGCCATCTGATCGGTGCTGCTGCCGACGGGCTCGGCGCCGATCTCTTCCATGCGCTT
>Ga0307516_10004541_pt1 | contig 17075 bp, 22 predicted proteins | sample 19_EM_MG_FD_203310 | JGI IMG/M metagenome (GOLD analysis project Ga0307516, IMG submission 203310) | Populus trichocarpa ectomycorrhiza microbial communities from riparian zone in the Pacific Northwest, United States - 19_EM | ecosystem: Host-associated > Plants > Roots > Unclassified | place...
GGGGTGGAATGGGACGAACATATGGTTACATCAGCATGCCGCGGGATTGGCCGGCGGACAGATCGGCGGACAATTTCACGGAATTCCCATTTCCTGTAAGCCCTCGATGCTCGGGTGCAATCTTCTTATAAACGCCTGCGACGTGTCCCACGAACCATGACGCATGATGACGGCTCAGCGTCTCATATCCCAGAGACGATGCTCAAACAACTTATCTGCCAACATCTCCTCATGTGCTCTGTCCTCTTTCCATTGACTCTCCGAGACCGCGTCCTCGATCCAGCATGATCTCCCAAAATCTATCAGCCGGAAACTCAAAGCTCGTTTCCCTTTGTCTTTGACTCGTTCTTCTACAGAGACATCCAACGGCCCATATTTACAGAGAATGTTTCTTTCATAAATAGACCTGTGGCACCAGCCGGCGTGGTGAAAGCGATATATCAACGAGGAGACCTCGTTTCTTTGCGTTCGATCAGTGTTGGGGGGATCATCAGTGCGATAAAGGTTCACTTACTTCTCATCGGTCGTGAGGTCGCTGACGTCGACTTGACTACCGCAATCTTCCATGAGCAAGATGGGGCTCAGATACCCTCTGGGCTTGGACTGGAGCTTGGGCGACCCGTCTGCAGAACCGTAGAGGCTCGCGTGTCCAGTGGTCTCTGGCTGCACCTCCGTTTCAGGCTCAGGAACGTAGTGTCCATAAAACTGCGGCACCAACGCGCCAAGAGGTATGGGGTCGTGCATAGGAGGCAATACGTTCAATCCATTCCAATGTTCAAACATATGCCTCTCAAACCTTTGATAATTTCTCGCCTCCTTTTCCAGATGCTCGTCTTCCTCCTTTGAGAGCTTGGCCACCAACCGCACCTTGACCGTCTGCGGAACAACGGGCCGCGGCGTGGCTCGGAGGTGTTCGCATAGAGGGTTCAGGGGGTCCTGCCAAGAAACGGACGTCCGGATCGCGCGCACAGGTCCTTCAAACTCGTATTTGCAGCTGATCTCGCCCGGGTCGGCGAGGATCGAACGCGGCTTTTGGTCTGCGGAAGCCCCTTCCTGGACGACCTCAAAGCTGACCGAGGGCCGGACGATTTTGACGATCTTCCAGAGCGCCGACCGTTTTTCCTTCCACTGATCTGCCTTTCTCTCCCCTTCATCCCCGTCTTCCTCTCTGAGAATATGGTCTATATCTGCGTTCACGCATTCTTTGCAGAGAATTGGATCAGCAGGGGGGAATATGGATGATCGAGGGATTTCCCATTCGGCGCGGTAGACGACTGAGTGGTTCCCGTAGCCGATGTGGTGAACTGGGGATAAATAGAGATGTGCGTGGTCGATTGGGCCACATCCTCCGGTTGACGTTTGTGGCGTGCCGTTTTGTGAGGCTTCGGGGCTGGGTGGAGGGGGAGGGGGGTCGTGCAAGACGAAGATCGGAGGGGGGATGAAGCCCAGGGTATCGAGGGAGAGAGGCGTGAGATATCCTTCCTTCTTCGCAACGATCTCTGCAAGCTCGGTAGAGAGGAGATATATGCCATCTCTAGGCTGATCCTGTTCAGTCTTTGCTGCAGCCACTGGAGGTTCTGCTTCTTCTCGACGTTTCCCCCCGGCTGAGGAAAGTTTGAGCTTGAATGTATGTGTGCGATCGGCGACTGAGGACCAATCTCCGGTTTCATCACGGTGATTGGCTCGACCATAGCAGTTGGACGACTCGACTGCGAGAAGATTCCAAGGGTCGTGGACAGTGATCGTCGTTGGAAGATAGTGAAGAGGTAATCTGGTCAGAAGAGCCTGAGTTGGGTAGCTAAATGGAGCCGTGACCCAGGGCAGAGGATACCTTGACGTCTGCTCGAGTAAGTAAGGGACGGGATGGTGAACGAAAGGGTGTTCTACCTCGTTTTCACTAGTTTTCTCCATGAACATTGGCTTGCGGGTCTGTCCAATTCGTATTGCCTCCTCCTGTCTCTCGATAAGCTTGCGAAGCGGGTAAGGCTCGATAACCTTTGGCTCCTCCTCATTCTCGGCCCACTCGATCTCATCTTTAGCCGCGTCAAGCTCTCCATTCGCTTTCATCCATCTCATAAGCTTGCTCCCCGTCGTGATGGTCGAAAGGCCCGGCACGTCAGGGATGCGTCGCACGCGATAAAAGTCGAACATCGTCGCGCCCCACAACTGGAGTCCGTTAGGGGCCTCTTTCCCTGGGAGACTGTTTGTCGACAGGATAAATTTTCCGGTGGGAGAGCGGGGCCAGCCGCGGAAGATGACGCGCTTGTGGAAGGGATCGCCGGATAGGGCATCGAGAGCGGCGGCGTAGCATCTTTCTCTCGAGAGTCCAGCCGTTCGCTCGATCGGCGCGTGATGGGAGTCCGCAAACTCTCGGTTGTACATCTTGAGGATCGCAATGAGGTCTGCTGCCACGAATCCACGAGAGGCCACTTTCGGGAAGTTGAACGTGGATTGGGGTTGGGATATAGTTGCATCGCGTATTGGATCCGTGGTATCCATGGTTGGCGTTGAGAGCTGGAGAGAATGGTGAGGGTACCAAATAAAGCCTACAGTGCGGATCCAGATCAGGTTATCGCCGCCGATGGTTCTTTGCAAACAACGTGTATCGATGAGGCTGTAGGGGTCTAGAAAAGGGGCTTCGTCGGTGCAGCACCTGCATGTCGACTCCGATTGTTCAGAAAAAGGAGTTCACAGTGCAACTTCAAAAAACAAAACATCAACCAACCCCGACCATCGGTTCATCAATGTCCGATTACCCTCGAAGCCAAACATCTTCATTGGGTATTCAAGAAGTTTGATTGCGAGGTTACGCCGGGGAAGGACGTAACTGCTACCGGAAGGTGATATCGATTCAGAATTCCGACTCGTACGCATTCAACAAAACCCTTCCCCAGCTTATTTTCACGCACCTCGAATCACAGTCGGATGTCGAGGGTGCTGCTGCGAAAATGTGGCCAACGACGACTGTAATAAGAAAGTTGGGCGGCCGCGGGATCGTGCATCCGCCATGTAAGTAATGCAATTTAACTTGTTCTCGTAGGAAGACGTCGATCAGATTTAACTGGCAACACCCAACACCAACTTGATCGTGCAGCTTCCAATCAACTTGGGTATATTGCACCGAAAATACTTATAGCCATTTGGCATCCAAGCGGGGTAAACACGAGGCGAGTCATCGGGTGAAGAGCAGTCCGATGGTTCGGGGAACATCCTTGGTATCCCGGTGACGAAACGAGCCTGACGGTCTTTAAAAATTCAACCTACAGATGGCTATCAGCGTCGTGAGATTCCCTCGTTCAGGCTCCCTTGACAGGGATGACTTTTTCGCGGCCAGTATATGCTAGTCGAAGAGCCACGTACTAGTAGGATGTCCGAGTCGGTCCTCACGACAAACTAATCTAGCACCACTGACGCAGTTGATACCTCCCGTCGTCGTACTCATTTACTCAGCAACCGGAGGACTCGGGATAAATCAACCAGAGCTTATGACTACTGTGGCTGTAGTTGCTATACCCATCCGAGTCCGGCTCAGTGGAAACTCGAACATTTTAAATTTCAAATGAAAAAGTTTGAAGGCAACGATTTTTCCGTTATTTTTCCTTTCTGTACCGAGGTCTAAATGGACCGGAAGAGGAGACCGAACCGCAGGAATTTCAAAAAACGGAAAAAGAAAAGAAAAGAAAAGAGAGATCGGAAAAAAGCACCTTGGCGTGTTCTGAAATTTATTCCAAGTCGGAGACCTACCTACCAGTGAGTAATTCAACCCCGCCAACCCCTCCAACATGAACTGAAAGTGACTGTAGTACAAGTATACTGGCAGCGAGCAAGTACAAAATCATAGTCACCGGACCGATCTAAATATGTAACACGACGACAACGACCGTTTTTTTCCCTCCAGGTTCGAGGTTTGAAGGTACCACCGGTGACCCAGGTTACCGATCGAGGAGACGACGAGGAAGATGGAGCCTAAAGTCGGGAACGGACCGGAACGGGTGTCGGATTCGGGATGGCCGGATCAACTTGAAGTTGAAACGATCTCCGAGGTAGGCCCGGCGGGGTAGCAGGGTGTTTGCTCTACCAAAGAGATGCCAATGTAGACTTGTCCGCAAAATTGGGATCTGGTTTGACGTTGACTTTGAATTAGATTAAAAAACTAGATCAAATGCAGCATCGTCGGTCCTCAAACCTGCCCGTGTCGCCGATGACATTCCTGGTGACTGCGCGGCTTGGTTGGTGAGTTGCTCAGTTGTTCAATTTAAATTTGAAGAGCCAGCTTGGTAAGTCGAATGGTAAAACCCGAGCGCCACGAAATCAGGATTGAATAATTTTTGTGTTCCAATAGAAGAGTCTAAATAATTAGTGGTTCAAACATTAACTTTTCAATACCCTAGTACAAGCACGTTTTGTGGACCCATACCCTCGGCGGTCGGCTTGATTAATCAGGTGTCAGGGGGCGGATATGCCCCGTGCTTGGCACGTAGGGTCAGGTGAATTGGGGTGACGATGGCTCAAGGAGATGGCAGGATCTAGCGGTGGCGGTGGTGCGTCAGACCGTATTGCCTGCAAAGGCCCAAGTACGGAGTAGGAAGAAACCAATGTTGTTTCATTCAACGGCAAGCCTGTTGCTCGTATCGTCAATGTACAAGTCCAGTAACACGCCGCTGCGAGTCAAGTTTTCATTGCTCGAGAAACTTGGGATTAGGAAAAATAAAAATGCGCCCCCATCGGCCGAGTCGTGGTGGATACTTACAGTATATCTCTGTGTCTGGGTTTGATGGTTAGGGTGGAATTTGAAGCGAAGGGTTGATGCGTCGGCCGCGATTGTTGACGTCGAAACATCTGTCATTAGGATGACAACGTGTAGAGGAGGCAGGTACGAGAGACACACACTCCCCTTTAGGTGAAGCGTCGAAGGGGTCGGCGGCTCTTTCTACAGGCAGCGCCAAGTCATATTGGTGCCAGATAGTGGGTGCGAGGTGGAGACAGGTATGTAGTTACGTACGGTATCGATGACGGCGTAGCCGAGGATAACTTGTCATTTAAATTACTCAATGAGGAGAAACGGCAGTTCGGCAGATGGGGGTTTCGCCTGCAAGTGAAAAGGAACGTGGGTGATGCTTACTTGCCTGTTGGGGGTGTGGCCGGGAATGGATGTGGGGGCGGGCAGCGGGCAGGCGGATGATGAAATGAGAAGAGGCGGAGAGGGAGGGCAAGGGACGGCGGAGAAAGTTAAGAAAGTTGTAAGCGGGTCAGATCAACTTTGACCCGTTGGTCCTGTGTGAAATGGATGGAAGGAAGGAAAAACTGGAGCGGTTCGTGGTTGATCCGATTCCCCAGGTATTATTGGGTGCGGATGATCGACTGGTCGACGTCGCGAACGAAGATAAGACCGTAGGAGATGAAGGGAAAGCGGTGTCAAGGTGGACAGACCGTGGACGGGGAGTGGACCGGGGTTGCAAGTTGTTTGTACCGAGAGATTATCCGATGGCATAAGCGATCTTTCCGGAGAGAAGCGAGGCGGAAGCGGTTGGTAGAAAAGAGTTTGTAATACGACGTCCGGGGAAGGGGGCCTGTGATATGGAAGTGGATGTTTTGACAGGTGTATGTATTGGGTTTTTTTGGAGTATAGGTTGGGGCTAGAATCTTGACATGAGATTTCTCTTTCTTTTTCTCGGCGGGAAGAGGAACCGGAAGGCGGGACGGCGGCTGTTAGAACTTGGAACTTGGAAGGGATGTTATGAGATAGCGAGTAGTTTGTATGGTGATTATTGCGTCCGAAATGGGGTAGTAGTCTTTTTAGATCGGGGATTGGGATTAGCCTATTGTGACAGTCGCAGTGGCAACAAATAGGGAGATAAGAGCGTGGGTGTGGTGTATCCGAAAGGGAATAGTGCCGGAAACGGATGGGGGTCGCGTGAGTAGCCTTGTTTGTGTATGTTGGTTTGTGATGTAAATGGGTGCCTGGTTCGGGCATAGATATGAGTTGGGGAAGGAGCCGTTGGGTGTCGTTGCATGGCCCTCTGATTGCCCTCCACCCACCCTCCCTCTCTCCTCACTTCCGCCCTAGCCCCCGCCGCAAGAACAACGCCTGGAGTGTGTCTCCCCCACCGCTGATCGCGCATATACTCACCTCCCTCAACCAGATCTCGCGACTCTTGTTGGCCTCTTTACCCTCCGCCTCTCGCTTGAGCTCTGCTCGCGAACCCGCCCACCCATCCGCTGAGTAATCCCGACCCCGACCTTCGCTACTATGGCCATCATGCCCCTCCCACTCGCCATTCCTTCCACCGAAAAGCCCGACTCCGACCCGAAATCCACCACCAGCACTGCCACCGTCCCATCCCCTCTTACCCCCACCTCCCCTGCCACCGAACAGCAGCCCCAACCCAAACGCAAAGCCAGCCGCCGTGCCAACACCGCAGAACGCCGAGCCACCCACAACGCCGTCGAACGCCAACGCCGAGAGACCCTCAACGGACGCTTCCTTGTATGTTTTTCCATCCCGTATTACCTAACTCCCCCTAACTCGCATACATCCACCAGGACCTCGCCGCCCTCCTCCCCAACCTTTCCCAGATCCGCCGCCCTTCTAAATCCTCCATTGTCAACTCCTCCATCGCCCATGTCCATGCCTCTCGCCGACACCGCCTCCTTGCCTCCCGCGAGCTCCGCATGCTCAAGATCGAAGCCGATACCCTCCGCCGCGAGCTCAATGAGTGGCGTGAGCGCGCTGGTATCTCCCGCATCGAAGAACCCGTCCGCGGTGACGGCTTCGCCATGATTATCTCGGGCGAGCTCGAGGTCATCGTCGGCGCTCCCACCAACGGCAACGACGATGGGGAGGACGAAGACAACGAGAACTACGGCGGGTATGTCGGTGGAGATGGCGGCCTGGACGACGAGTTTGGCATGGATCTCGGCGTCGACGCCGGGAGCCCTATTGAGGATCCAGTCGTCTTGGCCGCGATGATGAAACACCCTACAGCAGGGCACCCATTTGCGCATGCGGTCCCGACTCAGCCAGGGGGAGCTGGTCTCCCTCTCGGCCTCTCGCGCCCAGCATCCATGGGAGGCGGCGCCACGAACGTCCCGGCGACGTTTGAGGTCATGTACGACTCGTACCCCGCGCATATATCTGCACATAACCCCCAATCACAACGCGTCTACCACTCCCGCGATGAACTTGCAACGCACCACATGCTGCAACACGCATATATGCAGCAGCAACACCGTGAGCGTGAGCGCGCGCTGTACCAGCGCGAGCAAGAGAAGATGTGGGGGCTCTATACCACGAACGCGACACCTGGACCCAAGTACCCGCACCCTCACCAGATTATGATGATGCAAGCTGCCCAGCGCAGTCTCTTTACGCCCCCTGCGACCTCGCATGGGCGGAGCTCGTCCCCTGGTTCCCCCGCTTCAAACATGTCTGACCCCCACCACCACCACCACCAGGGGCGGGAGAGGAGCGGGAGCGTGTCGAGCCGTGACTCGCACAGCCCCCCGTATGAGCTGATTTCACCTCCCGGGGAGTACTTTACCCACCACCCGCATGGCGAGTTTGGGGCTGGGGTTGTTCCGAGATCTGGAGGGATGCTGGGGATGGGCGGCACTTCTGGGATGGATATGATGAGCATCGGGATGGGCATCGGTGTTGAGGGGATGTAAGAACTCTGTGTCGTGGACGTTCATGTATGCGCCTATCTGCTTCTCCCCCCACCCCCAGTTCGTCTCTATGGTTTATGCCTCGTTTAACGCCATGATCCTCCGCCTTTAATCTCCTCGATACCCCTGGATTCCGCGATCACGCTCTCTCTCCACGCTCGCTCTGTTGGGGTCATGTATAATCCTTATCACGGCACCCACCCTCGTCGTTGTTGTACCACCTAGTGTCTCTCCCACCTTTTCTTAGCCTCTCTGGATGGTGTTTTCCCATTATATCTTCTTTTCATCCTCTGATTCTCTCCCTTTGCTCGTCGGGGAGAGAAGGTAATTATATATATATACCACCCTCCCTCTCCCTGCCCGCATCTCCACCAAATCCTGGACACACGTTCGTTTATATATCAACCCTCGTTTGTATATAATTCTTTCCTGTCTTTTCTTCTCTTTGTAATCGTCCTTTTCTTTTTGGCCCATCGGTGAACTTTCCAGTTCAGTTTCGACTCCCGTTCCCCCGTCGTCCTTGCTACTCTTACTACTATTACTATGATGAAGAAGCGAAAGAAAAAGATGTATGCGATGGCTGTTGTCGTATTTAATTTAGACAGATGGTTCTGATCGCAAAGAATACATGGAAGAAAGGTATTATTTTGGTATACACATACAGTTATACACACGCTGCGTATGTGGTGCACATCGCTCCTTCTCTCACGAGGTGTCGTATCGATATCGGCCTCGAGTTATTGCTTTCCTTGATTGATTTGGCAGTTTAAAAATAGAAATGTACTTGTATGGTTAACCTTGTACCAATAACCCCGAGAATAATGGAATGAAGCACTGCGCAGTTTGAACAGCGCCACGGAGTGACAGTGGAAGTGCTAGTGAATGCTTACATCCAAAAGTAATCTATCCTATCCTAAGGTCCTGAGACTCATGCCGTAACCCCAAGCACGAAGAGGCGTGGTGTGTCATGGAGCTTACGCCCCAATGCCGACGCCGACTGAGGTACCCGGGTACTTAGGTCCCCGGGCCGGATCTTGTAAAAAAAAAAAGGGTACACAGGAGGGTCGGCGGTGTTGGGGTCAAAAAGTGCTTGGCATCGGGCACATTAGCGGGGCTCAGAGAGTAAGTGCTGAGAAAAAGGAACCCCTCCGGCCGATCGTTGGGCGTTGGCGCTAGGGGTCGTAGGGGGGTAGCATATACTAAGTATAGGAACGCTGGGTGCACCGCCCCCTGTGTGCGAACTGGTGTGAACTCATTTTTGAGTTTTGCTGTCGATCAATCGATCGATCGGTTTCAGGATCACAATATGAAATAGACTTGATGAGGAAGAGGTCTGAAACTGAGGCGTTGACACTCTGTGGATCCTTGTGGATCCCAAGTCCTTTTTAGTGCTAGCGTTCGAAACGACCACAGATCTGGATATTTTTTTCCAGGGCAAAGGGAGCGACGATGGGGACGGTGGTGACGGTGGGGTGGTGAAACGATTGTATAACTTGAGTTACGCGGCGTTGGTAAGCTTTGAAGAGCCTGTCCTTGACCTCGAGTCGAGAACCAGATTTGTTGGATGGAATCAGTCTCAGCTGTATCAAGCCTGATCAATGGCTTACGACGTAGAATGATACTATACATACCTGGAAGATTGATGATAATCTAGGGTAACCCTCGAGGCTCGGGTCTAAACAATCGCCCTTTTTAGGCTTGTCTGGAGTGGGCAGCTACCGCTGTTATAACTCTCGCCCGGTAAGCCCGAGAAAATTTACGTACCGAGGCGATGATGATGAAGCATAATGGAACGATCTATATACTTACCATATAATAAGCTACACGAGTGTTACGGGGCATTGGTAGGCATTAAATGGTGACTTTGAAACAGTCCCGAGTTGGACATTGGTCTCCAAAGTCCTACGAAATTAGCCTCAGGTGTATCAAGCCTTGTCAATGACTTACGACGTATAATACAACACTGAAAGGCTTATGATAATGCTCGAGGCTCAGGTGTGAATAATCATCCTTTTTAGGCTCGCCTCCAGAAGAAGGTTACCGCGCGTGATGGCTCGCCCGAGAGGCCCGAGAAAAGGACGTACCAAAAACTCCCTATGCTTATTCATGGTCAGGCTACTTACTACATTCGTCGATAAGGTGGTTGATTATAATCATCCATGTGAAATATCTAGCGGGGTCAATACGCCATCCTCGGAAAGAAACAAATCGACGCACATTGGAAACGACATGTGTTTTTCCCCTGGCAGATTTAAGTGAGCCATTACGACGAGTGATATCGACAGGTTGTTTCGACGCATGTATCGGAGGCGGTACTTATGGTGAATTGGGGATCTGGGACTGTTAGGTAGACTTGGTCCGCCGAGCTCGAGGATGATGACACGAGATCCAAGTATAAATCTCCTGTCCCTCATGAGGATAAATCAGAGTATCTGTTTCAATGGTGAGTGAAATAAGCGAAGACGTACGACTCTACTCGGCTGCATAATTCTGGCTTCAAGTGGAGAATGTTCGTCGGAATCCAAAAGAATCAGAAAACGACTGCAATAAAGAGTCTGAAACTAGAAAAGAAGAGCACGTCAACCGTACACGTTGTTTCATTGAAAGGAACGTGCGAGGCATTTAAATCTTTGTTTCTGGGTTTGAGGGTCACGAGTACTGGTGCGCAACTGTTCCAGAGGTCGAGCCTATGGACTGATATACAGTACATGTCAGATCAATCTATGATGGACGTAAGATCGACCACAGGAACTTGAAAACATCCGTACAAGATGTACTTGGACCTCATGTTTTATTACCCCGGGTAGATTTGACGGACCAGAATATGGCATTCTGAAATCGCGGTAAGCCTATCTTTGGTGGATATAAGCACCCTGTATAGCCGTTCACCTTGTTTTGTCCCCCAACTCCAAATATCATCCACGTGCATCTCCCCAACATATCCAGGAATAGCAAGACTTTGAAGGGCCGTTTTAGAGTGGTTGAAAGAACCAGTTTCAATATTCAAATATATGCCCTGGGTTGCGGGAATTCATTAGCCGGTGCTCCCTTGGAAAGTGCGGTCCGAGCCATGAGTGCTCCCGGGATTTCTTCGACCGTCTGGTGAAAACCGTTCAAGCAACAGTAGTCATGAATCATGATGCCTTCGACTCACACAGCTATCTTCCTCCCGCAGGCCAGTTGTAGTCGAAGTTGCATAGTGAATATCACATGAGGCTTTCCCATTGAAAAGAGAACGATACAGCTATCACAAACATGCCACGCCACTGATTCAACGTCAACGGAGAAGCGCCAGCCTCCTGGCAAGAGGTTTTACCCAAGGATTCAAATAGACTTTACGCCATATGCTGCCATGTTGCAAAGATCTTACTTACTATATACACATCTCGTCACTGATCTTTATCATCATGGGCCTTATCGTCCTTGCGGATGGAGGTTGGGTGGCCGCCGCGAGATCACCATGTTTTCACGAGGTCTGTTTGTGCTTCTGAATTACGTACTTATCCCTGACCATGTCCTGCTTGCACCGGGGAGACCGTCACCCTCCAGTTATTAACTCATCGGAAAACCCAAAAATCTGGGATGATATACCTTTGCTCGGTGACCCAGCAACCAAAACCCGTCGGCGCATAGTTGTAAACTTGTGCATTAGGTACCTCTGGCCAGAGAGCGAAACCTCGTTGTTAAAAGGGATGGCGCCTGAGGACATATATGGTGGTCAAAATGTGTATATAGCCTCTGAATGTGATGGAAAAGGACTAGCGGTCATGTAATTAAGAACAGTTACGGTTCTTGGAGAGATTTTCCGAGACAGCATCGTGCATGTACGAACACCTCCTTACGAAGTACTATACGTCACAGTTTGTTCCACATAAATTTCGATAGGCTTCACATCTGCTTGTTCCTGCACATTGTGCCTCCGGAGATCCTACAAGAACGGTCTTTCTCAGAGCCATGGACTGAAGTGAAATTTCATGCTCTGACCGTAAATATGGGCTTCGATGATTGATTCAGGTCCAACACATGCGGTTTTGGTTCCGCCTCGTCGGCCTGAGGAAGCTGATACCGCATGTTCAATCTGGGATATGATAAGCCGGAGGACGCGGAAGGAAATGTGAAGCATACACGGCAAGCAGAGAGTTGGAGTATACTAGCAAGGCGTCTTGACATTGAGTAAGGGGGTGGAGGTAGAGTCCGAAAAATAAACGCACCTTTCTGAATGGAGAAAAAAATACCCATGAAGATCAAGTCGTCCTTTGTAGTCAACCACTGCAGGTAAGGCATCAGCCCAATCTTCAGGCTCAGATAAGAAAACGTACGGAGATCAGGCATGCGAGGGTCGTGATACTAATATACCGTGTATCAGACCCATGAGCCAGAGGAAAGTCTGTCCCAATACGAACCCCGTCAAAGCTCCGGTTTCAAACGCATTGAATACAAAAAGTTCAGCGATGTGGTGGGTGCTGCGTGACGACCGCGTCAGTGGAAGCCGGCGAAGTGGAGAGGAGGTGAAAGCACCTGAGAGAGAGACCTCGGTGTTTTTGGAGCAACACGAAGATGCAAAAGGTTATCCAGATATCGATCGCGAAAGAAAGTGCAAGGGCGACAGAAACGAGCCACTGGATTAGAGCAGTCAGCGGGAATTCTATCGAGCTGAGGAAGTATCCCCTGACATGATAGTGTTGTCGAAGAAGACCCAATGCTCGGAGGTCAATCCTGATCGCGCCATCGATCAGATAGCGTAGATATTACGAATATTAAAAAAACTGACAATTCCCCGCTTGCTGCTGAAGTTAGGGAGAACGCAAACTACTTGAAAACTCGAAAAGCGTTACCAAAATTTCAAGTACTCACTGATAGCTGGACCTTTAAGAAAGTACGTGAGTTGTTGATCGAGAACGGTAAGTAAGAAGCGACTCACAAAGGCGGAGGACAGCAATCAAAGCCTGTAAAATCATTTCAGAAACCATCATGTCTTCGGCGAGACTGCATCCTTACGATAGGGAAGCTAAGGTACCGATTTCTGTGGCTTACTGTGTTCGATTCCATTAGTCGCTTTACATATGGTCATCAGGTGACCCTACGGTGGAAAATCCGACATGCGAAGAAGCTGGGACTGATAAGCATGGGTCAAGAGATTGGACCTTTTACAATCATACCATTGGACGAGTGTAGTCGTAAGCGACTGATGACAACACGACGTTCAGAGCTGCTATACAAGAGGGCTGCAGAACTCGTACCACGAAGAGGCCTTGCATCTGGGGTAATGACGTCAGTGAATTGGGCTATTGGCAACGGCGCAGCAGCGTACGGCTAGGCTTCTACAGGACAGCGTTAACCTAACACGACGATTGAAAAGATATTACGAAGACATACAGTGACAGTTTAACGATTTCCTCCGGTGTCCCGAAGTCTTGGATGATATGTTCCCACAATGACACGATGATGAGGCCGCTGTGGGCTAAATCGAGGAACCTGGAGACGCGACACGTAAATCTCTATTTTCCAAATTAAAAGCGCGATTGCATACCATACAACGAGCACCTATAGAAGTGGAACAAATCATGAAGCGCAGAGCCGAGTCAGAGAAGATACACGTACTAAAATCTTGTACCCGATGGGGTCAAACGGGAATAGCTTGAAATAGAGTACTGTTTGGACTGCCGTCGCTCCGGAAAGCCTTTGTGAAATGCTCCTCGTTCGCCACTACACGAAGTCGATACTTCCAAAGAAGACTCACCACGATGCGAAGAAGCTCCCAAGGAGAAGCGCTCCGTGGTTCCTTGGGATGTCAAATTCCATAAGTGATAACGCGGTTGGTCAGTCGACCTAGGAGAGTTGCTGGCAAGGTATAGACCAAACGCAACGGAAGTGGGAGAGGAGTGTGGAAGCGAAGGCAAAATTGCGCCGCATCTCAATAGATATGGAAGCCAGTCTACGATCGCGAGCACTCGCGTGAAAATGATCGAGGTCTCAGATGACGCATTCCAATTTCTATTGAGCGAGCCTGGAGCGTTCAGTACTATCCTTGGTGCAATCCAATCCAGGATAGGATTGGCACTTTCCAGTCGACACCTGTTTTCTTCTTCTAGGAAAGTAATCCCCAACTGCAAGAAGTCTTCACTGGCTGTTTATTTTCAAATTCGAAGCCATAGGACAGACTTGCCACCAATTCAAATAGCAGTTTTCCCTCCGAGCCGAGCCTTCTGCGGCGGTCGGCAGCGAAGTGATTCAGGAGTGACAAACAAACAAGCAAACAACGCAGTGCTACGCACGTGCTGTTCATACCTCCGTCGCGATCGGGATTTGCAAAAGGCGGAATCAACTGCCAGTGAACATGAGCCTCCTCGACTTGATGTACTCCCTTCGCAGACCATGACGCCGAAAATGATCGCCACGGTACTTCAGCTTTTTTTCGTGGTCGGTTACGATAAGTTAATAACACCGCTGGCAGGAGACATTACAAGACAGACATGTAGCCTAAATTTCCATAGCCAAACACACACGATCAGATTGTGTGATTTTTGGCGGAGTATCCATGAGGACCACAGGTGATCAGATTATGGTTATCTATACAGTCTGACTTGTAACGTCTCCTGCCAGCGGTGTAACTGAGGGTTCCTCACCAAAAGAACGAGTCCATCTCCACTTCAATTCGTCCACGTGGCCTTGAACGCGTGACTTTCGCGTGAGTGCCAACTTTTTTTCGATTTTTATCATTTATGTTCGTGTGGAGAGTTCGAGCCTCCTCAAATGTAACCACTCCAGCCCGATCCTCAACCTTACCGGCATCCTTCCATACTCCCAATGGCTTGCTCCCCGTTCGAATTCCCCCGCCATATCTTGCGCCTCCCTGTATATATATCTCCGGCGATTCTCCGCTCTTCGATTGCGTTCAGCACGACCTGCCATGGGTTGGGTAAGGCCCAGATATAACCGCCGTTAAAAGCCTGCTCGGAGCGAGGTCTTGGATCCGGTGGGCGTCGGTTTCTTTCGAACACGTTCCAGTCGACCGAAGGCTTGAATTTATCTTGCAGGTCCAACCAAACAGCCCCGGCATACTCTTCAACGTCGTTCGTGTCATGGCATCGGCTACCAAGTCAGCGATGTCATCCGTTGCTAGGGCTGCTGGACAGAGTGAAGGTATACGGTGTTGGTAACGGAGTCAAGTGCATATGCCCTGTTTTGCGAACACGAACGACGGGTAGTCCTCCCCTTTGCTGCGTTGAACGTTGATTGCATCCTCGACAGATTTACCCGCCATGCCACCTCCCCCGCGAATGCAGAACTCGGCGAGATGTCCTTTTTCACAGTTCGTGCATATAGTCGGCGGGCGAGAGTCTCTTGCTGCCAGGATCGTGATTCAGCATTCCGGACTTGCTGTTCAAGATCCAAACGTGAACGGATGGGTTGTGTAAGGGGAGACAGAAGAGGCGGAGGCAAGGCCCGTGATAACAGCGTCACGTATGCCGCGGAGTTTGGGAGGTGAAAGCGCATAGAAGCGCATGGAGCATGAATATAACGAGGAAGCTCTCGGTGGTGGGGCACTCATTGCCCAGATGCGGTTGTTCAAGGTGCGAAGGCGTTCGGAGGTGTCCGAGAAGGGAGTGGACGTCGAGTAATATTTGATAGTGAAAACCTCCTGCATAAGGTGTATTTGAGATACCGTTCCTTGACACTGATGGCTCTGGAGGGTGGTCCAGGCGGAAAGGCCGTCGGGCAGTCCTACCGGCATCGTTGATCAACCGGTTTTCGTGAGCACGAGGCTTGCGGTCTTGGCAACAAGGTACAGATCAAGGCCACCAAGAACCATGTCGGCCAGTTGTTGACGGTGAGGTCGAGGTCTGCATGATCTTTCCAGCCAGTGTCGGAGATACGGCGAACGACGATCGAAGGGTTGGTGCGGTCGGAAGGGATGGGTGATCTTTCCAGCAAAATCGATGGGGGAAGTGCCTGTGGCCTCGGTGCTTATACTTAGCCATGATGCTAACAGGTTATGGGCCATCTGTGAACTGTTCCTAACCACACGCTTCCTTCCCACATTTCGACCCTTCAGGCACCGCCTAACACGCTTTACGTTTTAACCCCCAGCCGATAATGGTAGAACGACTGAGGAAAGTACTAGGTATTACGGACTATGTATTAAGATAACATGATGGCGTGGCGTGGAATAAACAAAGTAGTCGCTCCCTTGTCTGCAAGTGCGACGACATGAATTTTACGAAAATTTGTCCATGTTCAAAGAGGAAGAATTTCAAGAAAACGGTTCCATCGGATCATACCCTGTTCATGCCAACGTATTACGTACCGTAATATTTCCAAATTGACACATTTTTTAGTTCCTGGAATATCGAAGCGCATAATAAAAAGCCAGCGAGAACAACTCAATCCTGCATCGCTGGTCGATACTTGCACTCCTCCTCATGCATCTCCACAAATCCCAAATTTTCGTCATCACCGCTCTTTTGGCGTCTGCCGAGGTATGCCACGCCATCGAAACTTTCCCTGAGCCGCTGACCGACACATCCTGCAGGCATTCAGGCCAGGTAATACAGAACCGGTAGGCTCCCCCTGCCGTTTATTGATACCTTCGCTCAATGCCTGGACGTAACGCATCTCGCAGCAAACATTTTGTGTCGGTCATGGAAGGCGCCTGCAGCGCAGGTGTGGGCTCGAAGGTGTTTTTAAACCCAAGGTCTGCCGCCAGTCCGTTACCATCCACACTTGACCATTATATAACACACCCCACAGGCTAAAAATCCACCAGCTCAACCGGTATGCCCTCTTCCATGTCACCAACACAACCAATGCTGATTATGCTCGCGCAGGTTCCACTCGGGCCCTTCCCCCCACTAGTACGAGTATCCCGCCATTGCATGTTATGCTTGACGTTCAACGAGACCTATCTTATCGCAGTCATCTGGTTACTTTGACCCAAATGTCGCATATAGTCCGGCCCACATAACACAACAGGTACGGCGACTTCTTCCAAGGCTTCTCGGTGTTGAAATGCAACGCATCCTACAGGGAATCATACATTACATGGAACCGCTACCTCAGTCACAACCGCCTTCCGGGGGTCAGTCCGGTCCGTCTGGATCCAGAGTACGCTGCTCGTCCCCTCGCACTGTCACCTGAATGCTGACCGCGACGCATCCAGCAGGCGGGGCACAAACGAAGAGCTCTCTTAGAATTCGTTAGGCGGGAGTTGGAGGTTTATGACGAACTCGATTAGTGTTAAAACGAGCGACGCAATCTGACGGATGACCACAGAAACAAACAATAAGGTAGATGTAGTTAGGAACCGACACCCTATTATGTAAGCTTTTTCGACGAAACCTCCCCCCCGTTTCTGCTCCTTACCGCAACAATATATAAACTATCTGAGTGCTGAGAACCAAAGAGGAAGC
>Ga0307516_10004542_pt1 | contig 17074 bp, 29 predicted proteins | sample 19_EM_MG_FD_203310 | JGI IMG/M metagenome (GOLD analysis project Ga0307516, IMG submission 203310) | Populus trichocarpa ectomycorrhiza microbial communities from riparian zone in the Pacific Northwest, United States - 19_EM | ecosystem: Host-associated > Plants > Roots > Unclassified | place...
CCGTCAAGAAGCGGTGCCAAACGGCTCCCCGGGCCGGCCGTCGAGGATATGAAGTGCTGGCCGGGTGCGAGTCTAGTGCATACGTCGCCGTGTATACCTAGCCGACTACCTATGTATTCAAAACCTGAAGCCTGAACTATTGAAACCCAAGGTTGGTAGTGGGGTTACGAGCGGGGCGAGGAGAGTCCTCCCAAATCACTGACCTGGAAAATTCGCGGGAACCTCGGTTAGCTGAGCTCTCTGGTACCGAATCCCAAACGACGGTCGGGGTCCTGACAGTTCCCTTCTTTGTCACGGCAATCACTGACAGCGAACTCGAAAACTGCTCCTTAGGCTTACGGACAGTCACCCACTACGCCTGTCACAATCCGAGGCGAGTGCTAACGTTGTGATGCGACACACCTTCTGTTCTTCCTCCGAGTCGGACTGACAGATGACCCTTCTCCGAGGTACATTTGGTGAACTGGATCCGTTGCCCCCAGTGGGTGCTGTCTCCCCGCAGCGATGTATAAATACTGGTACCTCATGTTGACCCCCCACCAAGATGCGCCCAACGGGGATAACAGACTACCTCTCCGACGCCCCCAAGATGGAATTTATTGTCTGGGGTTTGACCTTGACATGGCTTACCTTGTCCATCCTCCAATTTCGCAGGCAGCTCAGAAACGCAGGGCCGAAGGTCGGGGACATCAAGCCCGGTTCCACCGGCCCACCTATCTGGACCAGCCTTGCAGTGTTGGGTCAAATGGGAGGATTTCTTCTCCCACAGCTCATTTACTGGACGACCACCGCGAACAACGGGTTCCGCCAACCGGAGTGGATGGCAGAATACGCCCTCCCGTCACCTCCCGATATCTTTGGAGTTGATGGGGTACTGGTCGGAAGGGCGGTCGGGTTGTTAGCTCATTACGCCGGGTCGGTCCTCATGCGTACCACGATGAAAACTTTGGGTGACCAGTACCACCTAATCGGAGTGAGTGCTCTATTTTTCCATGGATTACCGGAGACTTACATTCTTCCCGGGTTACAGATAAGGGAGAAACCTAGGCTCGTTGACCACGGACCTCTTGCATACGTCCGCCACCCGGCTTATACGCAAGTATCCCATTCACTGGTTGCCGAACCGCGCCCCTTCTAACTAATATGCACAGCGGGAGCATTATTATTGGACCATCACTCGCTCTTACATTCTGGTCGTACATTCCTCTCTACGTCCTTCCCCTCTCATTCAGTGGTTGCTTGCTGAAAATCCGGATCGAGGTGCGTTCACCATCAGTCCATGCTGAGGTGAACTCACGGATGAACACATTTTACAGGAAAGAACGATGCTTGAGGACCCCGTCCTCGGTGACCAATACAGGCGATACAAGGCCAAGGTCCCATATAAGCTAATCCCGTGTATCTGGTGAACCCTAGTTTAGAACCATCGATACGAGTTAAATTAGAGTTTTACGTCCATCTCCGACCCCCATCGGCGCAAGACCGATACAATAATCGTTTATTCAACTGCTCGGAGTTAGAACTAGACCTTACTTCTTCCTCGTGGAACTTCTCCCTTATCTGTAACCCAGGAAGAATGTAAGCCTCCGGCAATCCACGGAGCAATAGGGCACTCGCCCCAATCGCGTGACACTCGTCACCCAAAGTTTTCGGCGCGGTACGCGTAAAATATGTCCGGGGCAGAGCCACGGGGGCCCGCTCGAGAAGACCAGCCATTGTCAGGCCTGTGTAGAGTTGTCTACATCTCTGGAACGGGCCTAGTGGACGCCACCGCCCCCCGGCTTTGAAGATTCAAGTCCCGTAGTGATGATATGTACCCGTTGTAGGGTCGGACAGCTCCACTGTGAAACCACACTTCCTTAGACACCGAGCTCCCAGCATCCGTGATCCGTGGTAGAGTTGATGACGAGGGGGTACTTTCTCGCGGACCTGGGGCAACTACGTGGACCGGTGGAACTGGGCTCGGTGTCCCGGGCCTTTGACCCTGCACCTTTGAGGAAAAAGAATCATGGGAACGCGTTGGTTTGTCTTCCAGTGTTCTGGGGGTCTAGGCGCCTTTCGAGGCGGGGTATCACTAGGACCGCCTTTACGTGGGGCGGACACGGGGAAGCGTGCGTCGTAGTCTCCTCAAGCAGACCATGTATACCTCTTACGATCAACTAAGTACGTGCGTCGCGGTTTTTGGGAATCGTCCGGGGCCAGTCGCAACGCTGGCAACCTACCCTTCGGGTGGCTTCTAGACCTCCTCCGTCCTCGTCATTCAAGCCCTTTCTCACGCCCCCCATTCACCTGTCTCGGACAGGGCAGCGATCCGTTTTTCCAAACTCCCCATTTCGTCGCTGGTCTCCCAGCGTCTCCACTCACCCCACTTGGCCCTCCCGTCCGACGAAGAAGGCGCTATCACCGGCTTTCTTTGGCGCCAGATGGTGTTGCAAGTACATACTTAGTACGGACGGATCCCGTCAGGGTCGAACAACATCGCGAGCCCGGACCGTGGACTCCCGAACGAAACCCCAACTCCGACGCGCCTGACCCAATCGGTTGGGTTTTTTATTGAGGAGCCACCAACCAGAGCGGTGACCGTCCGTTGATACCCCGTTAGGGAGAGGAATAAGTAGTGTTACGTGCTGCTGGATTATCGAGTATATTGGGGAAACTCGCGCCGCTTCATTATTTGGAAAAGCAGCAAAGGAACAAGCCGCGATAGCTCAGTTGGGAGAGCGATAGACTGAAGTTCTACAGGTCACCCGTTCAATCCGGGTTCGTGGCATTTGTTTTTCCCCCTCGATGCCCACACTCCGTCTTAGGGACGCCCCCAAATCCTTTGGGACCAAGGACAATCAGCCGAAGAACGTCGCTGGGGGTCCCAAATTTGCTCCGTAGACGATTTTCAATGAGGAATGTTCACGGAGGGAGCAACTCGAGGAGGGCATCAAACCCGAAAGCTACACGTCCCTCTCACAATCTTCCAATACGCGTGACACTTGACGTGGGACTAGTCCGTCAGGTTGAAAAGTGAAATAGACATGTACAATGCACGATATGAATGAGGAAATGTAGGGAGATATGCCGTCAGGTGAAAGCGCCGATCGTAAAATAGAGCGGGACGGACAGAGCATTGATAAATCCACACGGTGTAATTAGTGGAGAGATCTCTTAGTGTCCAAAGAAGAGAAAACATTACCCATTACCTCTGCTTTGTCTCAGAAGTAGGTGCGTGCTTGATGAAGCGGTACTCCGCGGCGATGGGGGGACTGGCGAAGCAGGGCACTGCAGGGGGTGGAGGTGTGACGACATCGTGGGTAGTGACGTCCCTGGGACGGGCTCCTCGCACATCGGGTCCAGCCTTGACAGAAGTTCGCGTTCAGCGCACGATTTAGAACGCATCCTTGACGACCAAGAGCCACGCCTCGACCTGAACGGACCAGATGCTATATAGTTCGAGGTCTATGCGCTCCAGTGGGTCATGCTGTCAGGGGGCGCGAGGTTGCTACCGCTGAGCGAGGTGCCTCCTCGGGTGGTTGGAACGCGGAACACCTCCCGGAATTCATGGCGCGTAGGCCCCCAGGCTCTCGGGTTCTGTAACGTTGCCTCTTTTTCGTGGCGTCGTATGACGCGGTCGAAGGTGGAGAGCAATGTTTGGGAGACGATGACCCAATTTATCATGGATAGGCAGTACGCCGGGAAGAAAGATTCTGGCTCCGTTTCGACCCCTGCGAGAACCGAAGCGGCGCCTTGTAGTAGCGTGATCGTTGAAGTGAAAACCAGCTACGGACGATTATCGTCATAATCAGAAAAGCGTCATTCCTTCATCAGGCGACTAAAGATGCAGTACGAACCTCATTGCGAAGCAGATTTTTGAAGGTCTTCACGTGGGAACCGAATTTACTGACGAAGCTGGACGCGACGACCGACAGCGCGTACGTCGAAAGTTGGCCAGCGTGCCGTCGGTTACCACCAAATTCGCGGCTAGGTTGTGAGAGCGGGTGCAGGGTACGCGGAGTCGGCTTCCGATGCGTTGTGAGTTGATCCGAGTGCCAAACGGAGCCACCGGACACACTATAGGTCCCCTCCAACCCCACCCATCCTCCACGTCTGCGCGAATCCTCGCTGATCGCTCGGTTAGGGGCATCCGGAAGGATAGGGGTGATGGGAATTGACAATCTTCCTGGGCGCGACCCGTTTGCCCGCCAAAACCCCCAAGCAACTGTGTCATGTATTCGTCAACTGCCCATCAGGCGGTGCAAGAAATGAGTTGGGCCCACAGCAGCAGCTGATGAACAACAGTTCTCCGAATTGCGATACTGTGGTACATGCGGCATAGGTCATAGCGGATCTTCTGGTGCACATCCCTGCACGGAAGGGAGGGGAGAGAGATCAGCCAAGGATGAACCAATTGATCAGGACTACTCACCTGCTAACCGCCTCCCGGCGTCTAGGTTGGCCATATCAATAATCATTAGACCCACACTGGTTGATCGCAGGAGGACCAAGCCGGCCAGCACAACTTTTGAGTTGTCCAGACACCGGTATGCCTTCACGCCCAAGATTCCGGTGACTAGGAACGACAAGGAGAGGAAGTTGGTTATTGTCGATACAAGCTCGATTCTAGGGGTGAGGCAGCTCAGCATTCGGCGGTTGGGTTGACGTGGAATTCACCACCCACGTTCGACAGTCTACCCGTTCGGTGAACGTAGAGATGAGGGTGGGGAGGGGGAAAACGAATCCGATGGCTTGGCTTCCAAGTAATATGTAGAACAAAGCCTTGTGGGGTACCTTGCCAGAACGGATGTAGCGAACGACGGTGAACGTATTTCTGAAGAAGAAAACGAAGAGAGCAGAGCAGATAATAATGATAGCGTGGACCTGCAGGAGGTCTTTGATTAGTGGTGGGCAGATAAGGGATCCATCCATGAGGGGGAAGTATTTTGGCTTGAAATCTTCTATGGGTACCCCAGGGTAGTATTTGTCGAAATTGCGAATGACGACGGTGGCAGTAACTTCAACCAGGAGGTCTGCTCCGGTTGGTTGGGCCAATGGGGTGGTGGCGGTCGCAGGGGTATGGTCAGTCGTTATTCCCTCCAAGCCATGTCCAGGAATAAGCCCCATGAAGGTTGGTTTAGGTTCTGAATGTGAAGGATGAGATACCCAGGGCTCGGATGTGGGTGAGAGAGGGCAGAGGGAGGTTCACTGGAGTGCGGTCATCAGGACCGGAAGAGAGCAAGAAGCGAAAACGGGAGCCAACGGTCAAAGAGCACAGCAGAGATGCATTTCAACTGCGGCTGGACCAATAACGATCGGTCGGGCCATCATCGGTGGAAGTGACACGGGATGAGTGGGAGATTCTGTCGCCGGCCGCAGTTGCGAATGGCGTCAACCAAGAAGACTTCGCCGGTTATCGTCATCACTGGCACACCTGGCACTGGAAAATCTACCCATGCCGAGTTACTCGTCCAAGAATCGTCCGTTCCGCTGCGACACATCAACGTAAGCGAATTCGTCAAGGAAAAGGAGCTGTACGAAAATTTCGACGCTGAATGGGATAGTCATATTGTTGACGAAGACAAGGCAAGAACTTGCGCGGTACGACCGTTGGATCGTTCTGGTTGACACGATAGTTAGCTGATTGACGAGTTGGAGCCGTTGGCAACTGCTGGTGGAATAATTATCGACTGGCACGCTTGTGAACCCTGGCCGGAACGCTGGGTGGATCTGGTCGTGGTCCTGCGATGCGACCATACAAAATTATGGGAAAGGCTCGAGGAGCGGTGAGTCGGGGTGGTGGTCATGTCCAAACTTCGCTAGTTCTAATCTTTGGGTCCACAGGAAATATTCCCTCAAGAAGATCACCGAAAACAATGAAGCAGAGATCATGGAAGTCGTCGCCCAGGAGGCTCGGGACTCCTACGAACCTGAAATTGTCGTGGAACTAAAAAGCGAAGGCGTCGGGGATTTGGAGTCGAACGTCGCGCGGATTGTCGAGTGGGTTCGTGCCTGGAAGAAAGATCATCCAGAGGGAGAGTAATCGTGAATCCTCACTCGCCCCACGAATCGACCACTGGACAAGGTCTCATCTGTATCCTCATTCCTGTTAGATCCATGTACTACGACGCGCATTTGTAAACGTTTGAGGGATAATGGTCTTGTCTTTGTGCATCCTCTCGTTGAACTCGAGTTGAGCTTCTCAGCGGAGCACGTGATCACGATCCAGCAGCTCTCGCTTATGGCCTCAGGTTCGCGAAGACGTATCATTTCAGAGGAGCCCGACGATGCGAGTGGCAAGTTCACCACCGTTCAGCGGCCCGCACAATCGCTGACCGATTCACCGTAGAAATGGACATGTCTGTCCAGGTGGAGTCCGAGGACCAGGAAGACATTGTCGCGAATACTCCTTCGAAGCGGAGGACTCGCGCAATGCGGATAGTCGACGATGACGACGAGTCAGCGGGGGCAGAGGAGGAGGAGGAGGAGGTTGACGACGGCGAGGAGGACGCGGAGGGGGTACGTTTTCCATTACCCACAGCCATACTTTTGTTTGATCGCTCCCGTTTGGACAGTCAGAAGCGGACGAACTGGAGTCCGACCAGGAATCAGAACTGCCAACCCCCGTCGCATCGAGGCTCAAGATCAAACTCAAGCTTCCTCAGCCCTCCGCGTCGGTGGCGTCATCTCGTCACACTTCACGAGGTATGATTGTCCCCCAATCTGTCAACGAGTTCGCCTCTAATGTGTCGTAGACGAGGACGAGGAGGACGAGATAGAGTCTGAGGACTCAGACTCAGTTGACCCTTCGACTCGTTCAGCGTCCGTGGTCGGGGGGCGTACCCTGACCGCACGCCAGGCCGTCCTTGCAAACGTCGTGGATCCCACACATGTCTCCCTCAGTGAGTCACAGGCTCGTCCTTGTTTTGGTCTTTCCAAATCCTAATGTCCCGTAGACCAACCTGCTTCCGGTCGAAAGAAGAAGCCGCTGACTGAACTCGAAATCGCATTGAAGCGAGAGGAGACCGCTCGAAAACGCAAGAACTTGACCGAAAAGAAACTCGAGGACGAAAAGGTGATGTCTCCACTGGCACATTCACGGCCTCCGGCGTTTCTGACTTGCTTCAATTAAGGCCGAGACCATAAATCGGTTGTTGAAGAAGCAGTCACGGTCAAAAACAAAACGGAACACCGCCCCACAGGTCGATACACCACTAGAAGGCGACGCTGAGGATGTCGTGGAGACCCCTCCCATCCAAGTGATCCCAACTATGTACCGGTGGGTATCTACATCCAGATCCCGGCCTCTGATCGAAGAAGTGGACGATATGAAGGTGAACAATGAGGCTGAACGAACTATGTCACTATCGTTTTCCGTTCCTTTTATTGCTCTACCACAAACAAGTGGTGCTACTTGAGTTGGTCGTATCTACGGGGAAAAAAAAACTAGACAATACACGAGGGGGTGATGCAGATAACCAAAACAGTGCGAATACTCGATGGTGAACGATGCGCGAGTTGGGTGAGCCATTATGTGACATCCATCGCGTGTCAGAGCGAAATCCAGGCAAGAGCGAAGAGGATGGTATTACAAAGAACGATGGTAAACAGCACCTCGGGGATGGAGTGTTCGGATCTGCCCTTATTTATTGGCAAGAACCCACTGTTCCCCACTCCATCTGGGAGGACTGTTGAGGTCGTTTGGAAGTTGGTGGAGCTAGTAATGATTTTGCGGTCAAGATCCGAAACAAAGCCCTAGTTAGAATTTACCCACTAGGAGGTCCGAACGGTTGGTCGGCCGTTGATGGTGGTGGTGTACTCGATTACCTGGACCGAGACCATGATGACTGTGAACGATTCCAGCGGTTTGGTGCTTGTCGGTGTGCCGCTGGACGCTGGTGGAGGCGGTCTAGTGGGCGGCGGCGGCGTTGGTTGCGCTGTTGGCCCACCAGGGGCAGGCCCGCTATCATCAGGATGTCCAGATTAGCCCGATTGCCACTGTTGAGAGGATCGAGGAGGACCTGAGGGTAGGGGGGCCCGGTGAGCCGTTCGGCGAAGACATGCTGCCCCCAATCCACGGTCTGGTAGGTGGTGGAGAGGAGGCTTGGACGCCCTGGAAGTCGTTCAGCCCATAAGTACAGACCTGACCGCTTGGGTGGGCATTCTCGATCTCGACAGACAGTGCGGTGATGGAGAAGTATGGAGTTCCGTCGATATGGGAGTTCTCGTACAAAGTGACCTTGAATGAGAGATTCAGCCCGGGCCGTGACCAACCGATGATCGCGGGTTACCTCGTAGCGGCCGGGGGAAATGCACCTCGGAATGGGCCAGTTAAGGTGTTTGACCGTGCTCCCTGGCTCTTGAGTGAGCAGCCCGGGGCCGGCAGACACGGTAAAGTTGACTTTCTGCTCAGCAGAAGTCAAGAAAACGTGCAGGGAATCGTAACTCGTCGGAAGACCGGAACCCGGGGACCACGCAACTTCCTCCAACTTTCCGTCTCCGGAGACCTGTAGACGAATGGTCAGGGTGTGGCCTCTGAGGCAGTGGGGTTTTCACGTACTTCGATGGAGAGGGAGAGGTCGTTGTCCGCGTGGAGGGTTCTAAAGGCGGGGAAGGTCAAGCGTCGGGAGGTGATAATTTCAAAAGACGCACGATCCGATGGCTGGCGCGTTCACGATTGCCAGGCCGTTGGTGTAAATTTGACCATTCTGAATGGTTTGGGCGTAAATGAGGGTGGCGCCCAGAGAAAGGGAGAGAAGCCTAAAAACAGGTCGGGGCTCGACCACCATTCGAATGGTGGGCGCGACAAAAGAGAGGTGATCCCTGGTTTCTCCGTATCCGCCATCTGTGAGTGTGACCGGGTCCGCAAGCCAGCGGTCGTTGGATGCAGTTGGGTTGCCAGGTCTACGTCAGATCCGGGTCCCTGTCACCAGCTGATCGCAGCGGGCCAGTGGGTCCCAATTTACCGTGATAATCCCGTGCGGCCGCATGTCCGAACCCGCCACCACCACGGAGCCATCCACGAAAAAGCCTCTCTACGAAGGCAGCACCCAGTTCAGAAACTGGCGATTATCCAGAGAACAGCTTGCGCAAAAGCGATCTGTCCTGAATGTTGCTGCCGTGGAGGCGGTGCAGAGGGTCATCGAAAACGATTCGGCATGTCGACCCGCCCTCTGATCTGCTTCATCTCTCTTACCCAGATACAGCCCGGGTCATCTAGGGACGTCTTGTTCTTGACTGCGGATGAAGAGCTCCTTTTGGTCCGACACTACCTCACCAAGGTGGTTCAGCTCTGTGGCCACTTTCGCTTTCCGGAAGAAGTCGAGGCAACGGCAACTACCTACATCAAACGCTTCTATCTGACGAACACAGTGATGGATTGGCATCCAAAGAATGTCATGTGCGTCAATTAAAAGCTATTTTCGTGGTTTACTCAGGGCTGCCCCTGGCGAATAGGTTGACGGCGCTGTTCCTTGCAACGAAAACGACGAACAACCCAATCTCCTTGGATTCATATGCCGCCCATATCCCAAGAACCGAACCGGCGGATGTGCTCGAGTTAGAGTTTCTCGTTGCGCAGAGCCTCGGCTTCGATTTCGCCGTGTGGCACCCCCATCGGGCGCTTTGGGGAGCATGGTTAGACCTCCAGGTAAGGGGGCCGCAGATTTTCCCACCGTTCATCTTTGAATCCTGATGCCTTTCGCCAAGCCCATCACACAACTCTCACCGGCCGAGCTAGATGGTGTTTACAACCAAGCAATGGGACATATGCGCACCTCGAGGATGACAGATGCCGAGTTCATCTATAGCCCGGCGCAGATTGCGGCAGCCTGCATTTCGCTAGCGTCGCCGCAAGTCGCAAATACGTGGATAAGATCGAAGGGGACCGACGGGAGTTTCATCCCCTCGCTCTGTACAATAATCCAAGAAGGGACCAAGTTGCCGGGGGTGGAGATGGTCCGGGAGGTCGATCGGCGTTTAAAACTGTGCAAGAATCCGGAAAAGGTGGTGGGCTCGTCAGCATATTTGGCTAAGAAGGCCGAGGAAGATAGGTTAGCCACAGAGAAGCGCACAAAGAAGGCAGACGAGGTTCGAAACACCAACGGGGAAGATCCATTTGGCAGTGAACTCGGAGTGACGCTTGACGACGACGACGAGTGATATGTATGTTCCTGATTTCATTCTCCCCTTCGTTACACTTTGGCCCTCATACTCCACCTGCATGCAGAGGGAATTGTACGGAGGCACATGAACGCTCTGGCCTAGAGACCTTACATAAGATGGACTGAACTCGGGAGGGAAAACAAAAGATCCACAACGCCCATTGCATAGTAGGGTTTTCGAAAAGCCGTAAGCTTGTAACCACACGGAAGCTCAAATGGGTGAATATCTGGGATGCGGGAAACGCAGTTGGATTGCAGGCAGTGCGAGTTTCTGCATCTTGGGCCCTCCTGCGATGTGCCATAGTCGCCCGGTCACCTAGCACGCATCGAAACACTTTCGGCTGTGTTCTTTGCTTTCCATAGGATTTGCTTGAGCGGGCGCCGGGCGAGATGGGTAACCGTGGGAAATCAATACCGAACTCAGCCCGACGGACGCCGATGACATGTGACAAAGGGGAGAAACTTGAAACTGGAATCGGCCAAACACCCTCCGTTCGTCTGTGGGTTTCCTCGACGCTCTCCGTCCTCGTTAGAGGTCCCCTGCTACCACCGTGGCGCCCTAGTTGTTGCGCTGGACTCCCTTCATCTTCGGCCCAGCCCCAGTCGACCCTTCCCTCCTCGCACCCCCGCACATCCATGGTCGACCAAGATGACCACTGGAGTGACACCCAAGCCACCGCAGAAACCGACGAAGCTTCCGTCCACGAAGAGCGCCAGAGTCCGGTGGAGGAAGTCGCTGTCCAGGACGAACAGGATCTCACCATCGCCCCACAAAAGGTCACTGCTGAAGCCGACAAACGACCATTATCTCCTGCTTCAGGTGTCGCTATCGACGCCCCCACCCCTGCAGAGCGGCCCGAGGATGCGAGAAGCGTGCAAAGTCTGCCTGTGGTCCGTGTCACAGAACCTACCGAGATCTCCCCCACTGGTCAAGATGCACCAGCGTCCATGGACCTCCAACGGCTCCCTTCTTCCCCCCGTTCATCACGCACACCCACGTCACCTCACGACCCGCGTTTAACACGAAGAGCTTCCACTCTCCTGGAGGTGAGTACTCTGTTTCCACTTCCGAAACACGGGCGGTGCTGAGCTTGTTCAAAAGAACCGAGCCGGAAATCGGTTCTCCGGCTTCTTTACGAGCCTCATTCATAGACGAGATGTACTCCCTCCCACTCCGAACTCAAGCATCCAAGGCGAAGACCCTCCGATATCCCCCGCTCCTTCCACTCGCGACGCCGTTCTAACCACCACCACCACCATCACGGCTACAGGCGCAGCGCCTCCTCCGGCACTACCTCCCCCTACTCCCCAGGAACTCGGCCTAGACATATCAACGATCACTTCCTCTCTATCCCCGTCCCATTTCACCTCACCTCCCTGCAGTGGTGCATTCCTACCACCCCATTACCTGCTCTTATGCCATGCCCAAGGGTTGGACGTCATACCTCTCGTTGCTCCTCCCGCTCCCGCGTCGTACGCCTTGGTTCGTCGAGTCCCTTTCAAGTCTATTGTGGTCATGGAACAGCGCGGCGTTCTCGTGGCTATTGCTGGTAGGCGGGATGGGGTCCGCGTCTACGCTCTCGATGAGATTCGGAGAGCGATCGATTGGAGAATTGATACCGAGGTTAGGAGGGAAAAGGACAAGACACGTAGGGAAGAAGCCAAGAAGATCGCTGCTACAGAGTTCGGGCTCGGCTTCCCAGAGTCCAAACGCATTCCGGAAAGGAGTCTATCTCTCACACCGCCAACTCCAACAAAGGGCAAGCCTCAGCGTAGAGCGTCAACTTCTAGTGGAGTTTTCCTGAAGAGAACTCGCCCTCCAGTCCCTCCAGTCCCTCCGGTTCCTTCCAAACCGGACGCCGAGGACCCTCCGACATATCAGTTGGCTCAGAGCAGGGACAGACTTGAACACAGGATGTCCGCTCACCAACTGGTTCAGCGGACTCCTGTTGAACCTGCGATTCTTAACCCGGTCAATCATATTACTACCCCTGGTTCAGGACATGACATCAAAGCCGAGTGGAATAGCCGTGGTTCGAGCGATGACGAAGCCATCGATATTGTTGCCGCCGGAGCTTCAGGAAGCCAGGCTCTGGACGAACGTACGAGCTCGATGGCTGCAGCTTCCACCAACCAACCCCCAATCCTGTTGCCATCAAACGTACCCACAATATCGCGTTCGACAAACCGCAGGAGTCGACCAGCGAACCTGGATCTCTCCTCGACGCGTGTAGACTCGGGCACCACCACCGTGGTTCAGCCACCTTCTCCCGTCCCTACTTTGACAGCAATTCGTCAAACCCTTCAGTCGCACCCCTCTACTTTGAGTCAGGGTACTGCCAACGGTAATCCAACCCCAGATCGTGATGGAGACGAGGGAGACGACGAAGGGGGCCCTTTAACACCAACTGATCACATCACCCTGGCCCAGGCGCTGTTGGAAAGCCGGATATCTGGACTCCCTCCTGCTGGAACGCGTCAACCTCAGCAGGCTATCATAATCAATCCTCTTCGACCCATCGATGGTTCACCCCGGCCACACACTTCCGAGTCTGTGTCGCAAAGGAGTGGCAGGAGTAATACTACTCGAAGGCGAAGGAGATGGTCTGTGATGGATGTCTTCAACGGGAACGCAACTCCCCGGCCTTCCGAAGATTCGACCACCATTCCCCCTCCACTCCCTCCTATCCCGACTTCGCAGCCACGCGCTCTCGGTCATTCGCGATCTGGCCGTCCCCTCATAAGCGCACATACGCGCAGTGACTCTCCGATCAACCAGCCTCCTACCCCAACCCGCTCCACCCCAAATTTGGTACAAAACCTTTCAGCAACCACCCCGTCAAGATATCGTTTCCTCCCTCGTGTGCTCACTGAGGCCTTCTCCGGTAGGCGGGGATCGACGCATTCGTCCTTGTCAGATGTCGAGAAATCGAAGGTAACGGCGACTCCTGCTCAGACTCACGCCCAACCACCGAAGTTGGAATACGTGAAACTCCCGGGAACTAAAGGCGCTGTCCTCATCAAGGCCGTGGAGACGGCAAAGAAGAGGTAGCTCGCCCTTTTCGTCCACCGAAATGTCAATAGAAGACTAATACCTTTCTTCGATAGCTTCCTTGCCATCCTTTGCGGAGAGCGTGGTGAGAAGGTCGAGTTGTTCGCTGGGACATATCGCACCGCCTTGGGCTTGTCAAGAACCTTCATCCTCCCGGATTCGCCGAGGTCGTTAGAGCTCCAACTTCAGGGAGATGACTTGGTCGAGGTATTTCTGGTGTTTTCACAGAATGTTTTTGGTTTGGAGCCGGCGACCGTGCGCGTTCGCGAGGTGAGGATAGGAAGAGCTGAGAGGAGGGCGGCGAGGAGGCGAGCAAGAGATCGAGAACCGTTGATCGAAGATATCCTTGACACCGATCCCCAGGATCCTGGACGGGAACCCGATACCAACGTTACTGTGAACGTCACCACCTCCCTACCCTCTCGAGCCGGGACACCTGTCACGAGCAATGATGCTTCTGACCAGCCACATACTCAGGAAACAGAAGTTACAAGCACGGCCGCGCCACAACCGCCCTCAGAGGAACTGGCCGCTCTCGCTACCGCTCAGGCTAGCCCGTACACGACCTTCCAGCAACTCTCGTTCGCCCCCAACTTCCCTCTGGCGTCGATCTCTGATGAATTCATTATACCCCCTACATATCAAGAATTCCTGCAGTATCGAGCAGAACACGAACCCGCTCCCGTAGGGGAGAACGACGTGGATCTATCTCAAGTCCAATTTTCACCACCTGGCCTCCCTGTTCCGGTGACTCTCCCACCATCGAAGTGGTACTACCGGGATCCCAAGGGGGTCGTTCACGGTCAGTATTTCTAGAATTCCGAGCACGTTGTTTTGCTCACCACATTTATAGGCCCGTGGAAGACTCAATTAATGCAAGCCTGGTACAAAGACGGATTGTTGCCTCCAGACCTTCCGGTGAAACGGGAAGGAGATGAAGAGTACACTCTCCTTAGGGAACTACGACTGCAATGTGTTGATCCAGCACAACCATTCGGGCACTCTACGCCAGTGACCGTTTCACCGCCAACTATCCCCACTGATGACGGTCGGCCATTGTTGAGGCCGATATCCTTGTTGGCTCAACCCGCTCACTATGGACCACCTGCATTGTTCTTCTCCTCCCGTGGTGGACACAGCACTACGATCGTCGACGCCCGTGGCCGACTGGTTCTCAAGGGTCGATTCCTGTGGAGTAGCGATAGCGAGGATGACGATCTTTCATTCTCTAACTCTCCTGGTCGGCTGGGCGACGTGAGACGTATTGAGGCGATTGACATTAAAGACCGCTCTGTACTCATTGCTATGCGACGCGGGGGGTTGGAGGCGATCGACCTCAACGATGCACTGTTGAAGCCCGCTGATGGCTCTCGAATGTCCCTCCCTCACTTCGACCCTCCACCCTCAAGTACCAACAGGCGGGCTCCTTTCGTCTGGAAGATGGGTACGCCACTCAACTCTGGACCTGCAAGCCCAGCCATTTCCGCACTTAAGGCCCCAACCTCACGCAAGAAAACGAGCACCGGACCTGGCAAGTCCCCAGCCCGAGCCGATTTCTATTTGGACCCTGATGGCGAGTCTCAACCCGAGGAAATCATGTTTTTAGGCAGGAAAGGAAACGTCCTGTACCTATGCGAGAGGAATTCTTCTTCGTTTAGGATTATCCGTATTTGCCCCAGCGTTTCGTCATGACCTCCGCAACGATGGAACAATTTCAAGTTTTGGACAGCTCTCCCACCTTTGATGTAGATGGGCTGACGAGGTTTTTTCTTGAGTTGGTTCGTATATAGTCTACCTTATAATTCCCCTCCCCTCCCCCACCCTTCATCCCCCCCCGTTGCCATGCATTCTATGATATCTGTCCCTTTTTTCTTCGTCCCACCTCCATCATTCACTTTCCTCTTCAAGTTCGTCGTAACGCGGCCGGTCGTTTGTTCTATATTATTTGCATGGCCTTGTACATCCCATGGCAACCTGTAGTGCATAATACATTTATTCAATCATTTGTCTGCTGGCGGTCCGTTAGGTTTTTCCAGGAGGCGACGCGGATCTTGCAGAGCTCGGTCCCTCAACCATGGGGCGTTGGTACATCAAATGAACATGTCCGATGGGTTCTTGGTACCTGAGACAACCGGTGCGCCCGGTATTAGTGGCGAACGCGATTTCATTCAGTGCTCTGATCCCAGTCCTTTAGAGCGAAAACGGTCGAGGAGCGGTAGGAATGGAGCAAGAGAATGCCTGAAGTAAGGTACGTCAACACTGTTCCCCAGAGAATGACCGTGCGCGTTTGTCTTACTGTCAAGGAGTTGAATAACAGTTGGATGAAGGGGGGCGTGGGGCACGCCGTGTGGTGTTCGGTATTTCCAGCCCGCAAGGAGACCACGGGGAGACGACAAGGGATGTTCACGTTCGGCACGTCGGTGACGCCCCGCAGCGGCGCAAGGGCCACGAGCGGGAGAGGACAAACCGACAACCATCACTCAAGTAGAATCAGGCGACCCGTCGCTAGAGAAGCTGCGACTGCAGAGAAAACTCAGAAACATTGCGAGGCTGAGGAGCCCTAGGCCGACGACGCAACATCGGAAGGTATGTAGAGTGCTTTCCTCAAGGGTGATTCGAACGGGAAACAGCTTGGAGGAGTCGCGACGAGCGAACGATCTGGGTGGCCAGTCGATCGCATTGCAACCCCTTGCGAGGAGCCTCCATTATTTATACGGCAGTTTTCACCCCCAAATGACGCTGTTTGTACTGGTACCACAGTGAGATAGCCACTCGTTTGTATTAGGGCCCTTCCTCGCGCCATGTGTGCTACGTGGCTCCCTCATAGCTGCTCAAGTTTTGACCATGGATGGAAATTCTCAACGACCGAAGCGCCAGAATGCTACTCTCTCCTCCTTGAACGCGGCCATTGAGGTCGTGAATATCGCGAAGGATGTATTGAGTGCGACACAGGCCGCGGTTGCATTTGGTACCGTCGTCGTTATCCTCGCTGCGATCAGAGTGGGTTGCTCACCCGCTTTATAATAGTCAATTACCGGTTAATGTACATACGCAGGACTCGATTATCAACGAAGCGGGCTATGTCGGCCTAGCCTGTGCTGATGTCTGTAGAACCCTTGACCGGGGGACGAACGGAAGACGAGTGGATGAGTTCAATCAGTCGGTGTTCGAGGCGATTGGGCAGTTGACTACGTGAGTTGAACCAGCGATGAGTACGCCGGGTATTTCACATACCGAGCTCTTGATTACAGGACCGTGGCCGAGATCCAGAGGAAGATCGTCATGCGGGGTGAGCGAAATGCAGTCACTCGACTCTTCCACGGGAAGAATGATAAAGAGACGATCGCGACCTGGAGGTCTGACCTTAACAGGATCCTTCATGTCTTCAACGTACGCTCCGTCGCTTCTGTGCGACCATTGCTAACTGTCCGGTTCCAGACCGAACTTGCAATCAACACACACGTGGTCGTTTCGGACATCCGCCGTGATTTCGCGAACACCCACACGGTCGTCTCTGACATCCATCGTGGCGTTTTAAACGTTCAAACAATCGCCTCCGACGTCCGCCACGGTGTCACGAACACGCACGCCGTCGTTTCCAACATTGGTAACGATGTTGTGAGCACCCGAACCATCGTTTCCGAGGTTCATCAGGGTGTGGTCAACACCCATACCATCGTTTCCGACATCCACCGGACTATAGTGGAAGGTCAGGAAGGGATTGATGGTAAAAACCGGTTGGTGGGTGTCACCTGTACTCCACCCGCCACCAAATAAACACTCACTATTGTCTAGATTCAAACTAGGTCAGCAATTCCAACCACTAAAGTAGTGTTGGATCCAACGTCTTACACTTCTATCTAGTGTGCTCGGAGAA
>Ga0307516_10004543_pt1 | contig 17074 bp, 16 predicted proteins | sample 19_EM_MG_FD_203310 | JGI IMG/M metagenome (GOLD analysis project Ga0307516, IMG submission 203310) | Populus trichocarpa ectomycorrhiza microbial communities from riparian zone in the Pacific Northwest, United States - 19_EM | ecosystem: Host-associated > Plants > Roots > Unclassified | place...
CCGCGCTCGCCGGCAACGACGGACTCGCCGATCCTTGGCCTCGACCATGTGGTGGTGTCGACCGAGGACCCCGAGCGGGGTGCGGCACTCTATGGCGCGCGCCTCGGGCTCGACATGGCGCTCGACCGCTCGCACCAGGATTGGGGTCGCCTGATGTTCTTCCGCTGCGGCGATCTCATCGTCGAGATGGTCTGCAGGCAGGTGGCCGGCGGGGACCTGCAAAACGATAAGTTGTGGGGCTTGAGCTGGCGGGTCGCCGATATCGAGGCGACGCGTGCACGGCTGGTGACGGCGGGCGTCAGCGTGACCGAGGTGCGGGCCGGGCGCAAGCCGGGCACGCGGGTGATGAGCCTGCGCGACGGCACCTGCGGAATCCACACGCTGCTGCTGGAGCGGACGGCGAAGCCCTGACCCTGCGCGATCGCGGGCCATCGCCGCGCAGGCGGCTAGGCGTCGACGCCGACAATATCCGCGACATTCTTGACCCCGTCGCGCGCCAGCAATTGCGCAAGGCCTTGCGTGATGGTGCGGACGACGCCGGGGCCCTGATAGATCAGCGCGGTCAAGAGTTGCACCAGCGACGCGCCGAACCGAAGCTTGGCGTATGCATCCTCCGCGGTGAACACGCCGCCGGCGCCGATCAGAACGTGGCGCCTGTGATCCATGCGCCGGAAGGTCTCGCGGAGACAGACATCGGCTAATGCCGCCGCCGGCGGACCGGATATCGCACCGGGCAGTTCGCGCCAGATCTTTTCAGCCGTGCGCAGTCCCGCGGGCTTCACAGGCGCAAGATTGAACATGAAGCCGGAGACGGAGTCGCGCCCATCGGCTGCCGCCAGCACCCGTTCGATGGCTTCAATGCCGCCCAGCGGCGATACCTTCAGAAACACCGGTCGCCGCAGTCTGGTTTCGTCGAGCGCTTCGAGGAAAGCATCGAGATGCCCGGCATCGGCGAAGAAATCGCGGCCGTCCACCGTGTTCGGACACGACAGGTTCATCATCAGATAATCCGCGTGCGGCGCCATGGCTTCGGCTGCAGCGGCGTATTCGCCGATGATCTGATCCGCATTCAAGGGCGCGGCACCCGGTCCGCGATTGGTGACCACGACATTGATGCCGAGTGGCACCGGCAAACGGGTGCCCACCAACCGCCTGGCGATCACGTCAGCGCCGTCGTTGGGCAGGCCGTAATGGACGACGATGGCCTGATCATCGGGCAGCCGCCACAGCCGCGGTCTTGGGTTGCCAAAGGAGGAATCGACCGAAACAGATCCGATCTCGATCGAACCGAAGCCGAGGCCGGCGAGCGCGCGGATCGCCGCGCCGCTCTTGTCAAAGCCGGCGGCAAGCCCGATCGGGGTTGGGAAGTGAAGGCCGGCCACATCGGTCGCCAGCCTGTCGTCCTCGACCGTCATCGCGGCCCGCAGCGCGCCGGCGATCCATCCGAGACCGTCGCCTGCCGCAATTGCGAGATGATGCGCGGTCTCGGGATCGAGCCGGAACACGAGTGGGCGAACAAGGGCGGAATAGATGGTCATTTTTCGATCATAACCACGGCGCTGTTTCCCACGCTATCCGCGGCTGCCGCAAATGTGGCGCCGGATGATTCATTCTCAAGCCGTGCCTTGCATGCTACATCCGATCCACGCGTCATCATCGAGCGACCGAATTGGCCAAGGCAAAGCGAACACTGAAATGGCAGCGCGATCCGGAGGGAATGCGGCTACGCATTCTCGAGGCCGCCAAGCAGGAATTTGCCACCCATGGGCTGGCCGGCGCGCGCGTCGACCGCATCGCGGTCAAGGCCGGCGCCAACAAGCGCATGCTGTATTACCACGTCGGCAAGAAGGACGATCTCTACCTTGCCGTGCTCGAAGGCGCCTACGAGAAGATCAGGGCCGAGGAACGCGGGCTCGATCTCGAACATCTCGCGCCATCAGAGGCGATCAAGCGCCTGATCGAATTCACCTGGACCTATTTCCTCCGCAATCCGGAATTCCTCGCGCTCCTGAACACCGAGAACCTGGCGCGGGCGAAGCATCTCAAGCGCTCCACCAAGGTCAAGTCGCTGCACTCGCCCTTTGTCGAGATGATCCGCACCGTGGTGCGGCGCGGGGTGGTGAGCGGCGATTTCCAGGTCGCCGTTGATCCCGTGCAACTCTATATTTCGATCGCGGCGTTGAGCTTCTTCTACCTGTCGAACGGCGCGACCCTGAGCGTGATTTTCGGCCGCGATCTCCTGAAGAAGGAGGCCAGGGATGAGCGCCTCGACCACATGGTGGGGCTGGTGCTCGCGGCGCTGACCGGAAAAGCGTCCGCCATGTTCGGCGGGAATCGGGCGGCAAGGCCGCCGGTTCCCGCGCATCAACCCGTTTGAATGTCCCGTCGTCCCGGCCTCCCTGCGCACGGGGGCCGGGACGCGGTCGAATTCCCCGTACACGACCGCGGCAATTTTGCTGCGGCCGAGCTCTGGACAGTATTTATCCAACAGGTTAATTTCATCCCATAACAAGCCGAAAACCGGGAGCGAGACGTGGCCGAAGAGACGGGGCCAAATACGGTGACAAAGGCGCTGAACGCGGCCTGGATCCGGCCGTTCCTGTTCCTGATTTTCATTGTCATCGCCTGGGACCTGGCGATCCGCCTGTTCAGGATTCCGGCCTACCAGATCCCCGCGCCCGGCGACGTCGTCGCGGTGCTGCTGAGCGATTGGCCCGAGCTGATGCGCCAGGCCTGGCCGACGACCTATGCGACGATCTGCGGCTTTGTGCTCTCGGCCCTGTTCGGCATTCCCGTTGCGATGCTGATCGCGGGCTCGAAGACGGTCGAGAGCTACGTCTATCCGTTGCTGGTCTTCTCGCAATCGGTGCCGAAAATCGCGATTGCGCCGCTGTTTGTGGTCTGGTTCGGCTTCGGCATCATCCCGAAGGTGATCTCGGCCTTTTTGCTCGGATTCTTCCCCGTCGTGGTCTCGGCGGTGCAGGGCTTCAAGTCGGTCGATCCCGACATGGTCGATCTGGCGCGCGCCATGCAGGGCAGCCGCTTCCAGGTGTTCCGCGCGGTCAACCTGCCGCATGCGCTGCCGGCAATCTTTTCCGGGCTCAAGGTCTCGGTGACGCTTGCGGTGGTCGGCGCGGTGGTCGGCGAGTTCGTCGGCTCCAATTCCGGCATCGGCTACGTCATGCAGCGCTCGATCGGCACCTTCGATCTGCCGACGATGTTTGCTGCCCTGGTGATCCTGGCGCTGCTCGGCGTCATCCTGTTCTGGATCGTCGACCGGATCGAGCGTCTCGTGATCCCCTGGCATGTCAGCCAGCGCGAGGACATCATTTTCGCCTCGTGAGAGGATGAGGTTAGATTAAGGTGTAGCTGCAAGGAAGTGCGCTCCCTCTCCCGTTGGGAGAGGGCTGGGGTGAGGGGTTACGGTCTCTCGTTAGTCCGGCGCCCCCTCACCCGATTTGCTGTGCAAATCGACCTCTCCCCACCGGGGAGAGGTGGAGCGAACCCGCGGACGGATCGATAGAATCAACAAGCAACAGGGAAGGGGAGGATGAAGATGAAGCGATCGATGGCGGCAACCGCAGCGGTGCTGGTCTGGACCGCGCTGGCTGTTCCGGCCGACGCGGCCGACAAGGCCGTGCTGATGCTGAACTGGTACGTCTATGGCGAGCACGCACCGTTCTATTACGGCAAGGCCAAGGGCATCTATGCCGCCGAGAACATCGATCTCGAAATCCAGGAAGGCCGCGGCTCGGCCGCGACGACGCAAGCTGTGGCCGCCAAGACCGCCGATTTCGGCTATGTCGACGTCCCCACCATGATGCGCGCCGCGATCAAGGGGGCCCCGGTCATGGCCACCGGCGTATTGCTGCAGACCAGTCCGATGTCGGCGATGGGGTTCGTCGACAAGAACATCAGGAAGCCGGAGGATATCAAGGGCAAGACGGTCGCCATCACGCCGGCCGATTCCATGACTCAGATCTGGCCGTTGTTCCTGAAGAAAACCGGCCTGAAGGAAAGCGATTTCCAAACGGTGGCAGGCGACGGCCAGACCAAGCTCAACGCCGTTATCAATGGGAAGGCTGATCTTCTGCTCGGCTATGTTATGGACCAGTCGATGAAGATCAAGGACGCCACCGGCAAGGACGTCTACCCGATCAAGTTCGCCGATTACGGGATCAACATGGTCTCATCCGGCATCATCGCCAACACAGACTACGTCAAGGCCAACGCCGATCTCGTGAAACGTTTCATGTCGGCGACCACCAAGGCGGTCGAGGCCGCCGAGAAGGATCCGAAGGGCGCGGCGCAGGCGATCCTCGACGCCAACCCGAAGGGCGGCAGGATCGACACGTTGACGCAGGGCTTTGAGCTGACGATCCCGCTCTATCGGACGGCGGAAACCAAGGACAAGCGGCCGTTCCAGGTCTCCGATCAGAACATGACCGACACGGTCAACCTGCTGGTCGAATATGGTGGTCTCGATGCCAAGGCCAAGGACAATCCGAAGGCGTTTTATAGCAACGACTATCTGCCGAAATAGGCGGGCATGAATCAGGCGAACAGACCAGCCAGTGACATCCAGCCGGGCGCACATCTGAGCCTGGTGAGTGATCGTGCCGCCGGCCCGCACCCGGGAATCAAGCTCTCCGGTGTGTCGAAGACCTACCGGTCGCGCGACGGCGACGTGCCGTCGCTGCGGCCGCTCGACTTTCACATCAATGACGGCGAGTTCTTTGTCGTGGTTGGCCCGTCCGGCTGCGGCAAGTCCACGCTGCTCAAGATGATTTCCGGACTGCTCGCGCCCTCGACCGGCGAAATTCTGGTCGAGGGCGAGAAAGTCACCAGGCCGCACGGCAATGTCGGGATCGTGTTCCAGAATGCGCTGCTGTTGCCGTGGCGCACGATCCTCGGCAACGTCATGCTGCCGATCGACATGAAGCGGCTGCCGCGCGCCCGCTATCTGCAGCGCGCCAAGGACTTGCTGAAGCTGGTTGGGCTCGCGGGTTTCGAGAAGAAGCTGCCCTGGCAGCTCTCCGGCGGCATGCAGCAGCGGGCCTCGATCTGCCGGGCGCTGGTGCACGATCCCAGGATCATGCTGATGGATGAGCCGTTCGGCGCGCTCGATGCCATGACGCGGGAGCGCATGAATGTCGAATTGATGCGGATCCAGCGCGAGACCGGCAAGACCGTGCTGCTGATCACGCACTCGATTCCGGAAGCGGTGTTCCTCGCCGACCGCGTGCTGGTGATGACCGAACGGCCCGGCGCGATTGCCGCGATCTACGACGTGCCGCTGCCGCGCCCGCGCTCGCTCGATGCCATGGCCGATCCAGTCTTCACCGAACTGGTGCAACGCATCCGCAAGCACTTCTTTACCCAGGGCACGCTGGATTGAGGCACGATCCCATGCCGCTTCGCCTCATGGTGCATGACATCGCGCTGTTCGAACGGCCGGTCGCCTTTGCCCGGCCGTTCCGGTTCGGCGCCGTGGTGGTCGAGGCGGCGACACAGGCCTTCGTGCGCGTGGAGATCGAGGTCGAAGGCAAGGGGCGGGCGACGGGGGCGTCGGCTGAACTGCTGGCGCCGAAATGGTTCGACAAGCGGGCGCATTTGTCCTCCGAGCAGACCGTTGACGAGTTGAAGCGGTCGCTTGCGATCGCGCGCGACCTCTATCTCTCCGCACCAGGCTTCGACAGCGCCTTCGGCCTGCACGCGCAACATATCGCCGCGCAGGTCGCGGCCTGCGCAAAGCAGGATATCCCGCCGCTGGCGGCTGCCTTCGGCCCGGCGGAAATCGACAAGGCCATTCTCGATGCGCTGCTGCGTTGTGCGGGCGTGAATGTCTTTGATGGCATGACCCGGAATATCGCCGGGATCGATGCGCGGTTGTCGCCCGACCTGGCCCACGACGACATCGCGCGGTTCCTGGCGGCGCGGCAGCGGACGGAGCAGGTCGCGGTGCGGCATACCGTCGGCCTGACCGACACCATCGAAGGCCGGGGTGGCGTCGCCGATCCGAACGAGAATTCCGGCGCGCGCTATTTCAAGCTCAAGCTTGGCGGCGATCCCGCCGCGGATTGCGAGCGGCTGACCCGGATCGGCGAGCAGCTGGTGACCTTGCCCTATGACTACAGCGTCACCGTCGACGCCAACGAGCAATATGCCGATCTTGCGGCGCTCCGCGAACTCGTGGATCGGCTCGATCGCGACGTCGCATTGCGGCCGATCGCAGGCAGGCTGCTCTACATCGAGCAGCCGATGCCGCGCGACGTCACGCGGCTATCGCCGCTCGGTGCGCTCGGGCGCGATGTCATCATCGACGAGGCCGACGAGTCCTATGACGCATTCCTGGCGGCGAAGGCCTTGGGCTATAGCGGGATCTCGTCGAAATCCTGCAAGGGGCTCTACAAGTCGATCATCAACGCCACGCGCGCCGCCAAGTGGAGCGCCGCCGGAGAGCGTTTTTTCGTCAGCAGCGAAGATCTGACCTGCCAGGCCGGCCTTGCCGTGCAGCAGGATCTGGCGCTCGGCGCGCTGCTTGGCATCACCCATGCCGAGCGCAACGGTCACCATTATGTCGACGGTTTCGCCGACGCGCCTGCGGTCGAGGCTGAAGGCTTCATGGCCGCGCATCCCGATCTCTACGAGAGCCGCGGCGGCAGGATCCGTCTCGCCATCCACGACGGCGATCTCCTGACCGGATCGCTGACCGGTCCGGGCTTCGGTACCGCGGTGCATCCGGTGTGGTCGAGCCTGGCACCGCTGACCCAAGCAACACCAGGAATCCTGCAGGAGCACATCATATGACATCGCGACGCCTCGGCCTGATCATGAACGGGATCACCGGCCGCATGGGGCTGAACCAGCATTTGATCCGCTCGATCGTTGCGATCCGCGATGCCGGCGGCGTGGCGTTGGCCAACGGTGACCGCGTCATGCCGGACCCCATCCTGGTCGGGCGCGACGGCGGCAAGGTGGAGGCGCTCGCCAAACGCTTCAACGTCCCGCGCTGGACTACCGATCTCGACAAGGCGCTGGCTGATGCGAACGACACCGTGTTCTTCGATGCCGCGACCACGCAGGCGCGGCCATCGCTTCTGACCCGGGCCATCAATGCCGGCAAGCACGTCTATTGCGAGAAGCCGATCGCGACCAACCTCGAGGAGGCCACAGCCGTCGTGAAACTCGCCAATGCCAAGGGCCTCAAGCACGGCACGGTGCAGGACAAGCTATTCCTGCCGGGCCTGAAGAAGCTCGCCTTCCTGCGCGATAGCGGCTTTTTCGGCCGCATGCTCTCGGTGCGCGGTGAGTTCGGCTACTGGGTGTTCGAGGGCGACTGGCAGCAGGCGCAGCGGCCGTCGTGGAACTACCGCAACGAGGATGGTGGCGGCATCATCCTCGACATGGTCTGCCACTGGCGCTACGTGCTCGACAATCTCTTCGGCGAGGTCGAAAGCATCATGTGCATCGGCACCACCGATATCCCGGAACGCTGGGATGAGCGGGGCGAGAAATATCAGGCCACCGCCGATGACTCGGCCTACGCCACCTTCCGCCTCAAGGGCGGCGTGATCGCGCATATCAACATGTCCTGGGTCACGCGGGTCTATCGCGACGATCTCGTCACCTTCCAGGTCGACGGCACCCATGGCTCGGCCGTGGCCGGCCTCACCGATTGCGTCATCCAGGCGCGGCAGGCAACGCCGCGGCCGGTGTGGAATCCGGACGAGAAGCGCCTGCACGATTTCTATGCCGACTGGCAGACGCTGCCGGAGAACACGACCTACGACAACGGCTTCAAGGAGCAGTGGGAGATGTTCATTCGCCACGTCTGCGAGGACGCGCCGTACAAATATACGCTGCTCGAGGGCGCCAAGGGCGTGCAACTCGCTGAATGCGCGCTGCAGAGCTGGCGCGAGCGGCGCTGGATCGACGTTACCCCGATCAAGCTCTGAGGATCAGGTCATGAACAAGCCGGTTCTGCCGATGTCGTCGCTGTCACTGAGACTCCCGACAGCGGATCGCAGTCTTGAAACCTACCGGCTCGCCGCCTCGCGGGTGTTTCCGGCCAAGCTGGAGGGCACACTGAACCGTGTGGTGTTTTCCGCCGCCCATGTGGTGGCCGATCCGCTCGCCGACGTCGACCCCTGGCTGTCAGCGGCGATCGACTGGGACCGCACGATTGCGTTTCGCGAGCACATCTGGGACCTCGGGCTCGGCGTTGCCGAAGCCATGGACACCGCGCAGCGTGGCATGGGGCTGGATTGGCCGACATCGCTGGAATTGATCACGCGCTCGGTGAACGCCGCGAAGGCGAGAGGCGGTTCGCTGGTGTTTTCCGGCGCCGGCACCGACCATCTGGCGGTGGAAGATGCAAAATCGATCGACGACGTCATCCGCGCCTATGAGGCACAGATCGCGGCGGTCGAAAAGGTCGGCGGCCGCATCATCCTGATGGCCTCGCGCGCGCTGGCGAAGCTCGGCCGGAAGCCGGACGATTACGCCAGGGTCTATGACCGGGTGCTGTCGCAGGTCCGGGAACCCGTGATCATCCACTGGCTCGGCGACATGTTCGATCCGGCGCTTGCCAACTACTGGGGCGCGCCTGATCTCGACGTCGCGATGGATGTGGCGGTCGGCATCATCAATGCCAATGCCGCCAAGGTCGACGGCGTCAAGGTCTCGCTGCTGGACAAGAGCCGCGAGATCGACATGCGCCGCCGGCTCGATCAGTCCGTGAAGATGTATACCGGCGATGATTTCAATTATGCCGAACTGATCGCGGGCGACGACCACGGCTTCTCGCACGCGCTGCTCGGCATTTTCGATGCCATCGCGCCAGCGGCGTCCTTCGCGCTGTCGCGGCTTGCCGCGGGCGACGAAGCCGGTTTCTACGACGTGCTGGGACCGACGGTGCCGCTGTCGCGGCATATCTTCAGGACGCCGACCCGCTTCTACAAGACCGGCGTGGTGTTCATGGCCTATCTCAATGGCAACCAGGATCATTTCACCATGGTGGGCGGGCAGGAGAGCACGCGCTCGACGCTGCATCTGGCCGAGCTGTTTCGTCTGGCCGACAAGGCGGGGCTGTTCGCCGATCCCGAGCTGGCGACACGGCGCATGAAGGCCGTGCTGGCAATACGCGGCATCGAGGCGTGATGCGCGATTTCTCGAGCGATCATCGCTGGCTGTCGCTGAACACGGCGACGGTCCGCAGGCAGGGCGATCTTGTCGCGATCATCGAAGCGTGCGTGCGCCACGGCATCCGCGCCATCGATCCCTGGCGCGACCAGGTGGCAACGATCGGGCTTGATCGCGCGGTCCGTGCCGTGCGCGATGCCGGGCTGGAACTGTCGGGCTATTGCCGTGGTGGCATGTTTACCTCGGACGCCGCCCGACGCGGCGAGGTCCGCGACGATAATCGCCGCGCCGTCGACGAGGCCGCGGCGCTCGGCGCGCCCTGTATGGTGCTCGTGGTTGGCGGACTGCCGCAATATTCACGGCCCGGCAGTGAAGCCTCGAAGGATATCGCGGCGGCGCGGACGCAGGTCGAGGACGCCATCGCCGAGATGCTGGACTATGCGAGGGCGGCCAGCATGCCATTGGCGATCGAGCCCCTGCATCCGGCCTACGCGGCCGACCGCGCCTGCGTGAACACGACGAAGCAGGCCCTCGATATCTGTGATCGGCTCGACCCGCAACGTTCGGGAGCGCTCGGCGTCGCGCTCGACGTCTATCACATCTGGTGGGACCCCGAGGTCGCGGGCCAGATCGCGCGCGCCGGGAAGGATCGGCTGCTCGCCTTTCACGTCTGCGACTGGCTGGTCCCGACCAGGGACATCCTCAACGACCGTGGCATGATGGGCGATGGCGTGATCGATATCAAATGCCTGCGCGCCGCGGTCGAGGCGGCGGGCTTTGCCGGCTATTCGGAGATCGAGATTTTCTCCAACGACTGGTGGCAGCGGCCGATCGATGAGGTGCTGCAGGCCTGCATCGATAGGCACCGCTCGGTGGTGTAGGCGCCGCGACTGCTTCGAGCGCTCCGGAGCTCGACCCGGATGACAGCATGCCGCTGCCGCCATCCGCCCCGTCGCGCCTGAAGCTCACATGTCAGCTCCAACTCGCTAAAGTTGCAGTCGCATCCGACGACTCAACTTCTTGTATGTTCGATCATCCGGATGCCCCAAGGGAGATGAGTTCACCCCCAATTAACCGGCACTGCGTAAATTTGCGGGAGTTATCGAAAGAAAATATTCATGATGCGTCACCTCAGCGTTTACTCCCGTTTCGTCGTCATCATCAGCGTTCTTTCCGTGGTTTTTGCCGCAGTGATTGCGTCGCAGGTTCTGATCCTTCGCAGAACGGTGGTCGAAGAGCGGGAAACGAAAGTCCATGATCTCGTTGACGCCGCCAAGAAGATCTTAGCCTCCTATGACGCGAAGGCGCGCGCGGGCGAGATTCAGCCGGCCGATGCGCGCAAGCTCGCTTTTGATGCCATTGGGGCCATGCGCTGGGGCCAACTGGCTGATTATCTCGGCGTCTATGGAGCGGGTTCGCAAAATGCCGGCGTGACCTACGTTCATCCCAACGCCAAATACATCAACGTCAATCGCTGGGACTACAAGGACGCTCAGGGCCGCCTGCTGATTCAGGACATCGTCCGGAAGGCGCAAAACGGCGAGGGCTTCGTCGAGTATAGCGTTCCCAGGTCGGCGGGTGGGCCCGAGGCGGCCAAGCTCTCCTTCGTCGGTGGATATGGCGCCGGAGAGACTCTCCTGGCGATTCAGGCTGGCGTCTACGTCGACGATATTGACGCCGTGATCTTCAATCGCGCGATGTGGATCGTTGCCGTCGGCCTCACCGGACTGCTGATCGCGGGCGTGGTTGCCTACTCCCTCGGACGCGGCCTCGTTCGCCCCCTCAACGAGATTTGCGGTGTGATGGATGGTCTGGCTGCCGGGGACCTTGCCACCGACATTCCGCATCGCGACCAACGCAACGAGGTCGGTCGCATTTGCCGGAGCCTGGGGGTGTTCAAGGATGCCCTGGTCGCGGCGGAACAATTGCGGGTGGAGCAATCGGATCGGGAGGCCGCACAACTCGCGCGGCGGCGGGCGGACATGAACCGGCTCGCCAATGAGTTCGAGGGCGCCGTTGGCAAGATCATCAAGACGGTTTCCACGGCCTCGATCGAGCTGGAGCGGGCCGCCGGGAGCCTGAGTGCCACGGCGGAACGGTCGCAGGAACTCACGGACGTCGTCGCGGGCGCCTCCGAAGAGGCGTCAGCCAATGTTCATTCCGTTGCGTCTGCGACCGAGCAGATGTCCTCCTCGGTCACCGAAATCAGCCGGCAGGTGCAGGCCTCCGCAAAGATCGCCAGCGAGGCGGTGCAACAGGCAAAAACGACCAACGCGCAGGTCGGTGAACTGTCCAAGGCGGCAGACAGGATCGGCGACGTGGTCGAACTGATCAACACGATCGCCGGGCAGACCAATCTGTTGGCCCTCAATGCAACGATTGAGGCGGCTCGCGCCGGGGATGCCGGGCGAGGCTTTGCCGTCGTGGCGGCGGAGGTCAAAGCGCTGGCCGAGCAAACCGCGAAGGCGACCGACGAGATCAGTCAGCAGGTCAGCGGCATCCAGGGCGCGACGCGGGAGTCCGTGCAGGCCATCCAGACCATCGGCAACACCATCGAACGGATTTCGGCGATCGCCTCGACGATCGCAGCGGCGGTGGAACAGCAGGGGGCCGCGACCAAGGAGATCTCGCGCAACGTTCAACACGCGGCCAATGGCACCTCGCAGGTGAGCGCCAACATCCTCGATGTCAAACGAGGTGCGGGCGAGATCGGACAGGCTTCCCTGAACGTCCTCTCGGCTGCGCGGTCGCTCTCCGGCGAGAGCAGTCACCTCAAAGCGGACGTCGAGACGTTCCTGAGTTCCGTTCGCTCGGCTTGAGATCGGTCCCGCCTGGCATCGAACGCAGCAGCGTCAAGCTGACGCGCATTCTTTGCCCGTGCTATGAAGGCGACGGGTCCCGTCGGTCTTTCGTCGGGGAGGGCTCACCGATGCGATATGAGATTCAGGTCGAAACGGTGCAGGCGGAATTGGTGGCGGCTGTCCGGGCGAGGGCGCCCGTCGGCGGTGTCGCGCAGGTCTGGAAGCCCGCGCTCGACCAGGTGTGGGCCTTCCTCAGAGCGAATGGCCATCTGAGGCCGGGACACAATCTGTTCCTCTATCACCACGCGGCGCATCGAAACGAGCCGATGGATATCGATTTCGGTGTGCAGGTCTCGCACCCGTTCGAGCCCGAAGGCAACGTCCGTTGCATCGAAACGCCGGCCGGTGAGGTCGCAAGCACCGTGCATATCGGCCCGTACGATCGGATGGGCGACGCGCATAGCGCCATCCACGCCTGGTGCTCGGCGAACAATCGGAAAATCGGGCAGGCGTCGTGGGAAATCTACGGCGACTGGACCAACGATCCGGCCCCGCTGGAGACGACGATCAAGTATCTCCTGGCCTGAGATCCGCTGTCACCACGTGATCAGTGGCGCGCGGCGGAGCCAGGTGTCGTCAGTCAACTGCTGGACCACGAACTTCGCGACATCGCTGCGGGCCACCGCTCCGCCATGGATAGCGGACAGATCGGTCAGCGCCCGGACCGCTCCTCGCGCCGGCTCGTCGTTGAGCACCACGGGGCGAACCAGCACCCAATCGAGTTTGCTGGCGCGCACGGCATCTTCCTGCCGGTCCTTGTCGTCATAGACCTTCCGCAGCAACAACGGGAAGATCAGCGTGTCGAACAGAAATCCGCCATGGCCGCGGCTGTCGCCTGCCCCCAAGCCCGTGATGCAGACCAGGCGGCGGACGTTGCCTGCCTCCATCGCCTTCACCAGCGCGCGGGTGGCCACCGACAGAAGCGTCACCTCGCGGAAGGGACTCATCGCCGTCCCGAGCGAGCTGATCACGCCGGAACACCCCTCGAGAGCGCGCGCGAGAGCCTGCTCGTTGCGAGCGTCGCCCTCAACGAGTTCAGCGCCGGAAACATCGGCCGCCTTCGCCTTGGATCGCACGAGTGCCACGGCTTGGTGGCCCTGCGCGCCGGCTTCGCGCACGATCTCGCGGCCGGTGCCGCCTGTTGCACCCAGAATCAGGACTCTCATGCCAACAGCTCCGTTCGATATTTCGCGGCGAGGGCCTTTGCGCGTTGGATGCGCTCGGCTCGTTCCGCCGTGCTGAGCTGGGGCGGTGGCGCGGTGCGGCTGTCGACGGGATCGCCGATCGTCAGGAAAAATTCGTCCTGTCCGGCGGGCGTGCACATGCAAAGCAGCCGGGCCGGCTTGTCCGATGTGTTCTTGAACGAATGGGGTGCGTTGGCCGGGACGTTCACGGTCGAACCGGTGCTTGCCCGCTTTGCCTCACCCCGGAAGACCAACTCGATGTCGCCTTCCAGGATGGTGAACATTTCCTCGAAATCGTGACGGTGCGGCGGCGGCCCGCCGCCGGGTGGGACCAGCATGTCGATCAGGCAATAGCGGCCGCCCGTCTGTTCGCCGCTCACGAGGATCGTGTAGGAGCCGCCCGCGACCGCGACGTGGCGCAGCTTTGGATCATCCGGGTGAGCCAGTGTGAGTTTGCGGTTCGTGTCGTCCGGCGGAATCGCCACGACTGGCTGGGTGATCGTGTTGCTGGTCATTGAAGGTCTCTTTGGGTGTTCGGGACCGGTCGCAAGGAGCGGTTCGTGGTGGGAACAGCGGGCTGCGTCGCTGCATCTGGCGGTATGAAAGTGGCCGCAGTCCGGCGCAAGCATAATGGTTCTGATGCGTCGGCGGAATGACAAACCGACGATGCTCACCTGTGCTGCGAACGCTGTCAGAAATTGCGGCAATCATGAGGAGCGGGAGCGTCGGGTGCGGCTGTCGATCGGACGGCGCCATCGACTGGCCTTGCCGACGGTTTCGCCTTTCGCCGTCGTGAGCACGCAGAGGATTTCGAACGCGCGGCTGCGCAGCGTCACCGGTGGCCGGCCGTGCAAAAATTCACGCCGGTCAACCGAGCAGCGCGGTCCGCCGAATCTGATCAGCGTCATGGCTGACGCATGGTGCAAATCAAATGCAAAATTCAGAACAATCAAAAATTCAGAACAATTAAGAGTGCCGCCAAGGACCTTAAGCGATGTGCCCTTCAAGGTGCGGATGAAAGTGAACGCCGATGGTCGGCAGTGTTCGTCGACTAGTGGGCAGTCCTGTTCCGGCGCCGGCGAATTGGCGACGCAGATCGGTCTCGGAATCAAGCCGAAATCGGACTGGCGTCGAATCCGTCGTTGCCGCTGATGCCCGCCATTTTAAGAATCTTGAGAGACGAGGGGAACATGCCGACATTCATCAAGCTGGCCATCAGACAAGACGAGCCGGTTCGCGTTTTCAGCGATGAGTTTCTTGCGGTCGCAATGTTCAGCGGGATCGGACTGCTGCTCACGCTCGTCGCGATATGCTGCGGCGTGCAAGGCGTCTGGTTGTGACGTGATTGGGCGTAACGGATCGACGACCGCGAAGATGCGTCTTGCCCCAGGCGGGCAAGCTTCAACGTGGCAAAGTGATCATCGTGTAGAGGAAAACCAGAAATGTTCATTACCCTGATTGCCGTGTTGTGCCATTCGCTGGCCGGCAGCCCGGTCTGCGTCGAGGAGTTCGTGGTCGACTCCGACGTCAACAAGGACCTGACGCTGATGAGCTGCGCGCTCGGCGCGCAGGCGGCGCTGGCGCAGTGGAAGACGGTGGACCCGATTTACCATGGCGACGACTACTGGATCGATCGCTACAAATGCGTGCCAGGCCACCGCGGTCCTCGGGCCCGCGCTTGAGGTGTGGTGGTTGCGACATTCGTATCAGAATCGAGATGCCCGGTCAGCGTTTCCTTGGCTCCAATCATGTCTGAACCTCCCTCATCGAAGGTGGCCCACGACGCCCGTGCAAGCCGCCATTCGTCGAGACGCCCGGCTTCGCTATGCGTCGCCGGGTCCTTCGAATCAAGAATTCAGAACAATTAAGGGCGCCTCCAAGGACCTTAAGGGCGTTGTCAGCCTAAGGTTGAGATACAGATTGACGCCGCGCGCTATGCACAGGACGATATCATGCAGCCCATGGCACAAGCACAACCGACCATGCCGGAAAATGGTTATGTTCGCTACGAGCCGTCCGTCGAGCAAATTGCTCCCGGGGAACAGCAGGTTGTCCAGGCGATCACGCGGTCGATCGGCCGGACCAACGTTTGCACGTTTCACAAGCTTGGCCACGCCATCCGTCAGCAGCATGCCAAGGGCCATGGATTTCTCAAGGGTGAACTGACCGTCTACGGCGATCTGCCCGGTCATTTGCGGCAAGGATTGTTCGCCGCGGCACGGACCTATCCAATCATCGTCCGCCTTTCGACGGCCTTGGGTGACATCCGCAGCGACCGCATCCACATTCCGCGCGGTATGGCCATCAAGGTGATCGGCGTCGGCGGCGCCAAGGCGCTGGCGGAGGAGGACAAATCGGCCAACCAGGATTTTCTTCTGGTCAATCATAAGGCTTATGTCTCGAATGCAGCGGCCTATTTGAGGCTGCAGCACTTTCTTCGTTGGCAGCCGATGTTTCCGGATTTTGCTCTCAGAGGTGGTGGATGGGTGGCGCGCGGCGTCAAGAGTCTGTTCGACCGCTTTGGCAAGCCGTCACCGCTGCCGGTGGAGCTTCGCGGGCTCGACGAAACGAGTAACAACCTTCTGGGAGAAACCTTCCATTCCATGGCTGCGATCCGGTTTGGCGCCAACATCGCCAAGATCCGCGCGGTACCGACCGCGGAGACCCTTCGCAAGCTCGCTGGCCGACCGATCGATCCCGGCGACCATGGGCTGCGCGATTTCGTCGTCGAATTCTTCCGCGACAATGCCGCGGAATATGAACTCTGCGCCCAGCTCTGTACCGACCTGCGGCGGATGCCGGTGGAGGATGCCTCAATCGAGTGGCCGGAGGATGTGTCCGCGCCGCAGCCGATCGCGCGGATATCGCTGCCGCGCCAGCAGGCCGACAGCCCAGAGCGGCGCGCCTATGCGGACGACGTCCTGTCGTTCAATCCGTGGCACTGCCTGGCCGCTCACCAGCCGCTCGGCTCGATCATGCGGCTTCGCAAGCAGGCCTATCGCACATCGAGCGATTTCCGTCATGAAAAGAACCGCAAACCCATGGTCGAACCGCGGGACATCTCCGAATTTCCCGACTGACGCTGGTCCACCGCGCCATCATCATTGCGCGGCCCGTATCCCGGAGGCGTGGTCAAGCCATCTCGCCGATCGCAGCGGGTCTGACTGCCCAAGGCCATTCGCCAGCGATCGCAGCACCCGGCCGGAGCGGTCGCGGCAGCGGATCGCCCGATCCGTTTCCCTGCCGAGATCATGGAGGTCGGCCGCTGCGGCGTGGGCTCGCCATGCCGCCAGCGGCAGCTGGGCATGGCGGACGAGCCGGATCGCCCGCGACACCTGCGTCCTCGCTTCGCGCAAGTTTCCCCTGGCCATCGCCACCCTCGCCATCAAGCCGTGTGAAATGGCGAGAAAGGTCCGGTCGGGTGCCATCGAAGCCATCGCATGAAGCCGGCGCGACGTCTCCTCGGCGCGGCCCAGATCCCCGACTGCAAGCCAGTACTCGCAGCGGCTCGACAAATAATACGGCATGATCAGCGCCTCCATCGCCATGCCATCGTGTTCGATTCGGCGCTCGATGGCGTCGAAATGAACACGCGCCAGCGGCAGATTGCGCATACCCAGATAAGCTCTTGCCAGCAGGCTTCTGCCGAAAAAGAAAATGAAGGAATTGGCTTCGACCGCCGCATCGAGGTTTTGCTCGCCACAGCTGGCCGCGGCCTCGAAATCCCCGGCCTCGGCGCGCATCCATCCGATCGTCACATGGTACATCGCGGTTGCCTGCGGGTTCACATTTCGCTCGGCGATGGACCGCGTCGTGGCGACGAGCTGCTCAACTTCGCTCCAAACGCCGAGATTCATCAGGGCAAACGACTCCACCGTGGCAAAG